>VFQN01004718.1_pt1 | contig 17633 bp, 15 predicted proteins | sample 3512371 | NCBI WGS metagenome assembly VFQN01 (sample SAMN10412370, study PRJNA504923) | tailings metagenome | isolation source: Replicate 2 from Balatoc abandoned mine | place: Philippines: Itogon, Benguet | collected 2017-08-28 | reverse complement strand
ATCTGGAGATGCTGAACGAGGGAACGGCGCCGCTTCCGCCCTCCTCCTGACCTCCGCGCGAACCCGCAGCCAGGGCGAACCATCCCTGGCCTCCCCGCATCGCCGCGTCTAGGTTGCGCCCCGCCGGACAGAACAGGGAGCACATGGGACATGGATGCGGCGACCGCACTTCGGGCAAAGCTCAACGGGGGTGGCAAGGCCTACGGGACGATGGCCTTCGAGTTCTTCACGCCCGGCCTGACCGCCCTCCTGCACCAGGCCGGCTGCGAGTTCGTGCTGCTCGACACCGAGCATAGCGGCGTGGGCATCGAGACGATCAAGCAGCAGGTCGCCTATGCGCGCGGCCTGGGCATCGCCGTCTGGGTGCGCCCGCCGGCCAAGACCTACGCCCATGTCGCGACCCTGCTGGACGCCGGCGCCGATGGCATCATGGTGCCGATGCTGGAAACCCCGGAGGAAGCGCGCGACCTGGTCGAGTGGGCGCGCTACCGGCCCCTGGGCAAGCGCGGCTGCGCCTTCGGTTTCGCCCAGGAAGGCTACCGCGCCATGGGGGCGCTGGAGGCGCAGAAGGCCGCCAACGAGCGGGTCACGCTGATCGGCCTGATCGAGACGAAGAAGGGCCTGGAGAATGCTGAGGCGATCCTGGCCACGCCCGGCATCGACATCGGCTGGATGGGCCATTTCGACATGTCCGACGATTTCGGCATGCCCGGCCGGTTCGAGGACCCGGTGATGATCCGGGCGTTCGAGGGCCTGGCCGCCGCTGCCAGGAACACCGGCAAGACCGCCGCCTCCGCCGATGCCGACATGGGCTTCATGAAGGCGCAGGTGGCGCGCGGCTATCGCTGCCTGGGCTACGGCGTCGACGTCGCGGTGCTGCGGGCGGCGATGAGCCGGGGCATCGCCGACCTGAAGGCGCTTGATGGCTGAACCCTGGAGGATTCGTTGACGGTCGAGCCCAGCCTGCGCCTGCCGGCCGGCTACCGGGCCCTGGTCACCGCCGGAGCGTCCGAGGCCGGCCAGGCGATTGCCCTGGCCCTGCTCCGGGCGGGCGCGAAGGTGCATGCCTGCGACATCGACGAGGCGGCGCTGACCGCACTGGCCGACCAGCATCTGAACGCCTCGGCCACGGTCTGCGACCTTGCCGCCGACAGCCAGGTCGAGCGTTTGTTCCAGGACGTCGAGGCCACGCTCGGCGGCCTGGACGCGCTGGTCAACACCAGCGGGATCGACGGCCCCGAAGGCGCCATCGAGAGCATCGCCCCGGCGGCCTGGCGGCGCTGGCTGGACGTCGGGATGACGGGCATGTTCCTGGTCACCCGCAAGGCGGTGCCGCTTCTGAGGCGCAGCCCGGACGGCTGCATCGTCAACGTGATCGCGGCAGCCGGCCGGCCCGGCGATGCCGGCCGCACCCCCGGCGCCGCGGCGCTGGGGGGCATGGTCGGCTTCACCCGGTCGCTCGCGCGGGAGCTGGGCCCGGCCGGGATCCGGGTCAACGCGATCCTGCCGAACGTCGCCGGCGACGCCGCCGCGGAGGCGGCGCGGCACCATCCGGGCCGGCCCGCGCCGGGCCGGATGGTGAGCGCCAGCGACGTCGCGGGCATGGTATTGTTCCTGTGTTCATCCTTGGGCCGCACCATGTCCGGGCAGTCGCTCGGCATGGGCGGCCATGTCGAGAGCTTGTGAGGATCGAGATGGGCGAGAAGGTAGCGATCGTCGGCAGCGGGCTGGTCGGTCGGGGTTGGGCGGTGGCGTTCGCCCGCGGCGGCTGGAACGCCGTGATGTGGGACCCGGTCGAGGGTGCCGCCGCCAAGAGCCTGGAGCTTGCCCGCACCATCACCGAGGACCTGCAGGCGGCCGGCCTGCTGCTCGGCCAGGACGCCGCGACCGTGCTGGGGCGCATCTCCACCGCGGGCGACCTCGCGACCGCCCTCGACGGCGCTGCCTGGATGCAGGAAAGCGCGCCGGAAAAGCTGGACGTGAAGAAGCAGCTCTGGGCGGAGATGGACCGGCTGGCCGCCCCCTCCACCATCCTGGGCAGCTCCACCTCGGCCATGGTGCCGTCCCTGTTCACGCAGGGCCTGAAGGGCGGCGCCCGCTGCCTGGTGTCCCATCCGCTCAACCCGCCCCATCTGATCCCCTGCGTCGAGCTGGTCCCGGCACCCTGGACCTCGCCTGAGACCATGAAGCGCGCCGAGGAGGTCATGAACGCGATCGGCCAGAAGCCGGTGGTGATGGGCCGCGAGATCGACGGCTTCGTGGTCAACCGCCTGCAGGGCGCGCTCATGGAGGAAGGCTTCCGCCTGGTCGCCGACGGCTTTGCCGGCCCGGAGGACGTGGATGCCGCGGTCAAGCACGGCCTGGCGCTGCGCTGGTCGTTCATGGGCCCGTTCGAGACCGTCGACCTGAACGCGCCCGGCGGCATCGCCGACTACATCGCCCGCTTCCAGCACATGTACCGCGACATGCACCCGGCCCAGCAGCGCCGGGTCGACTGGGAATCGCCGGACGTGCTGCAGAAGGTCCTGGCCGACCGACGCGCCCGCCTGCCGCTGGACAAGCTGGGCGAGCGCACCCGCTGGCGCGACCGCCGTTTGATGGCCCTGCTCCGCCAGAAGCAGGCTTCCTCCAAAGAGATCGGAGACTGAGCCATGGCCGCTCCCCGCAAGGTCATCATTTCCTGCGCGCTGACCGGCGCGATCCACACGCCCTCCATGTCGCCGCACCTGCCGGTGACCCCGGACGACATCGCCTCCCAGGCGATCGCAGCGTCCAAGGCGGGCGCCGCCATCGTCCACCTGCATGCCCGCAACCCTGAGACCGGCCGCCCCGACCAGTCGGCGGAAGCGTTCGGCAAGTTCCTGCCGCGGATCAACGCCGAGGCGGATGCGATCATCAACATCACCACCGGCGGCGCCCCGCACATGACCGTGCAGGAGCGCGTGGTGCCGGCGCGGACCTACAAGCCGGAGCTCGCCAGCCTGAACATGGGCTCGATGAACTTCGGCCTGTTCCCCATGCTCAAGCGCTACAAGAAGTTCGCGCACGAGTGGGAGCAGCAGCATCTCGAGAACAGCCGCAGCCTGATCTTCCGCAACACCTATGCGGACATCGCCTATATCCTGGAGGAGCTGGGCGATGCCGGGACGCGCTTCGAGTTCGAGTGCTACGACACCGCGCACCTCTACAACCTGGCGCACTTCCTGGACGCCGGCCTGGTGAAGGGCCCGCTGTTCGTCCAGACCGTGTTCGGCATCCTGGGCGGCATCGGCACCCATCCGGACGACGTCGCCCACATGAAGCGCACCGCCGACCGCCTGTTCGGCGACAGCTATGTCTGGTCGGTGCTAGGTGCCGGGCGCAACCAGATGAACATCGCCGCCACCGCGGCCGCCCAGGGCGGCCATGTCCGGGTCGGCCTGGAGGACAATCTCTGGGACGGGCCCGGCCGGCTTGCGGAGAGCAACGCCCAGCAGGTGGCGCGCGCCCGGCAGATCGTGGAGGGCCTGGGCCTGGAGATTGCCACGCCGGACGAGGCGCGCCAGATACTCGGCCTGAAGGGCAAGGCCCGGACGGCGATCACCTGACCAGCGGACGACCGTCATGGAATCGATCTCGATCTCCACGCTCACGATCTGCGGGATCGAGGAGCTGCCCAGCCACGGCAAGCGCCTCGTCACCCATGTCCTCTCGATCCTGGACCCGGAGGCGCCGGAGATTGCGGCCTTCGACCGCTACGATGCCCATGAGCGCACCACGCTGCGCTTCCATGACATCATCGAGTCCAGGCCCGGCCAGATCCTGCCGCAGCCGGAGCATGTCCAGGACATTCTGCGCTTCGGCGCGGAACTGTCCGAATCGCGCACCGGCCGCACGGAGGGCCATCTCCTGGTCCATTGCCACATGGGCGTGTCGCGCTCGACCGCGGCGATGCTGACCCTGATGGCGCAGGCCCGCCCGGACGAGGAGGCCGACCACCTGTTCGGGCGCCTGCGCGAGATCCGCACCCAGGCCTGGCCGAACTCGCGCATGGTCCGGTTCGCCGACGAACTGCTGGGCCGGCAGGGCCGGCTGGTGGACGCCCTGTCCCGGCACTACGCCCACCAGCTCCGCATCCAGCCGCGTTTCCAGGAATGGATGACCCAGCTCGGCCGCCAGCGCGAGTTGGAGATGGCCGAAGGCTGAGCCGCCCGCGGCCTCAGTGCCCGGGCGGCAGCAGGAACTCGATCCCGTTCTCCCGGCCGAGCGCCAGGAGGTGCTGGATGTCCGGCGGGGCCGCTGCGGCCGGGAACTCGATCGTCCCGGTCGGCATCGGCTCCCCGGCCTGGCTGAAGAAGCGGTCGTGCTCCACGCCCGGCACGTTCAGGATCAGCATCCGCGCCGGCGTGCTGCCGATGTTCTTGAAGGTGTGGACCTCGCCGTTCGGGATCGGCACGAACGCGCCGCTGCCCACCTCGAAGCTCTTCTCGCCGATCTGGAACGCGAAGCGGCCGTCCAGGATATAGAAGCCCTCGTCGTCGCCGGGATGCCGGTTGAGCGGCGGCCCTCCCCCCGGCGCCACCAGCGCCTCGACCAGGCCATAGGGCCCTGCGCCATCCTTGTTGCGCTGAAGAAACCGCAGGATGATGCCGAGAAGATGGTAAGTATCGGTCTCGCCCTGGAGCATGTGTTCCGCCACCGGTGATCCCTCCCGACAGAACGGTCGGTGCGACGATAGCATGCCGGCCTGTGATTCCGAAGGGTGGGAGCGGCCGGTCCGCTCCGGGTATGAACTATCGGCTGTTTCCTCATACATCCGGCCGTGCCAGACTGGCCCCGCCGGGCGGCAGCCCGCCGTCCCTGCCACGACAAGAGGATGATCGGATGGCCCGCACGGCCCTTTCCCGCCTGCCCCTGTTCCAGATGACGATGGGCGCGCTCGCCCTGCTGACGCCGTCCATGGCGTTCGCCCATCCCGGCACCGGCGATGCCGCCGGCCTCGCCCATGGCTTCCTGCACCCGGTGACCGGCCTGGACCACCTCCTGGCGATGGTGATGGTCGGCGTGCTGGCGTCGCAGCTGGGCGGCCGGGCGCTCTGGCTGGTGCCGACGGCCTTCGTCGCGGTGATGGCCGCGGGCGGGGCCCTGGGCGTGGCCGGGATCGGCATGCCCTTCGTCGAGACCGGGATCGCCCTGTCGGTGGTCGTGCTGGGCGCCATGGTCGCCTTCGGCATCCGCCTGCCGGCCGCGGCCGCCATGGCGGTGGTCGCCCTGTTCGCGGTCTTCCACGGCCATGCCCACGGCACCGAGATGCCCGCCAATGCCGCCGGCCTCACCTATGGCCTGGGCTTCATGCTCGGCACCGCGCTGCTGCACCTGGCCGGCATCGCTGCCGGCATGCTGATCAACAGCGCCAGCCGCGGCCAGGCCCTCGTCCGTGCCACGGGCGGCGTCGCCGCGCTGGCCGGCGTCGCCATCCTCGCCGGCATGGTCTGAGCGGTCCACCTCAGCCGAGAATCGCCCGCCGGCGCCCCAGGCTCGCTTCGGGCCAGAGCGCCGGCAGGTCGTAAAAGGCCTGGAACACCGGCGCCGCCCCGCTAGGCTCCACCCAGGGCAGCTTGCTGGCGGTGAAGATATGGGCATCCGGCGGCAGCGCCGCCGGGTCGTCCAGCGTGCCCACCCGCACGAAGCGCAAGGGCGGCCGCCGGCCATAATCGCTCCACAGCGCCGTCCGGCAGGTGCCGCAGCGATAGATGTCGTGGGGCCGGCCGCTGCCGGTCGGCACCTCCACCGGCTCCGGCCGGCCCTGCAGCAGCTGGATCCGGTCGGTCTCGATCACCGCGTTGACGACGAAGGCGCTGCCGGTCTGCCGCTGGCATTCTCGGCAATGGCAGCAATTGACGAACATGGGCGGCGTCGCCAGCCGGTAGCGCACGCCGCCGCAGGCGCATCCGCCTGCCAGGTCCAGGGTCATTCAAGCCTCCCGAACGGGCGGCCCTGCCGGCGCTCCCTGCCCCGGCCCGCCGGCCGCCGCGTCCTTCCTGGCACGCCCCCGCCAGGGGCGCCACTCGGCCAGATGCTCCAGCACCGCGAACAGGCCCGGCACGAAGAAGATGCCGATCGCGGTGGCGGCCAGCATGCCGAACACCACGGTGACGCCGATGGCACCCCGGGCACCCGCCCCGGCACCCGACGCGAACACCAGCGGGGCCGTCCCCAGGATGAAGGCCAGCGCGGTCATCAGCACCGCCCGGAAGCGCTGCTTCGCCCCGATCAGCGCCGCCTCCTCGATCGACTTGCCGTTCTCCTCGTGCTGCACCTTGGCGAACTCGACGATCAGGATCGCGTTCTTGCTGGCAAGGCCGATCAGCAGCACCAGCCCGATCTGCGCGTAGATGCTGTTTTCCAGCCCGAACAGGTAGAGGGCGGCGACCGCGCCCAGGGCCGCGATCGCCAGGGACAGCACGATCGCGACCGGCAGGAGCCAGCTCTCGTACTGGCCGACCAGGAACAGAAAGGCGAACACCAGCGCCAGGAGGAAGATGTAGGGCGTCTGCCCGGCACTCTCCTGCTGCTGGTAGGCGAGCCCCGACCACTCGTAGCCATAGCCTTCCGGCAGGTTGTCGCCGGCCACCCGCTCGACCGCCGCGATCGCCGCACCGGTGCTGGCGCCGCCCGCCGGCTGGACGTTGACCACCGCGGTGGTGAACAGGTTGTAGCGGGTGATCGTGTAGGGCCCGAGGTCGCGCTCGACATGCGCCACCGCGCGCAGCGGCACCATCTCGCCGGCATCGTTGCGCACGAACAGCGCCAGGATGTCGTCAGGGTTCGCGCGGTCCTCCGCCTTCGCCTGGATCTGCACCTGGTAGACCCGGTCGTTCAGGTTGAAGTCGTTGACGTAGCGCGGCCCGAACTGGGCGCCCACCGTGGCGAAGATGCTGGCGACCGGCACGCCGAACGTCTCGGCCCGGTTGCGGTCGACCACCAGCCGGACCCGCGGCACCGAGCTGGAGAGCGTGGTGAACGCGCTGCCGACCGCCGGGTCCTCGTTCAGCTTGGCGATCAGCGCGCGCGCCACCTCGCCCAGCTCCGTCACCGACTGGCCGTTCTGCGCCTGCAGCTGCAGCTCCAGCCCGCCGATCGAGCCGATGCCCGGGATCGGCGGCGGCGGGAAGGCCTGGACCTGCGCTTCCGGCATCCGCGCGAACTTGGCCGACAGCGCCGGGATCAGGCCGTCCAGCTGCTGCTCGGGCGTGTCGCGCTCGCCCCATTCCTTCAGGCTGGCCAGGCCGAACCCGGCATCCGGCCGGCGCGACGACTGCAGGAGCCGGTAGCCGGCCGAGGTGATCACCGCGTCGACCGCCTCGTTCTGGCTCAGCACCTCCTCGACCTGCAGGACCGCCGCCTGGGTCCGCTGCAGCGACGCCCCTTCCGGCAGGGCGATGTCGAAGAACAAGGCACCCTGGTCCTCGTCGGGCACCAGGGTCGAGGGCAGCTGCAGGAACAGGTAGCCCGCCAGCCCGCCGGCCACCAGCACGGCCAGCGGCGCCACTGCCCGGCGCCGGATCACCCAGCCGGCCCCCCGCCCATAGCCCTCGCGGGTGTGCTCCAGCCCGCGGCTGAACAGGCGCAGGACCCGCCAGGACGGCTTCGGCTTGCGCAGCAGCGTCGCCGCCAGGGCCGGGCTGAGCGTCAGGGCCACGATCGAGGACAACAGCATCGAGGCCGAGATCGTCACCGCGAACTGCGCGTACAGCCGCCCGGTCAGGCCCGGCAGGAACGCGGTCGGCAGGAACACCGCCAGCAGCACCAGCGTGGTCGCGATGATCGGGCCGGTGACCTGGTCCATCGCCCGGCGCACCGCGTCGGCAGGCGTGACGTCGCCCTCTTCCTCCAGGACGCGGGAAACGTTCTCCACCACCAGGATCGCGTCGTCGACCACCAGCCCGATCGCGAGCAGCACCGCCAGGAGCGTGATGATGTTGATGCTGTAGCCGACCGCCAGCAGGATCGCGAACGTGCCGATCAGCGACACCGGCACGGCGAGGGCCGGGATCAGCGTCGCCTGCCAGCTCTGCAGGAACAGGTAGGTGACCGCGATCACGATCACGAAGGTGATCCCGAGCGTGAACAGGATCTCTTCCAGCGAGGTGCGCAGGAAGGCGGTGGCGTCGTACACCACCGAATAATGCAGCCCCTGGGGGAAGTTCGCTTCCAGCCGGGACAATTCGGCCAAAGCGGCATCCGCGGTGGCGAGCTGGTTAGCGCCAGGCTCCTGCTGGATCTGCAAAAGGGTTGCCACCTGGCCGTTCACGTAGGCGACCGACTGGTAGTCCTGCGCGCCCAGTTCCACCCGGCCGACGTCGCGCACCCGCACGGTGGCGCCGCCGGCCCCCGTCCGGACGATGATGTCGCCGAACGCTTCCGGGTTCTCCAGCCGCCCCTGCGCCGAGATGGTCAGCGTTTCCTGCTGCCCTTCCGGGGCCGGGCTGGCGCCGACCTGGCCGAGCGAGGCCTGGATGTTCTGCTGGGCGATCGCGTCCGCCACGTCCTGCGGGGTCAGCCCCAGCCCGATCAGCCGGCGCGTGTCCAGCCAGACCCGCATGCTGTAGTCGGTGCTGCCGATCGGGTTGGCCTCGCCCACCCCTTCCACCCGCGACAGGGCGTCGGCGATCTGGGTGCTGACATAGTTGCCGACCTCGATCGGGGTGAGCGTGCCCTCGTCGGCGGTGAAGCCCAGCGACATCACGAAGTCGGGCGAGCTGGAGCGCACCGTGACGCCCTGCTCGGCCACCTCGGTGGGAAGCTGCGAGGTGGCGAGCTGCACCCGGTTCTGCACGTTGACCTGGGCGATGTCCGGGTCGGTGCCGACCTCGAAGCTCACCGACAGCCGGTAGGTGCCGGCATTGGCGCTGGTGGACGACATGTAGATCATGCCTTCCACGCCGTTGACCGCCGCCTCGATCGGCGCCCCCACCGTGTCGGCGATCACCTGGGCATCCGCACCCGGATAGGTGGCCGACACGTTGACCGTGGGCGGCGAGAGCTGCGGGTATTGCTCGATCGGCAGGAACAGCCCGGCAATGGCGCCGGCCAGGGCGATCACGATGGAGATGGCGCCCGCCAGGCGCGGCCGCGAGATGAACGGGCCGGAGATCACGAGCGCTTGCCTGCGCTGCCGCCGCTGCCCTGTTCGTCCGGCCGGGGATCTTCCCGCCGCGCCTCCACCTGCTGGCCGTCGCCGATCCGCTGCAGGCCCTGCACCACGATCACGTCGCCGGGCTTCAGCCCTTCCTCCACCGCGACCACGCCGTCCATCGCGGCGCCGAGCCTGACGTCGCGGCGCACCACCTTGTCATCCTCGCCCAGCACGAACACGTAGCGGCCGTCCCGGTCCTGCAGGAGTGCTGCACTCGGCACCACCGGCACTTGCTCCGGGTTCGCCTCGCTGGCGACCAGCGTCACGAACTGCCCGGGCAGCAGGATCGCGTCCGGGTTGGCGAACGTCACCCGGACCGGCACCGTGCCGGTGCTGGGATCGATCTCGCCGCCGATGAAGTCGAACTTGCCTTCCTGCCCATAGGTCGTGCCGTTCGGCAGCTGCAGGCGCAGCACCCACTCGCCCTGCGCCTCCGGGCCTTCCTGGCGCAGTGTCACCAGCTCGCCCTCGGTCAGCGCGAACACCACCCGGATCGGGTCGAGCTGGACGATCCGGGCCAGCGGCTCCCCCTGCGGCCCAGTCACCGCCCCCGCATTGAGCAGGGCAGCACCGATCTTGCCGCTGATCGGCGCCTCGACCGTGGCGTCGTCCAGGTCCAGCCGAGCGCTCTGCAGCTCGGCCTGCGCCATCGCCACGTCGGCTTCTGCGCTTCGGCTCCCTGCCTGGGCATCCTCGAACGCCGCCTCGGACACGGTCTGCCGCTGCACCAGCTCCTCCTGGCGCTGCAGGGTCTGCCGGGCCTGGCCGGCATTGGCCTCCGCCCCCGCGAGACGCGCCTCGGCCGCGCGCAGCGCCGCCTCGAACCGGCGGGTGTCGAGCGTGACCAGCAGGTCGCCTTCCTCGACCAGGGCACCTTCCTCGAACGCGACCTTCTCGATGAACCCGCTGACCTGCGCCCGCACGTCCACCGACCGGATCGCCTCGACCCGGCCGATGAAGCTGGTCTCCTCGGCAAGCGGCCGCTCCTCGACCGGCGCCACCGTCACCACCGGCGGCGGCGCCTGGTTCTCGCCACCGCCCTGTTCCTGCGCGGCGGCGGCGCCCGAAACGAGGAGGACGGCCACGGCAACCAGACGGCAGGACCAGGAGCATCGGTCGAACAAGGCTTGGTCTCCTGCCGGGATCGGCGCGTGTCGGGATGCTGCCCCGCTGGGCGCCTCCGGCCAGGAACGAGCAGCCGCGTGCACCGGTTCCGCCGGCAAACCCACGCCGTAGCCATGCAGGTGCCGTGATTGGCGTCGGTCCGTGCGCGGGCGGCAGCATGAACGCGATGCCGTTCTGCCGGCCCGGCTCCAGGAACCGCGGGCGCGGGAAACCTGGCCATGCTCCTTGTGTCGGTCGAGCGGCGGCCCGCCACCCGGGCTCACCAGCGCCGCGACCAGCCCATGGGCCAGGTCGCCTTCGGACGCACGCAAGAAATCTGCGCATGATCCCTGCCCGATGAAAACCATCCGTCCCCCATGCGGCGCCGGGTCGGACGGGAGCAGCTGCCCGATCTGTTCCGCGTGGCGCGGTCGATCTGCCCGACAGGCTGTTCAATGGCTCGCCGTCTGCGGCGGCGCAGCGCGCGTCGGGCCGGTCCGGCACGGACCGCCGCTGCGACTTGACCTGGATCAAGGTTTCAGGCGGCCCGCGGGCTACCCTACCCGAACCTGAACGGAGGATTCGCATCATGGCGTCCATCCTCGGCACTCCTGCCTCCGAGATCCTGGTCGGCACCGCCTATGCCGACACGATCCGCGGACGCGGCGGCAACGACCGGTTTCGCGGCCTGGCCGGCAGCGACATTCTGCAAGGCGACAGCGGCCAGGACTGGTTCGACGGCGGCGGCGGCAGCGACACGATCCGCGGCCGCGGCGGGAACGACCGCGCCTTCGGCGGAGACGGCGCCGACCGGATCGAGCTCGGCCCCGGCCATGATTTCGCCAGCGGCCAGAACGGCAACGATACCGTGTTCGGCGGCCGCGGCGACGACGTTCTCAAGCTCGGGCTGGGCGACGACTGGGCGGATGGCGGCGATGGCGCCGATACGATCACCGGTGCTGCCGGCAGGGACCAGATCTATGGTGGCCAGGGCGATGACCTGCTCACCGCCGGCGCCGGCGATGACGTCGTCAGCGGCCAGGACGGCAATGACGCATTGTTCGGCGGCCACGGCAGCGACCGGCTGACCGGCGGCGCCGGCAACGACACGGTCTATGGCGACCGGGTCGTCACCTACCAGATCAGGGCGATGACGGATGGGCGCGACCTCCTGCTGGTCGACGACGACACCCTGCAATGGCACCATCTCGACTTCGCCGCGGTCGGCCGGCACGAGGGGCTGAACGAACCGACGGTGGTCACGACCACCGTGGACGGCGAACCCCGCCTCGACCAGCGGGCGTGGATTCCCGAATGGTCGGCGCCGCCCCCGGACGAGATCAGGCAGGAGGAACGGTCCTCGATCTTCCATGGCCTGGACCCGCGGCTGCCGGACGCGCCGGTGGACGTGCAGCTGGAGGTCCTGCAGGCCCGGGAACAGCTCACCATCCTCGACCTCCCGTCGGCGGACAACGGCTATGCCCTGACGCTCGACTTCGACGACAACGCGCCAGGCGGCCACGACTGGTACGAGGCCCGCGTCACCGTGTTCGAGCACGCCGGCAGCGACGACGTACTCCTGGGCGGTGCTGGCGCCGACACGCTTCATGGCGGCGGCGGTGCCGACCTGTTGGAGGGGCAGGCGGGCCGGGACACGCTTTTTGGCGGCCGGGGCGCGGATCGTTTCCTCTACCGGTCCGTCACCGACAGCCCGGCCGACGGCAGCCACGACCTGATCGAGGATTTCCGGCGGGACGAAGGCGACAAGGTCGACCTGAGTGCCATCGACGCCGACACGACCAGGCCCGGCAACCAGAGCTTCACCTGGATCGGCGCGGCCCCGCTGACCGGGCCTGGCCAGCTTCACGTGGATTTCAGCACCGACGAGCCGATCGTCGAGGGCAGCGCCGGCGCGGGACTCCCCGATTTCAGGGTCCACATCCGCAACCTGTTCGACGTGACGGGGCAGGACTTCATCCTGTAGCGTCGCGCGCTGAAACCGCGCGCGAACGGAGGAGCCTTGCTGCCCTTGCTGAAGATCGGCGACCGCCACCGCTTCGCCTACCGGGTCCCGCCGGACAAGACCGTGCCGCGCCTCTACCCGGAAAGCCCGGACTGGCAGGCGATGCCCGAGGTGTTCGCCACCGGCTTCATGGTGGGCCTGATCGAATGGGCCTGCCTGGACCAGCTCAAGCCATGCTTCGAGGAGGGCGAGGGCTCGCTGGGCGTCCTGGTCGAACTCAGCCACGAGGCCGCCACCCCGCCCGGCCTGCTCGTCACCGTCGACATCGAGGTCGACCGGATCGACGGCCGCCGGATCGGCTGGACGGTCGAGGCCCATGACGGTGTCGACCGGATCGGCCGGGGCCGCCACGAGCGCATGGTGGTCCGCTGGGACCGCTTCCTGCCCAAGGTGGCGGCAAAGCGACCGGCGGACGGCTAGGCGCGGCCATGTCCGGCTGCCCCGGCCACGTCCTGGTGCTCACCGGCCCGCCCGGGGCCGGCAAGACCACGACCGCCCGGGCGCTGGCAGCCTTGCCAGGCCGGGCGGCGGTGCATCTTCACGCCGACGATTTCTGGCGCTGCATCCGGAGCGGCGCCATCCCGCCCTACCTCCCGGCCGCCCATGCGCAAAACGCGACCGTGATGCAGGTCCTGGCCCAGGCAGCCGGAGGCTATGCGCAAGGCGGGTTCTTCGTCGTCGTGGACGGCATCGTGGGGCCCTGGTTCCTGAAGCCCTTCCGCGCCCTGCCCGTCCAGCTGCATTACCTGGTGCTCCGTGCGCCGCTGGCCGCCGCCCTGGCGCGCTGCCGCCGCCGCGGCGGCGACACGCTCGCAGCTTCCGGCCCGATCACGGCGCTCCACGCGCAGTTCGCGGACCTGGACGAGCTCGAGGAACACGCTGTCGCCACCGGCAACTCCACCCCCGGCCAGACGCTGGAAGCGGTCCGCCAGGCCCTGGACAGCGGGAGGTTCCGTCTGTCGCCGTAGAAGCACCGCAGCCACAGGATGCAGTCTTGGTGCAGCAATTCTCGCCGCTGCGGCTTGACCAGTGAATACATGGACCCACCATTACGAAAAAATCAGGCGAGCCCTCCGAGTTTTCCGACTTGGAGCAGAATCACATGGCACTGATCGTCGGAACGGATCAGCGGGACGACCTCGCCGGCACCCAGGGCAATGACTGGATCACCGGGCTGGGCGCGGACGACGTGCTCAGGGGCCAGGACGGCGCCGACCGGCTGTTCGGCGGCGACGGCGACGACTGGGTCAGCGGCGGGCTGGGCAACGACGTCGTCCAGGGCGGTGCCGGCATCGACACGATCCATGGCGGCTCGGACGAGGACGTCCTGTTCGGCCAGGACGGCGACGACACGATCGATGGTGGCTCCGGCGACGACTACATGGTCGGTGGCGCCGGCAGCGACCGCATGGCCGGCGGCCTCGGCAGCGACCGGATGTTCGGCGGCGCCGGCGACGACCAGATCCTGGGCGGCGCCGGCAACGACACGCTCTACGGCAATGCCGGCCACGACCAGCTTGAGGGCGGTCTCGGCGACGACACCATCTTCGGCGGCGACGGCAACGACGTGCTGGATGGCCGGGGCGGCCTGGACAATGTCTATGGCGGGGCCGGCGACGACAGCATCGACATCAACTCGGATCCCGAGGCCGCAAGCGCTGGCGGCAGGGGCTATGGCGGCGACGGCAACGACAGCGTGCAGGGCAGCCAGAACGCCGACTGGCTGAGCGGCGGCTTCGGCGACGACTTCGTCCTCGGCAAGGAGAACAACGACATCCTCCATGGCGATGCCGGCGACGACAATCTTTCGGGCGATGCCGGCGACGACCGCGTGTTCGGCGGCGACGGCAACGACCGGATCGACGACAGCTTCGGCGACGACGAGATGTGGGGCGGCGATGGCGACGACTGGTTCGGCCTGATCGTCGTCGACAGCTACAACGAGAACAAGGTCACCGGGAACGACCGGATGATGGGTGGTGCCGGGGTCGACCGGATCGAGACCCACGGCCAGGACGACATCGCCTATGGCGGCGCCGACAGCGACCGCTTCGTCTACTCCTACATGACCGAGCTCAGCGGCGGCGATCCCGGCGAGCCGATCGAGAGCCGGACCTCGATCCTGGCCAACAAGCTCACCATCGGCGACTTCACCCATGGCGAGGACGTCATCGCCTTCGAGCAGTTCCGCGACGACGTCGCCAACTATGTCCACGGCTTCGAGGTCTTCGACGCCAACGGCGACGGCACGCTCGACGCCGCTGACCAGGGCGTCTCGCTGCAGTCCATCTCGCTCGACGGACAAACGGCGACCTCGCTGGTGATCGACATGAACGTAGTGGCGGCCCGCACCGGCACGATGCAGCCATCCAACCTGCAAGGCGAGCACCTGATCGAGCTGTTCGGCGTCACCTCGATGGTGGCATCGGACTTCGCGCCGACCAGCCTAGTCCCGCTCGAGCGGGATGGCTGATCGTCGCCTCCGGTGCACCACCTCTTCAGGGAGCACGGCCATGGCCGTCATCCTCGGCACGCAGGACAGCGACGACATCACGGGAACGGACGCGCGGGACTGGATCAACGGCGTGGGCGGCAATGACGTCCTCCGCGGCCAGGATGGCGACGACAGGCTGCTTGGCGAGGACGGCCAGGATTGGCTGGATGGCGGGCTGGGCGACGACATCGTCCAGGGCGGCACCGGCGGCGACTCGATCCTCGGCGATGCCGGCCGCGACCAGCTGTTCGGCGAGGACGGCGACGATGTGATCAAAGGCGGTGCGAGCGACGACTGCATCGCGGGCGGCGATGGCCACGACGTCCTGCTCGGCGGCAAAGGGACCGACCAGATCCATGGCGGGCTCGGCAACGACGCCCTGAACGGTGCCGACGGTGACGACCGCCTGTTCGGCAATGGCGTCGACGACCAGCTGGAAGGCCACTTCGGCAACGACCTCCTTCAGGGCAATGACGGCGATAACCGGCTGGGCGGCTTCATGGGCGACGACCGCCTGTTCGGCGGTGCCGGCGACGACTGGCTCGGGAGCCTGGCCTACTACCTGTTAGACGGCCAGCCCGATGGCGACGACCTGATGGACGGTGGTACCGGCGACGACTTCATCCGCGCCTCGGCCGGCAAGGACAGGCTGATCGGCGGCAGCGGCGCCGACACGTTTCAGTACGCCGGCTGGTACTGGGATGGGGCGCTCGCCCCCGGCGAGACCTTCATCGCCGACTTCACCCATGGCCAGGACATCCTGCTCCTCCAGGAGATCGCGTCGGAGCGAGAAGAGACCTTCGGCCTGGACCGGTTCGACACCGACGGCGACGGCAGGCTCACGGCTGGCGACACCGGCTTCCGCCTCGAGGAGCTGAGCTTCGAGGGCGCCACCAGGTCGTCGCTGGTGGTGGACCTCGGCAAGACGGCATGGGCGGACTACCACCTCCCCCAGTCCATCAGCCTGTTCGGCGTGACCGAGCTGGCGGCAGGCGACCTCGCGCCTTCCTCGGTCGTGCTGGAGCCCCCGCCCATGGGCTGAGGCCCCGCCAACGGCCTCCCCCTTAAAGCCCCCAGACCAGGATGATCAGCGGCACCCCGATCAGCACCACCAGCAGCGACAGGGGTGCGCCCAGCCTCGCATAGTCGCCGAACCGGTAGCCGCCCGGCCCCATCACCAGCGTGTTGCACTGGTGGCCGATCGGGGTGAGGAAGTCGCAGCCGGCCCCGATCGCGACGGCCATCAGGAACGCGTCCGGCGTGTGGCCGAGCTGGGTGGCGAAGCTGGCCGCGATTGGTCCCATCACCAGCACGGTCGCGGCATTGTTGAGGAATGGCGTCACCGCCATCGCCGCCACCATGATCAGCGCCAGCGCCCCCCAGCCCGGCAGTACGCCCGCTGCCGCGGACAGCCAGCCGGCGAGCAGCTCGGTGCCGCCGGTGGTGTGGATGGCGCCGCTGACCGGGATCAGGGCGCCCAGCATCACCAGGATCGGCCACTCGACCGCCTCGTAGGCTTCCCGCAGGGTCAGGGCGCGCAGGAGCACCATGAACGCCGCGGCCGAAAAGAACGCGATCGCCACCGGCACGACGCCGAACGCGGTGAGCCCCATGGCGATGCCCAGGATGCCGAGCGGCACCAAAGCGTTGCGCACGTTGCCCAGGCGCAGCTCGCGCCTGGCCAGCGGCAGGCAGCCGAACTCCTTCAGAAGCTCGGGCAGCCGGCTGAGGTTGCCCTTCAGCAGGAGGACGTCGCCGGTCTGCAGGGTGATGTCGCGCAGCCGCTCGGTGAAGCGCTTGCCGCTGCGGCTGACCGCCAGCAGGTTGACCTCGTAGCTGTCGTAGAGCGCCAGCCGGCCGGCGGAATGGCCGATCAGGAACGAGCGCGGGCCGATGATCGCCTCGATGCTGCCGATCTCGTCCTCGGCGTTCTCGCCCTCGCTGATCCGGCCATGGCCTTCCAGTTCCAGCTCGGCATGCTTGACCGCGCGCTCCAGCGCCGCCGGCTCGCCCTGCAGGAGCATGATGTCGCCATGCTCCAGCACCACGTCCGGCAGCGGGGTCAGCTGCCTGGTCTTCTTGCGCACCAGGCCGGTCACCTTGACCTCGCGGTCCAGATGCTCGCGCAGTTCGCCCAGGCTCTTGCCGATCATCAGCGATTCCGGCCCCACCCTCGCCTCGGTGACGTAGTCGTCGATGTCGACCGCCTCGTTCATGGCAGGAGCGCCCCGGCGCAGCGGCAGGAGGCGGTAGCCCAGCGCCAGGAAGGCGACGCCCACCACCGCCAGGCCCAGGCCCACCGGCGTGAAGTCGAACATCCGGAACGGCTCGCCGCCCATCTCGGCGCGCAGGCGCGACACCACAATGTTGGGCGAGGTGCCGATCAGGGTCATCAGCCCGCCCAGCAACGAGCCGAACGCCATCGGCATCAGGAAATAGGAGGGCGAGATGTTCGAGCGCCTGGCCATCTGGAAGGCCACCGGGATCATGATGGCGAGCGCGCCGATGTTCTTCACGAAGGCCGAAAGCAGCGTCACCGCGCCCACCAGCACCACGACCTGAACCGGCACCGATCGGATCCGCGGCGCCAGGCGTTGCAGGAGGATCTCCATGATTCCGGTGCGCGCCACCGCGGCGCTGACCACCAGCGCGCTGCCGACGATGATGACGATCTCGTCGCTGAACCCGGAGAATGCCTCCTCATAGGGTACCACGCCGACCGCCACCGCCGCGATCAGGGCGATGATCGCGACCATGTCGTAGCGGAGCCTGCCCCAGATGAAGAGCAGCATCATGCCGCTCAGGACAGCGAAGGCGAGGGACTGTTCAAGCGT
>VFQN01004717.1_pt1 | contig 17634 bp, 27 predicted proteins | sample 3512371 | NCBI WGS metagenome assembly VFQN01 (sample SAMN10412370, study PRJNA504923) | tailings metagenome | isolation source: Replicate 2 from Balatoc abandoned mine | place: Philippines: Itogon, Benguet | collected 2017-08-28 | reverse complement strand
CACCACCCCTCCCCCCCCCACCCCCCCCCCCCCCTCTCCCCACCTGCGCTGCGTGCCACTTGACCGCCCCCTGCCTCTCCACCCTCACCCCCGTCACGCCCTGCATCCCTGCTGCTCCAACTTTCCCAGCCCCCATCCCCCACCCCAGCTACTCTCCCCACCTGCGCTGCGTGCCACTTGACCGCCCCCTGCCTCAGCGCCGCGCGGCCCGCGGCGTGGCCCGCCAGGCCGTACCCCGGGTGCACCACCAGCGCCGCCGCCTGCGCCGCGTTGGGCCCCAGCAGCCCCATCACGCTCAGCAGCGCGGTCACCAGCGCCGTCAGCTCGGACGCAGCGGGGACGTCCTCCTGAGCGTTGGGTCATGCGGGTGTGGAGTGTAAACCAGGCGTCTAGTGTTCGATTGTGAGCTCGTGCACAGCTCAACACAGTGCGGTTCTAGGAACCATCCCTGAACGCCCCAGCCTCCCCCAATGGCCGCTCATAGGCCCCTTGCAGCTGTCGGCCATCCGGAAATAACAACACGCCATGCAAACGCCATGCAAACGCCAGCGGGGACGTCCTCCTGCGCATGGGGCCATGCGCGAGGAGCGTGCACTATGAGCCACGCGCCCAGTCTTGGATTGTGGGCTCGTGCACAGCTCAACGCAGTTCAGTTTCAGGACTTATCCCAGAAGGCCCCAGACCTCCCGGTGGCCTCGCATGGCTCCCTGGTAGCTGTCGACGAGCCGGACAAAAACGACGGTACGCGCCGTGCTAACCATGAAAGGTGCACCCCAGGGCGTTAGGCAGCTAGCCTGGTCAGCTGACCCCACAGCGTCCGTCCCTCGCAGCGGTCCCAGAAACCGCGGCATCCATGTCCCGTACCTGCACGCGCTGCTCCCTGCCCGCCCCCGGGCTGAGCGTGACGTCGGGGTTGACTAGGAGCGTAAGGCCCTCCAGGCACTGCGCCGCCGCCAGCGCCACCTCGGCCGGCTCTCCGGCGGCGGGCGCGCCGGGGCCGCCGGCAGCGGGGCCCGACAGCGAGGTGGATATGAGCTTGTGCAGGAAGCGGGACAGCAGCGTGGTGGCGCGGGCATCTAGCAAGGCAGCCTGGAGGAGCGAGCGGTTCCAGAAACACAGCGGTCATTGTCGAAATAGTATTGAGATACCGTGTGCAGTTCTGGCATGTGGCACATGAGACTGCAAGTGCAGGGCGCTGAGCAGGGCTTCCATCCCCCCATCCCCACCGCGATTCTTAACCAGTAGGGGCGTGTAGGGAGCTGGAACATTGCGATAGTTTGCAAGCTGAAAACGGTCACCTTGATGGTTGGCTTGGATGCCAGAGGCACCAGCACCTCCAGCAGCCTCCGCGCGTCCGCCAGCGGCGGCGGCGGCCCCGCCGTCACCCCGCCCGCCGCCGGCGAGCCGACGCCGCGCACAGTGCCGCCCAGCGCCTCCACCAGCGGCAGCGTCAGGAAGGTGGCCATGCCGCCGCCCAGGCCGGCGGCACGAGCCACCAGCCGTACGGCGGCGCAGCGGGCCATGCGGCACTCGGCGGTAAGCCCGAAGGCCAGGACGCGGCTGAACTGCGTGGACACGGCCTCGATGGCGCTGCGGTGGGGGGCGCACAGGCACGGGTACGGAGCAGGATACAGTCTTGAGAAGGGCCGGCAGGTGGTTCACTGGGAGGTGGGGGTAAAGGCTTAAAGCAGGACGCATGCAGTCAGCGAGGCAGGAAAGGAAGGGACAAAGGCCGTCAAGCAGACGTGCCTTGCCAGGGCAACGCGCATTCCAACGGCCCTCCTCTAGGCTCTCTCTAAGCTACCCCTTGGACAACCACTGTCACCAACAGCAACCGCCCCTGCTCAACGTTCCTTGCAGAACCAGAGACGATAGCCAAGTTAACCCACCGTGCGAAAGCGTTCCTCCGGCCCTGGCTGGTGGGCGGCGGGAAGCCCGACCCCGCAGCGTGCCCCGGCGGCGGCCACTCCCTCGGCGTCAGGTCGCCCAGCAGCGCCAGCAGGCAGTACCCCTGTTCAGGGGACATGCTGGCGCTGGATGGCTCGCGAGAGGTGGCGGCGGCGGCACTTCCGCGCTCCCCGCCATCCTCGCCGCCGGCGGCCATCAGCTGCACGCCCAGTCCTAGGTGCGCCGTTAGCGCAGCGGCTTCCTTGCGGTAGCTGTGCGCGAGGCCGAACGCTGCCGGCAGCACCGCCGGCTCCCATCCAGCCTCAATCCACGCCCCCAGCGCCGCCGCCGCCGCCATGCGGGCCGGCAGCACCTCAGTACCGCTGCCGACACCGCCCGCCGCCATCGCTACGGCCGTCGAGGCGTTGGCGGCGGCGCCGGTAGCCGTGGCGGCCTGGCCGCCTGCCAGCGCCGCCGCAAAGCTGTCGTACGATGTGACGGTTAGCACGTGCGCCTTCAGCAGCGCGTCGACGACGCCGCGGCTCCGGAGCTGCAACCGCCCCGCCGCTGCTGCGGCGGCGGCCGCTTGGTCCGCCTCCGGGTCGCCAGTCGACGGCGGTGGCTCCTGCGGCGCCGGCGCCACGGACAGGGCAATGAGCAGCACCGACAGCGCGTGCATCGCAGCCGACAGCAGGCCCGCCGCCGCCCGGCGCAGGCGTGCCCGCTCCAGGGGGTCCAGCGCATCACCGGCCGCGTGCGCCCACAGTGCGTCGGCCGCTGCCGCCTGTACGGCAGCCGTGCCGGTCCGTACGGCGCGCTCCAGTACGAGCAGGGCGGACTGTACGGCGTACAGCTGGGTGGCGACCAGCCGGCCGCCGGGAGCGCGAAGCACGACGGTTAGGAGCTCGAGGGCGCAGGTGGCGGCGGCGAGGCGTTCGGGGGCGCTACGGAGGAGGGCGGTGGCGGCCTTAGCGTCCACGTCCTTGATGGCACCGCGCTGCGGGCATGCGTGGGGAAGGAGAGCAGCAGGGGCAGGGACAGTATCCTGAGTAGCGGATACGGGAAGGCCGGGCGAGTAACAGCACTTGCCAATTTCCAAGAGGAGAAAGGGCGGCAGCAATACAGCGCGGCATGCTTCGGTCCTACATATGCCGCAGGGCAAACGCAGGGCTCACCTTGGCATCCGCACGGGCCTCAAGTCGAGGCAGTAGCTCGTCCAGTTGCCGTACAAGCGCCGCCGGGCCGCCCGCTGTGAGACATGCGCCTGCCTCGGCACGGCCCTAGCAGCGTGTGGAGCGAGGAAGGCAGATCAGAAGGGAATGAATGCCAAGACCGCAGTCAGCCACATGAACCCACCGAGCTTCCAGCCCCCAACCAATAGCCGCGTACCAGCACTCCTGAACCGTAGTGCGCTTTCGCGTAGGCAGGACACCTCCCACGTGTCACGCCTCGAGCAGAGGCCCCCCTCCTACCCCTGATAAGACTTTCAGCCCTACCCCAATTCCATGTCACAGCAAAGTAGCGACAAGCGCTCAGCATGTAAGCATTCTGGCTTCGCACATGACCTGCCTCGCCGTGCCGTGCAGTCTCACGTGCTAGTCGACACGTGTCACAACAGCATTCGTGTGTGTGCCTTAACCGCCCACCTGTAGCTCCCGGGCCGTGCGCCTGGCCTGTTCCGAGTCGCACCCGATGGCCGTCAGCAGCTGGGCGGTGGGGGCACTGGCCAGCAGCTCAGCCTCCGAGCGGGCAGCGTCTGCGATGCCACCTGCAGAGCAAAAGCATCATGGCGATGTCGTTGCCCCACTACGGATGCTGGTGAAGCCGGCTGTGCAGCGCATCATATGGTCATCATTATGGCCACGCTAGGCCCTGTCGGTCAGGTCAGGGCTCCGCTTCGGACGGGACTTGAATGGTCAGGGGACAAAAAAAGCATTGCTCGCACCTGCGATGGGCAGCCAGCCCGCCAGCACCTGCAGCCGAGTGTCGCGCACCACCCACAGCAGCAGCGCGCTGCCGTACAGGCTCTCGGGCTGGAACGCCTGCGGGTTGGTATGTAACCAGCTTGGTACGGCGTCAGGACTTCACAGTTGCGCCCTGGAAAGGATGCATAGAGTAGCACGGCGGCCGCCGTGGGCCTCGCATCAGAGGTACCGTTCAAACAACCGTTCTCAGTATCCTACCACAATGCCACGCCAGATCGTACCATGTCGTGGTGGTCATCCTCGTCGTACAGGAAGCCCGCCCCGTGTCCCCCGCGCCCGCCGCCGCCGTCCTGACCCGCCGCCGCCGCCGCCAGCGCCTTCACCGCCCGCCCCCGCGCCCGTACGGCACGCATGAGCGCCGCCAGCGCCGGCCGCGACGCCGACAGCGCCAACGCCGCCGCCTGGCGGCCTGGCTCCGAGCCGCCGCACATGTGCAACAGCGTCTGGATGGGCGGACCCAAGGGTCCGTGCAGCTCCGCCGGGTCCACAATCGGACCCACGGGTCCGTCCAGTGAGCCTTCTGACCCGGGCCCTGACCCATGGGTCGCTTTGCCCTGCGCGGACGAGGCACCGCCGCCGAGGCCTGATAGCGAGCGTACGGCCGCCTCTGATGCCAGCGCGTCGCACAACATGGCGGCGAGCTCGGCCCCAGGGCCGCCGCCGGCACCGCCACCAGCGGCTGTGGCCGCGGCAGCGGCCGCCGTTGACGTCGCCCGTCGCGGCGCGCTGCTGACGCTGATGCCTGCCGCCGTCGCGACAGCGTCGTCGATGGTGGGGTCCAGCGCTGCCACCAGCGCCGCCACGCCCGGCCGGCAGGCCGGGGCTGTGACAAGGGAGAGCCCCGACGGGCACGACAGCAGCGGCACCAGCAGCATCCGCAGCCCCTGCAGCAGCATGGTGTGCGCCTGCGTGAGGTGCGCGTTGGCGTACGCCAGCGTCTGCTGTGCCGACACCAGCCCCTCCGTCGCGCCGCCGGACGCTGCCGCTGCCGCCACCGCCGCCTCGCCCGCCTGCCGCAGCGCCCCAGCATGCGCGTGCACGGAATCCAGCGCCGCCGCCAGCATGAGGAATAGCCGTCGCGCCGCCAGCATCTGCAGCACTGGCGGATCGAGGGCCGGCGGCTCCGGAACCACTGACGGCCCATCCGTGGGCCCAAGCGACCCATGGGTCAGGAGGACGTTCATCTCGGCGCCCAGCAACGGCGACCGACCGCCGCTGATGGCGGCACTGCCGGCGGCCACCGCCTCCGCCAGGTCAGGCAGCGCCACCGCCAGCTGACGCAGCGGCGTCATGGCGGCCGTAACGCCCGCGGCAACGGCGGCGACGTCACCACCGCCCAGGGGCGCATCCGCCATGAGCGAGGCGCACGCGACGGCGCACTTACCGACCAGGTCTGCAACCGTCAACCGCCGCATGACGCGCGCAACCGCTGCCGCGACCGCCGGCGCGCGCGGGCGGCGCAGCATGACGGACAGCAGCGGCGTCGCCGCCGACACCGCCGGCGGCTCGTAACGTTGCTGCAAGGCGGACGGCCCTTGCGCCGGCCTGCTGACGGGCCGGCGGTCGGCACCGGCGCCGGCGGCCGCCGTGGCCCCGCCCCCCGCGGCCGCCGTGGCCCCTGCCTCCTGGGCCTGGGGCTTGCCCTTGGAGCGTGCAGGTGACCGGGACCGGGACCGGGCGCGCTTGGCTCTGCTGGGTGAGCGGCTGTGGGAGCGTCGTGAGCGTGACCGGGAGCGAGACCGGGACCTGTGGGGTGTGGAATAAACACATGGGGCTGCGTTTAGAGGCGGGGACTGGCGCCCTGAGGCAAACTGAAGGGCTGAGGTAGGTCAGTGCACCTCATGATATAGAAAAGGACGCTGCTGGTACAAGGGCACGCCGGTCAAGTCCCTTACACAGCGATTGGGGGTACAACGAAGCAGGGGTGGCAGCGCTGAAGCGAAGCCCTTTACAGCTTCAGGTCCCATCCGCTGCAACATGCAGCCATCCGGAGCCATCAATACCTAGCCTTACCTGTCACCTCTCCGCCGGGACCTGCCGCTCCCGCCTCTCGACCCTGACCGCGACTTCGACCTCGACCGAGACCTCGACCGAGACCTTGACCGCGCCTCTGACCGCGAGCGCGAGCGCTTGCCGCCACCCTTGCTGGACGGTGACCCCCGCGACCTCGAGCTCGAGCGGGAGCGGGAGCGGGAGGGCGACGACGCCCGAGAGCGGGACGGCGACCTGCCCCTCCCCGACCCCTCCTCGCCCTCCTGCTTCACCCCGTTCGCCTCCGCCTCGGCCATTGCAGCATCGCCGCTGTGCTCCTTGTCACCCCCTTCCCCTTCGGCTGCTGCCTGTTGCTCGCCTCTATCTGCATCGGCATCACCATCTGCGCCTACGCCATCGTCGTCGCCCCCATGCCCCGCCTCGCCTTCACCGCCATCGCCACCGCCGCCGCCCTCCTCGCCCTCTGCGCCCGCACCCCCTGCGCCGTCGTACTCCTCCTCCCCGCCGTAGTAGTCATCAAAGTCGTCGTAGAAGCCGTCGTACAGCCCTTGGTCATCTGCAGTACACAACGGCACACAGCCCTGACGAAGACGGTGTGGTGAAACCCATGCCCAAGTCACACGGTTGCCTTCCCGCCATGCCGCAACCCATCAACGGTCAACCACCGACATCAGGCCGAATTTATTCCGCCTCATGGCGACCCCACTTATATGTTCTACCCACATTCGTACCCACCTTCCATGCCGCCCTCATCCGCCGCCGCCGCCCTCGCCCCGTTGGACGCCTGACGGCCCAGGGCCCCGGAGCTGGCTCGCCGCATGCGGCCTCCCGCCGAGCCGTCAGCACCCACAGACGGTGCACCATCCAGGCCCTCCCCATCCTGGCCGCCCTTGCCCCTGCCCTCCTCCTCGTCCTCCTCCTCAGCCCGAGCCTGAGCGTCGCCGTACGTAGCAGCACCGCCACCGCCTCCGCCAGCACCACCATCGGTTTCCATCTTCACGGCCTGGTGGGATGCACGAGGCGCATGCCAGCGGAGGGCTCATGTTACAGCATAGGTGACATAAGCCGCTGCTGGCGGCCTCCGGTGTCGCATGCGGGAGAACGACAGCAATAATAAGGGTGTACGGAACACCACTGACGCAGGGGGACAGAGTGTGTGTGCCTGTTACAGTGTTACGTCCCACCGGACAAGCCACCGCATGGCTGTGGATGCTTGGGTGCTGGCGATTGCGCAACCCGCTCCACCCTACCCGCTGCTACCCGACACCAACCGCGCCGCACCTGGCTGCCTGGGCTGGTGGCCCCAGGGCCTGCCCCGCGGCCCGCGCTGGGCTCCGTCTTGACCTGTGAGTGCAGAGAATGTAGCGAGCAAAGTGTAAGATGCAGCAAAACAAAGCCTGCGAACACCAGGGCAACCCTGCTGGCGCCGCCGCAACCGCACCTTGGCTTCTTCCTTCACCTCCCCCTTCACCGCGCCCGCCGCCACCGGCTCCGCCTCGTCCTCTGCCGCGGGCGGCGGCGGCGGCGGCGGCGGGCGATACCTGCCCAGCAGCACCTCCGCCGCGGGCGCGGGGCAGGTGAGGGTCAGCGCGTCAAAGACCGCCACGGCCAGCCGCACCAGGTCCGCGGGAGGGTTGGGCAGCATCAGCGCGCGGACCGCCTGCAGGATAGGACGCAAGGGAGGGGGCGCAAATAAGCGGCAAGCATACATGGGTAAGCACAAGCTGTTGTACGAGTGCATCTCCGCGTGCTTCTGACACATCACGCTTCGGCAGCTGTCCTTGGACCGTCGCGAGGCTTCGCTGCCTGCTGCAGCACACCGCCTCGCCCCACCCTCACACGCCTTCAGGCCTCTCTGGTCCGGTTGGCAGCCTCGCCCCGCCCCGCGCCTCCTGCACTGCCCGGCCCCGGCCCCCGCCCCCGCCCCCCGACCCCCTCGCCGGTACGCATCAGGCGGCAAGTCTCCTTCTTTCTGTTGCCGCCGCTAGCTCGCTGTATGCGGACCGACTGTTTCCGTCTGCCAACTTGCCGCTCCGCGGTCCCGCCCACCCCCGACCCCCTGGACCCCGGAACCCGCACACCCCGACCCCCGGCCCCCGACTCACGTGCCCCGACCCGCCCGTGGCCATGAGCAGCGGCGCGCTGGGGGCGCAGGCCGCCAGCAGCAGCGCCGAGGCCAGGCCCGCCAGGCCCACGTTGATCTCGTCCAACCGTGTGGCCCTGGGGGCATTCGTTGCAGTGTCAACAACCAGTAACAAACCAACAATTAGATCCTGCGCCGAAGCCAGGCCCACGTTAATCTCGTCAACCGCGTGGCCCGCAGGACATTCGGTGCAATGTGTCACCATTCAGCAACAACCAAGATCAGTTCCAGCGCCGACGGCGACGCCCACGTTCGTCTCGTGGCCCTCAATGGTAGCATGCATGCATGTCACAGTGTAAGCTGCGACAGTAGTGATGCGAACCTGGCCCACGCCCTGGAGCCCCACTCACTTCCCCGAGCCCAGCAGCAGGCTCCACTCCCCCGCCATGTCCATCAGGCTCTCCAGCTCCCCCAGGGCCAGCGGGCCGCCCAGGCGGGGCGGCGGCGTGGCCAGCGCCATCTCCAGGTCGCCCGTCTGGCCTGCACACGTGGCACGCGGCACGTGGCACAACACATGAGATACCGCTCATCGAAACACTGTACGGTGTATGGTCCCAGCCCCGTACCTCCGCTCACCCGTCCACCCACACCTCCACACCGCCTTGCCCCACCCCCTGGTACAGAAACACCCATCCGGCTACTTCCTTCGCCTGCTGCGAGCCCCCCCAGGACTCCTTACCTCCTCAGCACTCTCCACGCTCTCCGTCAAGGACCTGACCACCACTGCTACACCCACCCGCCAGCGCCCTGCCTCCTAATCCAGTTGGCCTGTACCTGTCTCAGGCCATACTGCCTGCATCCCGCACCGCATCCGCTACCCACCCGCCAGAGCCCTGCACATCCTCTTGGCCGCCGCCATGACGGGCATCAGCCGGTCGCCAGGCGGGTTGAGCGCAATGCGCCCATGGGAGCGTCCAACCTGCACCGGCACATACTCACTATCGTCAGTTGGCTAGTAATCAGGCGCACGCCACGCCACAGTCAGTGGCGCTGTAACGTTGGAGTCACGGGGGGACATCGACCGCAGGGGATGTGCAGTACAGTCACAGCAGCGGCACCGACCAAGTCAGGCACTTGGGGCAGCCATGTCAGTGCAGAGGCAGCCGTGTGCCATGCCCACCGCTGCGGAGGCAGCAACGCCCACCTCTGAGAAGTACTCGGCGGCACTGCGTAGCGCAGACAGCAGCGCGGGAGGGACCTCCTCCAGCGGCAGCAGGGAGGAGCCTGAAAAGGGAGGACGAGGAACCAAGGTGATGAGCCTGGAAATGGAGCACGAGCGGCCAAGGTGATGACACGCAAGCTACGTGCGGGGATGGCGGAGGCGGAGGCACGAAGTTGCGTCTAAGCCGTGCGGCGTGCGAGCCTCACAGTGTGGTTGCTACTGCTGCAGCTTCGTCCCTGTAAAGCCGCAATCTAGCTCTTGCTCTGGGCGCAGCCCCGGACCCAAAGCCCTGCCCCGAGGCCTCGTACACCATGGACCACTGTCCCTACATCAACCCTTGTAGCGCCACGAATTCGGGCAGTCCGGGGCCGCGTAGGTAACCGATTGCCGCCACCCCGTCGTGATACCGGCCCCTATTCCTCATGGCAGGCCCTGCAGGGGCAACTCCGGCCGGTAAGAGCGAATGTGACCCACCCGGCGGCATGAGCTGTGGAGCAGGGGCCAGCGCCCCGTCCGCCCACGCGCGGCTCCCCTCTCCTCCTTCCCCCTGCTCCTGCCCCTCCCGCGGCACCGGCGGCGCCAGCGGCAGCGACATGGGCGGCTGCACGCGCTGCCGCTTAACCCCCGGCCCCGCCCTCAGCTGCTGCTGCCGCTGCTGCTGCGTGTAGCGTGCCAGCCGCGACTCATCCTGAGGGTCCATGGGGTTGCCCGATGCGGCGGCCGCATCAACCGCCGCCGCTGCGACCGTTACGGCATCGTGCTCGGCCCTGCCGTACAGCTGCACGTCAACCGCCGTGTAACGGCCGCGGAGCACCACGTGGTCGGACACGACCACCTGGTCGAGGGGCAAGCCGGGGGCGGGACGGTTCAGCCAGGTGTGTGGGCAGGGTTGTGGATGGGAGGTGCTTGTAGGCGTGCTACAGCCAGCATGGGATGTCGGCCCGGCCGCACACCAATCACACGTGTCAAAAGCTGCTGCACCGTCCCTCAACGACCAACTCCGTGCAACAAACTGCCCTGCACGTCCCTCAGCCTTGTGTACAGGACTGCAAATGCCACTGCAAGCCTCCCTCCGAAAGCCTCGTTGCGTGCGTTCGCACACCCCGCTCAGTCGTGCGGCCCTTCACCTCGGTGGCGCAGGAGCCCCCTCGTGACCCGCACCCATTCCCAGCCCTCCCGGCGGTGCGTAGCTCCTTACCTCCGTGTTAAAGCTGCTGGATTGTCCCGCGCCCACTGACAGGTTGGAGGGGCACAGTGGCGCGAAGCGACAGCCGCTGGGGTGCGCCAGGTCGCGGGCAAAGGCCCGGAGTAGCGGCGCGGGGCCGTGCTGCTGCCCCCCTGGCCCCACAGGGTGGGCCAGCGCGATGCGGGTGATGGTGACGGGGGTGTGGAAGCGGACCTGCTCGTGCACAGTGCGCGGTGGGTTAGACCGGGTGTTGTAGGAGTGCGTTAGCTGTGGGATGGGGTAGCTGGTGTGCTGTCGCGTGTCGGGCACCCCCGGAAGGCCCGCTTGACCTCCGTCGCGTGGGCATGCGAAACGCACCTCGCTGACATGATCCCCCGGCTTCTCCTTGCGTAGGCTCTTAGAGAAGAGCAGGACCTCCCTCCCAAGCAGCGATTCGTTCGCGCTGGACGCCGCCGGTGATGTCGCTCCAGGCATCCCCATATTCGCAGGAACCGAGTGCGACGATGTTTACTTTCCTCACAAAGGTCGTGTCGTTATGCTGTGAGAGACCAAGCGGCCCAGTGTCGAAAACTCAGTAACACCCTGCTGACAGTCACATTACGAAGATACACATCCATTCCTGCGGTTTTAGTATGCTATTACCAATACTTTGTGGTTCAGAGGACATGCAAAACGGTTCGTTAGGAAGCGTGGAAAGGGAGAGATCGCTTGCGACTTTGCGATATGGGAAAGAGATCGTGCTGCCTCTGCACATGTACAAAGGCAAGCGGTGAGCAAGATGTGAAGCAGTCAGCACAATCGGTCCACCAGCGTGTGAATGAACATGAAACCAACCACTCTGTAACGGAACACCGGTCTGCAAGAACTCAGAATTTGTGCCCAACTGCCCATATTTCCGCTTCACTTGACCAAGACATTAGCATAGAATATTGCAGACCTTGTGCTGTTGTGCGGCGCAATCATGGAGCCCAGTGACGAGAACCCTGGCCCGGACCTCCTCTCCCTGCCCCCTGCAGTCCTACATAACCATGTAAGGACACACATAGGGTCTGTCTGTAAAGCGCTTACGAGGACTCAAACTCGAACTGCGGCCTGGGGCCAGCAAGCCCGCGACAGCCTGGGTGTGCGCGGCCTGCAGCAGCTGCACGGTTGCCATGCCTTGCGTCCACGCACGCCAGCAACCATAGACCCATGCCGTGCGCCCGACCGCTGCCGAAGCTTGCTAGGGGTGTCAGGAGTACATCCATTGCAAACCAATTGGGGCAACGGCCCGCCCCCAGCAACTACATCTCCCGTTCAGCCCACACCCGTGGCATGCACTCGCGCTGAGGGGCACCCGGTCTCCCGGAGGAGCTGCGTCCGAGGCCACACACCCAGCCATGCATACTGATCAACACCCAGAAATATGCCCCACTGCCAGGTGATTTGGCACACCAGGGATCCTGAAAACCGTTACCTCGCTTTTTCACCACCCGGTGCCACCTCCAGGTGCTCCCTCTGTTGGATGCTGCATCCCTGTTGCGGCTGGGCGCCTGCTGCCGCGCCCTTGCTGCGGCAGCCCACCACGACGAGCTGTGGCAGCACCGCTGCGAGGCCCTGGGCTGGGCGCCGCACACACGTGGCATGACTTGGCAGGTGCGGGGTGCAGGCCGGAGGGCGCATGCGCTCTCCCCTGCATGCGCTGGTGGTGTGGGGTTCCTGCCATCGTGCATCCTGACACACTTCGCCAGCCTGCAACACGAGTACAAGGATCAGCACAGAACCAAGTTTATAGGCAAATTCTGCACATCGTAGCCGCCCTGGGGTGTCACCTGGCGCACCACGGCAGGTGCATATGCCGAGGCGAAGGCTTACAGGCATGGCCGCCGCACTGCAAACTCCTTGTGTCGGTACTTGGCTGGCACTGCTGAAGCGCCTCGTGAGCATGCAAGGTGCTGGCCGGGCCGTGGCTAAGCAGCAGAACTCCAAGAGCAGCCTTTCCTCGGTCCGCTGTCCCCCTGCAGGCCTGCTATAGCTACCGGCGCGCGCGTTTGTGCGTTGAGTGCCACCGCCCCAGCCGCTACGTGTTCACGCTGCTGGGGTGCCGCCTGTGCGAGGCGTGCGAACACCAGGTGGGTCGTGACAAGGACGCGGTTGTTGAGCATGCGGGGGCAACCGTGGGGGCAACTGAATTCGACACTTTTGAAGGTGGTCGTCAGTCGCCTTGAAGGAGGCGGCCAACACACGTTCGAAACTGAGGAAGTGTCGGGCCGGCTCGGCGAGCCTCGGGCTGCTCCGCACACCATAAGTTTGAAGTGCCAAATCCGCTTCCCCCGCCGTCATCCCTCCAGGTGCCGCGCTACAGCCTGGTCACTCGGCTGGAGGCCATTGACCGGTACGGCGTACAGCCGGCCCAGCTGGCCACGCTGCGGTACCACGAGGCCTGCCGTACAGCCTTCTACCTCCGTACACAGGTGGGCGGCGGCGTTTGTGGCTGGCTGTGGGAGGAGGCGTGGGGGACCGTCATTAGTACACAGGAACCTGCTGTGCACACAGGCCCTGTAACGCGTGTCGTACTTGTTTCGATCTGGCCTTGCCGTGCTGTTGCATGCAGGTGGAAGCCCTGTCGCAGTCAGCGGGTGGGAATAGGAGGGCAGCAGCACAGGTGGAAAGCAGCGACGAAGAGGGGGAGGAAGAGGAGGAGGAAGAGGAAAATGAGGAGAAAGGGCAGGAGGAGGGCCTGAGGAACGAGGAAGACGAGGGCGGGGCAGGGTCGGACGGCGAGGAGGAAGGTCCTTCCGTGGGCGCATCTGCTGCCGCACAGCGGCAGGCAGAGGAGAAGGCGGCGCGCAAGGCAGCCAAAAAGGCGGTGGGTCGAGTGCAGGATTCAGACATCGCAATTGATTGCAATTGGGACCAGCGCCACGGAGCCCCGGCGCCAGGGCCGCATGTAAGCGCATGCACCTAGAGGCAGGAAACGGCAGCAGCCTTTTCCACCGCAAGAAGGCCAGGATGCAGTTCGGCCCGGCCGACCCGGACACGGAGGCGCTGCTCGACTTCGAGCTCGAGCATGCCGTCGCCGATCTGGACGGCCTGTTGAGTTCCGGGCCGAACTGCATCCTGGCCTTCTTGCGGTGGAAAAGGCTGCTGCCGTTCCCTGCCTCTAGATGCATCCTCTTACGCGCGGCCCTGGCGCCGGGGCTCCGTGGCTCCGGCCGCAGGTCGTGGTCATGGTCGGGGCCCCGCTGCGCCAACATCATGCGGTCAGCTGCGTGTGACGCCTCAGGCCGCGCTGCAGCGGCTGCGGGTGCCTCCGTTGTATGGATTTGAATTCCGCTACCCGAATTTCGCTACCCTTAAGGTACGTCTCCGAATTTGGACGGTACATCCAGCCCTCTTCATCCACCGGGCCCCACATACTCCGTTGTTCCTGTGCTGTGTACTGATTGGCATCAATACCAATAACTTGCTGCACGTCGAGCTGCCACAAGTTACGGTAGTGTGGGCTGGTATTTCAAAAAGGCACGGGGATTCTGTTTGAGGACGGTGGTGGGTGCACTCTTGGTTGTGCCTTGCGGATCTGCACTCTGACGTTTGAAACCAGGACATATGCGCTTACGCAACACATCACCCGCCATCCCCGGCCGCTCCCCTTGCAGGCCAAGGAAGCACAGCGCATGAAAAGGCAACTTAAAGCCACGCCCGGCGGGGCCTACACAAGCGGTGAGATATTGGAATGTGGGGAGTCCGTTTTGGGAGGAGAGAGCTGGTGTCGATGGCGCACCCAGATGCTCCAAGCTGTCCTCCCACGCACCAAAACCACCCCGCTCGCCATGCAATTCTTACCCTTGCCACACCAAACGGTGTCAGATGCAAGCATGTGATTACACTGCTGCACATGCCCTCTCGCCTCCTTCAGGAGCCGTGAAGATTACCTACGGCCAGTTGTCGTCCCAGAAGGCAGCTGCTGGGGGCGGCACCGGGGGGCGCGGCAACGGGGCTAGTACTTCTGCCTCAACTGCAGGGGGGACGCCGGGCCGGGGAGCAGGGCCCTCGGGCGGCAGGGGTCCCGGCGACAGGAAGCAGCCACCGCAGCAGCAGAAGGGGGCCGCGCGTGCCGGCGCGGGGCCTTCGGGCGCCAGGGCGGGCGGCGGCGGCGGTGGTGGTGGTCGCAACCGGCGGGGAGGGCAGGTGCGGCTGATGACCCACATTCTGCACCCAATGGGTTGGCCACCTGGGGCACGCCTCGAACACTCAATACACCCCATTCACGCGCGGACCCAATACTACACCTTACGTTGCTGGGTTGCACATGCCAGCCTCTTGTCATGCGCCCCGCAGCGGCAGGGCAACGCCTCCCCGTGCCCTGACAGGGCCCGTCCCCCTCGTTCCGTCTTATGCCTTTCCAACCCCGCGTCACAAGATCCTGCACATATCCCCGCTCATCCTTTCCCTTGGTCGCAGCCAGGGGTCGCAGCACGTTCACGATTCAGTAACTTGTGTCTTGATACCGACACTCGGATCCCCCTTCCGCTTTTGGCTCCCTCCGTCCGTCAGGCCGCCGGCTCCAGCCCCCCGGGCCTCCGCCCCGCCGGCCCGCTGCTGCTGGCGCTGGCGGACGCCGACGGCGACGACGGCGGCGGCCAGGCGCTGCCGCTGGAGGGCCAGGCGGTGCCGCTGCCTCGCAGCGGTGGTGGCGGCGGCGGCGGCGGCGGCGGGCGCAGCAGCCGGCTTCCCAAGCTCAAGAGCAGCTGGGCGGCGGAGCGGGAGGCGCTGATGGCGGAGTGGGGGCAGTTCGGGATCAGCGGCCTGGTGCTTGCCAGCTGAGGAGGGTGACAGCAGAGCGGGTATGAAGCGGTGACGTTGTGCCTGCGGATGTAAGCTGAGTTGGTAGTAAGCAGCGCGGAGGTCTGGGGCGGCTGGATGCTGGGCGGGCCCAATGGCAGGAGGGTCAGCAGTTGGAAGTCAAGTGGCAGTTGTGTTGCTGTCGAGAACGGGACTTACTAGTGGCAACGCAGAGTGGCGACGCAACGGGAACGCAGCGGTTGTGGCTGCAGAGGTGATCTGACCTCGGGGATGGGTTAAGAGCAGCGCGGTTACATGCTGGGTGGACCCAAGGGCAGGAGGTTGAGGAGTGAAACTGTATAATGTTTGGTTTTGTTGCAACAAGAACGGGAGTTGTTAGTGGCAGGAGTACACTGACGCCGTGTACCTAGGTGCTGTGAAGGGGACTGGGGCACTGGGAAGTGATGCCGGTACAGTACGGCGCGTCCAGTGATAATGTCGTATGCCCCCGAGTCCTTGCACCGTTGCACTGCACGGAGGTGGTGGTAGTGTAGACGAGTATACGTTTGGTTTCGGAGACAGGGGCCAGAGAGGGCTCTCGAATTGGCAGGCCGTACTCCTGGGAATGCTGGTCTCATGTTGTGTACACGCAAATTCTTCAGGGCCACACGGCTAATGGTCTCGCCGGGACGGTGCTCTACCATGCCCACTGCGCGTGGTCCTGCACCCTCTTGTGGTAGTGGTGATTGTGGTGGTGGGTGCCATCCGCTACTTCCTGAGCGCTGAGCCATGGTCAGGGTCGGTCCCCCGTCGTCGACAACAGCTTCTGCCGTTGAAAAAGGCCAACGCATTGCATGGCTTTGTGAGTGCCTGCATACCGGTATGTAGGTGCGCCCTGATCCGGCCGTCGGGGGCGACAGCCATGCTGGCGGTGGAGGTATAGACTGGCTCGGTAAACCGGTACTGCGCATGCGCAGTGAAATGCCCCGTATACCCGTACTGCGCATGCGCACTGCGCACAGTGCGCTGCAGCGCTCCGTTGTGCCTCATATCAAGAACTATGGTACATTACGGCCTGCTGATCCCCTGGCAGTAAGGGTCCGGCAACAGAAGTGGCTAGCAAGTGCCGTTGGTAAAGTCAGCACAGCCCATGCGCACCACCTTATAGAAAGCAGTGGGCTTGCAGTATCGGAGCGTTTTGGCACCAAACACTTTGAGTAACGAGGTGAAGGTACTGGAAGCGGAAACTAAGGCCAAAGTCCATTGTTAAAGTAAGCTGCCCGTCCTGCGCACGGCAGGCCTGGTTATCCGCACATCCTGTGCGCAGCCTCTTCTGTGTGGCTTAGCAAGGCCAGAAGCTGCTGCACATCCGGTTCTGGTGTAAACGTACATAAAACACGACGTCAGCAACTACATCAAGCTGCTTGCTCTGCGCACAGCAGGCCTGGTAACCCATACCTCCTCATGCGCACTCCTCCTGTGTGTGGGTTAGCACGGCCAGGAGTCATTGCGCATCCATCTTAGTAGTCCTTATACCACATAACACGTACGCCAAAGAAGTCCAGGCGCTTAACTCCAACGTTTCAACAAGCTGCTTGCTCTGTGCATGGAAGGCCTGGTAATCCGTACCTCCTCATGCGCAGTCCCCCCTTGTAAGCTGGGCCAAACACTACCGCACATTCAGTCCAGGTGTACCTGTACCACTCAACATGCAAGATCAATTTGCTCAGGCGCTTAACTCCCTCATTACAGCAAGCTGTTCCCTGTGCGCATGGCAGGCCACGTAATCCGTACCTCCTCATGCGCAGTCGTGCTGTGTGGGTTAGCAGGGCCAGAAGTCACTGCAAATCCGGTCCCGTTGTAAAGGTACCCCTTAACACGCAGGCGAAAGAGTTCGGGCGCCAAAATCCGTCTTTACAGTACGCTGGTTGCTTCGCGCACGGAAGGCCTGCTGGTAATTCGTACCTCCTCATGTGGTCCCGAAGTATTATAGGGAGGTTTGTGACACCCCTTGCCAGTGGCTTCAATCTATGGAACTCTCTGAGGTATAGTTAGCGCGTGTCACACAAGTCAGCGGCCAGTTAGCAGGACTTCCTTTCCGCTTCCGAGGCCCGAAAGGCCTCAGTCTTCTGCGCAGTCCTCAGTCTTAGTCTACGTACGCGTGCCGATACTGCAGCGTGTCGTAAAGTCACAGTACCGGGACAATGCGTCGACGACCTTGCTGAGCAATGGACTGCAGTGGTCCTGCATCCAACCTCCGGCGCCGCGAGCCTGTAAATTACAATGAGGATGCCCATGGCGAAGACCATAACCTGATATCGACGGACAAAGGCACAGAGGGCTATCCTTCCGACGATTCCCGAGGTTGGTGCAGTCCTCGCATACGGCAATGCGTATTATGTCGGCGGATATTGATTACATAATATGAACCAGTGCAGATGCGTCTGAGGCCGCTGGGCCGGGTGCCAGCGCCGGACCGAGCAACGCCGCTGCTGTGCAGCGGCCATCGGGCCGG
>VFQN01004716.1_pt1 | contig 17638 bp, 17 predicted proteins | sample 3512371 | NCBI WGS metagenome assembly VFQN01 (sample SAMN10412370, study PRJNA504923) | tailings metagenome | isolation source: Replicate 2 from Balatoc abandoned mine | place: Philippines: Itogon, Benguet | collected 2017-08-28 | reverse complement strand
TTAGCCAGTAGCGGCCCCCCGGATGCTGCTTTCGCACCTCCTCCATCGAAAACCCAGGGGCCTCCCACGAACACAGGCCCCACTTGTCCCGTAGCCGCCCCCCGACACAAAAGCAACCCTCCACACCAGGCAGGCAGGCAGGCAGGCAGGCAGGCAAACATGGTATGGTCACACCAGACTGCACCAGAAGAAGCAGCAGTGACCATGGCAAGCAGGGTCCGTGAGGTTGGACACTACGGTAGGGTAGCGCACGTGGCTTTCCTCGGTGAATGCATGGTCGCTGAGGTGGTGGGATAGTAGGGTGGCGCACGCGAGTTTGCAGGGTGGCGCACGTGGCGGTGCTTACAGCTGCTTACAGCGTGGCACCGTGGTTAGCTCAGTGCGCAGCCCACCCTTACCTGACCTGGTGCTGCCGTGAGAGAATCCTATGGGTATCTGCTATGTGGCAAGTACTGGCAAGGCCCTGAACCACGGTGCATGAGCTCCCAGCATGTAGCGGCGCCACGGCGTGCAGGCAGGGGGGCCTCGCGCCTCGGCCAGAGTGTACGACTCCACTTATACTAGGATAGAGCAGTGTAATCCTGCACATGCAAGGTAACTATACTTGGAGGTTGCTTGCCATGCGGCAGTCTGTGACGGAGAGTTCAAACCTTCCCTTTCCTTTGAAAATTGCCTTTCTCGTCGCAACTAGCAACTGGCAGCTCAGAACAGCAACCGGACTTGTCTGACAACCAGTATTAAAGTCGTGAGCATAATACGCCCAAGGCACTGATATGCTTGGCGCTGTGGCGGGATGGGTCTCCTCCCTGGTGGGAGGCTCAGCAGGTAAAGGATCCTATGATGATCACGCAAAAGCATGTATTCAGGCAAACACGGAACGGGATCTGATGCGTAAAGTTCTTGTCCTCACCTTTCGCCATCGCCATCTGGCGCGCCGATTCAGAGCGACGAGACCAAGCAGCCACAAACCAGCAGCAGCAACAACAGCAGCCGGTGCAGCAGCAGCAGCCTCCGGCACCCAGGCAGCCGGCCTCGTTCCCCCACGTTCGCCAGACGCTGGCGGCCATACCCGAGTACCAGCCTGACACAGCTGGCGTTGCGAGCCCCCGCTGGGCCGATGGCCCGCACCCTGGAGCTCGCACTGATGCAGGCCCGGCGTACCTTGTGGCTTCTGCACGCAAGCCTGGCAAGCGGCCTGCCAGCGACATGCTGGCCACGCCCCTTCCGCTAGCGCCGCTTGACCGTCCAGGTGCATTCCGCTCACAGTCCCAGATCCAGTCAACGCCCGCTGCAGCTCTTTTTGGCAACCAACCGCAGCTAGACGCTGCCGACCAGAGGGCCAGCAAGCGCCATGCGGGAACTGGCGGTCCCTCAACCGGGCCCTGGTGGAGCAAGAACGTCGGCTGCCGCACGCCCAGCGCAGCGCACGCAACAGCGCCCCGCCTCGGGGCTGCAGCACACCACCACCAGCAGCAAAGGCAAGACACCGGCGTACCCTCAGCGCGCACGGGAACCTCCCCAACGAGCCTCGCGCTGCCGCCGATAGGCGGGTCGCGCCTTCCCAGGGCCTTGCCCGGGGCTGTGGTGCCGTTTCAAGGCCTGGCGGGGCCAGAGGGCGGAGCGGCGGATGGACCGGGGGGTGCGGCCGCGGGGCTTGCTGCGGCGGTTGCAGACGGGGCAGGCACGAGCGGTGGCATCCAGGACGCGGCGAGGGTGCAGTGGCAGCGGGCGGTGCGTGTGTCGGTCAGCACCATTCGCCAGCCAGTGTCGGCTATGCCGGCAGCCCGCCTACCTGCGCCTGTGAGGTGGGTGCATGTCCTTTTGCCAGTGTGCAAGGAATATGGTGAGTGGCATACAGCAGACGTACAAGTTGACCGAGCAAGCCGCGTTATGGAAGCCAGCGCAGCAGTGGCTTATCGGCGTTTGTGACACCAGCTGCTCTGTTACAGTTACAGTTACAGGCCCAGTAGGGCGCGTCCGGAGAGCCAGGGGGCCATAAGGACGAATAATGAAGTAAGCACCAGCTGCTGTGGCGCTTATGTGGTGCGTGACCAGGGCAGCAGCATCCGGGGGCCAACGTCTGCGGTTGCCCGCGGGGTTATGTGCCGCAACGGGTGGGCGCACCACTAAATCTAGTGTCCGTCCACCCAGTGCTGACGCATTACTACCCCTGTCGGATCGTGTTGTTGGGCTCCGCGTTGGCTCATGCCGCAGGCGCACGGGCCGGAAGTGGTACGAGGGCGGAGGGGAAGACGAGGAGGCTGACGGACTGCTGGAGCAATCGGACGACTCCGGCAAGGCAGCCCAGCCGAGCAGGTGTGTTGCCCCTGCCCCCGCCACCAATGGGAGGCCCCGGCAGGCCCGTTCGGGGTACCCAGGGAGCTAGGCGATGGGGCAACGGCCCTCGGTGCTCGTCTCTTGGCACGGCACTTTCGGCGTTTGCCAGTACGTCAAATTACTGAAACCGTGCCACTGCTTGACCGCTGGCATGCCGTGCTGGGCGACTAGGAAGCACCAGGATGCAGCTGTCCTACCGATGTGTGTCTTGCGCACCGTCAACTCATCTTGTCCCCCTATGTTGGCGTCCCTCGACCTGCAGTTCGCTGCTGCCCTCCACCGGCCTCTTCGGCCAAGCGGCGGCCACCGCAGCCGCCCTTGCAACCCCTCCTCCTGCCGGCAAGACCGCTGCAGCAACGGACGGAGCAGCTGCTCGCGCCGCCGGCGCTCCCGTGGCCCCTGCGCCCATCTCATTCCTGGGCTTCTCCGGTGCTAGCGCGGCGTCAGACCAGGCGGCAACCGCCGCCGATTCCTCACAAGCAACCGCCACGGATGCGGCCCCTGCAAAGCACGCAGCAGCTGGGGGCACCGCCACCGCCCCTGCCGCCGCCGCAGGCGCCGCAGCGACATCTGGAGCCACTGGCGCCCCTGCGGCCGCCCCGCCTGCAGCGACCACGGGCTTTTCCTTCGGCGGAGCACCGTCAGCTGCTGCACCGAAATCAGCGGCCCCCGAGCAGGCTGCTGCCCCAGCGGCGACTACGGCGGCACCTAGCCAGCCCGCAGCCGCTGCCGGACCTGCGACTGCCGCAGCGGCGTCCGCCCCTGCTGCTGCCGCTCCTGCAGCCAGCAACCCTGCAACACCCGCGCTGGGCTTCTCCTTTGGCGCCAGTGCAGGTACCGGTGCCGGAGCCTCCACCGCGGCACCCCTGGCCCTGAGCTTTGGCGCCGCCGCCGCTCCGAAGCCGGCCGAGGCGGCAGCCGCAGCCTCCACCGCCCCTGCTGCTGCAGCTTCTTCTGCCGCTCCCGCCACATCGGCCGCACCAGCGCCCGCAGGCGGCCTCTTTGGTAACCTGGGCTTTGCATCCGCCGCTGCAGCGTCGGGACCAGCTGCGACCACGACCAACGCGACCGCCGCTCCCACTACGTCCACCCCTGGCCAGATCTCTGCCCCCGGCTTCAACTTCGGAGGCTCAGCCGCCCCAGCACCCGCGCCAGCCTCGACTGGTGCTGCTACTGCATTAGGAGCCTCTGCGACGCCCTCCTTTGCCTTCGGAGGTGCGGCCGCTGCTCCTGCGGCCAGCACCGCGGGCCCCGCGTCAGCGGCCAGCACTGCAGCACCATCTGCTGCCGCGGCCTCCCCAGCCCCTGCCTTCGGCAGCACTGGCACATTCGCCTTTGGCGCCGCGGCCGCCTCATCAGCAGCAGCCACGCCGGCCGCATCCACCGCCCCTGCCGCTACCACTCCAGGTGCTGCTACTACCTCCGCACCTGCCTTTGGCGGCTTTGGCGGCGGCACAACGCCCACCTTTGGAGGCTTCGGTGCCACCGCCTCCTCCTCCCCCTCGCCCCTTGCCAGCTCCACCACCCCCGCCTTCGGCGCCTCGCAGAGCTCACCTGCCCCAGCAGCTACATCCGCGGCGTCCGCTCCTACCCCCGCCGCAGCCACCCCCAGCTTTACCTTCGGCGCCGCCGCGCCCGGCCCTGCCGCCGCTGCTCCCAGCTTCGGCACACAGGCGCCAACCACCAGCAGCGCTGCTACCCCACCTGCCGTGCCCTCATTCGGTGCTCCGACCGCACCCGCCGCAGTGCCCAGCCTCTTTGGCGGCACCGCAACTGCCGCGGCCCCCGCGGCGCCCTCCTTTGCCTTCGGAGCGCCGGCCTCCTCCGCAAGCGCAGGGACTGCATCCACAGCGCAGCCGTTGTTTGGGAGCGCCCCTGGATCGGCGCCGGCGACGGCAACGGCAGCGCCCGGGACCGCTGCGCCGTCGACCGGGGGCTTTGGCTCGGGGGGTGGCGCGCCTACGTTCGGGGGCTTCGGTGCGGGCAGCACGCCAGCATTCGGAGGTAGGAGCTAGGCAGACTGTGCAAGGTCGCCCCCGTACAGTGCACGACAAGTGCCTGGATGTCTGAGTGACGTTACCAGACGGCTGCTGCCGCGATGCTCTCAAGTGCATGCTACCGTCGCAGCGGCATGTGCTTGCGCGGTTTGCAGCATGCATTGAGCTTATGTGTCATGCCGACTGCCCCACAGGCCTCGGAGCGACGGCTGGGTCCGCGGCGGCCTCGGCGCCGGCGGCGGCGTCGAGTACCCCCGCGCCTGCCTTTGGGTCCGCCCCCGCGGCACCGAGTGCCGCTGCACCCAACCCGTTCGGTTCGGCCGGGAGCTTTGCCTTTGGGGGTGAGTTGCACGAACGTGCAGCGACCGCTGGGGAGCCCGGTCTTGTGCAAGTGATGCCTCACGACTCATCTTACCACTCGGCCGAGCCGCGAGGAAGTTGTGTTCAGCGAACTAAAGCTCAGCTCACTGAGGACACACACCAGGGTCAGCTGCGTTGCCTAGAGCCAGTAGGTAAACGCTCATACCGCCGCTGCCCAACGCAGGCACGTCGCTGTCGGCCGCAGCGCCCGCCTTCGGCGCAGCCGCTTCCCAGCCCGCCAGCACCACAGCGGCCGCCCCCGGTGCAGCCGCATCAGCGCCAAGCTTTGGCTTTGGAAGCTCGGGCGGCGCTGCTCCGGCCTTTGGCGCCGCTGCGGGCACAACCGCCGGCGGCTTTGGAGCTGCCCCTGCATCGACCGGTGGTTTCGGAGGTGCTCCCGCGTCAACCGGCGGCTTCGGGGCGGCTCCTGCGGCCACCACAGGCGGCTTCGGCACGACTCCGGCCGCCCCCACGCCAAGCTTTGGCGCTCCTGCATTCGGTGCCCCTCAGCCACAGCCGTCCGGGTTTGGCAGCAGCGGAGGCGCCGCCCCGTCCTTTGGTGGCTTCGGCTCAGGTGGGTTATGTGCTGAAGGATACGGAAGTTGACCCCTGCTCTTTGCACCGCTGCCGCCTGGACTGCGGCGTCACACGGGTGATACCGTGTCATAGCGTAAAGCGCAAGAGGCCCATTGCAAGCGCGGAGAACAGCACAGAGCATGTTTTGTTTGTCCCACGAATTGTTTGTCCCACGAATTCGTGGCCACGTTACGGTATATGTGCTGATGCAAGCTGCCCTTTGTACCTTCATCCAGGCGGCGGCGCGCCTCCCACAACCGGCGCTCCTGCTTTCAGCGCTGCGGCCGCACCGGCGCCTGCCTTTGGCGCCCCGGCTGCTTCAGCCCCCGCTTTCGGCGCGCCCGCTGCAACGTCTGCAGCCGCGCCGGCCTTCGGTGGCGGCACGCCGTCATTCGGTTTCGCCTCGACAGGTGCGCCAAATTGCCGTACCTGCATACCAGTACCTCTTGACCACACCCTCGATCAGCCACTGACACGTAGGCGTAGGGCCTTACAGGCTTCTACACACTGCCCTGCACCGCACACACATCGCAGCCTCATCCTTCCTGAGCCACATTCCCGTCCCACCTTTCTGCCACAGGGACTGCCCAGCCGGCGGCGCCGGCCTTCGGCGGCGTCCCTACATCCACCAGCCCAGCGTTCGGCGGGCCCGCGCCGTCTACCGGCACCCCAGCGTTCGGACAGCCAGCCGCACCAGCTCCAGCACCGGCAACCGCCTTTGGGGCCCCGGCAGGCGGCGCACCCGCCTTCGGGGCAGCGGCGCCGGCCTTCGGCGCCGCCCCTACTTTCGGGGCTGCGGCAGGGGGTGCGCCCTCGTTTGGGGCTCCGGCGGGCGGTGCGCCGGCCTTCGGAGCGGCGCCCGCTGCGGGTGGGCCTGTGTTTGGGGCGCAGGCGCCCGCGGCGGCAGGTGGGGCTAACGACGGGTTCAACATGGGGGCTGGGGGCGGCGACCGCAGGAGGGTGACGGCATCGCGCCGCACCGGCAGGCGCTAGGGGTGCTGCGTGGAGGTCAAGTACATTTGACGACAACTGGCAGCTGGAATGGGGTGGGTAAAGCGTGGAGGCGTGGGAGCGTGGGACGGGAGAGTGTTCCGTGCAGGTGTCGCCGTGCAGCTTGGTAGCGCTGATGGGAGGAGGCTGTGCTGCGGCCGTTGTCGTGGCGTGGAGCTTATGGCAGTGCCGTAACGCTGATGAAGGCTAGTCACTATGTTTGGCCTGCAGCGTTGGGGCGTTGAGTGGCGGCTTGTGTCCGTTCGTCCGTGAGTACAAACCTCAGCATAGGAGCTGCAGGTGTAAGAGTGGACTGCTGTACTCTTCGAACGGTGCGTGTAAAGCTTATGAACTCGAGGGACAGCATCCAGCAACTTGCGCCGCCAGGAATGGGTTCCGCAGTCTGCTGCCCCATGTGCACTGGACGCGAGTGCCCAGGAACGCCCAATGTCCTGACTTTTGCGGATTCTTAACCCGTGCGTATAATCAGACGGGACTTACAAGCGCTGTCCTGTCTCTGTCAACAGGAGTGTCGTTGCAGCCCGTCGACCTGCGTGGACCAGGTGACCTCACTTGTGTAGGCCTGCCAACCAGGGCAGCCCACTCCAGCACGACCGCAAGGGCAAATTGAACACAACAACCAGGTCCGGAAAAGCATACTGCATCCATCCGTGCATCAAACAACGCCAACACACCGAAACGCTCAGGAGCTCGGTCCCTCAATGCAGGCCATCGCCAGGCAACTGGCCTTGCACACACTCACACCTCACACCCTACATGCGCTCATCGCACGCGTGCAAAACTGGTGCAAATTCGTATGCGTAACGGAGGCCAGGTTCCGAAAGCAACTACCGCAGTGGCACCGCATGCTGCAGCTTGCTTACAGCCTTCCCCTGTTCACAGCCCTCCACATAAAGCAACCAGCCCAGCGCACTTAATCCGCCAAGGCCAAACACAATGTAATAGATAACCCGCAATGCACCTGCAATGCTGTTCGCTCACGACGCCGCGCTGACGGCTGCCTCCACCTTCTGCTGCGCCGCGCCCTCCGCCGCCGGCTGTGCCGCCAGCGAGGTGTAGTCCTCCAGGCCGCCCATCTTCCAGGGCGGCCAGTACTTGCACACGGCGCGCCCCACGATGTTCTCCTTGGGCAGCGGCCCCCACAGGTGCGAGTCGTAGCTGTTGTTGCGGTTGTCGCCCATCACAAACACCTGCAGGGTCACCAAAGCGAGGGCGCGCGGTGAGGCCGCTGCAGCCATTGCAATACGGTGTGTACGGTGTGGGCAAGGCCTCCCACACCCCCGAGTTGCAGCACCGTCCTGCTGGTCGCCTGCATTGCGGTCAGTCTCGCGCGCGCCATGCATCCGCGTAGTTGCAAGTATGGTACGCAATCTGAGGATCCGCGTGCGCGGCTTGTGAAGTAGCGACCACGCGCCTGCACCACGTGTGCGCATGACAACAGTGCATGTGCACAAGTTCGTACGGCAAGCCCCTGCAGACCCGTCACTCACGTCCCCGGGCGGCACCACGAGGCGCGGCATCTCGTAGGCTGGTTGCTCGTTGATGAAGGGCTCGGTGCGCGGCACCCCGTTCACAAACACCTTCCCGCTGCGAACCTGCCGGGCCGTGTACACAGCGCGCACGTGTAAGATAGGCATGGCGAGACACGGGAGTGACAATTAGCCGGTGCGTGTGTAGCTGACCACTTTTGGGGCGTGACAAAGTGGAACATTCAGGGTGTGTACTGCTGGGGCCAAACATGTTGGGTGGTCTGAGTACCGTATGCCGCTCAGCCGTGCTAAGCCCTTAGCACAGCTGAGCGGCATGCGGTAGTCAGAACCATCCAACATGTTTGGCCCCAGCAGTACACACGCACAAGCAGCATTAGCGAGCTACGTGCCACGTGTCAGCCATGTTGTGCGCGAGAGGCCTCAGTCCGTGCCGTGTCTCATCCCCGGACCGCAAGATCCTTAGCTTCGGGAAAAGGAAAGGAAAAAGGGCGTGTCATCTCCGGCCTCCCACTATGCATCTCGGTGCCATGCACAATGCCACCCCTGCTGCTGCTCCCGCAACCTGGCTCGCCATTGGTTATTCCATAGCGGCCAGTGCCGGTTCGTGCCAGTCCATGTCGTGTGCGTGTTGGAAGGTACACTGCGTCCCGTGTACTCCCGACTGCCGCAGCTGCCAACACGCCTTCCCGGCGTGTATCCCTTATTGTGCCATTCCTCCCTGGACGTTGGCCGCCGTTCTCCGCACCTCGATGCTGTCGCCCTCCACCGCCACCACACGCTTGATGTACACGTTGTCGTCCCCGAAGATGGAGGGCTCAGGGGAGATCTCCCGGGGAGGGTGGAAGATGATGACGTCGCCAGGCACTGGCTCCCTGTCATCACAAGACCGTACGCAGGGGGAGAGTGTGCAGGACCAGGAGTTGTCAGCCTGACAGCATGTGCTCGAAGACACACACCGGTGGGAGACGCCTCATTTGCACAGGTGTCTGCGAACCGAGCCACTTGCCCCAAATAACGTGCTGTTTGCCATGTGGTGGTGGGGTGCAGGGTGAAATGCGTGGTGTGGGGCAGCGTGAAGTGGGTCCGACGGCTGTAACCCGATTGAGACATTGCGGATTGTCAAGGCGCACCTGAGGAACCGGTAGGTGACCTTCTCGGCGATGAGCCGGTCGCCCACATCAAACGTGGGGTACATGGATAGAGACGGGATGAAGCGCGGCTCGGCCACAAACGTGCGTATCCCGTAGGAGATGGCGACAGCCAGCACGATGGTTATGAGGTCGTCTTTACTGATGCGCATACCCAGCACGTTGACGGTTTGCTCGGCGGATGCACCAGCCCCGCTTGAGCCGGACCCGGACGTGTTCCCATTCGCGTCCCCTGCCGACGATTGCCCATTTGCTCCATTGCTCCCCTGTGGCGGTGTATCTGCAGCCGTCGGCCGAGCTTCGGTCTCTGAGGGCCAGAGTATTATACAAGCAAGTGGTTGTGTGGTGTGCCTACAGCGCGTCATGAACTTGCAACTATTGTAACATGTGAAATTGTGGCAACTGCTCACCTGGGGAAGAGCGGGCTGACAGGTTGCGCACTGGGCTTGCGCTTTGTGAAAGTGGGAGGCCCTGCCTCAGAGCACATGGCCTGTAGTGTTGCAGAGCACATTGGATTTTAGTATAGCCCTGTGTTTGCACGGCTGTTCATGCCATACAAGCACCAAGTGCCTCTCTCCTTGGCGGCCAGCCTATTCTCTTTAGGGTCCAACACACCTGAGGCATACTAGTGCGGGGCGGTTCACAATGGCATTCGCTGCAGGGGACTGCACGGCCCGAGGGGCGAGACGAAACATCCTCCTTGCAGCAGCTCCGCTGCTCCAGCGCAGGCCAGCACACAACCCTATGCCAGTTGGAGCAGCCTATGTAACAGGCAGAGCAACGCAAGAACGCTGGTCAAGGGCCCAGGCCCAAATTGCCAATTGCCGTGCCCCAGCCTGCCCCATTGCGGTACGACAAGCTAGTTCGCGCCAGTCTCGCCAAGGGCTCTCGCAGCAGCTGGTTTGTGTATCAAGTTTGCGATAGCAGTGGAATTCTGTGTGCATCATCCGCCTGGCTCTCAGCGACCGAACTGCCCGCTAACTTCCAGTCGCGACGACTTGACAGGACGTGACCCAGGCTGCCCCGAACCCGTTGCCTTTGCTGTAAACATGGTTGCTGAGCTACCACCAACGCCAGAACCGGCTCCCATGGCACGGGCGGTGCCCCTAACTCCTGCGACGCAAAACTACGCGACCGCCGAGCCCACAACGCTAAGAGCGCTATCACAAAGTGGCGCGCCATACCAGTCAACAGAGAATCCAGCTCCATTGCGAGCGGGCCCAGCACCGAAGCTGCCCCGGCTGCACTGGTGTGCGTACAAAGGTGCGCGAAGTTACACAGTATGCGTCTGCGAGACGCGACGAAGTCGTGCCTTGGACGATTGTTATCTCCTACTCAATCGCTTCCCTGCTCTATAGCCTCAGCAAGCACAGGGTCGCTATCGGTGACGCGCGCTTTCGCGGTTGCGTGTCGTGCCTTGGAACCGCTGGTGAGCGAAACGCCCCACGCCCACACCGACCGCGCCACACCTCCTGCCGCACCGTACCCTATCCACAGGCGACCTCCGCGGCATCCTCAACAGCATCACGGATGGATGCAACATCCACGAGACGGTTTCACTACGCAACCAGCACGGCCGGCTTGTGTGCGGGGTAAGCAGCCGCATCCCTTGCGTGCCCCACACGCCGCTCTTTTGGGGTCTGGCGTTACCATGCCGCTCTGCCCTGCTATGACCTTGGCCACATGCCGCTCACTTATACGTGCTGGCCCATACACCATGCTCTAAGCACAGCACCTGCTCCTCGCTGGCCACTCCTGTCGTACGCCGCCAAGGTTGCCTCCGATGTCCCATCCACGCAACCCCGGCCCATGTCCACCCCTCCAGATCACCGCGCTGTTCCTGGCGGCCCAGCGCGGGCACAGCGAGGTCGTAAGGCTGCTGGTGGACAACGGGGCCTCCCCTGTGCAGCCGTGCTTCATCCAGGTAGGCGCACTGCACCCGGCAGCCCACCCAAATGGCAGGTGCAGAAGCACCGGGGCTGCTGCTGGAAATGGAGCTACGGGGTTGGTTCCGGCGCAGAAGGCCGCCCGGTTTGACCAGGGGGGAGGCGGCGCTTCGCCGGGGGAAGGGCTGCGGCGGCGGGCACTTGGACGCATACGTATTTGCTGGCAGGGGCCCTTGTGACCGACGCGAGCTGCATGGCGGTAACACTCGGTGAGCCTTCCAAGCCCGTCTCCGTTTTCTAGGCGGCGTTGACCTTTTTCGCCTGGCCATGCTTCTGCGCGCGCAGGGCAGCACGGAGCTATGCACGCCCGCAGAGGTGGCGTCCCTCAACCTACATTTCAAGCTGTCGCGGTGGGTAGCGTAGCCAACATATTGGGGTCAGTAAGGCTAGGCGCACCAGGCGTGCTTGCCGTGGAGTGAATGGTAGGGCAGTGAACAGGACGCCTCGCACTGCAGCGATCCGCTAATCTTGTGAGCTTGTGCCCCATCACCCTGGCTGCAGGTACCTGAAGCAGGCCGCCAAGGCCCGGCGGAAGGAGGACGAGGTGCTAGCTCTGGACGATGACGAGGTGGGTGCACGTGGCACTGGTGGTTGCGGTTGCAACCACCGTCACAGCTGCAGTTTCCGGGTGCTGGAGACATGCAGCCAGACGTCGCGGCGTAGGTTGTAGGTGCTGGCAGGGGGGGCATAGTGCATGGTGGCGGGGAAGCCCTGCATCCCGCCCGGATATCGTGTCTATGGCCGGCAGCAGGTGGGCGTGACTTGTGCCAGATGGGGAGAAGCACGGGCCGGGCGTCAAGCAGCTGGCGGGGCGTAGCGACAGGTGCAGGGAAGCAGCAGTACGGGCGGGGTAACGGAAGGGCACGAGCCCTGGCCGCCGATACCCCGATCCGTTAGGGGAGCTTGTTTGCACTTGGCGATGGCGAGGCGGGACATGAGTGTCATAGGGTTTCTTGCTGGGTGAGGGACACACATCAAACGTAACTGTCTGTCCCTTTGGCAACGCTCCGACAGGCGGCGCCCAACAGCAAGCTCGCAAAGGAGCTGGAGCGCGCGCGGCGGCGCTACAGCCAGAGCGGCGGCGGCGCAGCCCCCGGCTCGGTGGCGGGTCAAAGCGGCGCCCTGGGTCGCTTGTCGCAGCAGTCGCGCACGGGGGTGTCTGTCAACGAGCACGGCCTGGGCAGCATGGCGCTGGGCACCACCAGCCAGGCGGGGCACACGGAGGTGCAGCCCAGCGTGGACGGGGAGGTGCGCGCGGCGGCGCTCAACTTCATGCAGGTGCGCGCATGTGCGCACCTGGGGTGCAGCGTGTGGGTGCGGTGTGCGAAGGGGCGGCGGCGCGCATGTTCAGGGAGTGCGTGCGAAGCTCGGGGTCTACGGTACCGCGTTCCGCTCAAGTCCATGCAGAATGTGCACCTGTAACTTCCCCCCGGCGGGCTTATCACAGTTGGAACTGCAAACACTGCTAGAGCGCTCCTGGATCATGCCAAGAACACATGCGGCCTGTGTTTCCTAACCCACAGAACGTGGACCTCACCTCGTTCGACCCCACCGCCGAGGCCAACCCCCGCGTGTCCAAGCAAAAGTCGGGGGGCCTACTGTCCTCCCTGAAGCGCATGGTGGGCGGGCGCCGGAGCGACACGGGCGTGGGCGCGTCGTCCCCGGTGGGCCCGTCCGCGTCTCGTGAGGTGCAGGCGGCGGGCGGCGCGGGCGGGCTGTCGGTAGACCCGGCGCGACCGGACCACACCAAGGTGCTGCAGCGCTTCCTCAAGGACCTGGTGAGTGCATGGAGTGGGATTAGCAAGCAACACTCTCGCTAGAGGTCAAATTCATCCGCAGAATGCACGAGAATGGACTTGCTGAGTTGAAGGACGGCGTGGGCATGGAGGTTGGGGGCGGCCGGTTAGGGGTAGCGAGGCGTAAGGGTGCTACAGAGGCGGCTGCTGGTTGCTGCGGCGGGAAATGAAGGCGGCGATGGGGGACGCAGGAGCTTTGGACGGTCGGCCGCATTGCCGTGTGCGAGTTAAGCAGCATGCCCAGACGAAGGTCCTACTTAATACCCGCATGGCCCTGCATGCATGGTTTTCCTTCGCAGGACCTTGCCAACTGGACGCCGGAGCACGAGGCGCCCGCCTCCGGCCAGCGGCCGCCGCCCATCACCGCTGTGGCCAGCCCCGGGCCGGGCAGCACGCGGGGGACCTCCCCTGGCCGCGGCCGCCTGTCGCCCACGCGCAGCACGCGCAGCAACCTCAGCCCGCAGCGGCTGCGGGCGGAGGCAGTGGTGTGAGGGACCCACCACAGTGGGTGCAAAGCTGCAGTTGGGGTTGGGTGGTGTGGGTGTGGGTTAATGAGACGGGTAGGAGGAGGGTTTGTGGTGGTGGCAGCTGTCCGGAAGGCTTGCCGCCAAGGGCCGCCATGCACGTAAGCATCATCCGCAGGGGGGCATTATTTCGTTTCCACGGCGCCGTGATATAGTTACATGCAGGGAGGGATCGGGCTCTTGGGGCTGGGCTAAGATTGATTGGGGCTTGGCGCCTGGAAGGACGCCGAGCCCGCATGCGGTTGATAGTACTTTTTCGTCGCTGTCTCGGTGTGAGATTCAACGGTGTTGGGTTGGGGGCTTTTGTTGTGACATTGCTGGTGCAACTGCGTCGCTCGTAAGGGCGTTCGGTCCGCCCGCGTTGCTTCGAAGGGCGCAGAGATGCAAGTTTTGGTTCACGCTTCGTCGGCCCTGACTTTCCCAGATCTGTCGAACGGTTATGACGCCTTGCCATGTCCTAAGTTGCTTGCCGTTTTCTGCTAGGTCCTCCAAAATTTCTGCCTGTCCTGGGCGCTTTACATCTGCATAAGCTCAAAGTACCCTACGCAAGTCTTTGTAGGATTGGCACAGGCGCCTGGAGCGCCCTTCCTCGTGTACGGTATTACACATAGCAGTACCTGTGCCAGCGCAGGACAAAACCAGCGCGGAACGGTGTGTTGGCAATCCACGCTGGCCATAGCCTGGATAGCCATCGGCTGTATGTCTATTAGAGCTTCCTGGATGGCGCGCACGGACTGTCAGGCGGTCGTGATTGGTAGTAGCCACCTTGTCGAGTTGGTGTGGATGTGCTGACGGGCCATGGCGCGTGTCCGTCGCGGGGGGCAAGCAGGGGGTGCGATCCGATGCGTTGCAACAGATCTCGACTTGTGGCTACAGGTTTGGGTGTGTAGTAGGATTGGGTGCGTCATTCTTCCAGTTTTCCGTCCGTTTAGGACGCATAGCCACGAGCTGCTGCAGTCTTCATGAGCGTGACGTGCCATCGGTACGGTACAAGGGGCGGAGCAGAGGTTCGCGCACTCCCCGGTGCTTTCACGTACGGTAGTAATGTGCACGGTCCACGTGCCTTGGCAAGGTTGTTTGTGCAATGTATTGAGTGTTTTGCATCACAGGGGCCGACGCGAGCCGGTCTGCCGGGTAAACTGGCACCTCACCTTGTTGTGTGTTGGGCAAGGCGTGAGGGCGTGGGCCCCTACGTTGTAGCCCACTGGGCAGGTGTGCGAGTTGCGATGGAGGGGCCAAACGCTGCTTGCTTGTGCGACAGGCCTTGCATGACTTGTGGGTAAGGGGGGACGATGTACTAGTAACGGGGGAAGGGCTGGGTCCTTTGCCCTTCACCGCCCTGGTTGCGCCCATGGCACAACGGGCTGTTATCCTTTTAATGCGCTTTCTGCCATCACACACTCGTTCTAGTTCGCCACGTGCCGGCGGCCACGTGCCGGTCCGATACGCTGGGCGTGAGCGCGTGACACCCTCAAGACTGAATGCATAGCGCCCTGGCGGACCACCAGCAGCAGTCAGCACGCCTTCCGCATTGGCATGGCAGTATCCAGAGTTCCAGCATCTGGAACGGAGAGTGCACGCTTGGTAGCAACAGCGAACAGCCTCGTGACATTGCTGGTGGCAGTAGCTTACCAGCACACATGGGGATAACAGTGAGAACTGGCTGCCAACGCCCAGGTCTGCCCAGATGTGCCAGATTCTGAAACGGGGTCATAGGGGGGGAACAAAGTACTAGTAGGGGGGGGACGGAGGGATATCGGCAATTGAGCCACTTTCTGTATCTTGTGTGTGGTCTGCCCTTTAGAGCTGCCGTGAGATGCTGATGTCGTTGTGTGTGGTCTGCCCTTTAGTGCTGAGATGCTGATGTGTGCGTAGCGTAGCGCTGTGCGGGGTGCGTGCTATGCTAACACCCGTGCACACCCATGGACATGCGTGAGCAGCTGGAATGCGCCGGTGTGCTTGTCGTGTACAACTCGTCATGTAGCATACCGGTATTAGGCGCACGAACCACCAAGTCGTTGCAGTGGCACAGCCTCTGTGCACGTAGCATGCGGCATCCTTCGCGTGGGGAGGTTTGTGCAGCATGCTCCGTCTGTGACTACCGTACCTGCCTTTCTCCCCTGCTCTGCCAATAGCAGGGGGTAGGTGTTGCGCAGCCGGAAGCTACGGGCTGTTGCTGTACGATCTGGGGCGCTAACAAGCAATGCCAGAGACGCCAGAAGGACACGGGGACACAGCAGGCCAGGGTTTGGGGAGTGTGTGGTGCTGGTAGGTAAGGGGTAACAGGTCGGGTTCCATGCGCTGCGAGACAGAGGTTACACCTTGCCAGCAAAGCCCTACGCGTTCAAGCCATCCATGCAGGGACCAAGGGAGCCTAAGGGTGCAACGTGTAAATGTCGCGCTGTTAACAGCGTTACACAGTGGTCGGCAGCTGGCATGTCCCACGAGGCCTTCCTTTGCCACCCTCCAGGCGGCCTCTGATCAATGCGGCAAGCGTCACCACACAGGCTGACCAGCTTGCACGGTCGTTGTAATTCACACGCATCAGTACACACAGCATAGCAGCGTACGAGACCTCCGAGTTGTAACAAACACAGCTTAATACACAGAACACCTGCAATGGCTCGTCCGGCAAGTTACAGTGCGAATCGCAGCATATATACCATATAGTAAGCACGTGACGCAGAAGAAAAACGTGACACCTTTTTACTGCTTTCTGGCGCCAAGCTTGGCTTGGCCTCAGTGCCGCAAGGACCTTCCACAATCTGATTGCACGCACACGCACGACCAGGGGGCAGCGAGACTCCTCATCTCCTCCTCAGCATGCGCTGACATCCCCTTGCAACAACGCGCATAAACGAAGCGCCCAAGCAAGCAGCTAGCAGCCAGATGAGCTGCACCTGACCCACCAAGGACGCTTTCCGCAATGCGCTTCAACTAACGAAACAGCAGGAAACCCCACACATACGTTCGGGCTTTTGGCTGCTCCAGCATACATCCTTCTGCCACGTCTTCAAAGTACGAACATCAGTAAGCACCTGGGGCTTCGTTCGCCCACAGCCTAAGGCCACGTGATCTTGCAGGTACGCAGGCACGTGGGGTCGGCCACCCACAGGCCGTTGTCCATCAGCGGCTTGTCCTGGTCCTTGAACGCCTGCTGCAGGTAGGTGCTGATGGGGTTGAGGGCCACGATGTTCTGCGGCAGGTTGATGGTGCCCACGGCGCGAGCGTTGAACGCGACCACGGCCTGGGCCGGCTTGCAGGTGGGGTTGAACTGCAGGTGCGCCCAGCCTGCGGGTGGGGCAAGAAGAGCAAAGGGTAGCCTCGTTCAGCGGGCGCACGGTTGTACGGCGATTGCGTAACGTGAGAGGTATTGCCTTGCCACGTGTTGGGACGTCTGTGTGCGATTGTCGCGGCCAGGCTGATACCGGTGGTTTCGCTGTTGCTGTGGTCAGTGCGTGGGAGCTGGGATGGAAGGGTGTGCGAGTGTACAGGGCCAAGCAATCACCCTGTCCCGCAGGTGGCAATGCGGCAGGGCATACGAGCAGTGGCACCACTTTCGCCGCACATGGTGGAAATTACATTGTTGACACTGCCAAGCTGCTGCAGAGGGCGTTGCGTTGCTGCTTGGATTGCATGCTGCGGACTGGGCGGACGTTGGAACCGTGGCCTCACCACGTGGGTAGATGACGTTGGAAGACGCATCGTTGTCCATGGCTGTCAGGTTGTGAACGTAGACCGTGTTGTTGGGCGCAATCTGGATGGAGCGAATCATGCCCGCCACCTGAAAACCACAGGCACACGCATGTAGGGGCAGGGGTTCAAGCTGCAACTATACACTATACAGACCCGACAATACACCGACAAGACCCGACAATACACGATACACTAGTCGACATGCCGCTCGCTGGTATTCGCTTGTCGCCCTCGACAGCGAACAGGACAATACAACAGCCAAAGTCATTTTCAGATGATCTCACGGAGGCGATCAGCGCGCTGGGCTCTTCTGTCCCACCGGCCATTGCAGCTGTGATCGAGGACTTCGTCCCGCGGTTGCTGGGCATCCTGTCTAGTGCTTCTCGCGTCAGCCCTGGCGTAACAGAGATGTTCGGGCAGTTGCTTCAGGCGGTGGCTCTGCTGGCCCTCAAGCTGGGGTCAGTGGAGCAGCGCGAGGAGGAGAAAGTGGAGAGCTTCCGCGCCGCTAAGGAGAGCTACGATACGTTTCGGGAAGAGGCCTTAAGCAAGCTTGACCGTGTGCGGCAGCGGGTGCAGAAGGTGGAGCACGACCTATCCTCGCACGTGGCACGGCTTGCTGAGCTGCGCCGGCTTGTCAGCTGCTCGCAGGCAGTTGACGACCGTTTCCTTGTTCTGAAGGGGGTGCGTGAGGAGGACAAGGGGGACATGCAGGTGTGGGGCCAGTGCTCCTACTCGCTTGCGCCAGGTGGTGGGAAGG
>VFQN01004715.1_pt1 | contig 17642 bp, 29 predicted proteins | sample 3512371 | NCBI WGS metagenome assembly VFQN01 (sample SAMN10412370, study PRJNA504923) | tailings metagenome | isolation source: Replicate 2 from Balatoc abandoned mine | place: Philippines: Itogon, Benguet | collected 2017-08-28 | reverse complement strand
GGGGGGGGGGGGGGGGGGCGGGGGTTGGGGGGGGGGGGGGGGGGGGGGGGGGGGGCGATGGGAACAATTTCGGGTGAGGGGCATGGAAACCATCTCGGGTGAGGGGACCGGGATGTCATGTCGGGTGAGAGATGGGGCCAACGGTGTTGTTGTTGTACGAGGGACAGCTGCATTGGGCAGGCGGTGTGAATGTGTTGGTTAGGGGGTGGGGGCAACTATGTTGGCAAGCGGGTAAGCTATGTCTGCGAATCCGTACCCCGGACTACAGGCTGCTGCAGGAGGTGGGGAACTGCAGAGCGGCAAAGGGACGAACGGAAGGAGGAGGGGGCGCGCGGGGGAACGGGGCCGTCCGCTGCAGCCTTCTCGCACGGCCCGTCGCTGCTGCACCGTAAATCTCAATTTCACCATTGCCCCCTGCACCCTGACGGACAGATTACCGGCTGCTGGAGGAGGTGGGGCGTGCGGGGGACGTGGCCGTCCGCTGCCGGCCGCCCGCCGCCAAGCCGCAGCTGCCGCCTCACCTGGCGGCGCTGGTGTACCAGGCCAGCCGCCGCAGCGTGCGGCTGCTGCTCATGCCGCCAGGTGGGTAGTAATAGCCGTTTAACTCAATCACGTGTTTGAGGACCGGCAGTTATGGAAAGGAGCTGGCGTACCAGGCCAGCCAAGGCGTGGCGTTGCGGTACCGCGTGTCCGTGCCGTAGTCCCTTGGACAAGGCTGGTGCCATTGGCTTTCGGCCGTGTGGGGCCCCCTCCCAGGCCTGGCCAAGCGCCGGTCCAACACCTCGCGGTACCACCTGCCCTAACAAACGTCGTGCCCCGACATCGTCCTTGCGCCCCCTTGCACAGGCATGGCCAAGCGCCGGTCCAACACCTCCCGGTACGACATGCGCACCCGCAGCCTGCAGTGGCGTGTGGCGTGGCGCTTCCCGGCCGCCGGCATCGAGGTGGCAGACGAGCGGGTGGAGGACAGCGCGGTGCTGGCCGAGGTGGGTGTGGTTGAACGTGGAGGTGTGTGGGGTACCTGAACGGATGTGGGTGGGGGTACGGGTGGCCGCGGGTGAGTGGATGGAGGACAGCGTGGTGCTGGCAGGGGTGGGTGTGGGTTCGAATTGGAGCATGTGGGTTAACTCGGGGACGGGTTAACGTTGGTTGTGGGCGGCCGCGCATCAGCGGCTGTAAAGCAGCGTGGTGCTGCGGGACCAGGTGGGACGGGGTAAGCATCAGCATGGCCCCTGCATTGAGGCCCTGCTCGCGCTGGCCCCACGTCCGCCGTGGCACACGCACACCTTCCCCCCCTTCTCCCCCCCGCCCCAGGTGCTCGCTGCGCACCTGCGCCACCCCGCGCCGCACTACATCCCGCTGCGGCCCTACGCCAAGGCGGGCATGGAGGGCCTCCGCGTGTTCATGCGACGGGAGAAGACGCCGGTGAGCGGGTTTAACCGCAGAGCGGCAAGTCCGTCCATGTGGCACAAACACGCTGAGGTAGTACGTACGGCAAGGCGGGCATGGACGGAGGCTCATGCTCGTGCTCATGCGCAGGGAACAGTCCGTGGTGAGGGGATGACGGCTGGTGGTGGTGGTGGCGGCGCAGGCCGGGGCAGGTCCTTCGCACAGCACATGAGCACTCGGGGCTCTGGGGCCAGCGTTACACACCTCCATCACCTCGCCTGGAGGCACCTTGCCGTCGGCCTCACACCCGTTGCAAGCCGTGTGCGGCAGCTCCCATCCGCTCGGCCAACTGGATGTGCTGTTCCTCAGCGCCTCCCCGACGCCCGACCCCGCACAGTGTTCGCCCCTCGTCCCTCCCTCGCGCCGTGCCCCCATCTCCGTGAAGGCCAACCGGACCACCTGCTGCACACCTCCTGCAGCAGGCCCGCGTTACCACACACCTTTTACTGGTGCTGTTCTCCCCCACCCCCGCTGCACCCCCGCAGGCCAACCAGACCACCTACTTCGCCATCGACCTCTCCAAGCCGCTGTCCTCACAGCTGGCCTCCCGCACCATCATCGAGTTCCCCACCTTCATCGTGGCCCTGCCGCACGAGGCAGCAGCTTATCCCCCGCCCACGGCCCTCACCTGCCAGCACAAGCCAGTACCGCAGGGGCAGCAGGGGCAGGGGCAGGGTGGGCAGGGGCAGGGGCAACAGGGGCAGGGGCAGGGTGGGCAGGAAGGGGAGCAGGGGCAAGGCCGGGCTCCCGCGGAAGAGCAGGGTGCGGAGGCGGCCGCGGGGGGTGATGAAGGGAGAGGAGGAGCGGCGGCGGCGCCGAGAGGGGCAGGGGGAGCTCCTGTGGCCGTGAACGGCGGTGGCGGGACGTCAGCGGCGGAAAGGAAGGAGGGCGGGGCCCCTGGGGTGGCTGCAGGGCAGCAGCAGCAGCAGGCGGGGCCGCCGCCTGTGGCTGGGAGCCCCACCGTTCGGGTTGGGAGCGCAGGTGCGGGTGCAGGTGTGGGCCGGCCGGGAGCGCTGGGGTCTCCCACGGCCCAGCGGCAGCCGGCACACCAGGGTGCGTGGCAACAACAGCAGCAGCAGGCGCACACAAACGGGCACGCAGCACCGCACCCTGCGCCTGGGCACCAGCAGCACCAGCAGCAGCACCACAACCAGGGCCCCCCTGCCGGCGGCCCGCCTACCCAGCAACCGGCCTCCCCGCGCGGCCAGCCCCCGCACCCACACCCCGCGCCTCAGCAGCAGCAGCAGCAGCAAGCTAACTATCCGCACCCCCAACAGCAACAACAGGCCCAACAGCAACCCTACCGCCCACAGCCACCGCACCACCAGCACCACCAACCACACCTGCCACAGCAGCAGCAGTACCAGGCCCAACCCCAACAGCAGCAACAGGCCCAGCCGCCCTACCACCACCCACACCAACACCAGCAACACCAACCACACCCGCCACAGCAGCAGCAGTACCAGGCCCAACCCCATACGCACCAGGCAGACGCAAACCACCACCAACAGCAGCCCCAGCAACCCCCACAGCAGCCGCCCCCGCAGCAGCAGCAGGAGCAGCAGCCACGCGCAGCCTGCAAGTCCGGCAGCGTAATGCGCCCTGGCGGCCCCGCCCGCCCCGCCGCAGTGCCGCCCGCCACTGCGCCCCCTGCCGTACAGCCGTACCCCGGCCAGCCCGCGCCTCCACACAGCAGCTGGCCACCCCCATCCGGCCCTCCGCCCGCCACCTGGGGAGCCCCGCCGCCCGCCACCCACCCAGGGGTACCTCCCCCGCATCAGCATTCCGCCCCGCCCGCCCAGGGGCACTGGCCAGGTGCCGCCCCCAGTGGTGGCCCACCGCCCCAGCAGCCTGCCCCAACCCACGCTCCACCTCCCGGCAGCTACCCAGGCCAGCCTCCGTCCTACCCTGGCGCGCCATACTGGGGCCCCCCGCCTTCGTTCGCTGCCCCCGGCGCCCCAGGTCCTGCCCAGCAGCCGTGGCCGCACCCCAGCGGCCCACCACCGACCCATGGGCCGCCCCCTGCGGTGGCCCCCACGGGCTATGGCGCCCCACCGACCCATGGGCCACCCCCGACGGGGGCCCCTACGGGCTATGGCGCCCCACCGACCCATGGGCCACCCCCGACGGGGGCCCCTACGGGCTATGGCGCCCCACCGACCCATGGGCCACCCCCGACGGGGGCCCCTACGGGCTATGGCGCCCCACCGACCCATGGGCCACCCCCTGCGGCGGCCCCAACCGGCTACGGCGCCCCACCGACCCATGGGCCACCCCCGACGGCGGCCCCTACAGGCTACGCCGCCCCACCGACCCACGGGCCATCCGTTGCGGTGGCGCCAACGGGGTACGGCGCACCGCCGCCAGGTTACCCGCCTCAGGCTCCGTACGGTGCGCCGCCGCAGGCCGTGCAGCCGGCGTACGGAGGGCCGCCGCAGAACACGGGTCCCTACGGAGGGCAACCGCCAACCGCCAACGGCTCCTACGGGGCCCCACCGCAACAGTCCCAGGCGCCGTACCCCCCGGGTCCAGGGGGACCCGCTGGTGTCGTGCCGGGTAGCAATGGCGGGGCTCCGACCCAGGCCGCTGGTTGGGGGGTCCAGGGCGGGGGCCGGGGAGGAGGGTTGCAAGGGGCCCCTGGCCGGGGCCGGGGCAGGGGCAGGGGGCAGGGGCGGGGCAGGGGGCGGGGAGGAGCGGGGAGCGGCGGGCCGGAGGCGAAGCGGCAGAGGACGGGTCCGGGGGGCAACGGGTGGGGGCAGCAGCAGCAGTACCAGCAGCAACAGCAGCAGCAGTGGACGGGGGATGCGAATGAGATTGAGGTGGGGGATGGGGCCGGGTGGCAGGGTGGGGGCGGGGGCGACGCAAACGAGATTGACATTGGGTACGATTGAGCTGGTGCGGTTGTGCTTGTGGGGTAATCGCAGAGCGGCGAAGTAACGGAAACAAGACCAGTAGGGCCTGTGGAGAGCGATGTTGGTGTGACCAGCGAATGAAGCCGACTAGTTCCTGTGTTGCACCTGTGGGGGTGGGTCTGAGATGGCCGCTGTGTCGGCATATTGGGAACTGTTACGGTATTGCACTGGCATGTATTACTGGCGGATCGGTCTTGGCGTATTACGTAAGGTGGAGCCGTGGACCAAACCAGCAACGCAAGCTTGCCGCTGTGGTGTCGCTGTACTTGCAGGGGCTTTGCGCGGCCTGCGTCATGTCACCCTGTACGGCACGCGGTTGGGAATGCCGCCCTGACGGCGGCTGTAAGCATACATTGATGGATTTACGGGGGCTTGGCGGAGTGAACACTGTCGTGCATGGCGACACCCAGTGGCAAGGCGTTGATACTCAGCCTGGCTTCGGCCCAGTGCCTCTCTGTGTAGTGCCTACACTCCTCTGCTCGCGCTCGCTTGCCACAACATGGGGGCACTCAAGTTCGGAAGGTTCAGGCTTCAGAGAGTCCGAAAACAAGCGACGACGGTCGCAACGAAAGGGTACAAGTATGACACCCAATTCGGGGAAGCGGGGGGGGAGGCAGGGCATTCTCAGGGGAGAGGGCAAGATTGGCCAGGGTGCAGGGTGGACTCTTTCTTGCAAGCTGGTAGGCAACATGCTGTTGTAACAATAGCGGACAATTTGAGAAAACATGAGTGATGTTAAGAAGTCCGCACCTATTGAGCACTGACGGGCTTGAGACGGGAAAGCAGCGAGTACTGCAGTTGTCACCAAGTCTGCACTTGACTGTAATCCGCACGCACTCCACAGGGCTGTTCCATATATAAGGGGAAGGGTATTCCCCAGAGAAGCCCGTAGCTTAGGCAACACCTTGAGCGGCCTCTGACGGTATCAACCAGGCAAGTGGTATGGGGACTCTCAAGCGAGTGCAACGGGGATCTCCCCTGAGTACAACCGTTGATTGAACTTACATTGGTCGTCATAGACTGTTCCGCATACAGTCTGGAATAGCTTCCTGTTCGCGTTGGCCCAGGTTGGCCTAATCAACATACTCGCACGGCATTCTACCTTCTTGGCCTATCGCACGTGGCCGTATCTAGACTGCATCAGCTCTGCTCCCACGGTGTGCACCCTGAACATGGACTACCGGCCGTGCAGGGTCGTCACGCTGCACGTGAGGCAGTGCCTGGTCGTGATTGAGGCCGGCGCGCACTGTGTCGTGCCGCCGGCAGGCGTGTGTGTGGTGCCACCGTGGCCCGTGCGTGTGAGGCACAGCGCTTGCCGGGCCCTGGTCATGCAGCGGATGCGGTGCGGGATGCAGGCATAATGAGCCTGAGACAGGTACAGGCAAAGAGGATAGGGAGACAGCAGGGTGTGCCAAGGAGAAGCAGGCACTATGGCAGGCCGGTGGCTGTGATTGCCGGGGTCGTGTGTACTTCCATCGTGTCCAGCAGTATGGCGTGACGCATTTATTGTTCAACCTGATCCCACTGGGCTGGGAGTGACGCATTGTGCTTGCGACTTTGCATCAAGCCTCATTGCATTGGGGACTGACGCATTGTGTACTTACGACCTGTCCAGCGGTGTCATGGGCAGTGCCTCATCGGGCTGGGAGTGACGCATTGTGCAGTTACGGCTTTGTATGAATGGACTGGGAATGACGCATTGTGCACCTTATGACTTGGCCTTGCGCGATGAAGACGGTGGCGGCCTCGAGGCACGCGCACGTGTCCTGGCTGCTCAAAGGCCACGTGCGACGGACCTGTCGCTTGTCACAGCGGCAGCTACCTGCCTCCCTGTCCCCAAGGTAGTTGGACCTGGCTTCACCCCTCAACCCTAAATGTTGTAAGGCAGCAACCAAGCCCAATGGTGCAGGGGCGCGGCCAAGTTCCTCCCTGGAATACTCCAGCCCGGTTCCGACGGGAGCGATGGGAACTTATGTGCTAGGCGCGCGGGAAAACGCGTGTGACCTCGCAGTTGCCCTGGCGGAAGTTGGTCACTTGTGTCATGACGGGGTAGAACAGCAGCTCCTTCCATTGCATCAGGAACACTTGGCGGTTCCTGATGTGAGGCAAATCGGCAGAGGTGTAGGCCAGGTAAAGGCACTGAAGCCAGGCGTAGTATAACCGCCTTGCCGCCATACCCCACGTGTCCGTCGCCGAAAGCAGACCATCAGTTACGATTGCAACAGGAGGTTGACACGGGGAAGGGGATAGGAAGGGTAGGACTTTAAGCACGACAGCCAGGACAACGAACCAGGGCGCAAGGGGGCAAAAGGGGGACTCCCTTGCAAGCTGTTCCCAGGCTCCCTTACAACAGGGGACACTATGCGAAGCCGAAGTAATCGCAAGGATTTAGCAAGCCTTTGTGAGCATTGCCTGGTCTTGAAAAGGGAAAGCCATGAGTACAACAGTTGCTACCCAAGTCTGAAAACTTTACCGGCAATATGCGCCCGAAACGGCTGTTCTGAATACCAAGCTTTACCAGTGAACAACTTATATTTATATATACCTTTCGTGAAGGCCTCGACGCGACCCCTTTTGCTATCACTCCTGCATTTCTGACACATATGACTCCAAATTGACTGCTTTAAGGCGCGATGGCCCTAGCGGCAGCCGTTGCTGTGCTTATTTTAGCTTTAGCGGGATATCCTGCCGGAGGAGCGGCGCTGGGGGATGAGTTGCGCTGGGGCGAAGGGGCTCGTCGTCAAGAAGGGGGTTTGGTGGTGCCGTTGCAAATGCGGCACCACGAACCTAGCAGGCGACGACACCTACTTAGGAGTGGATACCTGCCTGTCGAAGGGGCCGTGCGTGAAGTTGGGTAAGCGCAAAAACCCGACAGCGATGCTGGGGATCTGCTGGCGCGCTGGCAGTTCGCTCTACCCCGGTTTTTCTGCTTGTAATGCAGCTACTTCTACACCACTCTTACGCTGGGAACGCCAGCGCGTACCTTCATTGTCATCATAGACACGGGGAGTACCATCACCTACATCCCCTGCAAGGGGTGTAGGCACTGCGGGCAGCACAAGGTGGGCTGCGGCAGGGGCAAGTCCCGACAAATGCGCATGATATTGTGAGGTGTATGGCCTTCAACCGGTTTTGGCCGAGTTTGGGGTTTGCGGAGCTCTTGTGGGCTGGGTGGGGCCTGTGCCAACGGCACTGGGGAGGGGGCGCAGCAGCCCCTGGCTGTAGTGCCCAACAGCCTTGGGGTCCTGCACCCCCACCTGCGCAGAAAATGGGTACACAACCAGATGCCCCACATTTGCTTTCGGGTAACCCCCGTATTGGCAGGCGCACGCGCTAGCACGTTTGCGGCAGGACCCCACGAAGGCCCATAAACACGATCGCCCCCTTAACACACATACCCCTCCCCACCTACATTACCGGTACATAATGTCTTGCAGGACGAGTGGTTCGACCCCGACTCGTCCACCACCTCCAAGTGGCTGGGCTGCGCCGACCCGCTGTGCAACTGCGGCTCGCCCAGCTGCTCGTGCCAGGAGAACCGCTGCTACTACTCGCGCACGTACGGTGAGACTGGGATGGGCCACAGGGGGCATACGGTCCGATTGGGTCTGCGGGAGGGGCGCTGGCGCCTGGCCGCAGGGTGAGCCTGGTGCCTTCAGTGGTACGGAGGGCCTAGACAGAGGCTCTGTGTCGAAGGCGGCTTGTCACAGAGCCTGGAGTGAGTAAGCCTGGGCGAGCTGCTCACCGGGTCCCAACTGCACCTCAGCGGGAGGGAGGGCCGCTGGCGCCTTGCCGCGTGGCACCAGTTGCTTCCCCTGCAGGGCGGCGCGCAACCCCCGCAGGGGCGGCGCGCGCTCAGGCAGGCTTGGGAGTCGACAGTGGGGATGCCGGGACGGATCGGCACGGTTACATGCACTTGGCATGCAGCCTGCCGCTCTCCATAGCGCTTGTACACTATCGACAACAGTGCACCGCACCCTGACGCAACGGGGCACACGGTGGCAAGCATGGTACTGCCATCTGGGTCAGCCGCTCGGCCCGGTTGCACAATCGGGGGGTGCTGGCCTCCCGGCCCCTCCCACAGCGGGGCTTCTCATGCAGGGCCTGAACTGAACCCTTCGGCGCTGTGACCCACATCGCTGGTGGCCCGCACGGCTAGCACCGCGTGGCCACGTCCGTGCCCGTGTCCATGTGCTACCGCATGCGTCACGCATTCCAGCGTCTCTGCATGTGCCCGCAGCTGAGCGCAGCGGCAGCGGGAAGTGGACGGCTATCGACCACATCACTGTGACCTTACACCGGATTTGCGTATTGTTCCGTATGCCCTGGCTTGTAGCCCAGCGCAGCAGCAGCGAGGGTTTCGTGTGCATGGCTGGTCGAGGAACTGAACCCATCGGTGGCTCACACTGCTTTCTCCTGTTGGCTTCATTGCAGCCGAGCGCAGCACCAGCGAGGGCTGGCCAGGGCCCTGGGGCTTGCTACTGACGGTCACACTAGTGACGCCCCATACTGAAAACACCCCACCCTGTTTCGTTTCGCTGCCATTACCGACAGCCGAGCGCAGCAGCAGCGAGGGCTGGCTGATCGAGGACGCGTTCGGCTTCCCTGACGGCCTGCCGCCCGTGCGGCTGGTGTTCGGGTGCGAGAACGGCGAGACGGGGGAGATCTACAGGCAGATGGCGGACGGGATCATGGGCATGGGCAACAACCACAACGCCTTCCAGAGCCAGGTGAGCGGGATGGGGCAGGGGCCAGGATGGGGCAGGGGGCCGGGGGAGGCGGGGGGAAGTGAGGAGCTGGGCAACAAGCACAACGCCTTCCAGAGCCAGGTGAGCGGGGTGGGGGCTGCGGCGGTGGGAAGCGGGACGAGGGGAGACAGTGCAAACTTGGGCAACAGCTACAACGCTACAACGGTACGGAGCCAGGTTGGGGGTTGCGGCGGGGGGGGAGGGAAGGAGAGGAGAAGGGTTGTGAAGCGGAAGAGGAGCAGGGGGCAGGAGAGGAAAGCCGAGGGGCAAGCGGAGGAGGAGGCGTGGGAAAAGCGGATGTTGAAGTGCATGCTAAGCTGCACAACACTGACGCAACGAAAGTGCCACACATCGCTCAGCACTGCATGCTTGCCCCCTTCCTCCCCCGACCCGCAGCTGGTCAAGACGGGCGTGATCGAAGATGTGTTCTCGCTCTGCTTCGGCTACCCCAAGGACGGCATCTTGCTGTTAGGTGCGTGCAGGGAGTCCGGCTATTTTTCCTTGTCCCTAGCGCTATTGCTGTTGCAAGCGGCGCAAGCAGTGCAGCGCGTCCCATCCTTGATGCGCCAACGCCGCTTGACATGCATGCCGCCTGCCCTACGTACAGCTCCATCTGGTTGGTCCACCCGTGCAAGCGCCTCTTACCCCACGTGCTAACCCACCCACCTGCCGAGCGCCCCCTCGACTCACACCATCGCTGTTGCACCCATGTCGCATAATGCTTACAAAGCGGCCCCGCTGCCCCTTTTCACCGTTTCCGGGTGGTGCCTCACGCCTGCCTGCCTGCCTCCTCGCCCCCTACCCCAGGCGACGTGGCCATGCCCCCCGGCGCCGCCACCGTCTACACCCCCCTGCTGGCCAACCTGCACCTGCACTACTACAACGTGCACATGGAGGGGGTCACCGTGGGGGGAGTCACGCTGCCCATCGACAGGGTGGGTCACTGGTGCGAGAGTGGGGCGCGGACAAGGCATTTTGCTATGGTTATCACTGCCGTAGTTTGTGCTCCTTCAGGAGCGCATGTGACATGCGCCCCTAAAGCCGTGAAGGCGCGCATCAGACATGCGGCATGTCTGGTTTGCGGGACGGTTGCGAGCCCCCTTGCCGCTACCCTCATGTGCAACGTTGCAGCAGGAGTGCATACGCACGTGCGCGTCAGCACCCCAACGTGCGGCAAAAGCTGCGACATGCACCTCTTGCCATCACCTCATTCGCTCCCCATTCCCCACAGTCCATCTTCGACCGCGGCTACGGCGTGGTGCTTGACAGCGGCACCACCTTCACCTACCTGCCCTCGGACGCCTTCAACGCCATGGCCAAGGCGGTGGGCGACTACGCGGAGAAGCGGGGGCTGCAGCGCACGCCGGGCCTGGACCCGCAGGTGGGGGGCCAGGGGAGGAGAGCGGGGGGAGTAGAAGATGGGCCTATCTGGAACATGTGGGGTGTGGACCTGGTGGGTGGGAGGGAGGGGAACGTCTGCAGCACATACCGGGCGTGGACCCACAGGTGGGGTGGCTAGGGACAGGGGCTGGGGGACAGCAACCTGCGAAGTATCTTGGGGGCAACCGATTATTGCCTGCGGCTCACGCGGGGCGTAGACCTGCAGCAATCGGCTGCAACGCTTTCCCCATTTGGGTATCCTCCCCTTGACACTGTATCCCCCCTGCTCTCGGCCACATCACAGTACAACGACATCTGCTGGAAGGGCGCCCCCGACGGCTTCCGCGACCTCGACAAATTCTTCCCGCCCGCCGAGTTCGTGTTCGGCGGCGGCGCGGTGCTGGGCCTGACGCCGCTGCGCTACCTGTTTGCGTCCAAGCCCGGCGAGTACTGCCTGGGCGTGTTCGACAACGGCATGAGCGGCACGCTGATCGGGGGCGTCAGCGTGCGGGATGTGGTGGTCACGGTGAGAGGGGGAGTCAACAAGGGGGTAGGGATGGGGAGGGGTATAAAGGGTGATAAGGGGCTCTGGTAGCTGGGTCGCAGGGGGCGTCAGCGTGCGGGACGTCGTGGGGACGGTGAGGGGCGCTTGGGGGTAGGAAGACGAAGCAGCCAATCGAACTGAGGCAATATGGATTTGCGTGCATATCTAGTGAGCGGCATGCTCGTAGGGGATGTCAGCGCGCGGGACGTGGTGGGCAGTGATTCCCGTAACAGTGTACCGAGCAACTGCCGTTTACGCCCCCTCCCCCACAGTACGACCGGCGCAACAGCCGCGTGGGCTTCACCGTCATGACCTGCGCCGACGTGTCCGCCGCCCTGGCAGCACGCGCCAATCAGGTGGGGCGGGGTAGGGGCCGGGGTAGGGGGTGTGGCAGGGAAGGGAGGCGGAGACCAGTAGTACCTGCTCTCCCCGAGTGTGTGTGTGTGGGGGGAGGGGGAGGCACATGTCGGCGGCGCGTTCAAAGCGCGCCAACCAGGTCAGGGTGACCGCAGAGGGGCCGAGGAAGGGAGACGGAGACCAGTAGTGCCTGGGGAGAGCAATGGAGTGCAGGGCGTCATAGAGGGGCGCGCATGTGTAGGCGCTGCTGGCAGCGCGCGCTAACCAGGCCGGGTGGGGATGGGGGCGGGCATGGAGCGTGTAGCCGCAGAGCGACAGAATAACTAGGTAACGGAGACCAGGCTGAGCCATGGATCCCGTGCCGCAGCCCTGTTGCGGCTTTGGTCTGCATTCGATATGACGATTAGCAGTACTGCCGTACGTGCAGCCTTTGCACACCGCCTGGTGCGCTGCGTGTTGCTGCTCCGTACTGCAAGCGTTGCTTCAGCACGCATCACAGTGCATTGCGCTTTCGTCCTGCCTGCACCACCATCACCATCGCCACCGCCCCTGGTGCGTCTCTCACACCTCTGCCGCGTGCCCGCCCCTCCCCAAAGCAGACACGAACCGTCGCAAGCCCACCCCCACCCCCACCACCTTCACCACCCCCACCGCCTCCGCCCACACCACCCAAGCCATCCGCCGGGGCCTCCGGCTCCGGGACCGGCGTTCAGCCCGGGGGAGCTACCGGACAGCAACAGGGCATCGGGGGCACAGGAGCAGGCAGCGGCAGCGGCGTCGGACGCGGGAACCACACAGGAGCCGGGCGAGGAAACGTCACGGGAGGGAAGCACGGAGGCGGCCTCGGGGGCGACAAGAAGAATGCTCCAACTACCCTGACGTCAACGCCCACGCCCAGTCCGAGTGCTGGGGCGACGGGTGCACAGTCCGGCGGCGCGACGGCTGGCAAGCTGGGGCCCGGGGGTGGGGATGGCTTCATGAGTGCGCTTGAGGGTGAGGGGGCGGTGGGTAAGGGGGTCGGGGAGCAGCATGGGACGGTGATGAGCGAGGGCGGTGGGGTTGGTGGCGGCAGCTCTCCCTCTGGGGACGCGGTGGCGAGCTATCGTGCGAAGGTGGCACCGCGCGGGGGCAACTCCAGCAGCGGCTATTCAACTATGATTGGGATATTCTTGTGCCTTGTGTTGGTGGCGGTGGTGGCGGAGGTGTTGGTGTTCCACCGGCCAAAGGTGGCGGCGGTGCTGATATGGATGGGGCAGAGGCTTAACCCGGACCAGCGGCCAGGGGACGCGTCGGAGCGGGCGCCGCTGGCGGGAGGGGGGAGGCGGGTAGGGGGTGGAGGTGGAGGCGGGAGGGGAAGTGGAGATGGGAAGGGCGGCAGCGGGGGTGCGGGGGCGGATGAGGCTTGAGGGCGTGTGGGGGTCTTCCGGGGCGGGGGGAGGGTCTGCTGTGGTCTTTTTTGGTGATTGCGTGGGTGTCGGACCGTGACTAGATCGTGACTACATTCATATGTGCGTGCACTGGGGTGACGCACAGGGCAGAGCCTCCTCTGGGGGACGCAGGAGGTAGCTAGCTCAGGCCTGGCTAGCTGGTTGGGATTGGGACTGAATTAGGAATGTAGCTCAGGGCACAATGAGGCACAGTAACCCCTGACACTATATGCAAATGGCCTCACATTATGGCCGCCGTGACTTAATAAGCATGTTGGAAGCTGCACTGGTGGATTATGGACGGCAATGCGCTGACTTGTGGCAGTCGATGCCGTACCATTGCCGGTCCCTGTGTTCGGTGAGCAGCGAAGGAACGGTGGACATCCCTTGGGCTTCGTGCCGATGCCGATATTCATACTTACATTTGAAACCTCTTCTAGCCATCGCATATGCGTCTGGCGAACGCTAACCGTCACTTAAGGACTGTACACTCATGTCCGCAACCGGAGCCGCCCTTTCTGCTCTCGACCCCCTTGGCCTGGCAGCAACAAGCCAAGTAACTTTCCACGCGCACACATTTCTGTCAATGCTGTTAAGCCGAGGTACTATGCAGCCCCCAAACGGTGTACTGCAGCACCTTCAATGCACCCTTGTCCAAGCCGCACCACCTGATCCTGTCCCCACAACCCCTATACCATGACGCACATAGCAACGCCCGGAGCAGTGCACACCGCTCCACCTCCCGCAGCGCACATGACTCAGCGCCCATCACAACCGCCCACATGCTGCTTCCACTCTTGATGATAAGCCAGCGTGCCAGTCAGTCAGCATGCGACCAAATGCCGCAGCATCGACCACTCCCGGTCCGCCCTGCATGCCTTTCGCCGCCAAAGACCGCCCCACCCAGCTATCCCAGCAGCTGCTCCCAGCACAGCTCATCGTCGCGCCTACAGCCCGTTCAGCCGGCGCCTCTCAGCTGTCCAGGCGGCTGCTTAACCGATGATGATCTTCTTGTCGTCCATGAAGCGGTACTCGGGCACCTCCAGGTTGTAGGGCGCGGGGCCCTCCCGGATGCGGCCCGACAGGTCGTAGTGGCTGCCGTGGCAGGGGCAGAACCAGCCCTGGTAGTTGCCGGCGCCCGAGATGGGCACGCAGCCCAGGTGCGTGCAGATGCCCACAACCACCAGGTACTGCGTGGAGGCGGGGGGCGGGGGCTTGCATTAAATGAATTGAAAAGGGGCCAAATCGCGGGTATATTGCACCGCAGTCGTTCCCAAAGACCGTTCCATCAGAAGGGGCGGGTGCAGCGAGGGGGGACACAAGCAGCGCAAATGGGCCCGTTTCCACGTTTCTAAGATCAAAGCGCGGCCAGAGGGCGTGTGCAGACCAGCAGGACGTAATGCTCTGGTACCGTATGTGTACAGATGCTCTTGCGGGAATCGGGATGTATACCCCGGTATGTGTGTTAGTGTGCAGGTTTGTGCGTGGCGCGGGCCAGGTGCGTGCAGTAGCAAGAGGTACTGAGCAACAAGGGGAGAAAAGAGAGGGTCAGTGTGCTGTGAACGTGCAGAAGGAGGGCAAAAGTTGGTGGATGGGGGTGGGACATGCAAAGGCAGCGCGGGGGTAAGAGTGGACTGCTCGTAACTTAAGTGCCCCTTGGCTACGCGTGGGAGGTGTGCAAGGCTAGAGCTGACGGTATGACGTGTGTGCCCCATCTTGGCGCTTTCTATGAGGCGCTGGACGCGCAGGATTGACGATGGCAGCAGCCGCGTAGAGCAGCAGCAGCAGCCTCCCGCCACCCCACCCCACCCCTCCCCACCTTGGGGTTGATGGCGCGGTCCACGTCCTTCTGCGGGTCCCGCAGCTCCGACAGGGCCACCTCCGCCGACTGGTTGATCTCCGCATCCGTGCGGTGGCGAATGAACACGGGCTTGCCGCGCCACTTGACGGTCATGGTCTGGCCCTCCTCCACGCCGGAGAGGTCCACCTCAAGCGAGCTCAGCGCCATGGTGTCGGCAGCAGCCTGAATTTGAATTTGGGCAAAGCTTCATGTTAAGAGGGAGGAGTGCTGTTGGTGCTGCAGTAGGGTCCCGGGAAAAGAGAGCAAACCCGGCGCACCGAGAGCGACATCACAATCTTCAGCACGGCCAGGCGGGCCGCAGACGCGTAGAGGAAGCGCCCGCCCGTCAGCACGAAGTAGGCGAAGGGGCGGCCCTCCGTTCCAGGAGGGAAGCGGTGGTGGTGGTGCTCGTCATACCTGCGGAACGCAGGGAAGGGCGTGACTGAGCTGCAGCTCCCAAGGTGCAACATCTGGCCTTTCCAAGGTTTCAGTTATGCAATCTGTGGCTGGTATTATGGCTGAAAGCTGCGCCTGGGCTCTGTGCTTACTTGATGTAGGGAGTCGGGCTCATGCTCAGCTTGTTGCATGGCGCGAGCGTAGTCTCCTCCTTTACGGCCGTAACAGCATCGGCAGCAAAGGCTGCAAGAGGGAAGCACCCAGCGTCCAAGTTACCGAGCTGTGTTGTTGCCCCGAGATGGCCATGAGAGTCATCACTCCCTCCTTACAGCGGAACGAGCCGGCCGGCTGCTGACGCTCCGTCAGGTCCAGAGGCCCAGACATAAGGTGTGAATAAGAACTGGCAGCATGGTTGGCAGCCGGGCCCAGAGTCTCCGCCGCTGGCTGCGCTATCTTGGGCAGAAGAGAGCAAACAGCTCGGCGAAGCGCCATTCTTCCTAATTTCCTTAAGAGGCCAACCAGTCAGCTGCGGCAAAAGGCTCTCTGACGACTTTCGTCGCTACCCGCAACCCCCGACACGGTTGCGTACGGCTTCCGCGCTCAATATGGAGAAAAGAATTGTTAGGGCCGAAACAATGCAGAAGCGAGATTGCTTCTGCAGTGGTGCCAACGTATCCGCGCCAACCAGGGGAGACCTGCCTCGGCCCAATGCAGCGTCCCAGCCCCCAGCGTGCAACGTGGCTCTCTCTCACCCATCCTTCCGCCAACCACACCTCCCCTAGCGCCTACAGCCAATCTCAAATGCGCCACGACGGTACCGCCTTCGTGAGCCATGCTGCACTTCACACAGAAGGACTTTCTGCCCTGCTACACCGAACGGTGCGCGCAACGCTCTGGCGCCGACAGCTCCCCCCTCCACTTCCGCAACCCCTGTGGTGCTCCCTCCCCGGGGGCACACCCGGCTCCACAGAGAACCGTAAAGTCGTCCACACAGAGTCAATTGCACTGGCGTTAGGGACAGCCCATCCTGAACTTCTTGGTACCGCCTCGCTGGAGCTCCCCCGACTCCACCGAGAACAGCAACGCCGCCCTCTGCAGCGCCAGGCGCCCCCTGGACACCCCATCCCCCATCATCCCCAGCACCAGCGCCACGGAAGCTGCCCCAAAGCTAACTCCTCCAGCTCTGGAATCACTACCGCCATGGCTGCCGGCCCCCTGGCCCCCTGCTACATCATGCGGGCCCTCCAGGCTGACCGCCCGTGCCAGCAGCGGCGGCCGCTGGCGGCAGAGGCCGTGGCGTGTCAGCTGCAGCCTGCAAAAAGAGAGTGAACGGACGGGTAAGAGAGGTAAGGGTGAGGAATGAAGGGGCGGGTGGAGAGTACCTAGGGCGCCTGCGGCACGTGCTGCGCTGTGCTGTGCTGTGGCAGCTCGTACCGTGGTCGCCGTGTGTTAACAGGGACTTGCCGATCCGGGCAGCAAAGCTAGTTTGAAGCAGCAAGGGGCAGCAGGCTCCTTGGGGCCTAGGCTCAGGCCTAGGCATGGGTTTTATGAGTACATGGCTGTGGATATCCATCCACAGTCGGGTGGACGCGGCTCAGCACTAGCCTGTAGGGGTCCAGCTCAGACCATCCTAAGGCCAAACCATCATAACGCCAATGGCCGCAGGTGTTTACACCTGCCTGTGCAAGCCTCCTACCAGCGCCATGTTTCCTCGCCCCCTCTGCCGCTCGCTCCCTGCCCACCTGGCCTCTGCCTGCGGCTGCCCCCACTCCTCCTGCCGCACCGCCAGACCCACACCCAGCGTGCTGCGGGGACCCGCCTCCACCTCAGCCTGGGGCGCATAACGAACACGGAAACCACAAGTTATTTGATGCGGTGGGAGCAAAGTTATGCATAGTGACAAGCCGCAGCCTGCATTGTACCTGGTGCTTGTAAGGATGGAGCAAGCAGGAGGAGCATTGCGCAGTCAATTCCTCGAGCTCAGCCTGGGGGACGCACGGGGGTGCCGGGTGGCAGCGACTATGGGTGGACTGGGCGATTTGTCAACCGTTATCGTTTAGGGGGAAGGGTCATACCTGGAGGGTGAGCTGCTGACCGGCGGACGCTTCGTTGAAGAACCTGCAGGCGGGCGTTGAGGTTGGGGGTGGGGGCGTTGGGAGGACCCCGTCACTGAAGGTAGCTTGTGTGCAGGAGGAGGGGTGAGTGGCCCAATCCTCGTCAGCATCTGGGGGCCAAACTGAACAGGAAGCCGTGAACTTGTTGTGCGGGCTTTAGTGCACACTGTTTGACTCTTCGTCAGTATGTAGCACTAGCAAGCCTGTAGCACGTCCGTGCCCAGACCCCAACTCGTGGGAAGCGAGCGGGGAGGGCACCCGGGCGCTGATCGGCATGGTGGGTAACGCCGTGCTGCTGCGAGGTTGGTGTGTGTAGTACCATGGGTCCAATGAAAGTGCGCCCTCCACTTCCAGTCTCTACTGCGCCAAGCACACCTACCGCAGGGCCACTGTACCGTACCAGGGCACTGGAGCCCCCCTGCCCCCTCCCCCCCCCCCCCCCCCCCCCCCCCCCCCCCCCCCCCCCCCCCCCCCC
>VFQN01004714.1_pt1 | contig 17642 bp, 24 predicted proteins | sample 3512371 | NCBI WGS metagenome assembly VFQN01 (sample SAMN10412370, study PRJNA504923) | tailings metagenome | isolation source: Replicate 2 from Balatoc abandoned mine | place: Philippines: Itogon, Benguet | collected 2017-08-28 | reverse complement strand
ACTCCCGCTGGCCTGTCCCTTCCCGTCTCCTTACCTGTAAACCTTTCCACAGAAAAAAAAAGGCGCCATATGTAACCCGTGTGACGAACATGACAGGCCAGCACAGCGGAGCAGGGGCGCCTGGGCCAGCATCAGAAGGGGAGCAGGGCCGCTTGCACCTCCCTGCCAACCGAATACACACCTGGCCTGGGGCGCGGTCACGTGGCTGTAGGCTGTTTGTAGGATGTAGATGTGTAATGTGTGGGGGCCCAACCCGATGGTCAGGTTGCACCCCTGCTATCTTGCTGGTGGCACGGGATGCAGGTCATCGACCCACATACTTGCGTTTGTACGCTGGGTGCGGCAACCCCAAACACGCCATACCACCAGATAGCACCAAGGGGCAAGGATCCAGGGCTGTGTATGCCACCTGCACGTGCCACCAGTGCCCGGCCCGGCCACACCTGCACAACCACTATATCTACTACACACCTGCGCAACCAGGGACGCGGAAGGGTGCGTAACATGCAGGCGGTCAGCAGTCGATCGCCGCCTGACGTCCACGATACATGCGGTGCGTGCACTGTTCGGTGTGATTGTGGCGTGGTAGGGAGGGGCGGAGGGCCGTGGTGTGTCCTGCTAGGGAGTCTAGGATGGGAACTGCTGGACAGCGCCGGAAGCGCGGGATTGGGCACAGGAGAGCCATCGACATCACGCGCCTACCGGTACCCAACTGCATCCAAGCCAGGTAACGGCCCAAGACTGCCCCTATGGGATCTGGCTGTGGCACTTACCGTTAAGGACGGCGAATGGGCAATGCGGATCCAGCGGCAAGGCTGACAGGACCGCCAGAATGTGCAAGTTTAGGCATTTTATGTTGATCAGCTTGCCACCATGCTGTGACGTGCCAGTCCCCGGAGCCAGCTAGGAAGCAGAGCCAGCGAAGTTGTCGATTACCTTGCGACTGCTGACTGAACATAACGTTGATGTTACAAGCACTACTACCGAAACCCGGCTCGGGTGGGTAACTGACTCCAGCGCACAGCGTGCCTCAGACACCCTGTCCACGCAACGAACCTCATGCAACTGCATGGCTGGAACCGGAACGCACTACGCAACACAGCTAGCGCCGAGAACAGCATCCCCTGGCATGCCCAGCGCCGACGTTAGGCCCCATCGCTTACACAGCGCGAGCTACCGTAGCTTGGCCACGTGCCACAAAGCGTCCCGCATTGCCAAGCAGAGAGTACAAGGGCAGTGCACGAACCAGAACCCTTCACGCCTTAGCATGCTTTAATGTTAGGAAGGAGACATGTATTAGTTTCACGTTGGCCCATGCCTTGCCTGCGCTCGTCAGCCCACGTGGTTCTGAAACGGGCGTGAACACGGCCCTTGTACGGCCATGTGGCCCTCTGCGCATGGCCACAGTCCAGCAGTGCACGCAAGGAATGCACGGAATACCATCAGCAATACTCCCTAGGTTTCCCAACGTACCAAGTGTCAGCGTCCTATATGCATACATCAGATCGACGTCCAATGGTCAGGGCCACACCTGCCTTACCGCAACAACCTAGCCTCCACAACACAATGTGCATCGCACGCATGCCTGCGTGCACACACGGTGTGCTCTGGGCCTCGCAGCCCAGAGCACACGCAACCTCGTCACGCATGCAGGCTTCCCCGCCGGCCGATCTTCACCCCTCAGCCTCTCGCCCCCGCTCCATTGCCGTAGCCCACACTCTCCCCACGCCCAACCGACCGTTTCCGGTTCAGTTGCCTTGCCGCTCTGCGGTTCCCCCCCAAGCCACCCACCCACTCACACCCTAGTAGTTCCCCAGTTTCCGCTGCTGCATCCCCCCGAGATTGACGTTGGGCCACATCTGCTGATTCCCAAACGTCGGCTCGAACTGCTTACCTCCCCCCTGCATCATTCCACGCGAGTACGGCCGCCCCTGCATCTCCTCCGCGCTCGCTCGCAACATCATGGACGAGTTAACCGACCCCTCCTCCTCCCAATGCCCGCTCAGGCGCGGCTGGCCCGGCGGCAGCGGCGGCATACTGGGCCGCCCCCCTTGCCCCTGCCCCCCGCCCCCCTGCCACGGGTCCCCACGGCTAGGCGCCCGGCTCAGCTTGTTAGCCCCCGCCAGCGCCGCATTCGTCTGGTACAGCACGGGCTGCCCGGAGGCCATAGACGGGGTCCTCCCGCCCCCATAGCCCCCGTCCATGTGCGTCTGCGGCGGGCTGGCGTGCTGCCTGGACGCCCCTCCCTTGCTCCCCTGCGGACCCCGCGAGTTGGACGCACTGAACCGCTCGGCCAGCTGTGGGTTAACGGACATGTTGGAGCCCAGGTGGCTCTGACGCTGCTGCGGCTGCTGAGGATGCAGCCCGTAGCCCCCCTTGACCCCGCCGCCGCCCTGCGGGGTGCCCACACGTGACCCCGCGCTGTCCATGCGTCCGCCGTACATGTCCCCGCCGGGACCCCCCATGGACATGGCTGCGCTTGCAGCGGCGTGCATCTCGTTGATGTCTCGCCGCCCGCTGCCGCGGAAGGAGGCGTTGCCGCGGCTGTCCAGGCCCGCCATGCCGCCGCCGGGGGGCCCTCCCTTGCTGCCGCCGCCCTTGCGCCGCGCGGCTGCCACCGTGCTGGCCGTGCTTTCGCTGTCCGACATGTCGTGGTCCATGGGCTCGTGCCTGCGCGGCATTGCAACCCGGCGACACAGCAACGCACGCACATTCAGTGCAAAAGCGAACAGTTGCCGGTACGGCATGTCGTGGTCTATGGGCTCGTGCCTGCGCGGCATTGCAGCAACAATACCATCAGCAACCCGGCGACGCTTCGTCAGCGGCAAGGCACCGTCATCACACCGTCTGCCTGTCATCAAAGCGACCACCGTGCGGCCGCCGAATACGGAACGGCACCATGCCTTCCCTGCCCCTGCCCCTTACTCCCCTGCCCCACGGCACACCCGCCGTACCTGGCAGGCGGTGAGGGCATGTCCTCGTCCATGGGGTCTCCGCCCTGCTGCCCCGCCACCACACTGCCCTTGCGGCCCCCGCGGCCGCCATGCATGGACGACTCTGCTTGCGACCCGGACATGACGCGCCCAGAGGCTGCCGCCGCCGCCTGGCCGCCCTGCTGCTTGTCCAGCGAGGCAAGGTAGGGGTGCGACAGCGCCTGGCTGCAGGTCAGTCGCTGGGAGGGGTCCACGGCCAGCAGGGCCCTGCGCGGTGGGGTGGGGCGGCATGGACGTTGTACTCAAGGTATTGATTCGGCACAGGTATGTTATATTCATTGTTTTAATAGAATGTGATGCTTGGTGTTGGCATGGCCGGCCAGGCATGCGGGGCGCATCAGGGGACGGGTGCACATTGCGCCAGCACGTGGCCTGACGCGAGGACTGCTGGCGCTGCGTGCTTGCAAGGCTGGGGCCCCGCGCTGGAGACGTCGCAGGACTTGCTGGCTGCATGTGGCCTGTTGCTGCTGGCGGCGCAAATACACTTAGAACTCACTTGATGAAGGCGAGCGCGTCGTGCGGCAGCTTGCCCGCGTACTTGCGCTCCAGGGTCTCCGGGTTGCGCATGTCGGGGAACTTGAGGCCGTTGAAGCGCGGGTTGCGCAGGAACAGGTCGTGCTGCTCGCGCGTCAGGGGGCCTGCGCAATAATATGGTAAGACTGAAACGGTGCAAAAGGTAAAAAGGGTAAAATGGGTAAATTACGGCGCGCGCAGGGCCAGGTCGTGCTGCTCGCGCGTCGGGGAGCCTGCGCAGTCAAATATGAGAGGCGGGAGGCATGAAGGCACCCTGTGCAGCGGCCTAAAATGTAAGAGCTTGGCGGTGATCCGGCCGCAAACGGCTAGTCACAATCCTGTACGGGTAAGATCCTCCACCAAGCTTTGTCATTCAAGCCCAATGAGCTGTTGGCGGCTGCAGAGGGTTCCCTGCCCCGCCGCACCTAGCAACCGCTGCAGGATGTAGAGCTGGTCAATGTCGCTCTCCCCAGGGAACAGCGGCTGGCCGTCCAGCAGCTCCGCCATGATGCAGCTGCGTGTGGGTTAAGGTCAGGGGCAGGTGTATTACAGTTAGGTGTCCACGCCAAGGACGCCCGGTCAATGCTGGATGAGCGTCAGTCCAGCAGCTCCGCCATGATGCAGCTGTGGAGGGCGGGACGGGTAACAGTGTGAACCCGTAAGCACGCCAGGTACGGAAACAAGCAAACCGCGGATCGCACCCAGATTTCGCGGTACCTCGGCAACTTGAGCGCAGGTTTGTTCCTTTTGTCTTGTCAACACAGCCACGAGCCACTCTGCCCTCGCACAGGTGCCCCGCCCCTGCCTCACCCTATGGCCCACAGGTCCACCTCCTTGCCGTAGTGTGTTGAGCCCAGCAGCAGCTCGGGCGCACGATACCATCGGGTTGACACGTAGTCGGTGATGGACACCTCGGGCCCGGGCAGCTGCCGAGCGAAGCCAAAGTCGCACAGCTTCAGCTTGCCCACGCCGCCTGCGGCGGAGCCTGCGGGGTGGAAGCAGGGGAGGGAACAAAGCAATTCGTAACGCGAAAGGCAGAGGGAGGAGGGGTAGCAAGGAAAGGCGCACGTCTGCTCACAGGGCAGCTAAGCAGTAGCACTCTGATTGCAGTGGGAAGCGCTTGCAAATGCGGCAGCTAGGTCAGTGGGTTGGCAGGGGCAGGAGGTGGCTCTGACTGTGCAATAGGGGAACAGTGAAGGTCCTGCCGCGGGGCGAGCCTCACTTGGGCTTATGAGCAGGTTCTCGGGCTTGATGTCTCTGTGCACGATGTTGTGCTGGTGGCACCACCCCACCGCCTTGATGAGCTGGAACATGTAGCTGCGGACCTGCAGGCAGGAAGCACGTACGACAGGGCCCATCAGCTCGCAACTCTGCGTGGCGTATGCACTAGGGAACGTGAAGGTCAGGTGTCACGTTGATGGGCACGTCTCTGTGTCGGTGCCTGCGCTCCCCTTGTTGTGCCCCCAACGCCTTGGCCCCTGGCACTGGCGCATCTGCCGGTCATCTCTCAACTGAGGCTGATGCAGCACTGGTACGGAAGGGCACAACCCGCCAATCCGACCAGGACGCCCAAGGCCAAGGCCACTTCGGTGCTCCACGTTTAGCTGCCTTACTCCGCCATGCCAACCACCATATTGCATCCTACACCTGGCTGGCCAGTCCTGTATGCTCTGGGTGAACATTGCCCCAGTGGCAACGGGCTAGAGGCCGCGCCGGAGCGCCAGCAACCGCCCCGCTTTGCATAGCATCCCCAGCCCCAGCCAGGTGCCGGCAGCTGTGGGTTAGCATTCCCACCTGCTCCTGCTCCAGCCCTCCGGGATGCTCCTCCAATATCTCCAGTAAGTTGCGTTCCACATATTCAAAGACGAGGTACTGCGAGTCGGGAGAGGGTTGCAGTGGTGCAGCGGTCAGGGGTGCGACAAGGGACCCGCTGTTCACCTGGACATGGCACATACGATGTGGGTCAGAGCTTCCCAACACCCAGGCACGCGCCATGCATACTCCCATACATGGCTTGGGGCTTGTTGCAGTTGTGCAACCCAGGACACGACCCCATGCGGGAGGCACACGTGCCACTCACTAGCTTCTGTTTCCGTCGGAAGGCCTCCTTCAGGTTGACAATGTTCTCCTGGCGCAGCGCCCGGAGCATCTTAACCTCGCGCAGGGTCGTCTTGCGCACAATCTCATCCTCTGAAGCACGCAGGTGTGGGTGCATGTGTCAGAAGCGCGGGCGGACGGGCAAGGAGAGGGTTGCTGGCCGCCCAGCGCTGTGGCACCCACACCCACCGTCACTCTCTTTGAACTTCTTCACAGCCACTATCTCCCCTGTCTCCTTATTCCTGCACTTGAGGACGACTCCATATGCCCCCTCGCCAACAATGGAAATAATCTCGTATCTGCGGACAGTGGGAAAGGCGCTCGTGAGGGCTATGTCTTGACAGTGGGAGCCGTGTGGTACGTGTCCGCGGCCTGCCCTTTCCCTGGGACGTAACCACGGCTTCAGGCTAACTTACTTGTTCTGCTCGTGATGAGGGCCGTTTTAAAGAGAACGCGTTGGCGTTGTGAGAGGGGAAACCGTCAGTGACATTCTGATAGCCGCGCGCAAGAAACCCGTGTGGAGCTGAGCTTACCATTTCATGTAGCTTTCAATTCGCTCTTATGGTCCCTTGTCCGCCGGCTCCTCAGGCCAGACGCTGAACGAGCATGTCGCGACTCCGTGGGCCGGCAGACCTCTCAACAACAACACTTAGGACCCAGATACAATGATTATTGCCATATGTCCATCTGAGTAGCCGAGGCCAATAAGCGGACGCTGGCTGGGCACCAAAGTGCACTTCGAGTCGGGTGATAGCGTCTTAAGCGAGCAGCGGCCAGTATGCTCCAAGTATAGACTCTCAGCAAAGGTAAGTTCACAGATTTACCGAGCTAACAGTGTGTCTCTTCAGTCCTTGTTGTCAGCTTAATTGTCCTGGCTACCTTGCTTATTTGCAGCGCAACCTGGCTATAGCATAATGTTCATAGCATAATGTAGTGATGTGTTGCGGAAAGTCTATCGCCCGCGTGCACATTCTACGGGGTACCGTCCAATACCCGTCCCTCCCGTACTCTGAAATGGCTTCCTGGTGGCTGCAATAGGCAGTGCTGCAGCCTCCAGTGCCCAAGCTGAGGGGTGCCACAGCTACTGCTCAAGGAACGCCTGTACGGGCGCACAGAGGCAAGGCTCCTTTGAGCCTGAGACGGGGAGCTCCCCTGGTCCCCTGGGCAGGGACACGGCGCAGTGGAAGGCAGAAGCATGCGGGCGCCGAGGTGTCAGGTCGTGCCTCGCTGTACCGGTTCCCGGTCACACTATACCCGATGAGAATGTGGGTAGGACAAGGACTTACGGACATGGATGGGGAAATTGCTCCGGTTCAAGTAGCACAGCCACAAGATCCATATTAAAGCCACTGTTGCAGTCAGGGGAGTTGGTTTTGGGTTGGCTGGCTAGCTTGTCCTAGCCCACATCCCGGGACAAGCACCATCTTCAGCGTGGCGACACGTGTAAGCACATGTTGCGTAGTCAGTATTGTTACAGCATGCGTAATATGCAGGGTGCAGCTGCTTCTGCTCGCCAAGTGTCAAGTGATGATGCAGGGGGCCCCATGTGCGCCAGCTTCCCGTTCGTTGTATACTACCTGCCCTGCCATAGCAACCTAAAACACCAACCGTCAACACGCCGCACGCCCAGACCCCATCAGAGCTATAGGCACAAAGAACCCGCTCCAGCAGCGCTTTCCACAACGGAAACCAAGGCGGAGACTCGGCCTACCAGCAGAAGACCAGCGGGGCGCACATTCGTGCATCACCGACCTATGCACACACTCCCAAGGTTCGCCATGGCAACATGGGGCATAATAACGACACATAATAGCCTGAAACCAAGGCACCGTGCTGCTTGCCATCCGTTGGTCGGGGGGCTTTCAGTACTCGTGATCACACGCGCTCGCACGGATGGGCCCCAGCCGCAATCTCAACAGCAACCGAACCATGATGCACGCCGGGTGGCTAAGGAGGAGGCCACAGAATATACCATGCTGAACAGAGGACTCACAGATTACTCATGGCTACTGCTATGCGCGCCACGGAACCGTTGGAACCACAGAAGCCCCCTAAGTTGAAGAAAGGGCAAGATCGCCAAGTGCAAGCATAGCGGAAGCTTGCATCGCCTGGTGTACCTGCAAGCCAGTCTTGCAGATGAGCGGACAAAAATGGACGTGCCCCGGTCGGGCACGCCCAGGTACAACCAACAGCGCATGCATTCAAACACGGACAAGTGCAAAGGCCTTAACGGCAGTCACCGCAGCACCAGGGACCTCGCCCGCCACCCACGCGCTACGCACCTTCCTAACTGCTCCGCAACAACCCACGCTCGCACAAGTGTTTTTACATCCTCCAAAATAGAATAAAGCTATCATGCAGGTTGCCGCTGCTGCCACAGACACGACTCCATGCTAAGAATGTGCCCCGACCTGCCAAGTCACTGGGACATCTGGGACAGCCGCCTTCCCCCAAGCACGCAGGCCCACGCATAAGCAAGTGCTGGAGGACCTTCCCACCCCTCGCAGCCGGGCGGTACAACAATAGTTAAGCAAGTACGTCTAAAATGTGCCTGCAAGAGGGTAGAAAGCCCGGTAACGATGAGGTAGGCGCTGTGCTATGCGCAGAAGGGAGAGCGCATCTGGGTGTGGGCGCGTGCGACAAGGGTTCAGCCCTCCACCAACACCCACCCAAAAGCCTTTACCTTCCGCTGCTGCTGTAAGCACCTGGGTGCCACATGCAGCTCGAGCGGCACGATGGCACCCGTGTAAGCCACACCCCATGCCACGGCACCCAACGGCCAGATGCATCTTCCGAAAAACCATTTTCTTAGTGCACGCACGCGCCCCGCAATGCAAGCGAAGAGCTCTAGCTTCCACACCGGCTGCCTCCCCGGAAGGACGGGGCGCACATTGTCTTGTATGTGATGCACTCTTATGCGCCCTTTCCCCTTCCTCTTCTTCCTCCCCCTCCCCCGTCCATCTCCTACACCCGCATTACTCGCCCGCCTTTGGTCCCACCAAAGTCCCTTCGTCCCCAACCCCGCATCATACGGTGTGGTCCTCCTTTTCCATCCTCCCCCGCATGCAACCCACACGCCGGTCCGGACTCCCACACCCGCACCTCACACCGCCGTTGGGAACCGCAGCGTCCCTCCTTCTCCAGCCAACCCATCACGCACCCACACGCCGACCCCGATCTTTCACACCCGCACCTCACATCGCCGGGGGCCGCCCCCCGAACCGCAACGTCCCTCCTTCTCCAGCCAACCCACTACGCATCCCACACGCCGACCCGAACCTTTCACACCCGCACCTCCTCACATCGCCCGGGGCAGCCCCCCGAGCCTCGAGGGAGACTCCACGGGTGGCATCGGCCCGTTCGCGGTCTTGCCACGTGGCGAACCGACGACGTCAGCCAGCTTCCCGCCAGCTCCCGGCGATCCGGGGCTGGACACCACAATGGTCGCCATGGCGGTTGCAACCGGCGAGGTGGATACCACCTGGCTGCTGTTGTTGCGGGAGCGGCTGGTGCTGCCCACCATGGCGAGGAGGGAAGGGGAGCCGGGGCCGCCGGAGGTGGTGATGGAGGAGGCGGGGACGGCGACGGGGGGCAGGGAGGCCACGCGTGTGGAGGCGGAGGTGGCCCGGTTCAGCGCCGGCTCTGTGGTTCACAGCGTGAAAGGGCCGGGGAAGTGTGAGTTTAGGGCCAGGTCAAGAGCTGTAGCTGGATGGTCATGGTGGGGCAGCAAGAGCAAGAGCAAGCGTGTGGACGGGTTGTACAGCAGGAAGTTGGGTGCCCACCTGCGTCGAACACGTGCCCTGCTGCTGCTGCAGCGGCGGCAGAGGCAGATCCAGGCGCGGCGGCGTTGGCCGCAGGGCCGTGGCTGACGGTGCGGCTGAAGTTGGGAGCAGGCGAGCCGCCGCCAGCAGAGGTGGATCCGCCGTTCAGCACCGACCAGAACTTCATCTTGCGGGACGCCGCCGCGGCGGCGGGGTTGGCGATGGTGTTATTGGCGGCGGTGGCGGAGTTCTTGGGGTCGGCGGCGCGCAGCGCCGCCGCCGCCGCGGCGGCCGCCGTCAGCAGCGCGGCGCTGCCGGCGCCGGCGCCGATGGCGCCCATGCTGGCGGTGCCGCCAGCCATGTAGCCTCCGCCGCCGCCGTCTGCGCCGGAGGTGGTCATGGGCGGCAGGGCCGACTGGATGCCGGGCAGCTGCTGCAGGTGCATGGGTGTGCCGCCGGCGGAGTGGATCTGCTGCTGCTGCTGCAGCTGCAGGTGCTGCATCAGCTGCACCTGGTAGTTGATCTGCTGCTGCTGCTGCTGCTGCACCGCAGAGGACATGCTGGCCGAGTGCACCAGCTGCCCCTCGTGCTGCTGCACCGCACTCGCCAGGCTGCCCGGTCCCCCATAGGAGCCCCCGAACACCGGCTGCCCCTGCTGCCCCTGCTGCTGTGGGCCCTGTGTATTAAGGCCCAGCGCCTTGTTGCTCTGCTGCAGCACGTGGGCGTGCTCGTTGGTGTTGGAGCGGACCAGCTGGCCGCAGTCCACAGTGCCGCGGCGGGCCAGCATGCGCGGGCGGTTGCGGCCCAGGCCCTCGCGGCGGCTGAACTTGAGGATCCAGGGGTGGTTGAGCAGCTCGGCGATGGTGGGGCGCACCTTCGGGTCGCGCACCAGCGCGCTGCGTGTTGTTTGGGAGACAGGGCGGGGACGAAACATGCGTCAGCAACGCCGAACGCCGACCGTAAACGCTACAGGTGGCCAGACGGGCCGCATACAAGCATGCAACTGTACGGGAATGAGGGAATCACTGCGAAGGAATCCCAGAGACGTCACCGCTGAAATGGAATGTAGTTCGAGTTGAGTGGCCTCTTGTACGCGAACTACACTGCAGATGTCAACCACTCCGCCAATACCAAGGCTTTGTTTTCGACGGGTTAAAATGTAGATGAGATGCGCCCCACCGCCCACCTGGTCATGAAGCTGATCGAGTCGGGCGACAGCCAGGCGGGGTACTCCACCTTCTTGGTGCGGATGAGGCGCAGCGTCTCCTGGGAGCTCGTCTGCGGGGCAGAAGGGGGCCAGAAGGGGCACACGGGGTAGCGGGTCAGTCCAATGCGGCTGATCTCAGGTGCCTTGCACCCGACAATCATGCTCGATCGCCAGCGGCGAGCACGCCAGCCATCCCAGGATTCCAGGACGTCAAGCACGCGCACTCCGTCCATCAGCCTATTGAGTCATCCTACAGGCATTGTGCGTAATCACCTCTGCACGCATGCGCACGAACTTTCCAGCATACCCCAAACGCGACCCCCGCATGCCCACCAGCGTGCTGCCTCGCCCCACTCACCGCTGCGAAGGGCGGCGTGCCCACCAGCAGCTCGTAGGCCAGCACGCCCACGGACCAGCAGTCCACGCGGTTGGTGTATCCTGTCTCGGGGCGGTCCTTGTGGTCGTCGGGGTGGTGCTTGACGGGGCAGTCCAGGATCTCCGGGGCCAGGTAGTCGATGGTGCCCAGCCTGGCGGCGTGCGAGGGGACAATTTCGCAAGGTAGTCGTGAGCTCGTGTGCGTGTAACGGTGTAAGGTCGAGGTAAGGGGCGTTGCGGAGGTCCCGTGTGCCCTGATGTCCTTGGGCCTGCACCGTTGTTTACACGCCAGCAAACGCACAACATCCGGGAAAGCGCGGAAGGCGCCAAGGACAGCTGCACGCTTGCGCGCGCGCACCTGGTGTTCGCAATCTCCTGCTTGGAGTCGATGGACAGCCCAAAGTCCGCGATCTTGACCTGGAAGGAGTTGGTGAGCAGGATGTTCTCCGGCTTGATGTCGCGGTGGATGAGGCCGCGCTCGTGGATGGCGGCCAGGCCGGCCATGAATGGCTCCAGGATGAGCGGCACAGCCAGCTCCTCCGCCAGGCGCCCGCGCTGCGACTTGAGGTACGAGTACACGTCGCCCTGTGGATCGCCATTGCAACCACGCTTTAGTACGCGTTATGCTCTCAGTATTGGTGCCGACAGGTGTTTCCGCCAGCTGTTAATTTGTGCAAGCGTGCTGGGCATGGCCGCGTTAGGTTGTGCTGAAGTCCGGCAAACGAGAGCACGCTGCGCGCAAGGGTCTGGTACGGTAGCTCCACACCCGGCTGTGCTCAGTCCGCGCGAGCCGCTGGCAACGCCAGCCCATCGGCCACCTGTGTCCACCAGGGGTGGCCTTCCTGGGCAAGGTAACGCAGCTCGCCTCGCCCTGGTCCTCCAAATGCCCCGCATCGCACCCATGCAAATGCTCGGGCCTGAACCGCCCTTTGGCCTCGTGACTTCCCGGACCCCCCCCCCCAAATTGCGGGCCCACCACACGGGAACCCACTCGAGGGCCAGGTGCACAGGGCGCACACGCACCGTTGGCTCATGCCAAGCATACATACCCCGCAATTGCGGCGTTGCACATACCCCGCCACTCCACCTCATAAGTCATAACGCATCAGAACACTGTGGCTTAATGCACACCAACAAAGCCCTAGCAAACGCCCAACGCACGGTGCCGATACCCACCCCGGGCGCCCACTCCAGCGCCAGGTACACGTACGCCACGGTCCACACACCCCTGGGCGCGCTCAGGGGCCAAAGAACCAAGGCCACAAACTCCGCACCAGCACACCGCCAGTTGCACGTCCGGACCACACTCCCCATCATCCACCCCCGGCGCCAAACCCAGCGCCAGCTGCCCAGGGCACTGACACACCGTGCCTTAATACACACCAGCAAACCTGTAGCATGTCGTAGTGTGCCGATACTCACCCCGGGCGCCCACTCCAGCGCCAGGTACACGTACGCCCTGTCCTTCCACGCGCTGTACAGCCCGATGATGGAGTCGTGCGCCAGGTCGCTGTGCAGCCGGATCTCGCGAGCAACCTGGTGCAAGCAACACAGTTATGGGGGAGAAGCTTGGTTAGTCACGTGCGGCCCCGCTTGTCCGAAATGCCGTACTCAACCGCCTGGTACGCACCGCTGTTGCGCTTTGCGTCTGTGTCCCCCAACAAGCAGCTCACCTGGTGTCGCTCTATCTCGTTGAGCTTGATGCGCTTGTACAGCTTCAGCGCGACCGTGATGCCGCTGCGCTTGTCTACCGCGTGGTACACCATGCTGATGGCGCCGTTGTACATCAGCTTGCGCAGGTCAAAGTCGCTCACGTGCCTGTATCGCGTTTTGCAGATACACCGTTTCTGTAAACGAAAATTGCGCGCCGCGCACGAGGCAACCACACGTGGTATTTGCAGTGCCGTGCATGTGAGGGGTGCGAGCACCGGCCGTGAACAGTTTAGGGAAGGCCGCTGCGCCGGGCATAGTGGACGTTTGTTTCCCCCGCCGGCGCTGTCGGTTCTGGAGGCTATCCGCCAGGCCCTGCTTGCAGGACGTCGCGTCCAGGACGGAACTCCTCTCGCGCTAGGCGAGCGCGGGCTTGCAGTGGGGGAACCAGATGCCAGGGGCCAAAGCGCCGGCCACCCCAGCATCGCCTCACTGCCCTGCCCCACTGCTTTCCTCCCCCGCTGTGCTGCATGGGCATGGGCCGCCAGTTGCCGTGCCGTGCTGAGGCGTGCTCCTCCTCCGGGCAGCTGCGTGTGTACAAACAGCTGCATGTGCAGCCTGCACGTGCCCTCCTGATGGTACCGCACTGCCGGCGATGCCTGCCTCCCCCTGTGGTGACTGCGCCAGCTGAACCCCGGAGCTGCTGCCCACAGAATCGTTCCGTGCCGTACAGTCGCCGCCGTGCAGTGTGCGTATGCCACGTGCGGCGGTTTACAAGTGCTAAGGAGCAACTGCCAGAACGAGCCGCGTGTTACGCGTGCGAGACGCTTGGCTAGTGTTCGTGGCTCACCAGGCTGGCCTCCGCAGGGCGGGAGGGCAATGGCGGCCGACGGCAATGGTGACACTGCAGGAGACAAAAGCGGGTTTGTAGTGGCGGTGGCACGTACAGCGGCGGCAGCAACGAAAAAACACAGCAGGCAGGCAGGCTGGGGCGGCAAGGGGAAGGTGAAAGGCTGCACCACGCGGCGACCGTTCGCCACAAGCAAGAGGTTGCGCGCCCCTTGCAGCGCCTCTAAGTAAAACATTTCTGCAGTGTACATACTGCACGGCACAAGTGCGGCGAAGCCGGACACGCACGTGACCAGGTTCACGCGAAGTGCACAGGATTCCCAGCGGTAAAGCGGAAAACCCAGGCGGGAGCCGAGCCGCAAAAGCCGCGACCTATTAGCATTTTCCTCACCTTTCGTACGCCTTTGGTGCTACATGGTCCCGCGGTGGGGAGGGCAGAGAGGGATCCACATTTTGCGCGGCATCTTGCGCATGCTGGGCCGGGGCAACCGTCTGGTATAGTCCCGGCTGGGCGTTCGGCATGACGCCAAACCCCATCAGCGTCTTCGGAGCATTTGATCCAGCTGGAGTGCGTGGCTGGGGCGGTGGTGCAGCAGCAGCTCCTGGCTCCCTCGAGTATGAATCTCCGCTGAGAGAAAAACTGCACAGTGGTGCATAGTGCGAAGCATTGTATGGATATACGTGAGCCATTTATGCTGCACTTCGCTGGCCAGGTATGTGGCTGTGGGCTGGCAACGAAAAGTCGCGGTATTTCGGGCCAACAGGCGCCGGCTGGCGCATGGGGCACCGACAACAAGCCAGTACTTATGCTGTCGTATCTATAGGTTGCATGCGTTGAGACAGTATTGCCTACCCGTTGCTGGTCGATTCGGTCATGACCTCGTCGCCCTCCTCACTCGGGCCTGCATCGGACTTCAGCTCCGACTTAGCGAAGACCCTGAGGAAGCAGTCGCATGTAATAAAACAGGTATTTCTGTAATTTATGAAGTGAAATAGAGCTCCTGAGGCACCTCCTGGCAGAGCAACAACACCTGACGGGTGCGAGGGGAACTCCCCTGCCAAGCCAATGCCAAGCAATTGCCGCTACATGGCCTGCCCTAAACGCAGGTCTGTAACGTATGATATATACGTATGGGTACCCTGTGCTGTCGCTCGGTGGCGTCATCGGCGACCACTTGGTCTAACCGCTGACACGCCAAGACACGGCACCCAGCTCGCTGCTCCCGCGGCGACAAGTGTGTGAGAAGCGCTTACTTCTTGAGCACACGCCTCATGTTTGTCGTTCTGGCTTGCAGTTGCTTCTGGTTGTCAGCGGCGACGCGGAAGCATTAAAACGTGGAGGAGAGGAAACGACGCTATTGCTTGCAGCGCTACTATGTATACAATATAATGTTAGCAGCTATGAAGTTATATGAATTATGAATACACCAGGTAGAAGCTCCAGAGCATGAGATTGGGTTTGGCACAGGGAGTGGGGCAGTCGCCACGGCACCGTATCCCCAAGTCAACAACCAGCGCGATTGGCAATAATGATACTGAAAATTCTCCCTGTTGCCTATGTTGCAACACAGTGATGAGTGCGCCTAACGTGCTGCTACTGCAACGAACGTCCAGCACCTAACCTTACCTCGACCTACCTCGCCAACCGCCGTGCAGTCCAACCGGCACCAGCAAACACTGCGTCGCTTCAGCTTACTCCAACGCGGGGTTACACAACAAAAATAACGAATAGAGCGTACAATTGATCGTTCGTGACCCAACAAAGCATGCTTACCTGCCGCCCCGCGCGATGCTCGTAGGAAGCTACCAACTGCGGCAGGTCCAAGGCCTTCTCCCCATATGCGAGCCTTTTCACAACGCCAAAATACGCTTCTAGATTGGCGAAGCAGCCGGTAACGACTCTGTCCAAAAGTACGACAGCGCGGTCCCAAACAAGCTCGCACAGTGCAGCCCCTACTCCGACCCTTCGAAACCGCCCCTAAATCGCGTCATAGCTTGCGGCGCGCGGCAGGCTAGCACGTTTACACGGTTTACCAGGCTTGCTGCATGACCGGCATCGATTTCGGGAACGTCAGGGCGTATCCACGCTGCTTGTACGCTGCTTGATGTCTCCCGCCCACCGGCATAACTCATGTGCCACGTGGCCGAACACGCCGGGGCAAAGCGCACGCTGGCGCACCGCGCCACTACTCCCACAAACGGAAAACCGGTGGGCAGCGCACACCTTTGAGCAATACCCGGCGCCCTGCATAGACCGGTACTCAACCCGCAAGAAACTACACTCGTGGCGCTTGCTGGTGAAGACTGGTGAAGACGGGAAGAAGGCGCTCATGGATTTAATGGTACGCTACTTGCCGTTCATCGGGGTACATGGGTTGTTGTTACACCAGGCCACACGCTATCCTCCAGGGGTGCATTTGCCTGGAGCAGAAGGCCTGGAGTGCACAGCGGGAGCTTTGCGTGCGTTATCCACGTGGCACGCATGCGCTGTCACACGCACGGTCAGCAGCACAACCCGAACCACCAGAAGTTCACGAGCCTAGCCCGCGACACCGGCAACCCCCACGCTCTCCACCCCCCTTCTCTCCTTCCTCGCCGCGTCTGCCGCAGGGCCACCTCGCCGGTCCAACCATTCGCCCTCCCGCCCTCGCCGGCCACCCGTCCCCACGATTCCCTGCTTCAGCCACCGCGCTCTCCCCTGGTGATCCAGGCTGCAGCTGTGCCTCAAACCGCTGCCCATTCCGCACGTGCGTGGATCGGGTGTCCTGACCCATGGGTCGCTTACCACCCATTGGCCCCCAGACAGGCCGCTGACTCGCGGGTCCACTGAGCCGTGCATCGCCCTGACCCGTGGGTCGCCTGCCGCCCATGGGCGGTCCCATGGCATGCCGCTGGCCGACCACCCGGCTTCTTCACGCCTGCGCCTGCGCCTGGCCCTGCTGCCCCTTCCTCGCCTGCCGCCGCTTTTGCCGCTTGGGCACCTTCTTGCCGCCCGCCTTCCTCCCCTCACCCTCCCCGTCCTCCCCGTCTCCGTCGCTCCCTGGCGCTTCGTCCACCGCGCTCTCCCCCTCGTCCTCCAGGCTGTAGCTCTGCTCCAGGCGCTGCCTGACCCGCGGGTCGCTCTGCAGCTGCAGCTTGGCCAGCGCCCGCATGAGGGAGGCCTGCCACTGGTCCAGCACCATGAGGTTGGAGATCTCCCCCTGCAGGATGCCCGCCTGGGGGGTGGGGTGGGGCGAAGATCACAGTACTTGCACTGTTATTGCGAATAAGTGGAAGTGGTAGGTAGTACGGCAAGTAGTGTATGGCGGCGGCATGAGGTTGGAGATCTCCCCCTGCAAGATGCCCGCCTGGATGGTTTGGTTTGGTCTGGTTTGGGGCGGGTTGGCGGTAAGGGAGGGCGATGCGATTTGGAGGAAGGGCGTGCGGCCATGAGGGCAAGACGGGTAGTACTGTAGGCTAAAAGCGCAGGCGCGAGGTTGGAGACTCGCCTTGCAGGATGCCCGCCAGGGGACGGCATGGCAGTGGGGTTTGGAGTGGAAGGTATGAGGGATCGGTCAAGGGCACGTGACGCCGGTGGGCGAAGACCTGCCGTGCGGGTGTGTGCCATGCGCTAAATGCACTCACCGCTGGGTTGCGCACCTATACAGCCCTGTCAAGGCAACCGCCGCGGCATAAAGTGGACCCTACTAATCACATCGCTTTTACGTAACCGTCGTGTAGGACACCTGGTGGCATTTCCATCCCCGACTTACGCACCCACCTGCACAGCCGCCCCCAGCGCAGCGGGCTGGTATCGCGACCACATCCCCGCACAACTCAAAGCACTGGCAACAGCGCACGTTCAGATTGTTGCAGCGGAGGTTCAAGGCTGCCTACCTGCACCGCCGCCCCCAGCGCCACCGCTTCGTCCGGGTCCACGGCCGCCTCCTTGGGCACGATGCCCGTCATGTGGGTTAGGAAGCGGCGCACGGCGGGCATGCGCGTGGCGCCGCCCACCAGCAGCACGCAGGAGAGGGCGCCACGGTGGCGGGGGCGGATCTCGGGGCGCATCTGGGGTGGGGTGGGCCGGTTGGAGGGGTGGTTAGGGCTTGGAAACGGGGCAGTCTCAAGGGACCACCAGCAGCACGCAGGAGAGCGCGCCGCGGTGGCGGGGGCGGATCTCGGGGCGCATCTGGGGTGGGGTGGGCCGGTTGGAGG
>VFQN01004713.1_pt1 | contig 17662 bp, 14 predicted proteins | sample 3512371 | NCBI WGS metagenome assembly VFQN01 (sample SAMN10412370, study PRJNA504923) | tailings metagenome | isolation source: Replicate 2 from Balatoc abandoned mine | place: Philippines: Itogon, Benguet | collected 2017-08-28 | reverse complement strand
CCAGGTCGCCCGGCGTGCCGGGCAGTTCGGCCAGCTTGTCGAGCAGGAAGGGCAGCGCGGCTTCAGCCGCCGCCGACAGCGCGCCGAGGCCGGCGAAGGGCACCAGCGGGATGTCGGCACCGCTGGCCGGGCGCAGGAAGAGCTCGACGCCGCCCGTGCCGATGCGCGTGTGCACCGCCTGCCGGCCGCCGGTGCTGCCGGGCAGCCCGAGATGGGCTTCCAGCGCCACCTGCGGCGCGCCGCTCGGGCCCACGGCGAGGCTCGCGCCGATGCCGCCTGCCAGACGAGCACCGCCGCCACCCGGCGCCACCCACACGCTGGGGTCGACCGCGAGCGACAAGCGCGCGCCCGCGCCCTCGGCGCTCACCGCGAGGCTCACGCCGCCGGCGATCGGCAGCGGCGAACCGGCCGCGCCGGCCAGGCCCATCAGCGGCCGCAGCGCATCGAACAGCGCCTGAATCTTCAGCGGGTTGGCGGCCAGCGAGCCGGCGCTGCGCAGCCAGGCCGCCGGGTCGGCGAGCAGACCGGCGAGCGGGCGCAGCGCGCGTTCGGCGTCGCTGGCCGCGCCGGCCAGCAGGCCGAGTGCGTCGAGCATCGCGTCGATCAGCGGGCGCGCTTCTTCGTCGGCGCGGCGCATCAGCTCGAGTGCCACGTGCGCCGCGAGGCTGGGCGAGGCCTGCGCCAGCATGCGCGCCAGCGCCTGGCCGTCGGGCGCGGGCCACAGTGGGGCCGTCACCGTGCGGCTGCTGCTCTGGTGCCAGTGCAGCGACACGGCGAACGGGTTCAGCGCCAGCTGCAACTGCAGACCGCCGACCGTGGGCAGGGCCGCATCGGCGCCGAAGCTCAGCGTGCCGGCGATGCCGGTGGGCGAAGCGCTGACGTCGGCGTTCCAGCCGAAGCGCCCGGCGCTGCTGCCGCCGCCTTGCACCCGCACGGTCTGCGTGGCGAGGTCGATGCCTGCGCCGAGCGGGCCGAGCAGCGAGTTCAGGGCGGCGGTGACCTGCGTTCCGGCGGCGGCCAGCCGCTGCCGCAACAGCCCGGCGGGGTCGTGGATCAGCTGGTCGACGGCATCACCCACCACGCCGCCGCTGGCGGCCGTGAGGCCGAGCGCCGCGAACAGGTTGGACAGCGCCAGCGAGCGTGCGCTGCCCAGGTCGGCGGTGAGCCGCTGCACCGCGGCCGACAGCAGAACGCGCGCCTCCGGCAGCAGCGGCACGGCATCGTCGTCGGCGGCGCCGAGCACCAGCGCTTCCCACGACTGGCCGAACACCCGCGCCTCGTGCAGCACCACGCGCGCCTCGCCCGGCGAGGCGCCGTCCAGCGGCAGCGTCAGCACGGCGGACAGGGCGCGCAGCTCCAGCTCGGGCGTGGCCGCCAGCCAGCCCAGCGCATCGCCGATGCGCAGCTCGACGCGCAGTTCGTGCCCGGGGGCGATGCCGCCTTCGAGGTCGAAGGCGAACAGCTGCAGCTGTGCGCTGGCGCGGATGCGCAGCGTGCCGCTGTTGTCGTCCGGCAATGCCCAGCGCAGGCCGGCACGCACGCCGGTGGGCAGCGCGGCGGCGAGGGCGGCACGCTCGCGCGCACGGCCGGCGAGGCCGGCCGCGACGATGGCGGTGAGCCCTTGCGCGATGCGCCCGGCACTCAACGCGCCGAACAGCGCGTGCACCGCGAGCCCGGCGCGTGGCGGGTCGAAGGGCACGACCGGCAGGCGCAGGTCGGCGGCCGGGTCGGCCAGCGGCGCGAGGTCCATCAGCGAACCGACCAGCGCGCGGCCCAGCGCCAGGTCGGCGTCGTCGAGGCCTTCGGGCGGCAGCAGCCGGTCGAGCAGGCGCAGCGCATCGGCGGTGGGCTGCACGCTCAGCGCGGTCAGCGAGATCGGCGCCAGCGGCGTGCCCAGCAGCACCAGGCCGGTGACCTCGTTGCGCGCGACATCCTGCGCGGCCAGCCGCGCCGCGTGGCCGGCGCCGGCCACCGCCACCACCACGATGTCGTTGCTCACGCCGGCCAGCGCATCGAGCCAGCGGCCCAGCCGTGCGGACTGCTCGGGCGTGCCGTCGGTGCTGCTGCCGCTGGCGCGACAGTCGGCCCGCGTGCCGAGGCAGACGAACCATTCGCCGCTCTCGGCCCCGGGCAGCGTGAACATCGCGGCATCGAGACCGGCGGTGGCCAGGTCGATGCGGCGGTCTTCCGGCGCATCGGGCCAGGCGGTGCTGCCCAGCGCCACGTGGACGACGGTGTCGGGCGTGCGGCCGAGCAGGTCGGCGAGGTCGAGCGCGTCGTGCAGCTGTGACGCCGCCAGGTCGACGCGCCGCAGCGTGATGCCCGCCGGCGCCGTGGCCGGCGGCGTGATGCGCCCGTCGCCGCCGAGCCAGCGCTGCGCGATCGCAGCGAACTCGGTGCCGATCTCGCGGCCCTCGACCAGCGCGCGCACGTCGGCGGCCACGCTGGCTTCGCTCAAGAGCGCGGCAGCCAGCGACGCGACCGGCAGGCCAGCCTGGCCCGGCCGCCAGGCCCGGATCGCCTCGTGCGCCGCCGTGACCACCGGCTCCAGCCCGGCGGGCGGGAACCACATGGCCACGTTGGGCAGGCCCGCTGCGAGCGCGAAGCGATACGGGTCTTCCGGCCGTCCGCTGCCCTCGATCACGCCGCGCGCCGCGCCCAGGCCGCCGAAAAGGTCGGCCACCAGCGCGAGCGCACGTTCGCCGAGGTCGCTCATCGCGATGCGCGGCAGCCAGTCGCGCAGCGCCGCTTCGGGCGTGTCGACCAGTGCGGCCAGCCGCAGCCGTGCGTCGCGGGCCGCCACGCCGCCGGCTTGCAGCTCCGCCTCGGCCCAGCCGAGCGCGCGCACGATGTCGCCGACGGTGCCGCCGATCATCCCGCCGAGGTGGCCGACCAGCGCCTCGACGCCGTCCCAGGCTTCGGCAGGCAGCGTGACGCTGCCGTCGGCGGCGATCACCGGCAGCGCGATCGGTACCGTCAGATCGTCGAGCTCGAGCCGCAGCGACGGCGCGCTTACCTGCGCCGCGAGGCCGGCTTCGGGCGCCCAGGCCAGGCGCAGGCCGACGTGGTCGGCCAGCACCGCGGCCGCGTTGCCGAGCGCCAGGCGGGCACGCGGCGGGCTGATGCCGCGTTCGCGGGCGGTGAGCGTGGCTTCCACCGCGCCGAGCAGGCTGGCACGGCGTGCGGCGAGGTCGATGCGGGCGAGCTGCACGCCGAAACGCGTCTGCACGACGGTGCAGCGCTGGCCCAGCGTATCGACGCTGATCGTGGCACCGAGGCCGAGCGTGAGCACGTCGCCGCTGGCCGAGACCTCGAGCGCCAGCGGGCCGATCAGCGGCAGCCGCCACGGGTCGGCCGCACTGCCGCTGCCGGCCACCACCGAGGCCGCCTCGCTGGCATCGGCCAGTGCGCGGCGCAGGGCCGTGAGCACCGTGGTGGCCGCAGAGGGGTTGGCGACGAGCTGCCGCCAGTAGCCAGCCAGGGCCGGCACCGGGTCGGCCATCAGGGCGGCCACTGTGACCGCGGGCACGCCGGCCGGTGGATCGAGGCCGATCAGCTGCCGCGCCAGGCCGAGCGTATCGCCCAGGCCGGCGAGCAGTTCATCGGCGATGTCTTCCACCGCAGCGCCGGCGGCGTCCATCACCGCATCGGGCGAGGTGAGGTCGAGCGTGGCGAAGTCGCGCGTGCCCAGGCGCACGGCGTCGGCGGCGAGCACGAAGTTCAGCCGCCGTTGCGCATCGAGCCCGAAGCCCAGCCTCAAGGTGTCGGCCCGCGCGACGATCGGGCTGGCGACGTCGAGGATGCGGCTGCCGCTGCGCCCGGCCGCCGCCCACACGCCCAGGCTGGGCAGGGCGAAGGCCTCGCCGCTGACGAGGTCGATGCGGAACACATCGGCGCGGGCCTCGACGCGCGCGTCGTCGTTGCCGAGTTCGATGGCCAGGCTCGGGGTGAGCCGCGGATTGCCGCTCGGGCCGCTGTCGATGCGCAGCGAGAGCGTGAGCACCGCCGCGCCACCGAGGCCGAAGCGCACCGTGTCGCCGACGCGCGCGCCGCCGAGCAGGGCCGCGAGGTGGCCCAGCCAGTCGGCGCGGCCGGTGTCGCTGGTGAGGATGCCGCGCACCCAGTCGGCCAGCGCCAGCACGCCGCGCGTCGGCAGCGTGGTGATCGGGAAGTCGGGCACGGCGTCGCCGCTGCGCAGGCCGAGCAGGCCGGCCACCGCCACCAGCGCCGGGTCGGCCAGTGCCGCATCGGCCTGCGCCTTGACCAGCGACATCACCAGGTCGAGCAGCGCGTCGTCGAGTTCGTCGGTGCCGTTGGCCGACACGCGCATGTCGCGCGGCGTGGCGGCGCCCGGCAACTGCAGCCCGGTGAGCGACAGGCCGAAGGCCGGGCCCTTCGGATCCGATGCCGCGGTGGGCAGGTCGACTTCGAGCCCGATGCCGCCGAGCCGCGCCTGGCCGGGCACCGGCGGCGCCGCATCGATGGTGATCGCCGTGCCGACGCGGATGCGCCCGCCGGGCGAACCCAGCAGCAGCGGCTGGCTCACGTTCGGCCCGCCGGCCTTCTTGGCGCGGAACAGCGGCAACGCCAGCGTGGTGGAGGAGGCCGGGTCGGTGGTCGAGACGCGCAGGCCCAGACCGATGTGCAGACCGTCGGCCTGGCCCTCGTCGACGGTGACGGCCACCGACAGCGGCGGATCCTCGATCGAGACGATGGGCAGCCAGGTGACGCCGGCCTCGGTGCTGCGGTCGGCGCCGCCCATGGCCTCGTCGACGAAGGCGATCAGCGCCTCGCGCTGCGCCTCGTCGGCGAGCATGGTCTTCAGCGAGGCCTCGGGGTTGGCGAACCAGCCCTGGTTGGGGTTGCCCGCGGCGTCGAACAGGCCCAGCGCCTTGGCCAGGTTGCCGAGCACGCCGAGGTCGGTGCCGCCGAAGCTCATCGGGTCAGCCCTTCAGCGTGCTCGAGCCGGAGAAGCGGTGCCGCGCCATCGGCAGGATCTGGATGCCCTTGGCGCTGACCGCCAGTTCCACCGGCACCAGCAGGTTGCCGCGTGCGTCCTTGCCGGTGGCCGCGGCGATGCCGGTGATCAGGTCCAGCACGCACTGCCAGGCGAACGCGACCAGCGCGTCGCCCCACGCCGCGACCACGACCTCCGGGCCGTTCGGCCGCCGCGCGGTGGCGGCGTACAGGCCGGCCGGCTCGCGCGGCGAGCCGGTGGCGAACAGCACCTCGACGCGCGCCTGCCCGGTCTGGTCGCAGCGCACCGGGACCAGCACGCGGATCAACCCGTCGGCGAGCTTGACGTCGACGCCGGCGATGCCCACGGCGAGCTCGTTCTCGCCCTCGACCCACACGACTTCCGTGCGCTGGGTGGGCCGGAAGAAGCCGGCGGCGCGGCGCGAGGCCACGCGCATCAGCTCGATGCTGCGCCCGGCTTCGATGAACACCGGATCGAACACGTCGCCCTCGGCCATCTTGCGCGTGGCCATGGGCAGGCGCTTCGCGCGCCGTTCCGCCTCGACGAAGCGGGCGAACTCGGGGGCGACGGTCTCGGCCAAGGCGCGGCTTTCAGCGCTCGGCGGCGGAAGATGCGGCGGGCGGTGCGAACAGCCGGCGCAGGCCCTGGATCAACGCGTCGAGCACGAACCAGGTGAGCAGGAAGGCCGCGCACTCGAGCGAGAAGCTCTTGAACTTGTAGAACAGCTCGGCGATCAGCCAGGCCGTTGCCAGCGCGGGGAACTGTTCGACGAGCAGCCGCCGGATGGACAGCGTGCGCAACAGGGTGTACATCCGGCGCTCCTCGCCCCTGCAGGGCGGCAAGGGATGCAGTTCACTCTAGTCCGCGGACGCCGCGCTGCCATCCCTATCGTTCTCGGCGTGCGCCGCGGCGCAAGGGGGTTGCGCTCACTCAATCCGATCGACGCGCATCAGGTCAGCATCGGCTACATCACCACCGGGGCCTTGCGCTCACCCTCGCGATGCCGGATCAACGAATGCCGACCCGTTTCGACCGCGTGAGCCTGGACCATGCCCGGGCGCAGGGCCTGTGGGTGCGGCCGCCCGGCGCACGTGCCGTGGTGCTGCTCGCGCATCCGAGCCGTGCCGACCGCGTGCAGGCCGGGCAGCGCTTCATCGCCGACGTGCTGGCGGCGAACGGCATGGCGACGCTGTCGATCGCGCTGTCCCGGCACGACGACGGGTCGCGCGAGACGGCGCTGCCCGATGCGATGCAGACTGCGAGCCTGCTCCAGCAGGTCGTGGACGCGATCGGGTCGGACCCCGCTGCGCGCGGTCTGCCGCTGGTGCTGGTCGGGATCCACGAGGCGGCCGCCCCTTGCGCCAGCGCCCTGCGCCACGCCGGGTTGGAGGCGGTGAAGAGTTGTGTCTGGCTGGATGGGCCCATCGACCTGCGCGAGAACAGCGTCGCCACATGGACCCGCCCCACCTTGTGCCTGGCGGGCCGGCATGGGACCGGCGTCGCCCAGCAGCCCTGGCGTGGCCTGCGCCGGCTGCCCGCGCCGCACCGGCTCGTCAAGCTGCCGCAGCGATCGCGCCCCGAGCCCAGCGCCGGCGTGCACGAGGCCATGGCCTGCGAGTTGCTGGCCTGGCTGCAGCGCACCCTGCCCGCGCCGGCCGGGGTGGCCGCGGCGGCGGAGCCGGCCGCGGCCTGAGGGATGCCGCGATGAACCGGCTGCGAACCGTGCAGGACCACCGCTGCGTGGAAGCGCGCCGGATCGGCTCGTACGGCTGGCAGGCTGAATACGAGCGGCTGGCGCGGCCGGCGGGCGCGGTGGCCTTGCTGCTGACCTCGCCGTGCGATCCGGCAGCGTCGCGCTGGCTGTGCGCCGCGCTGCACGAGCGAGGTTTCTCCACGCTGCGCATCGAGGCCGGCCGATCCGCCGAGCTGGCTGCGCTGACGCCGCGCCTGGTCGAGGCCCTGGAGTGGTTGCGCGTCAGCGGGCCGGGTGCGCCGCTGGGCGTGTTCGGCGGCGGCGCCGGCGCCTGTGCTGCGTTGAACGCGGCAGCGCTGCGCCCGGAGCTCGTGGAGGCGCTGGTCGCGCAGGGTGGCTGCCCGGAGTCCGTGCTGGCGCGGTTCCCGCACGTGCGCGCCGCCACGCTGCTGGTGGTCGGCGACGGCGACGAGGCGCTGCTGCGCTCGCACCGCCGCGCCCTGCCTCTGTTGGCCGGCGCGAGACGGCTGGAGGTCGTGCCGGGCGCGGATGCCTGCCGCGGCGGCGAGGCCACCGCGCAGGCCGTGGCGCACCTGGCGGCGGACTGGTTCGCACAGCGACTGCCGGCGCGCCCGCTGCACTGAGCGCCGCGCGCCTCAGGGCGCGGCGCCGGCGTCGAGGTCGTGCTCCAGGCCGTAGCGCACCAGGTCGGCCAGGGTGGGCAGGTTCAGCTTCTCCTGGATGCGGCTCTTGTGCGTGCTGATCGTCTTCACCGACAGGTGCAGCGCCTGCGCGATCTCGGTCGGCCGCTGGCCGGCGACGAGGCGGCGCAGCACCTCGAGTTCGCGGTCGGAGAGCTGAGCGTGGCGGGCCACGTCGACGCCGCCGTTGAGCTGCAGCACCACCCGCTCGGCCAGATCGCCGCTCACGTAGGCGCCGCCGCCGGCGATCTTGCGCAGCGCCTTGATCAGTTCGGCGGAGGCGCCGTCCTTGGTCATGTAGCCGTTGGCGCCGGCCTTGAAGGCACGCAGCGCGTACTGCTCCTCGGCATGCATGCTCAGCACCAGCACGGGCAGCCGGCCGAATTCGGCGCGGATGCGCCTGACCAGCTCCAGCCCGGTCATGCCCGGCATCGACAGGTCGACGACGACCACGTCGGCCGGGTGGTGGCGCAGCCAGTCCAGCGCCTGGAAGCCGCTGCTGGCCTCGCCCACCGCCCAGCCCTCGCCGGTGCCGGTGAGGATGCGCGCGAGGCCTTCGCGCACCACGGCGTGGTCGTCGACGACCAGCACGCGCAGGCCCGGGCCGTTCATGCGTCGTCCTCCCCGCCCGGCGCCAGCGGCAGATACACCACCAGCCGGGCGCCGCCGCCGGCCGGGTTGTCGAACGCCACGCGCCCGCCCAGCATGCCGGCGCGCTCGCGCATGCCGACCAGGCCGAACGATCCTTCGCGGCGCGTCGGGTCCTCGGGATAGCCGACGCCGTTGTCCTGCACGGTGAGCTCGAGTTCGCCGTCGTGCTGGCGCAGTTCGATCTGCACGTCGGTGGCGCGGGCGTGGCGTGCCACGTTGGTCAGCGCCTCCTGCACCATGCGGAAGGCGGCCGTGGCCACGCGGTCGTCCAGCGGCGGCTCGTTCTCGCCCAGGCGCACCGTCACCTCGATGCCCAGCCGGCGGGCGGCGTCGCGCCCCAGCCACTCGATGGCGGCGTTCAGGCCGAGGTCGTCGAGCATCATCGGCCGCAGGTCGGTCGAGATGCGGCGCACCGAGGCCAGCGTCTCGTCGACCATGCCGAGCATGTTGTCGATCTGTTCGCGGCCCTCGCCGGCGCCGGCCGTGCGCAGCGCCGCCAGTTCCATCTTCAGCGCCGTCAGCCGCTGGCCCAGCTCGTCGTGCAGCTCGCGGGCGATGCGGCGGCGTTCTTCCTCGCGCGCCTCGAGCACGTTGGTCGACAGCTTGCGCAGCGCCTCGCGCGACTCGGCCAGGGCGGCCGCCTCACGGCGCTGCTGCGTGACGTCCGCCACCACCATCTGCACGGTGGTGCGGCCATGGTCGGGCAGGGCGGCCAGCGCGATCTCGACCTCGCGCTGCGTGCCGTCGGGCCGCACCACGTGGCCGTGCACCAGCGGCACCTCCGAGGTGCCGACCAGGGCACGGGCCACCTGCGCACGAAGCCCGATCTGCGTGGCTTCGGCGAGCAGCGCATGCAGCGGCTGGCCGAGCAGCGGCGGGCCGTCGCCGAACAGGCGCTCGGCGGCGCGGTTGGCGAACACGATGCGGTCGTTGTCGGCGATCCAGATCGCCACCGGCGCGAGCTCGAACACCGAGCGCAGGCGGCGCTTGAAGCCGTCGAGCTCGTGCTGCAGGCGGCTCTGCTCGCTCAGGTCGAGCAGCAGCGCGGCCACCAGGCGGCGCGGCACCGCGCCGGCCATGTCCACCGGCGACAGCGTGATCTCGGCCGGGAACTGGCTGCCGTCGGGGCGCAGCGCGGTGACGCGGCGGTGCGAGGCCAGGTGCGCCTGCAGCGCGTCGGAGTGGAGATAGTCGCGGGCCTGGCTCGAGTGAGTCTCGCGCAGCGCCGCCGGCACCAGGCGCGACAACGGCAGGCCGAGCAGATCGGACGCGGCGCAGCGGAACGCCTTCTCGGCGGCGGCATTCACCGCAACGACGTTCTGCTGCTCGTCGACCATCACGATGGCCTCGTGCGCCGCATGCAGCAGGCTGTTCTCGGGCCGGTCGAAGAAGCCGGCCTGTTCATCGGCGGGGTGGGAAGGTGGATGGCTCAAGGCGGGCAATCGCGTCGTGCACTGTCCATCCTAGGGCGCGCGGCGCGCAGGCGCATCCGCGGCGGCGCCGGCAATTGACGCACCGCAAGTGACCGCCGCGCGCTTGCGCCCGCTCAATGCCGCAGCCGACAGTCGCGCGAGGATCCGGGGCAGTTCGACGCCCACCGGAGCCTGCATGCGCGAGCCCGTGATCCGCAAGACCGCCGCCGACCTGCGGGTGCCGCCGCACCTGACCGATCCGGCCGCCGTGCGCGCCTCGTTCTCGTGGCAAGCGGTGCGCGAGGAACTGCTCGGCTGCGCGGAAGGCGGGGTGAACATCGCCCGCCTGGCGGTCGACCGCCACGCTGTCGGGCCGCGCGCCGAGCGCACGGCGCTGCGCTTCCTGCACGCCGAGGGCGGCGCCAGCGCGTTGAGCTACGCGGCCCTCAAGCGCGACACCGACCGCTTCGCCAACGCGCTGGCGGCGCTGGGCCTGGGGCGGGGCGACCGCGTGTTCGTGCTGGCCCCTCGCCTGCCGGCGCTGTACGTGGCCGTGCTCGGCGCGCTGAAGGCGGGCTGCGTGGTCACGCCGCTGTTCGCAGCCTTCGGCCCCGAGCCCATCGTCACGCGCATGAACCTCGGCCAGGCGCGATTGCTGGTCACGACCGCGGCGCTGTACCAGCGCAAGGTCGAGGCGGTGCGCGAGCGCATCCCGACGCTGCAGCACGTGATCGTGGCCGGCGAGGGCGACGCGCCGGCCGGCACGCTGGACTACACCGCGCTGATGGCCAGTGCCGGTGACACGCCGCCACCGGTGCGCACCGAGGCCGGCGACCTCGCGCTGCTGCACTTCACCAGCGGCACCACCGGCACGCCCAAGGGCGCGATGCACGTGCACGAGGCGGTGCTCACCCACTTCGCCACCGGCCGCTACGCGCTCGACCTGCACGACGACGATGTCTTCTGGTGCACCGCCGACCCCGGCTGGGTGACCGGCATGTCCTACGGCATCGTCGCGCCGCTGCTGCACGGCGTGACCAGCATCGTCGACGAGGCCGAGTTCGACGCCGAGCGCTGGTACCGCATCCTGCAGGACGAGCGGGTGAGCGTCTGGTACACCGCGCCCACCGCGATCCGCATGCTGATGAAGGCCGGGCCGGAGCTGGCGCGGCGCTTCGCGTTCCCGGCGCTGCGCTTCGTGGCCAGCGTGGGCGAGCCGCTCAACCCCGAGGCGGTGTGGTGGGGCCAGGAGGTGCTCGGCCGCCCCATCCACGACAACTGGTGGCAGACGGAGACCGGCGGCATCATGATCGCCAACACCCCGGCGATGGACATCAAGCCCGGCTCGATGGGCCAGCCGCTGCCCGGCGTGCAGGCGCTGATCGTTCGGCGGCCCGAGGGCGGCGGCGTGGAGGTGGTCAGGGAACCCGACGTCGAGGGCGAACTCGCGCTGCGCGTGGGCTGGCCGGCGATGTTCCGCGGCTACCTCGGCCAGGAGGCGCGCTACCAGAAGTGCTTCGCCGGCGACCTCTACCTGACCGGCGACCTCGCGAAGCGCGATGCCGACGGCTACTTCTGGTTCGTCGGCCGCGCCGACGACGTGATCAAGTCCGCCGGCCACCTGATCGGGCCGTTCGAGGTGGAGAGCGTGCTGATGGAGCACCCGGCGGTGGCCGAGGCCGGCGTGATCGGCAAGCCCGACCCGGTGGTGGGCGAGGTGGTCAAGGCCTTCGTGTCGCTCAAGCAGGGCGTCGAGGCCTCGGAGGAGCTGCGCATGCAGCTGCTCGGCCATGCGCGCAAGCGCCTCGGCGCAGCCGTGGCGCCCAAGGAGATCGCCTTCCTGCCGGTGCTGCCGCGCACGCGCAGCGGCAAGATCATGCGGCGGCTGCTCAAGGCGCGCGAGCTCGGCCTGCCCGAGGGCGACACCTCCACCCTGGAGGCCGGCGCATGACAGCACCCGATCGCTTCGCCTTCAGCACCGACGTGCGCCGCCACGACCGAACGTTCTGCCACGCCCGGCTGCGCGACATGCTGCGCATCCGCCGGCTGGAGGAGCGCTGCGCGCAGCTCTACGGCGAGCAGAAGATCCGCGGCTTCCTGCACCTGTACATCGGCGAGGAGGCCTGCGCCGCCGGCGTGATGCCGGCGCTGCAGGCGCAGGACAAGGTGGTGGCCACCTACCGCGAGCATGGCCATGCGCTGCTGCGCGGCGTGTCGATGAATTCGATCATGGCCGAGATGTTCGGCGTGCAGGAGGGCTGCTCGCGCGGCCACGGCGGCTCGATGCACCTGTTCGACCGCGCCACGCGCTTCTACGGCGGCAACGCGATCGTCGGCGGCGGCCTCACGCTGGCGGTGGGCCTGGCGCTGGCCGATGTGCAGTTGGGCCGCGAAGGCGCCGTCACCGCCTGCTTCTTCGGCGAGGGCGCGGTGGCCGAGGGCGCCTTCCACGAAGCGCTCAACTTGGCGGCGCTGTGGCGGCTGCCGGTGCTGTTCCTGTGCGAGAACAACCTGTACGCGATGGGCACGGCGCTGTCGCGCTCCGAGGCGCGCATCGACCTGGTGGGCAAGGCGGCCGGCTACGGCATCGAGGGCGCGGCCATCAACGGCATGAACGTGCTGGCGGTGCACGAGGCCGCGCTGGAGGCGGCGAGGCGCGTGCGCGAGACGCGTTCGCCGCGCTTCCTCGAACTGCACACCTACCGCTTCCGCGCCCACTCGATGTTCGACACCGAGCTGTACCGTGACAAGGCGGAGGTCGAGCGCTGGAAGCAGCGCGACCCGATCGAGGTCTTCGCCAGCCGGCTGCGCGAGGCCGGCATGCTGGGCGAGGCGGAGCGCGAGGCGATGGAGGCCGACGCCCTGGCCGAGGTCGAGGCGGCGGTGCGCTTTGCCGAGGCGGGCACGCTGGAGCCGCCCGAGCGCCTGCTCGACGACGTGGTGGCGCGGGAGGCACCGCGCCCATGAGCCGCACGATCAGCTACCGCGAAGCGCTGCGCGAGGCGCACCGCGAGGCACTGCAGCGCGACCCGCGTGTGTTCCTGATGGGCGAGGACGTCGGCCGCTACGGCGGCAGCTATGCGGTCAGCAAGGGGCTGCTGGAGGAGTTCGGCGAGGCGCGCATCCGCGACACGCCGCTGTCGGAGCTGGGCTTCGTCGGCGCCGGCGTGGGCGCAGCACTCGGCGGTGCGCGGCCCATCGTCGAGGTGATGACGGTGAACTTCAGCCTGCTCGCGCTCGACCCCATCGTCAACGGCGCGGCCCTGCTGCGCCACATGTCGGGCGGGCAGTTCGGCGTGCCGCTGGTGATCCGCATGGCCACCGGCGCCGGAAGGCAGCTCGCCGCGCAGCACTCGCACAGCCTGGAGAACTGGTATGCCCACGTGCCCGGACTGCGCGTGCTCGCCCCGGCCACGGTGGAAGATGCGCGCGGCATGCTCGGCAGCGCACTGCAGCAGAACGACCCGGTGGTGATCTTCGAACACGCGCAGCTCTACAACCTGGAAGGCGAGCTGCCCGAGCCCTGGCGCACCGACATCGATGTCGCGGCGGTGCGGCGCGAGGGCCGCGACCTGTCCATCGTCACCTACGGCGGCTGCCTGCCCAAGGCGCTGGAGGCGGCGCGAGCGCTGGCCGCCGAGGGGGTTTTCGCCGAGGTGATCGACCTGCGCGTGCTGCGCCCGCTCGACGATGCGGCGCTCGCCGCCACGGTCCGCAAGACCCGCCGGCTGCTGCTGGTCGACGAAGGCTGGCGCAGCGGCAGCCTGGCCGGCGAGCTGATCGCCCGCGTGGTCGAGAGCCCGCTATTCTACGAGCTCGATGCGCCGCCGGCGCGGGTGTGCAGCGAGGAGGTGCCCATTCCCTACGCGAAGCACCTGGAGGAGGCGGCGCTGCCGCAGCCGGCGAAGATCGTCGCGGCTGCGAAGCGGCTGCTCGGCCGATGATCGACTTCAAGCTGCCTTCGCTGGGCGCCGACATGGACGAGGGCACGCTGCTCGAGTGGCACGTCGCCCCCGGGCAGGCGGTGAAGAAGGGCGATGTGATCGCGGTGGTCGACACCAGCAAGGCGGCGATCGACATCGAGGCCTGGCAACCGGGCACCGTGCAAGAGCTGATCGCGCAGGTGGGGCAGAAGATCCCGGTCGGCACGGTGATCGCGCGGCTGCTGGCGCCGGGCGAGGTGGCGGGTGCCGCAGCACCGGCTGCGGCGCCCGCGCCGCCGGCCGGGGCGCGCAAGCCGGTCACGCCGGCTGCACGCCGGCGTGCAGCCGAACTCGGCGTGGACCTGCAGTCGCTTTCCGGCAGCGGCCCCGACAGTGCCGTGACGCTGGCCGATGTCGAACGCGCCGTCCCCGGCCGACAAGCGGTGGCGGCGCCCGCGACGGCCGACCGCGCAGCCGAGATGCGCAAGGTGATTGCCGCGGCAATGGCGCGTTCCAAGCGCGAGATCCCGCATTACCACCTGGCCGAGCCGGTGCCGATGCGCGCCGCGCTGGCCTGGCTGCGCGCGCACAACGCCGCGGCACCGGTCACCGAACGGCTGCTGAGCGCGGTGCTGCTCATCAAGGCGGTGGCGCTGGCGCTGCACGAGGTGCCGGAGCTCAACGGAACCTTCGTCGACGGTGCCTTCCGCCCCGCGCCGGCGGCGCATGTCGGCGTGGCGATCTCGCTGCGCGGCGGCGGGCTCGTCGCACCCGCGCTGCACGACGTGGCTGGGCAGCCGTTGCCGCAGCTGATGGCGGGCCTGTCCGACCTGGTGGCCCGCGCCCGCGCCTTCCGGCTGCGCAGTTCCGAGCTGAGCGATGCCACCGTCACCGTCACCAACCTCGGCGACACCGGCGTGGAACTGGTGCACGGCGTGATCTACCCGCCGCAGGTGGCGCTGGTCGGCTTCGGACGCATCACCGAGCGGCCGGCGGTGGAGGCGGGTCAGGTGGTGGCGATGCCGATGCTCACCGCCACGCTGGCCGCCGACCACCGCGTCAGCGACGGCCACCGCGGCGCGCTCTTCCTCGCGCGGCTGCGCGAACTGCTGCAGCATCCCGAGGCGCTGTGAAGGAACGACGATGACCGATGACGACATCCGCAGCGGCGTGATCGACTGCATCCGCCGCATCGCCCCCGAGGTGGAGCCGGGCGAGCTGGCGCGCGAGCGCCCGCTGCGCGACCAGGTCGACCTCGATTCGATGGACTGGCTCAACGTGATCGTCGGCTTCCACCAGCGCTTCGGCGTGGACATCCCGGAGTCGGACTACGCGAAGCTGGTGTCGCTCGACGCCATCGTGGCCTACCTGGCCGGCCGCCTGGGCCAGCCCTCCGGTTGATGGATCTGTTCGCGGCGCTCGCGCCGCTGGACGAAGCGGTGCGGCGCTGGGTGGTGCAGGCATCCGGCCCGGCGTGGGTCGATGCGGCGAGGTTGCTGTCCACGGCGCACACGGCGCGCGGCATCGCCGTGATCGTGGCCGGTGCCGTGGCGCTGCTGCTGGCGCTGCGCGACCGCGCCGGCGCGCTGTGGCTGGTGCTGGCGTTCTACAGCGGGGCCGTGCTCAACCATGTGCTCAAGCAGCTGTTACAGCGCCCGCGGCCCGGGCAGGCGGAGCTCGCCGTCACCGACTTCGCCTTCCCCAGCGGCCATGCGGCCCAATCCACGCTGCTCTACGGCGCGATGCTGGTGCTGCTGTGGCGGCACACGCCGTCACGGGCGTGGCGCGCGGCCGCGGCGTCTGTCGCCGTGTCGCTCGTCGTGGCCGTGTGCGCCAGTCGCCTGGTGCTGCAGGCGCACTGGTTCAGCGACGTGGTCGGCGGTGTGCTGGTCGGCGGCCTCTGGCTGGTGCTGGCGCTCGTGGTGCGTCGTGCGATCGGGCCGTGATGAGAGTTCGTGCGCGAACTTGTCGGTTGTCTTCGAACGGCCAGCACTGGCATCTCGCGGGCGTGGGTGAGGGCAACTTCAGACTGAAGTCAGACGTTGACTGCGATCGCTGGCTGACCGAAACCGACCCAAACCCGCCTGTCAGGCTTCTCTGAGGCTGCGCGACGCTGGGGCCGATCTCATCCGGGCTGTGCCCCCTCGAAGCAATCGTTCGTGACCACCAGGACCCGGCCAGAGGAGGACGCTCGCGGCAGTCCGCTTACCGGAAGCCGTGAGCAAGAGACGCTGTATCAAATATTCCCTCCGCTGACCGTCGCACCTGCGCTGCGCGTGAGATGTGGGGATTAGTGAGTGAGCATTAGTGGTGTTGTGCCAAGAAGCACCGCGCTCGCGGGGTGCATCGAGGATTGACCGCATGAATAGCGATCGACCAGACTCCGGTCGCGCTGCTTAATCCGCGGTGCGTGACCTCGCAATGAACACTCCAGGAGACCCTATCCAATGAATCTCGTGCAGTACGCTCGCTCCATCGCTCCGGCCACCGCGGCATCGGCGGTTGCCCTCTTGCTCGCTGCGTGTGGCGGCGGTGGTGGTGATTCGGGAGGACCGGCGCCCAGCAATGGCCCAACAGCCGAAGGTGCCTACAGCGGGACCCTTACCGGGGGTAGCGGCAACGCGTTTCAGTTGGTGGTCCTCGAAAATGGTGAGTACTGGGCCTTGTACGGCACGGCGATCAGCAATGCTTTCATCGTCTCCGGCTTCATTCAAGGAAATGGCACGTCGAACAACGGCACGTTTACTTCGAACAACGCGCGTGACTTCGGATTTGCGCCATCGATCGCCGGAACCATCAACGCCACGTACACGACTAGCCCTCGCACTATCAACGGGACAGCAAGCAACTCTGCTGGAAGCGTCAGCTTCAGTGGAGGAACGACTGCGGGATCGACGTACGACTACGACGCGCAAGCGTCCATTTCGTCCATCGCGGGAGTCTGGAATCTGACCGAACTGGATGGCGAAGGCATTGTGCTCAATGTTTCAAGCAGCGGCAGCTTCTCTGCCCAGAGCAGTCAGGGCTGCAGTTTCAGCGGAACGGTCACGCCCCGAGCCTCGGGCAAGAACGTGTTTAACCTGGCCTTCACCTTTGGTGCATCGCCTTGCGCATTGCCGGGCACCGCAGCCAGCGGCATTGCGGTAGCGTATCCGCTGACCAATGGCACGACCCAGCTAATCGTCGCTGCGACGGAGGGCTCGCGCACGTACGGGGCCGCTGCTGTCGGGACTCGCTGACGTCCTTGCTGGGGTCCCTTGGGATCCAGTGGAATCCAATCTGCCACTCGATCGAGGGGACTCCCTTCATAGGGCCACTCAACCACGGGGCGTGGGCCGTCCTCTCGCGCCTCGTGAGCCAAGTGGCGTGCCGGCAGTGTCTTGTCCCCATCAGTTACCGAGGGACCGCTTTCGGACAGCGAGACGGCGGTACTAGAAGGCAGCATCGGGTCTGCCAGCGCCGGTCGGGCGCACGATCTCGCCTCCGGAAAGCTGAACCCCGAGTCGACGAGTCGAATAGCCGACGTCCGTTGTGGACAGGGGACGATCGATCGGCGAGATTTGCCGCACGCGAACTCTTGCCCTGGAGCGTTCAATGGCTTGAAGTGGGCGTCGGCTTGAGGGCGGCACTGACTGGCGAAAGTGGCTTTGCCTTGGCCGTTGGGATGCCGTGCGAACATCACTCGGTCAGCCATCCCGGAGACGCCCCATGCAGACCCCGATCACGATCAATGCCTTTGCGACGCGCGAACAGCCGGTCTTTGCCACCAAGGAGGCCGAGCGACGACATGTCCAAGAACGGCTCGCAGCTGCGTGCCGCATACTCGGCCGGCGCGGTTTGTCTGAAGGGCTGCTGGGGCACATCACGGTCCGCGACCCGGAGCATCCCGGCCACTTCTGGGTGAACCCGGTGGGCGTGCCGATGCACCGAGTACGCGCTTCACAACTGGTTCAGGTCGATCACCAGGGGCACGTCGTTCGCGGCGATGGAGCCGTCAATCCAGTCGGGCTGCTACTGCACACCGCGCTGCACCGCGCACGACCGGACGTCAACGCGATCTGTCATGCCCACGCGCCGGCAGCATCGACGTGGGCATCACTGGCGCGCCCGCTAGACCCCATCACGCAGGACGCGTGCGTGTTCCACGGCCAGCAGGCCGTAATCATGACGCCACGTTTGGTGCGGGATCCTGCAGCTGCCGATCTCTTCGCCAAGGCATTTGGTGACAAGCGCGTCGCGATCCACGCTGGGGCGATGTCCCGCGGATTGTTGAACGGGTGAGCTGAGGTGGCGGCTCCTTTGAC
>VFQN01004712.1_pt1 | contig 17672 bp, 35 predicted proteins | sample 3512371 | NCBI WGS metagenome assembly VFQN01 (sample SAMN10412370, study PRJNA504923) | tailings metagenome | isolation source: Replicate 2 from Balatoc abandoned mine | place: Philippines: Itogon, Benguet | collected 2017-08-28 | reverse complement strand
TTGCCTCGCTTCACCCTGTCTGCTATTCCAATATGCCTGCTACTGTATCTGGCTTTTCTTGCCTACACCCTGCACCGCACCCGCTACACACCCCACCCTACCCCACCCACCTGCAGTGCCACCACATCCACCGTCTCCTCTCTGCCTGCCGCCAGGTAGTGCTGCACGCAGCGGAGCATCTCCTGCAGAGGAGAGAGCCGCACCACGAGGGAGGGGGCCGGGGTCACGAGGGCCACCGTTGGGAAGGCCGCCTTGGGGACTTCGGGGGACTAGCAGGCTGCATGCAACGAGCACCTCCGGCCCATATGGAAGGGTGGCAACCACAGAGCTTGACAAATGCAGTTGGAGGCTTAAGGGGAGCGGAATGAGATGGCGGTTGGATGAGCAACGGGCAGCGGTTGCACGGTACACAGGTAGCGCACTCGGCCGCCCAGTGTACACGGCAAATGGCTATGTCGACGCGCGCGCCCGTTGTGAACGCCTTTCCACAGTACCGGTAGCACCAGGCCCAGGAAACAAGACGCCCGACATACGCCCGACCCCGATCCCTGCAACAAGCCCACACCTCCATTGCTGCGTCCACGGGCTCTTGCACACAGGCACCGCAGCCCACACCACCACGCACGCACCTCCAGCGGGGGGCCCATGTTCTGGCTTGTTGTCTGTGCGTCAGTCCGCCATCTCCCCCGGCAACCCAGCCCACCTACGCCCCGTCCATTAGTCGCACACACCACACCACGCCCTCACCTCCACCGCCGGGCCCATGGTCTGCACGTCCGGGATGATGTCCGTGAGCCGCCCCACCATCTCCGCCACCTCCCCAGGTGCGCCCGCCAGCACCTCACGGAAGCGGGCCAGCGCTGCGGCGCGGTCCGCCAGGAGCGCCTCGGCAGCCAGCACGCGAGATCGGGTGGCGGGCGCGTCCACCATTCTACGGGGGTTGCCACAGAAAAGCACAGCACATGTTACACTAATGAGATAAGAGATAACAGTGTTTGGTGCAGCGCGGTCGGCAAGGAGACCCTCAGCCCCCAGGACGCGAAAGCCCCACCAGTCCCCCGCTCGACCTCCTACATCGCCCCCAAACCCACCTGTCCCCCAGCGTGAGCGCCAGCTCCATCATGGCGTTGGCCCCCTCCCGCAGCGCCACGTGCCCCAGTCCTCAACCCCGTACAACACAGCAACCGAACGCGCGTCAACTGCACCGCCAACCCGCGGATATGCTTAAGCAACAACCTCGCACTACGCGTCCCATCAGTCCCCCACCCGACCTCCTCTATCACCCCCACCCCCACCTGTCCCCCAGCGTGAGAGCGAGCTCCATCATGGCGTTGGCCCCCTCCCGCAGCGCCACGTGCGCCGCCGCGTAGCCCGGGTCCCCGCCCAGCAGCGGCGGGGCGGTGGCGGCCAGGTCCAGGGTGGCGCGGTGCAGCGTGTCCTCGCGGGTCTGCGGGAATGACAAACACAGCAGCTCCGTGCTCTAGCAAATACACAAAGGAGGGACTGCGGTGGCGGCCAGGTCCAGGGTGGCGCGGTGAAGCGTGTCCTCGCGGGTCTGGGGGGATAGCATCTAAGTATTGATACCATTTTGTGTTCATTTTCTTCTCAACGTATATGTATGCGGCTCCACTGGCCTACGCACCCCCGGTTACCCCACGCCTCTGAGCCCAAGCGGCCTGTGTGGAGAGCATACGGAGTGGTTGCCGACCACCCCTCAGCCCGCGACCCACCTTGATCTCCTCCCTCAGCCCCAGCCGCACGTCGGGCTCCAGCCGGCCGTCCTCCGCCGCCGCCACCTCCGTCAGCAGACCGCCCCAGCCCTGGGGGCAGGAGGGCAGGAGTGTGTGGTGGCGTGACACGAGTACCACGAGAATGTCGTGGATGTGCATAGTACCAAACGTTGCGGGTGCCAGGAGGGGAGGACACGCGCGTACCGTATTGCTCGTGCGGTGCATACTCATGCGGTGCCCACGCGGGTGTGGAGGGCGTGGCAGGTCTTTACCAGCGCACGAGAGGCAAGGGACACCCCGCCCTCGAGCCTCAGCCAGCTTCAGACTAGCGCCCGGACACATGCAGGGCACAGCAGCAGCACATTCCAGCTCCGGTATCCTCTGAGCTGCTGCTCAGCAGGTTCGTACAGGGCCCACAGTGGCAACTACTCCTACCACCACGACCACCACAAGTTGTAGGCGCAAGTTGTGCGCACGCCCCCATCCCACCTTGAGCAGCTCTGCTGCCGACCGAATGGCGCTCTCCGCCGCCAACACCCGGGCCTCCAGCGACACGGCGTGCACCTGGGGAGTGGATGGGCGGGTGTAGTGGCGCCGGATTTGGGGCACCAGTATACGTCATCCATAACAGATCACCAGTGGACGTAAGACTACAAAACCGGGCCTACAGCGACACGGCGTGCACCTGGGGGATGCATGGGCGGATCGCGGGTTGATAGTTGCATAAGGTAATGGCCTGTACCGACACGGGCTGCGTACGCTCCTGCCACCGGAGCTGCAACTCACGGCAGTGCGTGCTTAGCCTTTGAGTATGTCTCCCATGTCGCGTGTTGCCCGACCCTTGTGCAAAATGCTTGTGCAGGGACGGAAGGATAACCATGACGCACTTGCCATGACCCATGCTCGGTGCCATGACACCCACCTGCTTGAGGGTCAGCGCGTCCCGTGCTGCCCGACCCTTGCGCAGAATGCTTAGGCAGGAACGGTAGGACAGCACTGATGCCGTGACCCACCTGCTTGAGTGTGAGCTCGTCGCGTGTGGCCAGCAGGCAGCTCTCCGTCTTGGACAGCTTGTCCTGGGAAGAGAGCGATGGGGCGGGCGGTTGGTGTCGGTTAGCGGCGGGGCACGATGCAGGAACATACGCACCACCCCACCTTTAGCGCGGGCATCCCAATCCTCATCCCCATCCCCACCCCTAAATTACAGGGGATGCGCGCACCAACACACCTGCAGCGCCGGCAGCTGCCGTACCAGCTCCTCCGCGGCGAAGGGCCGCACCCCCAGCAGCTCGCCAGCCTCTGCCACAGCCACACGCAGACCCTCCGCCAGCGCACGGCACTCGGCCAGCTGCGTGCGAATGGCCTGGCAGCAGGGGACAAGCGCAGGGGGCAGCGGTAAGGATGAAAGCGGCTCATTTCCGCGATAAGGCACGCGTGCATCTGAGGGAGTGGCCTTATGGCCTGCGCTCGCTACATTGTTGTATTCCCGTAAGAGTGTTCCGCGTACATGGGCACCGCATCCTGAGAAGGCCACATGATGCACCCCGCGCGGACCCAACCTGCACGGGCCCCGGCCGTGCCGCTATGGCTGGTCCTAGCGCCCCAGTGTTTGGGTGATTTCGCGTGGGATTGAAAACCATATCCTTCACGCACCTGCACCGGTCCCGGCCGCGCCGCGATGGCCGCCCCCAGCGCCCCCAGCCCGAACCCCTTGTCCGCCAGGATGACCCGCACAGCGGTGGACTGCGCCTCCAGCTGGGAGGTGGCGGGCGCCGTGGCGGAGGGCGGCACGTGGGGGGGCTTTTCCGCGGGCACCAGCTGCGCAGGGTGGGAGGGAGCGAAGGAGGAAAGCAGGGCAACGAGGTAAGGGATTACAAGGTCATGTGGGCGCGCGCTATCCACACTTGTTCCCCTAATGCCAGCCACCCCCGCCTGGCATTGGGCAATCCAAGTATATAACGAGGGCGCCAGCGCGCTCTTCGTTGCCCGCCACACCCAGGCCCAGCCCCCTCCGCCCTGCAAATGTGCAGCATCATTCCTTGTCCTGCCCTTTTACCCGCGCCCTTTGCCGCTTTGCGGTTAACCCCCCGCCCCCTCCTCACCCGCCCATCCTTGTCCAGCGTCAGCACCCGCCCCAGCGCGCGCTCCACCCCACTGCCCATGCATCAGCCCCGCCCCCCGTCCCCCGGTCTTATCCCTCGTTTCCTTCTCACCCGCCAGTCCTTGTCCAGCGCCAGCACGGGCCCCAGCGACGACATTTTCAACGCAGCGCCAGCACGGGCCCATGCCCCACCCCTCGATTGACTGCCAGCCCCTCCTCACCCGTCCATCCTTGTCCAGCGCCAGCACGGGCCCCAGCGCGCTCTCCGCCGCCAGCCGCTGCAGCTCCGCCGCCAGCTCGGCGTTGACGCGGTGCTGCGCGTCGCGCGCCTCGCGGGCCTCGCGCAGCTGGCGCTCCAGGGAGCCACACTCCTCGGCCATGCGCCTGGGCCAAGGGCCGCGAGGAGTGAGCCGTTTTGCGCAAAAGAAGGCTTGACCTATTGCTAAGTGCTAGTGCGCCCCGCAAGCTGCCCTGCTCCTGGTGGCTCTCGCACAGCAGGCTGCAGCCCTCACCGAATGCGCCCCTGCTGCTGCGCCCCCACTGCGTCTGCTGCCTCACCATATTTAACCACGCATCCCCATCTCCGGCCTCTTTGCCGATCTGCGGTCGCCCCCCGGCTCCATCCACCGTATGTGCGCCTGCTGCTGCGCCACCACTGCGTCTGCCGCTGCGTCAGCATCGGTGCCCTGACCCTGGTGGCTCCGCACAGGGCTACAATTGTGCCCCTGCTGCCCCATGCATCCCCTTTCGCTGGCTCCCTTCCTCACCGGATGTGCCCCTGCTGCTGCGCCACCACTGCGTGTCCTGCTCGCCGTGGATGCCCCTGCCGCCCCATCACACTAACCCACGTATCGCCTTCCCCCGGTACAGGTAACCCCTGTCTCCCTGCCTCACCGGATGTGCCCCTGCTGCTGCGCCACCACTGCGTCTGCGGCCGCCAGGCGCTCCGCCAGGTCGGTGGCGTTGGTGAGCGCCAGGTCCAACTCCGAGGACAGCCGCGCGGTTGCCTGGAACATGAAGGGGGGAACCAGGGTCGGAACGCATTTTGCATAATGTGTATTATACATGTCAGGTTAGTGCAGGTGGCTGAGGGCCTAATCCAGCTCGGAGGACAGCCGCGCGGTTGCCTGGGGCAACCAAGGGGAGAGCCGAGGAGGGTGAGGTGACTAAGCTTCTTGCAACAAAAGGCGTCGGCGCTGCGGCGCTGCCAAGCGGATGCCGATATGCATATCCTGTAGCAACCGGGTGCTCACAGCACCGATAGGGCACGAGGAGGCTTATGGCTGCGTGCCCCAGGTCACCTGCAGGAACTGGCCCTCCTCTTCGCTGTCCCGCGCTGCGCTGGTGATAGCCTGCGGGGCGGGGGCAGGCAGCAGCAGCGGCGCCATGCGTTTGTCAGCACATGGACACACAGTCAGCACACGGATGACAAAAAGGCAACTGCGCTTACGTACTACCAATCAACAAGGCATACCGCAATGAAGCACAAGGCTGTGCCTGGAGAACCCAGATCCCGCCCCCAGGCGCTCACGTCAATGATCGCCTCCCGCATGGTGGCCTGCACCGCCTGGCGCTTGAGCCGCGTCTCCGCCGCCGCCAGCTTAGCCATCACACCCTCCAGGGAGCCGCGCAGCTCGTCCCTGGATCGCATCAGGAGAGGGCCAAGCAGGACTTAGGGGACAACGTGGCAAAGAGCATGGAAGGTTGCCCTGGAGGCGTTCCATGTGTTACGTCCTGGCCATGACGGCCTCCAGGGAGCCGCACAGCTCGTCCGTGTAAAGGGTCATACGCGAGATCATAGCAACGCAGTAACCAGCACTGCTAGGCAGGTCCATACCTTGCTGCCACGAGGGAGTCGTTGCTGTTCTGCACGCTGTCCAGCCGCTCGCGCATGCGCTGCACCTCGGCGGCGCCCATGCGCGCAGCCTGGGGGTAGCAGGGAGAGAGGACAGCGAACCATGGGTCACTACGATGCTACCGTACTGCGTTACGGTAATAAGGCGTGTTTGCGTCATCGCGCGCTGCAGCTCGGCGCCGCCCATGCGGGCAGCCTGGGGGTAGCGGAACGGGATAAGCGGCGGACGACGAAGGCCCCCTCATGACAATTCGGCCAAACCTCTCCTACACAACATGCAGCAGCCCTAGGTTGTGCGTTCAGCCCTTGAGCCCACCAGCCCAGACACAACCGCATTCTTCTGTACGGCTCCCGCTACATACCCCTGGGACGGCCATGGCAACGGCCACCATTGCGCGGTGGGCATGCACTACAGGAGTCCCACAGCGCACGTTCAGTCACCTGGACACAACCACTTGCTCCGAAACAGCTTCCGCTACCCCTAAACCGGTCATGGTAATGGCCGTGCACAACAGGGGCCCCACCTTGAGGTCGCTCAGCTCGGCGTGGTACCTCTCCCGCAGCCCTGCCAGCTGCGCATACAGATCCGACACCGTCTCGGAGCGCGCCGCCGCCTGCGCCTCTGCCGCCGCCGCCCGCTCGCCCGTGGCGCGCGCAATGGCCTCCAGCCGCTCCACCTCCTCCTGCGGTTACCGTGCGAATTTGGCGGTTACTACATATGATGTCATGTGTGTTCAGCATGATAAGTTTAATGTCATAGTCGCCCGCGTGGATGGCGCCTATCCCCTTCGCGCCTGTCAGTTGCGTTCCTCCAAACCCATTTGCGGCTCACACGCCGTCCCGCCTGGGGTTGGAACCGCAGGCGGCGTCGAAGCCCAATCATGTGCATGCAGGCCAGCTGTGCGACGCATCCTGGTGATGACGCAGTATACCCTACCCCACCTGCAGACGTGCTGCGTTGCGCTTGTGGTGCAAGCCTTCGGATGTTGCTTCCGCAACCTGCAAGGGGCGGAACCACGGTGCATCAGCACACGCAGCTCACATACATGCCGTCCGAAGTGTAGAACCCCGCACACAGGTTGTTGTCTCTCATCCCTTGCTGCACTAGCTGAAGCGCCGCCATTGCAGCTGCAGACCAAAGTCACCTGGCGCCCCAAACACGTGCCAGTCCAGGTGTCCCCTCCTGCCCCTCCAATACCGCGTCTACAACCCCACATGCTGTGCACCTCCCTGTCGTGCTGCGGCAGGCTGTCCACCAGCTGCCGCTGTGGGCCGCAAACACCTACCGACCCGATTTGCCCCCTTCTACACCCAACATCCACCACAGCCGCCACACAGCCCCTACCCACCTCCCTGCCCCGCTGGAAACCCACGTCACCCTAGCGCCACAAACACGTGCCAACCCAGGTCTCTCCCTCTCTCCACGCAGGCCACAACCCCCCTCCCTGCCCCGCTGCGCCAGGCTGTCCAGCAGCTGCTGATGTGGGCCAAAAAGACTTTTCAACCCGAATCGCACCTGTTACACCCCACATCCACCACATAAGCCACAACCCACCTCCCTGTCCCGCTGCGCCAGGCTGTCCAGCAGCTGCTGTTGCTGCGCCTGCAGCGCCACGTGCTGCTCACGCAGCGCGTCCAGCTCCAGCTTGGAGGCGCGGGACTCCTCCTGGGAGGTCACAGGACAGAAAGTTAGAGGCAACGGTGGCAGCACGCGACGCATGATGTCGGATCCCCCACACCAGAGGGCAGGTACAAGTTGTGCAGCTGGCCGCAGTGGAGGTGGTCCTTGGTAATGTTACACCATGGCCCCTTGACCGCTCCGCTTATCCATCTGCCGCCCCGTTAGCCCGTCTGCCGCCCCGTTAACCCACTGCTGCCACGCTTGCCCACATGCCGCCCCGCTAACCCACCTGCCGCCGCTTGACCTCCTCCTGGTGCATCACGGTGGCGGCACGGGCCTGCTCCGCGTGGGTGCTGCGGGGGGCAGGTGGACGGGCTTGGGGATCAAATGGAAGCAAGGAGTTCGCATAAACGCGTGCGAGGGTGAGAGCACGGGGCTGGGGCATTGCAGCGCGCTCCGTTCCTCTGCGCACTTCCTACACTGCGTGCCGCGTCCATGATAGCGCCTCCCTACAGCGACAGAGTAACTGTCTTGACTCTCTTCCCCGAGCCCCCGCGGTGCCCCCGGCCCCTCCTGCTGCTGGGCCGCGATGCCCCCTCCGCCGATTCAAACGAGTAATACACTTACCTGAGCCGCTACTCCCGCCACCACAACCACCCGAACTCCTGTGCCACTACACCATGCCTCCCTCGCCGCGGCAGCCCACCCACCGCCTCGAGCCCCCTGTGCGCTCACCTGCACCAGCCCCTTTCCGCCTCTTTCAGCGCCTTAACCAGCTCAGCTGCCTGATCCGCCATCCCCACCACCACCATTGCCACCACTACTTCTATGCCAGCCAGCGTGGCCAAGTAGGGCCCCTTACCGCGACGCCCCCTCCGCCGCCTCCAGCGCTTTAAACAGCTCATCCGCCTGTGCCCGCAGCTGATCATTGTGCAGCAGCGCTGTGCGGTGGTCGGAGGTCACCCTACCCAGGGCCTGGCACGTCTCGTCCAGCCTGCGGGTGCGGTGGGGTGGAGTGGCGCCGTGAAGTGGGTTAGGGGGCATCGAAGGCGATTTGACGGCATAGGTTCCACGCGTCATGGAGCCTTGAAGCTGCGAGCTGCGCTGTACCCTTTCGTGCGATGAGCCCTTGGGATTACAGCGTTCTGAGCACCAAGTGGGTCAGGGTCGAGGGGCACGGCGAAGGCCATGTGCGAGGTGCCCTCGCCCCACGACCCCAACCCACCTCTCCTGCGTCCGCTGCAGCTGCTTCTGCAGCCTGCCCGTTGCCTCCTCCTCCTGAGCAACCTCTTCCAAGATGCCCTGGAGCTCCCGGCGGAAGTTTGCCTGGGGGCAGCGCGACATAGCAAGGCTGGGGGAGAGCGGCGAGGGAGCTGACCGCCAGGAGGCTGGGGAGAACCCCGCCGAAGGGGGCTCGTGTCCTCGAAGTGGCCTTCCCTGAACCACAGTGTACCTTCAAAGCCGCTTGCCGCCATTTGAAGAACGCAGTTGCCGCGGACAAGAGGTCGCGCTGTTCCACGCTGTCGTCCGCTAAATGCAGCTGCTCTTGTAGAGCTAGCGGAAGCGACATGCTGTTCTGTAATCAACGTAACACTATTTTGGCATTGTTTGTTGCTCCGCAGGGCTTCGCGTGGAACAGTCGGTCTTCAGAATTGAAAGTCAAACTGTGCGGTGGTACCCTTTACTGTCATGCTATCATTTGTGGAGCTTCAAGTGCTTCCCCCTGATGTTCACTTTGCAGGTGTACTGAGCAAGCGAGGAGGTCAAAGCGTGACTCAGGGCCGTACTCTGTGCAGGGGAGACCAGGGGAGCCGACTGGCACGTGTGTCGAGGTGCATTGCAATTCGGCCAACATCGTTCCGGGCCAGCATCGTTGCCTGACTCCCTATCGCCAAAATAAAACTACGCAACGACTTGAGCTTCCTGTCACACGTGGCGAGCATGTTCCGGTCGGCTTAATTTGCTTCTGAGTTTGGTCCGTGGCATCGCTCAACCAGTCAAGACGTATTTAACCCTTAAATTAGGGCAATTGAGTGTCGACTATGGCAGCCAGGGAGGAAGACGGCAGCGACGCGGTGTCGGTTGAGGCTTTCTTTGCCGATACACCCATATCAGGTGCAGAGATTGCTGAGCAGGTGTCAGACTTCGTATCGCGGTTCTTGAACACGTCCGTGCCGGTCGTGGTCGTCACATCGGGCGGGACAACAGTGCCGCTAGAGCGCCGATGCGTCCGCTTCATAGACAACTTCAGCGCCGGGACGCGAGGAGCGCTGTCCACGGAGCGCTTCCTTGAGGTGGGGGATTTTGTATTACAATGTGCTCGCATACGCATGCCCTGCTCGACCTGCAGGCACACCCCTACCCATGAACCACCCCTTGTTCCTTGATACTACCAGCCCAGCCCTGCCCCATGCCCCTCACGCAACAAGGAAGCGGCCTTCCTTTTACAGACCATGACAACGAGTACGATACTTATTCCATGATTCAGGCTTTATCATGCCTTGTAAGTTGGTCCCCGACCCACATGCGTGAGGCGGCAACCCCGCCAGCAACCCCGCCCCCAACCCAACACCCATGGCTGCATGACGAGCACTCAGTACCCCGAGCCAAGCAGACTGAATCTTGACTACCTTCTCTTGACGGCTGCACCTCCTCTCGCCACTGCTCCCTGCTGTCCGCTCCAGGCTGGCTACGCGGTCATCTTCCTGACGCGCACCGGCTCCCTGCAGCCCTTCGCACACATGCTGCCGGCCGCCGACCCACCAGAGCTGGTCGACACGGTCATGTGCCTCGCAGACGAGTCAGCAGGTGGGCCAAATCTAATGGATCAAGACGAAAATCTGTAGTTCCGCGGCTGCTGTGCACCTTTCTGGCGTGGCATCCCGTGTTAGGAGCTGGTGTACGGCAATGCCACAAAGGACGCCCTTGCTGCAAGGCGTATCCAGTGCACATTCCTGTGGTACGTGCCGTACGATGCGACGGCCTCACCTGCGTACTGGCTGGTTTTAACAACTGCTACTCACACCACTCTAATGCACCTGCTGGACCTTCCCCGTGGGTATAATGCAGCGGCAGCGGGCGGCGGCGGCGGCGGCAACGTGGCCCCTCCCCCCACGGTGCGCATCCGGCCGCAGCACGAGGAGGCAGTGGCACGTGTGCTGGCGGCGCGGCGGCGGTGTCGCGAGGCGGGCACCCTGCTGACGATAAAGTACGAGACCATCTTCCAGTACCTGGTGGTGAGCAGCAAAGGGGGCAGGGCTGCACGGCGACCTGTAGCCTGCCAATGTGGAGAATGGAGGCTGTGAGAGCCGATTGCGGACCATTGAACACGAGACCAACGTCCAGCACCTGGCGGTTCATAAGGAGTGCTGAAATGAAGGCAGCGACGAAGGCATCAATGTATGTACTGCAGAGTGCAGACCCCACGCCTGTGGCATGATTCCACACCCCACTGCAGTTACCGCACGTGGTGATACGATTGCCGCCCCACCCCTGCCCCACCGCAGTATCTTCGCGCGGTAGCCGAGGCGCTGCGTCCTCTGGGCCCCCGCGCCATGTTCTACCTGGCAGCGGCCGTCAGCGACTTCTACATTCCCTGGGGCCAGCTGGTGGGTGGCTTGGCGGGTGTAGGGCCCGGTTTGCTGTTACGCCCATGTGCACGTATCGTGTCATGTGGAAGGATGTACAATGGTGGCTTTAATTGCGGGTGTCTTTGGCGGCCCGGATTTAAGAGGCAGCAGGTACTGTGTGCCAGGGTCCTGGTCATGCAAGTGTTCAGCTGTTTGCGTGGAGTACTGACGCTGGCTTGGGGTGGGTGACCCCGCAGGTGGAGCACAAGATCCAGAGCGCCAACGGCCCCCTGGAGCTGCGGCTGCACAAGGTGCGGGTGTGGGCGCGTCACTGGGTGGGGGCGCGTCAGGGGCCCTCTGCCGTCGGCAGCTGTTGTTGTGCTGCCGCACGCTGTCGCATGCATGCCCGCAGACCCGCAGATCCGCAGACCCTTACACTGTGGTCGAAATGCCCCGGACTCTGCATCTTCACCAACTGTCAAACCATCTTACCACAACACACCACCCTGCTTCGCTACACCACCCTTTGGCGTGCGGATTCCCGGGCCCCATGAGGTTCCTAAGATCTGGGTGTGCTGTCGGCAGTGCTGCATATAACCCAGTAACTAATATTTGCCCACCCTCTGACCCGTTCACGGTGCCCCGCTGGGGTTCCCGGTGGCCACCAGGTGCCCAAGATGCTGGGCGTGCTGTCGGAGCAATGGGCCCCCCAAGCCTTCACGGTCAGCTTCAAGCTGGAGACGGACGAGGGCATGCTGACTCAGAAGGCAAGGGAAGCTAGCAAAGGAAGCTGAAGGAAGCTGCAGTACGACAGCGTGCATGCACGTAGTGGTGCAGATGGGACCTGGACAACTAGGTACAAAAACTTACAGCAGCTGCGGGGCGGTGCAGCTTTACGGCACAGCGCGTACGTAGCCGATGATTCCGTGTAGCTCGAATAACCGTCTTCCTCTACACGCGCGTCGGCAGTGACCAACAGGATGCGCACAAGCCCATGTCCTCTCGTAGCCGTTTGTAGTGCCCGTGTCTTGAGGAGCAGAGGGCATCCTGGTGGGTCAGGTGCAGGAAGCGGTGAATGAATGTGCGTTACGGCGCATCGGGGGTGGTAGCGCTGGGCCTGCATCCCCATCTCCAGCCTGTGCTTCAGCCCTTCACTTTGCCCGACCACCGCAGGCGGTCGGGGCGTGTTTGCAGTACCGTACGGCATGCACCTTGTGGTTGCTAACCTGCTGCACAAACTGTCACGTGTCTTACATTACTATCCTGACACGGCTTTCGTTTAGACTGGCCAGTGGTACTACACTGACATTATCACACTGACGCTTCTGATTGGGCGTTGTACTACTTCACCCTGGCCAGGCGACCGGGGCGCTGCGGCGGTACGGCGGCGTTCACATGGTGGTGGCCAACCTGCTGCACAAGCGCAAGGACGAGGTCACCCTGCTGGAGCGCCGCAACGACGGGTGCATGGATGGGATGGGGGAGGTGCCGCCGAGCAAGGGCTCGATGGCGGTGACCATATGGCAGGTGCACCGGCCGCAGGGGGAGCCGGACATTGAGCGGCTGCTGGTGGCGGAGGTGGCGGCGCGGCACAGGGCGTTCCGGGAGGCGGCGGCGGCGGAGGCGGGGGCCGTGCAGTGCTAGAACGACGGAGCGTTGAGGCCTGGAGGTCGGCACGGCACAGGACGTTCAGGAGGGCGGCGTGGGGCGGCGGGGGCGGAGGCGGCAACCGCTGCGCTGGGATCGCACATGGGAGGTATGCCGTACGGCGCGTGAGGGGGGCTCCGCCAGCGCCGCCGCATCGCCATGGCGGGCGGGCGGGCGTGGAAGGGCGACAGAGGAGGGCCGCGGACAGGGGTCGGCTGCTGGCACAGGGGTCCTAGCTGCTAGGCACGTTGAGGGTTGCTGGTCGCGGAGGTGGCGGCGTGGCACAGGGCGTTCAGGGAGGTGGCCTTTTTGCTGTAGGCCTGAGACACCGCTGACGCCGAGCTGAGACACCTGTGCATGATAGGCCCATGGTGTATGGTATCATGGACTCGTGTAACAGATACAATTTTGCTCGAAATTCAACAGTTTAGTAGTAAGAGGTAAATACGGTACTTGAGGGCTTGCACCGACCCATGGGACATCCGAGGTCGATACTGGCCTCCGCAAGGCATTCCTGTTCCACAAACATCCCCACCATCTCGAGCAAAGCAAGCATACAAGTGCTCGTTCCTGGACTCCCAGTTGCGTACTTAGGACTGCAACATTGGCTTGATATCCTGTCACAGGTGTAGAGGGAGGTTGTTCGGCTTCGCCTTTGAGTTTGGCCCGTGGCATCAGTCCATCAACCAAGACCATACGACGTAGAAACTAACAGTGCAACCGACTGTCCAGTATGGCAGCTAGGGCGGCAGGCGGCGGCGACGCGGTTTCGGCCGAGGCTTTCTTTGCCGATACGCCCGCATTTGGCGCTGAGATCGCTGCGCAGGTGGCAGGCTTCGTGTCGCGGTTCTCAAACACCACCACGCCAATCGTGGTCGTCACATCGGGCGGCACAAAAGTGCCACTGGAGCGGCAATGCGTCCGCTTCATTGACAACTTCAGCGCGGGGACGCGAGGAGCGCTGTCCGCGGAGCGCTTCCTTGAGGTGCGAGCGCTTTTCAGCTTCAATTACAATGTGCTCAGTACGCTCTGCTCGGACGTGCGAACGCTCCCGTCCTTGGCCCTGAACCACGTCACGCGGCCCCCTGCGCCTGGTACTGTGCACAGCCCATGACTAGGCACGCATGACTAGCTAGCCACATGCATGCAACCTCTTCGGCAAGTGAATGCCTCGGTGGCATCTCTGGCAAGTGTGTGGCACACCTAGCAAGTCAGCCGCTCCGGACCCACATTGGTTTTGGCAGCAACCCCGACGACTCATCCCGCCACTGCTCCCTACTCCAAAACACCTCCTCCCGCCATTGCTCCCGCCACTGCTCCCTGCTGTCCGCTCCAGGCTGGCTACGCGGTCATCTTCCTGACGCGCACCGGCTCCCTGCAGCCCTTCGCACACATGCTGCCGGCCGCCGACCCACCAGAGCTGGTCGACACGGTGGCGTGCCTGGCAGACGAGGCAGCGGGTGGGTTGAAATCGAACACTGAAGAATGAAAGACGTGTGATTCCCGAGCTGGTGTGGGCTCGCCATGCTGCGTGGCTTAACATGTCAGGACAGGAGCATAGTGTTACCCACAGCGGACCCCAGCGGGCCTTGGCCGAGTGAGGGGCGTACGCGGTGCGCATGCTAGGACCTCATGCGGAGGTCTCAGTTCCCATCCTATAGCTAGGTCAGGACCATTACTCGTGCCATTGCCCCCACCATACCCGCCGCCCGCCCCTTGTTGGTCCTGCAGCGGCAGCGGACAGTGGCGGCGGTGGCGGCGTGGCCCCTCCCCCCACGGTGCGCATCCGGCCGCAGCACGAGGAGGCGGTGGCACGTGTGCTGGCGGCGCGGCGGCGGTGTCGCGAGGCGGGCACCCTGCTGACGATGAAGTACGAGACCATCTTCCAGTACCTGGTGGTGAGCAGCAAAGGGGGGGCAGGGCTGTGGTCACGCAGGGGTTCTGTAGCCTGCCGATGTGGGGGAGGGAGCGAGGCTTGAGCTGATACCGGTACCGTACGTATGACAATTGCCGCACCACACCCCAACCGCCACCGCAGTACCTCCGCGTGCTGGCCGAGGCGCTGCGGCCGCTGGGCCCCCGCGCCATGTTCTACCTGGCAGCGGCCGTCAGCGACTTCTACATACCCTGGGGCCAGCTGGTGGGTGGGGAGCGGTAGCTGTAACGGTGCTTTCAATTGCTTGCTTTGTCCACCGGTCTGAGCAGTAGTGAGGTGGCCCATGTTGCGCCTGTGGCACGTGCCCTGGGGCGCCCTGGTGTGTGGCTCAACGGGAGCGGGGGCTGCGCCAACTAGTCGCGTTCGATGTTAGCGCTGCTCGCTGACTCGGGGTGGCTGACCTCGCAGGCCGAGCACATGGTCGAGAGCGCCAATGGCCCACTGGAGCTGCGGCTGCAGAAGGTACGTACGTGCGTTTGTTTTGGGGCTGCTGGTGCTGCTGCTGCTGCTCCAGCTGCCCCAATGCCCTACGGCTGACCGTCGCATGCATACCCACTGACAGGGACCATGGCGCTGCGCACTGCACAGCTGTGAACGAAACACCCCTGGCTCTGCAACAGCACCACCAGTCAACGTGGCATTTACACCCCTACAACGCACCGTACGCTCACACGCACCCGTGTAAGACACGCTCACACGCTGTGCCTACAACACACGCACCCGTGTAGACACGCTCGCTGTGCCTGCAACTAAGACACGCACCCCGACACACCCGGTGACACATGGGTTCCCGGACCCCCAACAGGTTCCCAAGATGCTGCTGGGCGTGCTGTCCAGGCAGTGGGCCCAAATCTACAGCGTACACTGACACACCCTCTGACGTGTGGGATATTTCCCCTTGCCGTACGTCATCCCCACAGGTGCCCAAGGTGCTGGGCGTGCTGGCCGGGCAGTGGGCCCCCAAATCCTTCGTGGTCATCTGCAGGCTGTACAACAACGCGGTGAGGGAAGCTAAGCTATGTATACTTTCCGGGGCATACTGCAGGGGAAGGCACGCGAAGCTGAATGTAGCTGCTGGAAGCTGAAAGGATCTGCACGAAGATGGAGGTGGTGTGATGCACCGCAGTTGAGAACTGGAGACGGACCACGCAGGGTGTATTGCGGGGTCAGGTCAGGAAAGCTATCCAGAAAGCTGTACCGTAGAGTGACAGCGTGCATACACGTGGTGGCTCAAGCGGGACCAGGGAATACGGTATTGGTGCAGAATGTGCGACAAGCTGTGCGCGTAGGTCGGTGGTAGCTAGACGGGCGGGCCTGGAGGCATACAGGTGTCACGAAGCACGTGGCAGAGCACGTGACGGCCAAACGGTACGGCATGCAGCATGGCAGCTGCAGTAGGACCTGGGGCATCTCGGCGGGGAAGGTGCGGGAACCTGGGCGCAGCGGTCGTACGGCCGTACGACAGTTCATGCATGACAGGTGCAGTAGGAGCGAATACGGCATCCTGGTTAGGGAAAGTGCGAGACGCTATTGTACGAACGAATAGAACGGCATGCACGTGGCACATCAGATGGGGCAACCTTGCAGAGAAGATGGTAGGGGTCGGTTTGGGGGCGTTGCAGCTGTACGGCACACCGTACCGCGTGCAAGCAGCCAGATCAGTGCGGGTACGTAGCTCCTGATGACCTGCACACCCATCGGCATTGGCGGTACGGCACGCTTGCACTCTGTGGTCCTATGCCGTATGCCATCTTTAAACACATCACTAACGTGACGCTTGCTTCTCATTCGGTGCTATGTTGCCCTTGTTCCTTATCAGGCGTTCGGCGTGTTTAGCCGGTACGACGTGAACTTGGTGGTCGCTGACGAGCCGCACAACCGCCACAACGAGATCACGCTGCTGGAGCGCGGGGCGGGAATTTGCAGCGCCCGCAGCAGGGCGGCGGCAAAGGCGGCGGGCCGGCGCGACTGGGGGATCCTGCCGCCAACGCCGGAGGAGCTGTATTCGTCGCCGGACGCGGTGCAGACGTTGGTGTCACAGGTGCAGCGGTCACAGGGTGAGCCGCACATTGAGCGGCAGCTGGTGGACGAGGTGGTAAAGCGGCACCAGGCGTTCATGAGCAGGGGGCCTCCCCCGTTCACAGGGTACGGTATGTAAGGCGGTCGCGCGGTGCCGGATTGCGTCAGAGAGCAAGGCAGGAGGGGCGCACGCCCCGGAGTCGGGTCAGTGGACGTGCTAGGTTAGTGGAGTCGGGTCAGTGGAGGTGGGTTAGTGGAGGTGGGTTAGTGGAGGTGGTTAGTGAAGGGGGAGGTGGGTTAGTTGTGGAGGTGTGCAGGCCGCGGAGGTGCATGTGGGTACGTTGGAGGTTTACGCGAGGAAACCGTGGGGTGCATGGGAAGGCGCAGGGGCTGGGAGGAGACAGGGGAGGAGGCGACGGCGGTGGTGGTGCGTAGTAACGATATGGCAGGTGCACCGGCCGCAGGGTAGGGTGAGCCGGGCATACAGGGCAGAGCATTTAGGGCATAGGGCACAGGGCGTTCCGGGGGGCAGCGGAGGTGCAGGCGGAGGACTGCAGTGTCAGGATTCGGGTGTTGGTCGGGATATCGGTGTGTGTGGCGTCTTGCGCGCGCGGTCCTGTACCCTATTCTACTCTAGCGCTGTAGCGGGCATGCGTGCTGGTCCATTTCTGACAGTGGGGAGGCAGGCTGGGCGTGGTCACCGCTGACGCTCCTTGCCACGTGGCAGGGCGTTCAGGGAGGCGGCAGCGGCTACTTGCGCAGTGGTGGAAGGATGGAGGCTGCCGTGTAGGTCCACGTTCCATGTCGTACAGCAGCGAGGCAACATGGGCACACGTGCTGCGGTTGCCGCCCCTTGGGAGGCGGCGGAAGGGCAAAGGCAGCACCCGCGCGGGGGCGGTGGAGGAAAGGTGGGCGTGCAGGGGCCTGGCTGCTGGTTGTGGGTCACAGGCGATTGGGGTTGGACTTGAAGCTCCTGTGGCCGTGCCTTGCTTATCGTGTGTCCAGGCATGCGGAGGCAGCAGCCGCACGGTAGTTAGATAATGGGCGGAGGGAAGAGGGCGATGGAGGGAAGGTGGAAGGTGGAAGGTAGGGGGGCAGGAAAGCCGCCAACCGATGACGCCGAGCTGCGACCCCTGCACCAGCGTTCCTATCTTCATCGGTTGGTTCGAAGCAGCCGCATTTTGGGCTGATTTC
>VFQN01004711.1_pt1 | contig 17674 bp, 31 predicted proteins | sample 3512371 | NCBI WGS metagenome assembly VFQN01 (sample SAMN10412370, study PRJNA504923) | tailings metagenome | isolation source: Replicate 2 from Balatoc abandoned mine | place: Philippines: Itogon, Benguet | collected 2017-08-28 | reverse complement strand
GGGGGGGGGGGGGGGGGGGGAGGGGGGGGGGGAGGGGGGGGGGGGGGGGGGGGGGTGGGGGTGGGGGGGGGGGGGGTCATCGCCTGTGGGGTAACGGCAGAGCGACAAAGTACCAGGAACGGATTAGTGCAGGCCGGCAGGTTGTGAGCATGGCGTGTGCGTTGTGGAGGCACGTGTCGTTGCTCTTTTCCGCCGAGCTATCCCAGCAACTGTCAGCAGCAGCTGAAGCTCAACTGCAAACCCCAACAGCGTTCCCCGACCCGTTTGCTTTGCCTGTTACAGCGGCCTATCCCCCCACAAACCCCCACCTTCCCGGGCCCACCTGAGTCCCCACTGCCTACGCCCCCACCCCATCCCCACAATGACCTAGCGGGCCCCTGTTGATAGCCCCCCATCCCACCTGTGTGCCCACTAACCCCCACCTGTGTGCCCACGGCGAACACCACTGCATCCGCCTCGAAGGTCTCCGAGCCGCCGCCAGCAACCGACACCGTGACACTGCATATAGTGAACATGAGATAATGAGACAATTAGTCGTGTCGGGATAAGATGTAGGTCGCAGTCGTCGCACGCAGTGATAGCAACACAGGAGCAAGGCACGGTGCGCCTTTCATGTCCCAAGCACATGTGAAGGCGCGAAAGGGTGCCGTCGCAAGTCCTAGCCGCCCACCCACCCACCCACCTGCCCCTCCTGCCCGGCTCTGGCGGCACCACCCCCGTCACCCTCCTGCCCCCCAGCAGCTTCCCTCCCATGGCCTGTAGCCGGGAGGCGAAGGGGTCCAGGAGCTTCTCGCCCACAGCACCGCGGCACCACCGCACGTCAAAGTCGGCCTGCACGGGTGGGTGGCAGGGGGTGTAGGGTGTTTGGGGACAAAACGGCACGAAGGGTGAGGCGAGTGGTTTTGAGGCGACTGTCGAGAGCGGAAGCTTACACCTCGCTGGAGAGGTTGGGTCACACTGGCAGGATCCCGCCTCCTGGGGACCCGCCCCGCTGCACCACCTCACGGTTACGGTAGGGGGATAGGATGGCGGAACATGGAACGGGGCATCAAGAGAAGGTAAGGAACCGGCTAAGGAGGAAGGTGTGGCAGTCCTTGCCGCACACGCACACTGCACGACCGCCAGTGCATCCGGGCGGGGTGGTCGTCGTCGTTGCCCCGTCCCCCCTGGCCCGGCAGTTAATACACACCCGCACCCTAATACACACCCCACCTGGTGCGCCAGGGCAAAGTAGTACAGTGCGTCCAGGGCTGCCGCCGCCGACAGCTTGTGTCCGGGTGCGAACAGCGTGACCAGCAGCATGGGGCACAGGAACTCCTCGTACAGCCGCCGGCTGACGCCCGCGGACCTGCCGGGGAGGGGGGATGGTAGGGTGGGGTGGGTAGGGGGAACGGAGAGGGCTCACCAGACCCGGCTCGGCTTAACGGCTGACGGGCACCCAGCAGACCGTGGGAAGCGACGGCCAGGTCCACATCCGCCAGGGGCTGCACGTGGGGTACCCGTACGGCAGTCGCACCTGAACAGCTCCAGGGCGGACATCTTGTCGTACGCGCCGTACGCCGTCGAGTCGCTGCCGTACTCCAGGAGGGGCCCCAGCAGCGGCAGCGCGGTCAGTCGGTCGGCCAGGGGCAGGGAGGTGAAGTAGGGTGCGGTGTAGAGGAAGGAGCCGAGCGGGGTGGGCAGGCGGGGCTGGGCCTGGAGGATGGGGGAGCGGACCTGTGGGGGGAGAGGGAGGGGAGGGGGAGGAAGGGAGGGGGACATGCTGCTTTACTGATACTACAAGGCGCAGTACGGTTAGGGGTATAGAGCCAGGGTGGTGGGCAGGCGGGGCGGGGCCTGCAGGATGGGCGAGCGGACCTGGGGGTGTACAGGGGAGGGGGGAGGTGGGGGATGGAGGGTGTTTGCGTGCGGCCTGCAAGGGTGCGGCGTGCTGCTCGGGCCCCCGCACTTGGCTGCAGCGCTTTCGGGTTGCAGAATGAGGACTGCGTGCAGGGCGTGAAGACGGATGACTCCGTAACAGGGGTCGGGTAGGCTAGTTCCTACCTGCTACCCGTATCATACTGGAGATGCTTGCTCTCTTCCTCGGTACGTGCACCGCTACACACGTGCAACCGGGACCCCGACACTCGCCTGCAGCCCCCGCAGGTTGTAGAACGAGGACTGCGCTCTTTGTTCGTGCGTCCGGCAAAACAACTCAGGTGGACTAACGGCACTTAAATCATACCACACATGCGTGGCCCTGACCCACTACGTCACTCGCCTGCAGTCCCTTTGGGTTGTAGAACGAGGACTGTGTGTAGGGCGTGAAGACGGATGAGGGGGAGAGGCCCAGGGCGTCAACCAGGGACTCAATGTTGGCGTACTGGTACCAGAACCTGTGGGTTGGGGTGGGGGGGAGGGGGAGGGCGGCAGGGGGTTTGTAATGAGGACAAACGCGTACTGACTACCCCTACTGAGGCTTCCCCATCCGCTCCGTGAGGCCAGCACGCCACAGCCGCCGCATGCGCACGCCACAAACGCATCGCCCAGCATCGCCCTCCCTAGTTACGCTCTCCCCCACCCCGCCAGTCCCCTGGCGCATTTCCCCGCCTCCAGCACCACCATCCTCCCGGCCACCACCGCCTCCCCCCAAACCCCACTTTGGCATACTTTGGCACCATCCTGCCCCACTCACCCCTTGATCCCCGGCTCCACGGTTCGCCCGCCCTCGCTCCGGCCCGCCCCCGCCAGGCCCCCGGGGCCCTCCCCCGCCTCCAGCACCACCGCCTCGCACCCCGCCTGCGGAGTGCACGTGAGTTAATACACAGGAACGCAAATCAGGCATGGTGAACCAATGAGCAAGCACAGTATATGCACGCGTCAGACACAGACCCAAGGTGCGGGACGTCCCCTGCACTGAGTGCACCCCGCCTGCACGATGGGTATCGCGTTATTCACAGGAGGGCTGTGGTGTGGTGTACGGGTGAGCATGCAAATATCCATGCACGCCCAAAACCCTAGCAGAAGACCGTCCCCTGCTCCCCTCCCCCCTCCTGGGCACCTTCTTGCACGTCACGGTGGACCGCATCGGCAACACGGGTGTGGGTGTGGGTTAACACACACATGGTGCACGGGTGGAGCCGAGGGTAACTTGGAAGCATGCGAGCACTGTGCTGCTTACCTGAAGGGCGGCATAGGCGGCGCCGAAACCAGCCCAACCGCCTCCAACCACCACCACACGCGGCTTGGCCCCCCGGCCCTGGGCCACTGAGCTGCCCTGGGGCTGGCTGCTGGCCTTCCTCCTTGCAGCGGTGGTGGGGCTGGTGGTGGGGGTACTGATGCTGCTACTGCTGCTACTGCTGGTGTTGCTGATGTTGCTGCTACCATTTGTGGCGTTTGGTTTGTTGCTGCTCTTGCTGGGGGACGGTCCTCCGTTGGTGGTGGGGTGTGGGTTGGAGTGTGGCGTGGCCAAGGGGCGTTGGGGGGCGGTCTACCAGGGAAAGGGACATCGGGGGATATGTAACATTGTCCCGAAACACATTATTGTAGAGAGGTTCGTTCAGGTTTGGGGCAGGGTAGCTGGCAAGGGCTAGGTGCAACGAAGGGCGGAGGCAGGGCGTAGCGCTGCTAAGCAAGGACGTAACGTCCCCACTCCGAACTCGTGTCTGGGCGTGCGGCGAAACACAGCCCCGCATGAGGGGCACAACCATGTTGCAAGACATTTATTATGACCAAGGCGACAAGCGGAGGGCAGGCTGCTTTGCTTCATCGTATTTTGTCGCGCCTTGACTGGCAACAGACGCGGGACCGCACGCGACTCACCCGACCACAGCGCCGCATAGCGCTTCTGCAACTCCTAAATGTATTCGTATGAGCTACATTTTGAGCGACCATCATTCTTGGGCTGCGCTGCGCCCTGTGTCGCTCCTCGGTGGTTGCAACACGGCCAAGGCCGAAATGGCCCGTCCCTAGCAGACACATGGCACTCTCTTGTCTTGGTAACAACTCAGTATCAACTCAGTAGGTATGGAACTGTTCCGCACGCATGTCGCTTCGGACGGTCTGTGAGAACGGTTGGTGATGGGTGGGTTACTGGGAATGGGTCGGTGGGTCAAGCGGTGGGTCCACAAGGTTCAAAACGGTGCATGCAGGTGACATCGGCCTTCCTCCCATCCCCCCTCACCCTCTGCACACAACGATTTACACTTAACACCTGCACAGCACCGCGTAGAGCACCTTGTAATCAGGTAACCGGTACCTGCAAACGAACGGTTCCAGATCCTAAACCGTGCAGAAACCGTGGACATGGACGCTCTCCGAGCTCCCAACTCAGCATTGCCCGTACAACCATGCACCCACGTGTGTCACCACCGCAGACTATGCTGAACTATGGCACCCAGGGCATCGGGGGAGCAGGAAAGCTCACTTGCTAGGGGAAAGAAAAGCTCCCACCGTCTCCCACTGCTCCGTGCACCCGCGTGCACCTGCCTCGACATCGCCTGTGCCACATCCACATTTCCACATCCATGGCACAGGGCTCCCCTGGTACCGACTGCACAACCATCACGTCACTTCGCGGAACCAGAATCCTCAGCGCAGCTTATGCAACGTATAAGGCTCCCCGGGTGAATCCATGACGAGGTGAAGTGAGGTTCACCCGGGGCCGTGGGAAAAGGTGCGATGCGCACGAGGCATGCGCCATGGAAGCAGCAGGGCCCAACAAGGCATGCGCCAGCCGCACCCGCACTTTGAGCTCTTCAAGCGTCCGTGCACTGATCAAACACAATCTCAAAAGAGCTGCAAGAGCCGCAACACACTGGACTAGCGGGCCTGTAAGGTTTCGCCAAGCAAGCCCCTAATGCATGGCAGACCAAGTTACTGTTGTACGGTGGATTAGGGGTGTGGTCTATCTCGAAATCCCGACTTTGACCCTTTGTACGTACCAGCGGCTGCACTGGTTCCGCTCGTGGATGGGGCAACAATGGACTCTCAAGACGGACATGGGTCGCTTGAGACCTTATTGCCTTGCAGCTGCAGCTGCACTCAGCCACATGTGATGACGTACGACACCCCTCCGTTGACCAGACTACGACACCCCTCAGTTGACCGGAAGCAGCTTGCACGCAGCGTCGCAGGGCTACACTTTCTGAATGTGCTGCAGAGCCGCCGCAGTGCCATAGATGCCGCCATCCCTGGCCGTTCAGCCCCCCCCCCTCGCTCTCAGCACTTCATGATGTGGAAGGCAGCGCATGCGACCGCCGTCTGCGAGCAAGCGTAAGGGGGCGTACATAGGTCCACGGGCGCATGCACAGCGTCATGCGCGCTAACGGTATGTGGTGCCAGAGTACCGGTAAAGCTGTGATTGCCCCCGGACTGTGGGTGTGACATGCTGCCAACCACCTGCAACTTCACACCCCTTGTTGTCGCAGCCCGCAGCATGGCGTGTGTGTACCAAATGCGGCAGACCGACAACCTGTTGTCGGCGTTACTTATTTGCATCACGCCCAGTGTCACATGGCTACAGTCCCTACCTGCACCTCGTGCACGACGAGCGTGGGGTAGCGGGGGTCCTTCACCAGCGCCAGCAGCTGGTCCACCCCCGCCTTGTTTGGAAGATGGAAGAATGTGCTGGGCCTGTACGCCCCGCCACAAGTGCACTGTTGTACTGTAACGTAAATGGTGTGCCTGCCGCAGCTCGTGCATCCGCTGGCCCTGCCCACGAGCCCCGCGAGCACGCCGTCCACTGCCTTCAAGCACGTGTCGCTGTATGACACCATGTCCTGCGCCTTGCTGCTGCCGTACGCGTGCGCCAGGGAGGCGGCCCGCAGCACGTTGCGGGGTGACTCCAGGGGCTGGGCGAGGTCCATCTCCGCCACGTGTGTTGCCAGGAACTGGCAGCAGTGGCCCCGCACAATGGCGATGTCGTACTTGTCGGCCATAACCAGGAGGGGCTCCACATTGTCCTACATGTGCAGAACGTCGCGGCTTTGTTGTAGACGGCATAAAATGTGCAGAACGGATATTGGTTTGGGACGGCATCGCCATGGGCCCTTGTCCTACATGGTACTGTACAACGCACCACCACCGGAGCACCGGTAGCATGGGTAGGGTAGTGCATAGTAAAGGAAAGGTTTACCACATTGTCTGCAGCTGTAGGAGGCATCATGCTGCCTACGATGTATATACTGCACCGCTGCAGGCCGCTACATGCATGTCCTTGAACTGGATTCACCCAGCCACCCACCCAGTTGACCAGGTCGGTCACGAAGCAGTTGGGCACCAGCACACGCAGCATGGCCTTCCACATCTCGGGGTCGTCCTCCGGCAGCTGAAGCACGCCTGCGAAAAAAAGGAAACAGAAATGAACTTGAAGATAAGACCGTGCCTGAGGCGCACACACGGCCATCCGCAGGCCATCGAGCCTTGCCCTGCAGCACGCCTGACTGGCACAGGCGGCCAGTGTTGCAACGGCCTGAACACAGCACAGGTTGGCGAAGCGAAGGTAGGGATCTTCGCCCGAAACTGCAGCTTTTATTCACCACATCAATCGCCGGTACCTACCGGGAGTAGGCAGCTTGAGCGACAGCGCGTGGCGCAGCACGGGAGACGCCGCGGACAGTGCGCAGTGGCAGGCGGCCAGCGTGTGACCGTCACGGAGGGACAGCGTGAGGGAGCAGGCCGGCTGGCAGCAGGAGAGGCAGGGAGCGGAGGGGCTCGCGGCGGTGCTCATGGGTCCTTGCTTTTGTGCTTCAGAGTTTCGGAACGGGAGCCAGCAGGCGTGCGAGGCACTGCTGCGAGGCACTGCCGCGAGGCATCAACTGCTGACGCGTGTAGAGTTCGGTACAACGCTGGTGCTCTTAACGCGCTGCAGTTGCGTACGTGTGGGCTATGGGTTGAAGTGCGGGTGCATGGGCGTACATGCAAGCACCCGTGATGGGTCCCCGTGACGCCGTTTCGCTCGAGGCAAGCAGGCTGGGTGGGCCAGCTTCCGCCCAGCAGCGGCCAAGCGATGCACCGATGCTCTCTCGCCCGGCCCCACAGGCACGCCCCACGAGCACGCCAGGTAGCGAGGACGCTTCCTGAGCCTCATATTGCGTACTCATTGCAAAGATAACATTGCGGTGCTGTCCGATCGGGACGCTGGTCCGAACCGCATAAGGCTACATGAGTCCGCATTATTACATGGCACCCTCCGCCTGCACTTGCCCACTTCGTTGTTGCCCCTCCGGGGCAATAACGTCTTACAGGTATGCCCCTCTGTACTTAACCGCGTAAACCATGGAGAGTGTACAGCACGGCACGCTTTAAGTAGCAGCCCAATAATGGAACTGCGTGGCACCAATGCCACGTGCCACAGCCATGCGCCCTCGGCCGGCACCAGCCCAAGATCGATGTGACATGGTACTGCCATGCCTGGTGCACCGTCCCTCGCGGTTTGTCACCGAATAGTCTGTTCCGTACAGTCAAACACGTTGGGACTCAACGCACCTGAGAGCTGTGTGCTAAACTATACACACGAGTCAGGACGTCACCGTGGCGCGAGTGGGCACCCCGCAGCAACAGACGGGGCGCCACCTCAGACCCATCGGCACCCCCATCAAACGTCCCCTCCCAGCGCCCCCTGACAAACGACAGTTGCAAGCTCAATCACTCTTGCCCCACTCCCTTGCCACCCAGCCATGGCGGCTCACCCCGTCCATCGACATGCATTACTGTCCCGCAGCCTTACCCACCAGCCATCACCCGCCAGCCCCCGACCTCCACGCCATAACCCCAACCCTCCACGTCCCCCAACCCCGCACCGTACCCCCCCTGCCCACGCCCCCGTTCACCCGCTCTTCTGCCGCTTCTTCTTCTCCCCCCCTCTCCCGCCCTCCGCCTCCGCCTCTGCCGCCGCCTCAGGCGTCAGGAACGCCGCCGCACTCGCCCCCCGCTTGCCCGCGCCCTTGCCCCCCTGCCCCTCACCGCCGGCCCCTAGGGACCCTCCCTTGGCCTTCTTCTTTAGCGACTCTGCCAACGCGCGCACATCGTCCGAACCCCCAGCACCACCCGCACCCCCGCTGCCCTTGGCGCCGCCGCCGCCGCCCGCTGCCCCTGACGGCCCGTCCTCCTGCGTGCGGAAAAGAAGCGAACGAAAGGACATGTTATAAGACACGTTAATCGAGTTCTGTACTGCACATCCAACTGCGCACATACTTTTGAGCCGCATCAAAGGATTGAGGCAGCATGAACCACTGGGTCCGTGGAGCTGCTGCAGGTGCACGGCCGCCCCCGAGGGCCCTCCACTCCTTTTGCCAGGCCCCAGTTGCTTTTCCCGCTGCCCCACCTCGGGCGCCACGAACGCCGCGTCGCGCTACACCATCAGCGTTGGCGACGATTTCCCATCGCAGCCACCGCCCCCAACCTCCCACACATGCACCTTTGGCGCCACGAACGCCGCCTCGAGCTACTTCCTGCAAAGCCCGCCCTCCCTGCTCCACCCCCGCCCGCCTCTTGTTCCCGCCCCCACTCCACGACAAGCGCACGCTGCCCCATACACACCTTTGGCGCCATGAACGCCGCCTCGCGCTGCCGCTTCCGCTCCGCCGTCTCGGCCTTTTGCTTCGCACCTCTAGCCCCTCCCGCCCCTGCTGCCCCCTAACACACCACCGCGCAAAACTCTCTGCCCCATACACACCTTTGGTGCCACAAACGCCGCCTCGCGCTGCCTCTTCCGCTCCTCCGCCTTGGCCTCCTGCTTGGCGTCCTTGGCCGCCTGCGCCCGCTCGCGCTTCTGCTCCTCCGACAGGAAGTACTCGCCGCTCTCAAGCGCCAGGTCCAGCTTGGAGGGGGGCATGGGCGGCGGGAAGGGCGTGTACACGCGCTTTGCCGCCTTGGTGTCCTTGGCGGCCCCCTCCTCGCCGCCCTCGCCGGACGGCTTGGCGGCGGGCTTCTTGCGCTTGACGTTCTTCTTCTTGAAGTTGGGCAGGAACCTGTCGCGGAAGCAAAGCGTTCATGCAGTTTATAGACTTGTATTCGTAGGATTGGGTTCTTGCGGGCGGTGCTTGACCGGGGACACGGCCGGTGGGCTAGGGCGGGTGGGCGGGTGCTGGTACCCAACAGCAGTGAGGCCGGCCGGCGTATGACACGTGCCCGAAGTTGGGCAGGAACCTGGAACTTGCACGGTAAGTAGCGGGGGACGCGGGAAGTGGGCTGGGGCGGGTGGGAGTTGGGGGGAAGGTGTTACCCCGATACCCCCGCGACCTGTCCCAAGTTCTCCTCCCTCCGTCGCGTGCGACTCTGGCTGGGCTCAAGTGGACATGGATTGGGCTGTGCTGCTATCCTGCTGACGTGGATACCGCAGTCTCCCCTCCGGTTTCGCCCCCACCTGTCCCAGTTCTCCTCCTTTAGCGCCGGGTCCTTGGCCAGCTCGCGCTTGATCATGAGCGTCTTGATGTGGTAGATGGGGTGCACGTTCTTTATGCAGTCCTCCACGATGCGGCGGATCTGCTTCAGCCCCACGTAGGGACCCATGGTGGCGACCGTGTTGCCTGAAGGGATGGGTATAGGGGGAGGGACAAAGTGGGTGTGGCGTCGGCATTGGGTGGATGTAGGTTGGCGTCGTGGCGGTGTTGAAACAATGAGTGAGAACACAGCGTGAGTCTGACCCATAGGGAGGTGGGGCAGTGGCTTACAGGCTGGGGTTGGTTGGAGCTGGGTGCGAGTGATGATTGAAACGGGACAGCGCCAAGGGGGCAGGGCAGGTGAGGCCGCCGTGTGCCGTGTCCACCCGCCCTGCACCAACGCCACCAGGGGTATAGTACCTCGTGAGCCGCGAGGCAGATCCGGGCACAGCGTGTCCACACCCACCCTGCACCAGAGTGCAGCACCAACTACGGTAACTGTCATGCAGGTTCCATTATATGTTAACCCCACCCACCCTGCACCAGGATGTAGCAGCCCGTGAGCAGCTCCAGCGCCTTTAGGGTGGAGCCGTTGGGGCCGATCAGCCTCTGCCGCCGCTTCACGAATTTCTCCTGCGGTTAACACGACATACCGGTATCACAATTTCAGATGAAACACGGACACGCTTTTCCTGCACAGCAGGCGGAAGAGGAAAAGAGGGTGCGACGGCATTAGCACACGCAGATGTGTGTGCAACACTCCACTTCCTCTGCCTGAGGTGCTTTGGCCCGCCGTTGGCACGGCGGTTGAGGGGCCAACGCCTAGACAGGCAGGGCAGCAGCGAGGCGTGCCGCACCCGCTGCTGTGGCTAAGAAGGGGACATCTGGGCCGGTCGTCCTACATGCTTCCCTTGCCGGGATGGAACCCAGCGTCCCCCAACGCTGGACTAACCTCGCTCTTCGCGGGCTCATCGTTTCCGGTTCAGTTACTTTGCCGTTACGTGGACTCGCATCGCAGCCCCCTGCCTACCTTGTTGCGGATGATGCCAGAGATCTTGATAATGTCACACTGCATGTCGTCCTGCGGGCGGGGTGGATAGCGGGGTTGGGCCTTAGGTCGAGGTGGCAGGAGGTGGGGCAAAGGAAATGGCCGAAGGTGGTGCAGAAGGCAGTCGGCAGCGCTGGGGGCGGGTGGCGTGCCAAAGCCACAGCGTCCACAGGCTGCAGGCAGGCAGGGCCGCCGTTCCCCACCCCGTTCACGCGCACCCACCTGCAGGATTGTGAGCGCCTGCGGTGCGGTTACTTAAGCCCAAACAACTCCCATTCCGCAGTCCCAGTTGCCTTCATACTCCGGACCCTTCCCCCCTCCAGCAGTCACTTGAGCAACAGCGGCTTCCGCCCCAACGTACACGCGACGCAACACGCCCCCTCCCCGCCCCAACCACATCCCAGTCATGCCTCCTTACCTGCAGAATCTTTAGGGCCTGCGGCATGAGCACGCTCCGTGCTAGCAGCTATATGACTCCGCTCTTCATGTTAGGCAAACCCATAGTATATCCCAAATATATTCACAACCGCACACCTGCAGAATCTTCAGCGCCTGCGGCGCGGGCACGCTCCTTGCCAGCAGCTTGATGAGGTCTCGCGCCTTGATGATGACAAAGGGGTCCCACGTCTTGCGCGTGGTGCGCACCGTCATGCTGCCCTCCACCAGGTTGAGCTCGCAGCCAATGCCCACCTCCTGCAGGGTGAGGTAACAGCACAACGCACTTGTCATATCATCATATCATATATGTTTGGCTGCACAGCGGTGTGTATGCTGCAACGGTGTGCACCGTCATGCTGCCCTGAAGTAGGTTGAGCTCGCAGCCAATGCCCACCTCCTGCGCGTGCAATGACAAAGTTTGGGTGCCGGATACAAAAACCGAAACTCGTGCATCCATGTGGGTTATGCACTCGGAGACAGGAGCATGCGTACCATAACGGGCTGGACCACCTTCCCACCTTCCCAACCCCCAGCTATACACCACCCACATGATGAACTCACCTTGAGGGCTTTCGTCACGGCCGGCCAGATCTCTCGGAGGTACCGCTCTGCGTGAGACGTAGGAGTGGGAGTGGGAGGGCGCACGGAACGTAGAAGTAGTATGGGTACAAGAGGGCAGCAGCAGGCGCAAACGCGCCATGGCGGGCGTCGTGCTGTAGTCCCCAGACGGGTCAAAAGCCCACCAGCCACCTCCCCGCGCAACCCAGTCCTATCCTGCCGTATGCCGGAGCCGCCCCGCTGGGATCTATGCCGACATGCGTAGTCAGCCGTGCCTTGCGCTGTTGGAGCCCCCCTTGCACATCCCTGATCACATCCATGTTGTGTGCGCGACGTGCCCCCGCCCCCCCCCCCCCACCCGCCCGGCCTGCACGGTTGCCCTTCTTACACGCGATGCGCTGCCAAGACCCCTGGCGCCCCTCCCTGACACACTACTTAGCATGCGGCACGACCCGATGCTCCCCACTGGGTCTGCACGGCTGCCCGCCCCCGCCTGCCCAGGCTCGCCCCGCTGCCCGTCCACGCCTCTTGCCTCCTCCCCTGCCTGAGGTGCCCTGCCAAGCCACTCCACGGCGTTAGAGCGGGACAGGCCCCTGCTCCAACGCCATGACCTAGGTACTGGCGGAATATGGCGGTGGCGCAGGGGCCCCCCCTTCTCTACTGCCATATCCCGCCAGTACCCAGGTAAAGAAGTACAGGTATCCATTGTTACCGCTTTCGCGATGTCGCCTCCACTCACCCTTCACAGAAAGGCATCAGTGCTTCCGTGGTCCCCGGACGCCGTACACTGATTTATGGCATCACACTGTGCCCCTTCCCTGGCCGTTTCTGCTGCTTGGCCTCTCTGCGGCTACCCCGCTTTAAGCTGCCGTACATGCGCACCTCTGTACTGTGGGAACGGAGTGGCGAGCGAGCTCTCCTCCAGCAGGCCCGAGGACAGGGTTTGGCATCACATAAAAAGGATAATCCCGATTCACTGCTACCCGCCCACCTCTGTACTTTGGAAAGAGGGTGGCGAAGCTGCTCTCCTCCAGCAGGCCCGATGGGTTGTCCTCGGGCTTGAAGGCGTCCACCTTCCAGTGGTCGATCCCCTCATGGTCCCACGGCTTGTCGCGGCGGTTCTGGGGCGGGTAACAGTGGGGGTGTGGGGTTGGGGTTGGGCCGTGGGTGCGGGTGTGGGTGAGCGTGAGCGTGAAAGGCGCGGAAACAGAGTAAGGCGTCAGGGTTGTCCCTGGGCTTGAAGGGGTCCACCTTCCAACGGTCAGTTCCCCTATGGTCCCACTGGAGTGTCGCGACGGTTTTGGAGCGGGTAGCAGTGGGGGTGTGGGTTAAGGCGCGGGTGTGAGCGCGGGTGTGGGTGTGTGTTTCGGTGCGGGTGCGGGTGCGGGTGTGGGTGTGCGTGCGCGTTTCGGTGCGGGTGCGGGTGTTGGTGTGAGGTTCATGACAGGACCGAGACACAGCGACGGCCTCATGGGCCCAAGGCACGAGCTCGCAAGGCTCACAAGCACGTGGTAACGCCCGGGCAGCATGGAGTGATGGTGTGGGTGTGGGTACGGTTGTGGGTGCGGGTATGTGTTCAGGTGCGGGCGGCGGCCGTGGGTGCAGGCAAGGGTTCTTCGATTCCCCTTCGTGTGGGTGACGAAAGTTCAAAGGCCACGGCTGAGACCAAGAGTGCCACAGCCCGTTTCATGATCTTGGCCGGGCGCTAGGCGAATTGCGTGCTGAGAGTGAGAATGGTTTCGCAGCTGCGCGGCCAAGCGGGAAAGGACCGGGTCGCAAGGGAGGCGGGGGTTGGGAATCGGTGGCGCATTGGGTCCGTCCCCCTCGTTCCGAGGGAGGTCGCCTCGGTGCATTGGACAGCAAGGCCGCCGGCGGCGGGTTCGCGGCAGCTCACAATGTTACTCCTCTCTACGCTAAAGCTTTCAATTGCAGCTTGCAGTCCGGCACGCCACCGACTGGCTTTTGCACCCAGCCTATTACGAAGACAGTTTTCTTGTGATTATCATATTCCCAGACTGTGTATTTTAAGCAACGCGTCGCCAATCATGTTGGGGTACCTTGTTCTTCTTGGAAACAGGTGCAGCTCCGCCCTCCGCCGCTTGCCCAGGCTCCGCCTGCTCCCCACTCATGTTACAAGCTATCAAAGATGTACACTGCTAGAAATTGTAACGTTGCCACCCAGAGCAAAAACTTTAGCGACGTTTCTAGTTAACTGCAACCGTTGTTGGCGGCAAAGAAGCGAATGGACGACAATTGGTGAAAGTATTTGTGTACTACTATTTGCTTATGGTGTTGTGCTGTGACTGGGAGCAACACGCGCACCTGACCCGCCCATGCAGGCATAGCCCTGCTGCGGAGCTGCACGCTCTCATGTACCTTGACGGGCAGTGTCTAATACACACAACTGCCACTTGCGGTGCCGCAGTGTCTCGTTTTGTGCTGTAACACAGCGGCATAAACTTGTAGGCGCTAGGACCAGTCCCAAAGACAGCGGGCCAGTGCGAAGCACCATGCCCGGCAACGACCCTGACTTCATTGTCGGCGACGATGATGAGGAGATTGAGGCCAACCAGGTTGTAGAAGATGATGATGACGCTCTGACTCAGGATGCTGAGACCGAAGACGCAGACGAGGATGTGGAATACAACCCCGACGAGATGGGGGTGAGCTTACCGAAACACTGAAGCTTCTGCGAAGTGATTCTGCTTAAGATGTAGGATAGCATGCAGTCAGCACACAAGTTGACCGGCGAGGAGTCGTCGCTACCGGAGCCTCATTGGCGCGCGTTTGGACTTTGTCCGCAGGACGACGTGGTGCCCACCGGCAAGCGCGAGGTGGCTAAAGTGGAGACTGAGCGTCTCAAGTCCCAGGCCAGGCAAAAGAAGGAAATGCTGGAGCGCATGCGGGAGCAGCAGAACTCGCTGGCGACCATGGCCGATGTGCGTGGGGCTCCCCTCTCCCGGCTTCCTAGCGCATCTGAACTAGCAGCTGTTCCCCCGGTTGCTTTACAACACAGCCTGTAGACAGCCTGGATCATGCGGAGACGCAGGCCAGTTGGTCACAGCTTGTGCACGGTGTGGTCCCACGCGCAGGCTGACCGTGCCCGCCACCGCCTGAACTTCCTGCTCAAGCAAGCGGAAATCTTCCAGCACTTCGCCTCGGACGCGGCCGTCAAGGAGGCCAAGAAGTAAGCCTGCATGCCATTAGGCAGCCCTCCTCCCCAGCCACACTTCCCACCCTGCTTTCTCCTCCGTAACGCCTTGCCCAGCTCCTGCACAGCACCCCTTCCACTCCACAGCACCTCCTGCCCCCATGCGACTCCCAAGCACCACATCGCGCCGGCTCATCTGTCCTCATCTGGCTCATACCCATCATTACCTTTACCAGGGCCAAGGCCAAGGGCCGCGGCACACGCAAGGAGGAGGACGAGGACGCCGAGCTGCTGCGGGACGAGGACGACGGAGGCGTCAACGCGGGGCACCGCCTGCAGGTAGAGTAGGGTGCTAGGCTTGGCACACCCCCAAACTCTTATGTGCGCACAGGTGTAACACGTAGACGGTAGTGACGATGGTGATCAGAATTTTGAATTGTTGTGTACTTGTTGCCGCCGCCTGCAGGTGCAACCCAGCATCATCACGGGCGGCACGCTGCGCGAGTACCAGATGCAGGGCCTCAACTGGATGATCCACCTGTACGACAACGGCATCAACGGCATCCTGGCCGACGAGATGGTGGGTGGTGATTCCTTAAGCCGGGCGTGGGGGCTTATGCGCAAGGCAAACGCGAGGAACCGCGTGAGGCGTCAGAGAGTCTCAGAAATGCTGATGTGGGGCGATTGCTTTGGCATTAGTGTCCATTGTGCGTAAGTGGGGAGTCCGTTTGGATGCCGGCTGCATGTTGCTCCGGAACCACCCACGCCAGCCCGTGGGGTTGAACTGGAAGCGAGTCTGTGGTGGCACTTGAGGCCCAAGCCAGATCTGAAAGTGACGGACGGGCAAGTTGGGAGTGCATACAGGGATCAGCAGTAGCACACTGCACACAATGCCGTGGGCCGTAATACCACAACGACATCACCAGTAAGCACACTTACTGGGCAGTAATACCAATGGTTTCGGCAGTGCTGACGGCAGTGCTGACCAGGCGAAGTCGTGACGGGCGCTTTTGCAGCATCGGACACGGCAGCAGCTGGGTGCAACCTTGTGCGAACAGCGGCGGATGGAGCTTTGGAGGAAACTTGGAAAGCAGCAGCGGCAGCACGAGGCAGGGCGGCGGCAGTGCAGTATCCAACAATGGGCCGATGCGGCGGCCGGCCCTGAGCCTGACGTGGGTGGGCCTTAGGCCTGCACCCCAACAGGTTGTGCCTCGTTGTCTGGCGGCGGGTCCGGAGGGGAAAGCAGCGAGCGGAAGGGACGGTTTCGGGGCGGCGGCCTCGCGGCGGCTGGGTGGCTTGCTCCGCGGTGGTGCCCGGGAGCGCTGAGCAGGCGCGCCCCTGACCGCAGTCCGGCGGCGTGGCGTAATAGGGCGGCGTGTTCGGGTCGGCGTGGTGCAGGCGGGCGGTGATGGGGAGCAGCAGCCCCTCGGATGGGGGGCACTAGGCCCGGGCCCTCATGCGGGTCACCAAGACTTGGCCGCAGCCAGCAGGGGCCGGGCCGGGCAGAAGCCCGTTGGGTGCCCGGGCTGCCTGCCTGTGGTTGATGGCCTGGTCTTTCAGGCCTCAGCGACGTGCACCTGGAAGGCGCGGCGCGGCGTGTGGGCCTGGCTGGCGGTCCTGAGCTGGAGCCGCTCCACCCCTGGGCCCTCAGCCCTCAGCCCCCCTGCCCCTCAGCCCCCATGAGCCCCCCCCCCAACATAATGACACTGCCTGCAACCCCTTTTACTTCGCAGGGTCTGGGCAAGACGCTGCAGACCATCCCACTCCGGCCTCTCCTGCCCCGCTTCACTGTACTACACACTATCACCACTTAACCACCACTCCGCGCCACTCAAACTGTGGTCACCACTTGCTTCTCCCCCAGGGCCTGGGCAAGACGCTGCAGACCATCTCGCTGGTGGCCTACCTGTACGAGTACCGCGGCATCACCGGGCCGCACATCGTCATCACGCCCAAGTCCACGCTGGGCAACTGGGTCAACGAGTTCAGGCGCTTCTGCCCCATCGTCCGGGTCACCAAGTTCCTGGGGAACGCGGAGGAGCGGGTGAGGGCAGCGCGGGGCAGCCGGGCAGTCGACTGGTCTGTTGGTGTGCCTGACTGTGTAGCTTGTGCCCCATCATCTTCCCGGTGAACATCGTGGGGCAAAGCATGCGGCGTGGGGCCGGGCTTTGCACACCGGCTTCCCTACGCGCCCACGGTTCTGACCGCGTCTCGCACGTATGCCTTGACTTACCTTGCAGTCCCGCTCCCGGCCTGGACGCCACCCGTGGCAGAGAGGAATGTGCTTGCCCTGCTGCTGACCGCACATCAGCAGCAAGGGTTTAAGCAGTGCTGGCCTGAGTTCTGCTGACTCGCGCGAGTGCATGTTGATCGCCTTGCGTGTGTACTGCATTGCGGTGAGCGCAGGCGCAGAAGGAGGCCATGTGCCCCCGCGTGGCCTGGCTGAAATGCTGACTCGCGTTTCTCACTTCTCCACGCACCGCTTGCACATTGCGTGTTTGCGTGAGCGCAGGCCAAGCAGAAGGAGACCACGTGCGCGCCCGGGCGGTTCGACGTGGTGGTGACGTCGTACGAGATGGTGATCAAGGAGAAGAACCACTTCAAGCGCTTCCACTGGCGCTACATCATCATCGACGAGGCGCACAGGATCAAGAACGAGAACAGCCGCCTGTCGCAGGTGGGCAAACTTCCTAGCTGCGCAGCATACCGTACCTATGCCTGATCATCGCGCAGAGGGGTTCTAAGGAATTATTTTAGGGCTTCGCGCACGGGTTTTGAAAATTATTTTATTTTCTCGCGCAGCCCTGGGGAGGCTGGTATTTCCTTCGCGCAGGTGTGTATGCAGGGGTACCAAGGGTGTCTCCCCTGGTGGATACAGTCCACCCGTCAAGGAAACGCACCTAGCAGACTTGTCACTAGCAGCACCACCGGACGCCACACAGTGTAGTGGAGAACATTTGCCTATGTACAGCTTGGTAACGATTTTTGGGGTCCTTCCACAGCGCCGCTATCAGCCATCCAAAGGCCCCTTCAGGTGTTCAGCGCCCCAGAACCAGCACCCACCAAGCCAGGTTTCGCGCAGACATGCCCTGTGAATTTCCCTGTTTCGCGCAGCCC
>VFQN01004709.1_pt1 | contig 17677 bp, 15 predicted proteins | sample 3512371 | NCBI WGS metagenome assembly VFQN01 (sample SAMN10412370, study PRJNA504923) | tailings metagenome | isolation source: Replicate 2 from Balatoc abandoned mine | place: Philippines: Itogon, Benguet | collected 2017-08-28 | reverse complement strand
GCCAGATTGAAAACGATGAGCGGGCCGGAAATGACGCCGTGCAGGCTGAGCGGAAAGTACACTTTACGGAAGGTATAGACGGGGGAGGCACCGAGGCCATAGGCGGCGCGGACAAGATTGCCGTCGATGCCGCGCATGGTAGCGTAGAGCGTCAGCACCATGTACGGCAGCAGCACGTAGGTCATGCCGATCAGCACGCCCATTTTGTTGTAGAGAAGCGGCAAGGGAGTGTCGATGACGCCAATCGAAAGCAGCGTCTGATTGATCGCTCCATTCCGTCCGAGCAGAACCATCCACGAATAAGTACGCACGATGACGCTCGTGAAGTACGGCACGATGATGCAGAAGAGAACGAGCGCAAATCGCCACCCCGTGTTGTTTGCGAGATAGTAGGCGATCGGGTAGCCGATGATGAGCGTGAGGGCCGTTACCAGAGCCGAGATCCAGTTCGTCGTGATCAAGGCGTTGACGATTCCCGGTGCCGACAGCACATCGACGAAACGCTCGGCGATTGCGGCGGCGCTGCCCTCCTCGGCAAGGACACCAACGAAGAACCAGACGAGCGGGACAACGAAGAGAAAGATGAGCAGCGCAAACGCCGGCAGGATCAGCAGGCTCGGATCGAACGAACTGGGAGCTGTCCGCGTCATGAGCCGAGCACCAGGCTGTCCGCGACGCGCCAACTGAGGACGACATCATCGTCGACCGCGAACCGGTGGCCGCCCGCATTCTGAACGTCGACTGTGATGTCGGCCGGACCCAGGGCGATGACGTATCGATTGATATTACCGAGGAAGGAACAGCGTCGCACCCGGCCAGCGACGCTATTCATCCCCGGCACCAAAGCGTCCTTAGCTTGAGGCGACACTGAAACACGCTCAGGTCGGACGAAGAGATGAACCGTCTTCCCCGCGAGATCGGATGGGGCTGCCGGTGCCTTCAGCAGGATGTTGTCGCCAATGCGTACCGCGACACCCGCGGGCGACACATCCTGCAGAGTCCCTTCAATGAGATTGGCCTCGCCGAGAAACCGACCGATGAACGTATTCACCGGTCGTTCGTACATTTCTCCCGGAGTTGCCACCTGCTCGATCCGGCCGCGATTCATCACGCCGATGCGATCGGACATGTTCATCGCTTCTTCCTGGTCGTGCGTTACGTACACGACCGTCATGCCGAGCTGCTTCTGGATCTCCTTGATCTCCACCTGCATATCGTAGCGCAAGTTCTTGTCCAGGGCGCCGAGTGGTTCGTCCATGAGGACGACGCGCGGCTCGAAGACGATGGCGCGTGCGATAGCAACGCGCTGTTGTTGTCCGCCCGATAACTGCCGAGAGAAGCGGTCGGCAAATCGCTCCAGCCGAACGAGTGCAAGCGCATCGGTAACGCGGCGCTTGATGTCCGCCTCCGGCGTCCCGCGCGCACGAAGCGGAAAAGCGACGTTTTCGAAGACATTCAAGTGAGGGAAGATCGCGTAGTTCTGGAACACCATCCCGAAGCCGCGCGCCTGCGGCGATTTCGTCGTGATGTCCTCGCCATCGACAAGAATGCGCCCACCATCGACGGTCGCGAAGCCTGCGATCATCATCAAGGTCGTAGTCTTGCCCGAGCCCGACGGGCCGAGGAGGGAAAAGAACTCTCCCGGACGAATGTCGAGCGCGATGTCGTCAACAACCGCTTCCTCGCCATATCGCTTCGTTACGCGCTGAAGCGATATCGCACCCAGCCCATCAGTCCCGTGATTCGGCGGCAAAACTGCAATTTCCTGCTGAGCCATTGCGTGGAACGGGCTTCGACGTGATCTGCTACTTGCCGAGATAGGCGTGGGCGACGAGCTCGACCCGAATGCCCGGACTCAGCAGCTCTTTCACGACCACCGTCGCGCGGCTCGGATAAGGCTGCGAGAAGTACTCCTTGTAGACCTCATTCATCGCCGGCGCGTCGGCCGAGTCGACGATGTAGATGACGATCTGAGCGATGTCGCGGAGCGTTCCGCCTGCAGCCTCGACCGCCTGATTCATGTTCGAGAGGGTCTGGCGCATCTGGACCTTCATATCGCCTTGCACCATCTCGCCTGTTCGCGGGTCGCGCGGAACATGCGCCATGTAGACGATGTCACCTGCGCGAACGGTACCGTTCACGGGACCCTTGGACGGCGCCAAGCCCGTGTCTACGACAGTAAACATTCCTTGCTCTCCTGATGATGTCGAAGCCGGGGATGTCCGGCTGCCGTCGCGTCTAGCGAAGGACCCACTTCGACCACACGGCATTCACCTTCGTGCGGTTCGCGGCCCACCAGTCGATATCGCGACGGAAGCCACCCTGCGTCCAGGGCAGGTTGGTCTTTGGATCGAGCAGCTCTGGCGCGGTCGCCGGATACGACTTCTTGTTCACAGGGATCGCCTTGTAAGCGCGCATCCAGGCCGACTGGATATCGGGGCTCAGGCTGAAGTCGATGAATTTCTGCGCCGCCTCGACGTTCTTGGACCCTTTCGGGATGCCATAGGACTGCACGAGGACCATGTTCTGGTTCCACTGGGCCCCGAGCGGCGCGCCCTTGTCGATGGCAACGCCGAGGCGTGTGCTCCAGAGCGACGCGAGGACCACCTCTTTGTCAGCCAGCATCTGGGTGGAGAGCGCGCCGGTGTCCCAGAACTTCGTGATCGCGGGCCGCACCCGCGACATGGAAGCAAATGCGCGGTCGATATCGAGCGGATAGATCTTGTCGTTCGTTGGCGCGACCCCGTCGGCAATGAGCGCGAACTCGAGGTTTGGTGATCCCGACGCCATGTCGGGCAGCGTACGCGGACCCGGGAACGCCTTGATGTCCCAGAACTCGGCCCAGGACTTGGGCTCCTTTCCTTTCGGATAGGCCGCTGTGTGATAGCCCATCACCATAGCATAGACGAAGTTGCCGACCTGCTCCTTGCGCTTGACGATCGGATCGAGATCATCAGGATTGGTCATCTTGAATGCAAAGTAGTCCATGGGCATCAATGCGCCGGCCTGATCGAGCTGGAGCAGCGTATCGTCGCCGGTGTCGATGAGATCGACCTCCATATTGCCCGACTTGTGCATCGCCAGAAGCTTCGCGACGGTTGCGGGCACAGGAACGATTTCGATCCCCGTCGCTTTGCGGAAGGGATCGTAGACGTGCTCCTTCTTGACCTCGTCGAAGCTGCCGCCGGGTGTGCGGACGGGAAGTTGGATGTTGGCCCAGCTCGGTCGGGTGAAGATGTAAGGCGCCGCGATGAGCGATGTGCGGAGACCGGCCGTGATCTGGCGACGCGACAGTCGACTTTTTGAATTTCCTGACATGGCCGGTTCCCCTTGATTCCAGATGAACTTAGCAAGGCTAGCTCAGACATTGGCATTCAGCAATTCTATTGCCCGCTCATAAATCGCTCATGCGTGCCCAGTTGGTGCATGACTCGAGCATCGTGCGCGCACTGAAGGCAGTGCAGTCCTCCGTGCATTGCACCTTGCCGGCGCCTGCTCAGCGCTTAGCCTCCCACGCGGCCTTACATGCAACAACTCCGGCGCGCGTCTCGCGGTAGAGGACGGCTACTGCGAGCGATTGCCCTACGACATCTTGAGACCGCGATAGCCGTCGGCCGCAACCTCGTCGCAGAGCTTGCGATAGACGCCGACACCCGCGACATAGGGCATGAATACGCGCGGTTTGCCCGGGATGTTGGCGCCGACGTACCACGAGTTCGCGCGAGGATAGAGCGTTTTGTCCGCGACCTCGTTGACGTGCGCGACCCAATCGGACTCCGACCCGGCATCCGCCTCGATGCGGCGAATCTGACGTCCCGATGCCACCTTGAGCAGATCCGATAGCCAATCGACATGCTGCTCGATCGAATGGATCATCTGGCTTTTGACGCCCGGACTTCCAGGCCCCGTGACGATGAACATGTTGGGGAAGTCCGCGACCATGATGCCGAGATAGGTCAGCGGGCCGCCAGCCCACTTCTCGTCAAGCGGCGCGCCATTCACGCCGCGGATGTCGATCTCGCGCAGCGCGCCGGTCATGGCATCGAAGCCTGTCGCGAAGGCAATCGCGTCGAGCTCGTACTCCTTGTCCACGGTCCTGACGCCCTTCGGCGTGATCTCCTCGATGGGGGCGGCGCGGACGTCGACCAGCGTGACGTTCGGCCGGTTGTACGTCTCGTAGTAGCCGGTATCCAGGCACAATCGCTTGGTACCGATGGGGTGATCGTCGGGGGTCAGAAGCGCGGCGACCTTGGGGTCCTTGACGACGCTGCGGATCTTCTCGCGCACGAACTCCGCGGCCGTCTCGTTCGCCTCTTCGTTGACGAGGAAATCCGAGTAGCAGGAGAGAAAGCCGATGCTGCCGCCGCTCTGCCAAAGCATCTCGTATTTGCGGCGGCGCTCATCGTCCGAGACCTCGAGCGCGGACTGCATGGGAACGGGATAGCCGGAAACACCGAACCCTGTCTGCTTTGCCTCTTCGCGGCGCTCTCTGTAGTTGGCCTTGTAGGCACTTTCGCGTGTGCGATCCATGGGACCGTTCTGCGCCGGTAGACTGAAGTTCGCCGTGCGCTGGAAGACGTAGAGATGCTTGGCCTGCTCGGCAATGTGCGGGATCATCTGGATGCCCGACGAGCCCGTGCCGATCACGCCGACGCGCTGGCCGGAGAAATCGACACCCTCGGCCGGCCACATGCCGCTGTGGTACCACCTGCCCTCGAACGTGCTGAGCCCCTTGAAATCAGGCACGCGCGGAGTCGAGAGATTGCCGGTCGCCATGATGCAGAAGCGCGCGGATATGGTCTCGCCATCGGCAGTCTTGAGCGTCCACCGGTTGGCCGTGCCATCGAACTTGGCTTCGGTGATGCGCGAATTGAGCTGCACATCGCGTATGAGGTCAAAGCGCTCGGCAACGTGGTTGATGTAGGCGAGAATCTGCGGCTGCGTCGAATAGCGCTCGGGCCAGCTCCACTCCTGCTGCAGATCGTCGTCGAACGAGTACGAATATTCGAGACTCTCGATATCGCAGCGTGCACCGGGATACTTGTTCCAGAACCACGTACCGCCTACGCCGCTGCCCGCCTCGAAGGCGCGCGTCTTGAAGCCGAGAGCCCGCATGCGGTGAATCGCATAGAGGCCGGCGAAGCCGGCCCCCACGATCGCGACATCCAGATGGACGGTTTCCTTTGCCCCCGAAGCCTCGCTCATTCGTATTCGCCCTTCTACCTTGAGATCACTATTCGTTCGGCTAGGTAGCCGCATCTACATCAGGAACACGCCCTTGCCGGTGGTTTGCTTGTCGAAGAGGTTGTACGCCTCCTCCGCCTGCGCGAGCTTCCAGCGGTGCGTGAAGAGATCGTCGACCTTGATCTTGCGGTCGGCGATGAACGTCGCGCACTCGGCCTGCCCGACGGTCGAGAAAGTCCAGGAGCCGATGAGCGTCACCTGACGCCGCAACATGTCGGGGCTGACGTCCAGCGTGACCTGGCCGCCCTCTCCGACGAAGCAGGCCTTGCCCCAGGTGCGAACGCTCTGCACGGCCTGACGACGTGCTTCGGACGATGACGAGCAATCCAGCGTGGCATGTGCCCCGAGGCCATGCGTGGCCTGGCGGATTGCGTCGACAGCGTTCGTCTCCGCCGGATTGACGAGCACGTCGGCGCCGAATGCCTTGGCGCGTTCCAAGCGTTCGGCGCTGACGTCGAGCGCAATCACGCGCGCGCCCATCGCGGAAGCGAGCTGCGTTGCGGAAAGTCCCACCGGCCCTTGGCCGAAAATGGCGATTGTCTGATCCCCGCTGAGATCGAGGCGCTTGAGTGCCCCCCAGGCCGTGCCCGTGCCACAAGAGATGGCGGCGCCGGTCTCGAACGTCAACTCGTCCGGCAACGTCACGAGAGTGCGCGCAGGTGCCTTCATGTAGGGAGCGTGGGCACCATGTCCCGTTGCTCCGTAAATCTCAGCGACGCCCTCGACACACAGCTGCATCCAACCCGTCGAGCAATGCGGACATACACCGCATCCGCGATAGTGATGGACCATCACCCGCTGCCCGACGCGGGCTTCCCTCTCGCTGACCCCCTTGCCGACAGCGGCCACGATCCCGCACGGCTCATGACCCGCAATGACTGCGCCGGTGGTTCCGAGGCCGAGCTGCTTCGCGGCCTCTCCGGGGGCAGCGCGATAGTACTTGAGATCGCTGCCGCACATGCCGGACGCCTTGATCTCCAGCACAACTTCACCGGGACCTGGTGTCGGATCGGCGAAATCCTGAAACACCACCTGCCGATTGCCTGCGAAAACGACGCCTTTCATGCGCATTCTCCAATGCTGCTGGAACCCATCGCCTATCGGTCTCTCCGCTTTGCCAAAGCTGTCGCATCCTGCGCAGCCTCAGCGCCTATCCTTCCGCGAAGAAGCGCTCGAGTGCGTCAGCGAGAATCTCTGGCTGCTCCTCGGGAACCTGGTGGCCGCAGTCGGGGATGACGAGACCACGCACATCGGTTGCGACGCGCCGCAGCGATTGCTCGGGCTCGGTACCGCGACCGCGAGAATGCGGGTAGCCCACCGCCCCGCCGATCGCCAGCACCGGCATCGCGAGCGGGCCGTTTGCTGCAATCTCGGCCGCGTTATCCGCGGCATCGCGTTCGAGCGCGCGGTAGAATTCGAAGCTCGCCCTCATGGCGCCGGGCTGTCGGTAGGTGCGCAGATATTCCGCGACGTCGTCCGGGCCCGTTGCGTCGGGTCGAAACGCGAACGTGCGATAAAACCAGCCGAGATAGATGTCCTCGCGGCCCTGCACGAGTGCCTCGGGAAGGTCGGGTGTATTGTGGAACTGGTGGTGCCAGCGTCTGCCACCCTGGCTGAAGTCGCCGCCGTCGCCGGGAATGACGACATCGATGATCGCCAGGCGGCGAACGGCAGCGCGGTGAGCAGCCGCCAACGCGAAGGCCGTCGGGCCGCCCCAGTCGTGACCCGCGAGATAAAACTGGTGGTGGCCGAGCTTGTCGTGAACGAGGCGCCAAATGTCTTCCGCGACCGTCTTCTTGTCGTAGCCGGAGCGGGGGCGGGAAGAATCGCCGAGACCGCGCATGTCGGGCGCAATGACGGTGTAGCGACGTGCGAGCAGCGGGATCACCCTGCGCCACGACCACCACGTCATCGGCCATCCATGGATCAGGACAACGGGCGGTCCGCTGCCCGCCGTGACATAGTGGAGTACGGCATCTCCGACATCGGCGTAGCCATGGGTTACGGCCAGCGCTCCGGTCATCTCATCCTCCAGTCGTCGGTCAGCGAAGCGTCAGCGGCAGCCACAGCGCGATGGACGGGAACATGACGATCGCGATCAGCACGATAACCTGGATCACCATGTAGTCAGCCATGCCTCGATAGATCGTGGCCAGGCTCCACTGCGGGACGACGTTCTTCAGGTAGTAGGCGGACATGGCTACAGGTGGACTGAGGAAGGCTGTCTGCAGATTGACGGCCACGAGGGCGCCGAACCAAACCAGCGTCTCGAACTTCGTCATGCCGAGCTGGAGATTCTCAACGACCGGCAGGAAGATCGGCAGGAAGACCAGCACGACGGCGGGCCACTCGAATGGCCAGCCGAGCACGAAGATCAGGAACATGATCAGCGACAGCTTCCAGATGTCGGCGATCGGCAAGCCAACCAGCGTCTTCGTTATGACACTCGCCGTGCCGAGCTGAGTGAATACGGCACCGAAGACATTCGAGGAGACCGCCAGCAGCAGTACCATGCTCGACGTCACCATCGTATTGATGGCGGCGTTGAAGAGCGCGGTACGCGTAAGTCGCCCATAGAGCAGCGCCAGAAGCGTCGCGCCGAACGCTCCGCACGAGGCCGCTTCCGTCGGCGTCGCAAGCCCCATCAGGATGGTTCCGAGCGTGAAGCCGATGAGCGCGGCGAGCGGCACGACGCCCAGCATAATCTCCTTGAGAACAAGCCTGAAGTCGTGGATGCGCTCCTCTTGTGGCACCGGCGGCCCCAATGCGGGGTTGAAGAAGCTGCGCACCATGCAATAGACGATGTATGAGCCGGCGAGGAGGAAGCCGGGTCCCATGGCCGCTGAATAGAGCATGTTGACTGGGATGCCCATAGTTGGCCCCATCACCACGAGCATCACGCTTGGTGGGATCAGAATGCCGAGCGTGCCACCAGCTGCGATGGCCCCGGATGAAAGCCGCGCATCGTACCCGGCCTTGATCATGATCGGCCCGGCCATGATCCCGAGCACCGTGACAGCCGCTCCGACGATGCCGGTCGCCATGGCGAAGATCGTCGCTGTCAGGATCACGGCGAGATAGAGCGAGCCGCGTACTGGTGCCAGCAGGTGGCGGAGCGCCACGAACAGGCGTTCCATCAGTCCAGCCTGCTCGGTCATGTAGCCCATGAAGATGAACAAGGGCACCGCGGGAAGGATGTCCTCCTTCATCGTGCCCCAGATCTGCAGATAGGCGAGATTGAAGGTCTGATCCGCTCCGATGCCGATCGAACCGAATGCGAAGGCCAGAAACAGGAGGGTGAACGATATCGGAAAGCCGACGAAGATCACGCCGACCATGCCGAACAGCATGATGAGCCCGAGGATTTCGTTAGTGCTCATCGCGCGTCAGACCTCGATCTTTTCGTGCTGCGTCAGCACTTGTCCCGTACGAGCCGCCCATAGGCTCTTCATAAGCTCGGATATGCCCTGGATGAAAAGCAGCCCCGCGGCGATCGGGATCACCGCCCGCAGAGGCCAAAGGGGCGGCTGCCATAGGCTGGAGGTCGATCGCTCGTCGATCGATAGCGAATAAAGGAAGTCGTCGACCGAGATCATGAAGAGAATGGCCATCGAGGGCAGAAAGAAGAGGATGTACGCAATGCTGTCGATGACGCCCTTCTTGCGGTCGGAGAAGTTCTCCCAAAGCATGTCCGTACGGACATGCGCGCCTTTGAGAAGCGCGTAGGCCGCTCCGAGCATGAACAGCGCGCCGAACGACATCGTCGTCGCATCGAGAGCCCACGTCGTCGGCTGCTTCATGACGTAGCGCATGAAGACTTCGATGACGTTCGCGATGACCAGCGGGACGATCAGGATCGTGAAGACGTAGCCCGTCCAGGTTGTGATGCCGTCGATGGCGCGAATCACGGCTAGGTAGCCAGGCGAAGGTTGTCGCGACAGGTTCGTCGCTCCCTCACTGGTCATTTGGATTGCTCTCGTTTTTGATTGTGAGAAGGGTGGCTGTGCTTGGCACAGCCACCTCTAATCGTTTTCAGAGATCTACTTCTTGACGGGCCAGTACCAGTCGGCGCCAGCCGCATAGGGCGGTATGACCTCACGACGCCCTGGCACGACCTGCGAAGCGTAGTCGCGCTGCGAATCCAGAACCTTCTTGAAGAACGGGTTCTTTTCCGCGGCCTCCTTGGAGATCTGGTCCCAGGCTTCGAGCGTCTTCCTCAGAATGTCATCGGGCGTACGCTCGATGCTCACACCATGCTTCTCGCGGAGTTCCTTGAGTGCGACCGCATTGGCCTTGTTCATTATTGTCTGCGAGCGGAACGTGGCTTCCCAGCTCGCCGCGATCACGATCGCCTGCAGATCCGGGCCGATCGCCTTCCACACGTCCGCGTTGATCAGCAGCTCGAGCACGGTCGCGGGCTCGTGCGTCGACGGCATGTAGAGATACTTGAAGACGGTCTGGAAACCGATCGACATGTCCTCGGCAGGCCCGACCCATTCGCCGCAGTCGATGACGCCGCGCTCGGCTGACGGCACGATCTCGCCACCGGGAAGGTTGACCGTCGCCATGCCCGACCTGCTGAAGACTTCGGCCGTGATGCCCGTCTGACGGCACTTGCGACCTCTGAGGTCTTCCCAACTCTTCACCGGCTTCCGGAACCAGCCAAGAGCCTGATTGGCAACCGACGTCAGGGGAATCGGCACCACATCGCGCTTGAGCTGCTCCTGATAAAGCTCGCGGTAGAGCTCCAGTCCGCCGCCATCATGGATCCAGCCCATGTAGTCGGTCATATCCATGCCGAACGGACCGCCGGGCGAGGGTCCGAACAGCGCGGCAGCGCGATGCTTGCCGAGCCAGTACGCGGCCGCGGTGTGACCACCGTCGATTACCTTCTTGTGGACGGCGTCGAGCACTTCGAACGCGGGAACCACCGTGCCTGCAGGCAACACCTCTATATCGAGGCGACCACCCGACATGACTTTGACCCGCTCGGCAAAGTACTTGAAGTTGGTGAAGTTCATGCTCGCCGACGGGAAGCTCGCTTGAAAGCGGAGCTTATGCGTCGTTTGAGCATTGACCGAGGATTGCGTGAAAGCGCACGCAGCAACAGCGACCGCGGCAACCGCAGTCGCAAATCGCGACAGTACCATAGCGTTTTCTCCCAGCATTTTTTGTATTTTAGAAGGTTCAGTATTGCGCGTTCGCCAAGCCACCGCAATCGCTGGGCATCGCACCGCAACATGCAACCGACGTACGTCCCCACAGTTGGCACCCCCGCTCATCTTGAGTTATCGTTGCCGGCCGCCGGCCAATTGCCGAATAGCCAAATTCTCAAACAGAGCTCGAAAGCGGCGCACATGGAGGAAACAATGCATTCACGCAGGACTGTTCTTGCGGGGCTCGGCGCTGTCGCGACCGGCGCTCTGGCCATGCCGTCCATTGTTCGCGCCCAAGCCCCACTTACCCTCAACGGCGCCGTCCAGTTCAATGACGACCATGCCTTCACCAAGGCGCTCGTGAAGTTCGAGGATCTGGTCAAGCAGTACTACGGCAAGCCGATCAATTTCGTGCTGCACAAGAACTCGTCGCTTGGCCTGGAGAAGCAGTACTTCGAGTACATGGCTCAGGGCAAAGCGGTGGACTACGGCATCGTCTCGCCGGCTCACATGTCTACCTTCTCGAGGGCGGCGCCGTTCATCGACGCGCCCTTCCTGTTCCGGGATCTCGCGCACTGGAACAAGGTGCTCGATGCCGATCTGCTGAAGCCGATCGCCGACGAGATCGCGCAGAAGGCCAATGTCATGCTGATCGGCTATGCCGGCGGCGGCACCCGCAACATCTTCATCAACAAGCCGCTCGGCTCGCTCGAAGAGATCAAGAACCTCAAGGTTCGCGTGCAAGGCGCTCCGATCTGGTCGCGGACGTTCCAGGCGGCGGGCATGGCGCCGACGGTGATCGCCTATAACGAAGTCTACAACGCGATCCAGAACAACGTCATCTCGGCTGGCGAGAACGAGGCGGCGGGCGTGGAGTCAATGAAGTTCTACGAGGTCGCGCCGAATCTCGCCATGACGCAGCACGCCATAACGATCCGGCCGATCTGCTTCTCAGGTAAGGTCTTCCAGACCCTGCCGAAGGAACTGCAGGCGGCCATAATCAAGGCCGGCAAGGAAGCTGGGGCCTATGGCCGACAGGTCGAATCCTCCGAGGACGAGCAGAAGCTGGTGGCGCTCGAGAAGGCCGGCAAGCTGAAGCGCATCCCGTTCAAGGGACGCGACGAGATGAAGAAGCTGGTTGATCCGATCATGGCTGCGTACGCCAAAGAGATCGGCGCCGACGACATCTTCAACAAGATCGTAGCGATACAGTAGCTCGCGCGAACGGTGGCGGTCGCTTCGGCGCCGCCACCTTGTCTCCTCACAAATCGTAAAACCTGCGAGATGACATGAGTGACGTGTCTCCTTCCGCACGGCTGAGCCGCTGGCGCCGCTTCACGCATGCCTATGCCACGCTGCTGTCGTGGCTGCTCGCCTCCTCGATCGCCATCCTGCTAATCCCGGTTAGTCTGCAGATCTTCTCGCGTTATACGGCGCTGATCCCTTCCTACATCTGGACGGAGGAGATGGCGCGCTTCCTGTTCATCTGGACGATCATGATCGGCGCCATGATCGGGGTGCGCGAGTCGACGCATTTCGAAGTGGACGTATGGCCGAGACTGCCGCGGCGCGGCGAAGCATTGGTGCGCATGCTGGGCCGGCTGGGCGTGCTGGTGGCCGCGCTGGTCTTCGTGTCGGCAGGCATCGAGTTCACCAAGTTTGCGTGGCACCGCATCTCGGAGCTGGCGGAGCTGCCGCTGTGGCTGATCCACGTGGCGTGGCCAGTTACGGGCGCGACGTGGCTGATCTTCCTCGGCGAACATCTCGTAGATGACCTGAGAATCGTGCTCGGGAGAACGGCATGACCGGGGCTGTACTCTCGCCGGGGCAGGCGGCTCTGATCCTGTTCGGCCTGTTCTTCCTGCTGATGTTCCTGCGCGTACCTGTGGCGTTCGCGCTCGGTCTCGCCTGCCTGCCGATCCTCATCATCGAGCCGCGTCTCGACACGGTGACGCTGATGCAGGAGACGTTCAACGCCTACAACTCGTTCATCCTGTTGGCGGTGCCGTTCTTCCTGCTGACCGCCAACCTGATGAACGTCGGCGGCACCACCGACCGCCTCATGAAGCTGTCGCGCACCATGGTCGGGCATTTTCCCGGCAGCCTCGCGCAGATCAACGTGGTGCTGTCGATCTTCTTTGCCGGCATATCCGGCTCGTCGACGGCGGACGCGGCGAGCCAGTCGAAGATCTTCATCGAGGCACAGACCAGGGAAGGCTACGACCTCTCGTTCTCGGTCGCTATCACGGCTGTGTCGGCAGTGCTGGCGGTAATCATTCCGCCGTCGATCCTGATGATCGTGTGGGGCGGCATTCTCACGGTGTCGATCGGCGCGCTATTCCTGGCAGGGATCCTGCCGGGCCTGCTGATAGGCGTGGCGCAGATGGCGACCGTGCACGCCTACGCAAAGGCGCGCGGCTATCCCACCTATCCGCGTTCGACATGGCGTGAGCTCTTGTGCGCCACCTGGGTGGCGATCCCGGCGCTGATGACGCCCGGTATCATCATCGGCGGCAAGATATTCGGGTGGTTCACGGCAACGGAATCGGCTTGCATCGCGGTGTTGTACGCCGGCGTGCTGTCCTTGCTGGTCTACCGCGAGATGGACATGAAGGGGCTTTACGGGGCCCTGCTTGACACCGGCAAGCTTGCCGGCATCGCACTGTTCTGCGTCGGCACCGCCAGCACGTTCGGATGGCTGCTCGCGTACTACAAGATCCCAGAAGCGATCCTGACAGGGGTCCAGTCGTGGGGCATGGGCTTTGCCTCGACGGGGTTCTTCATCTCCTTTGTGTTCCTGGTGGTCGGCTGCTTCCTGGATGCCATTCCAGCGATCATCATCTGCGCGCCGATCCTCGAGCCGCTGGCGCGGGCCGTGGCGATGGATCCGGTTCATTTTGCGATGATCGGCATAGTGTCGCTGGCGTTCGGCCTGGTCACGCCGCCTTATGGGCTGTGCCTGATGATCGCCTGCTCCATTGCAGGGATACGCATTCGCGATGCGATCAAGGACACCGGGATCATGCTCATCCCGATGCTGCTGGTGCTGGCGCTGGTGATCATCTGGCCCAAGGTGTCGCTGTTCCTGCCGAACCTGATCTCCCCAGAATTCCTCAGGTAGTCTTTATAGACTATGCTGTGTGTTCGGCGGCGCACATTTGACCGCTGAGTCCACCATAGGTCCGAGCTCCGGAGCTGCCGTTAGGCCAGATGAACCAACGACATGCTGCCGCGACGCTGCGCGGCGTGCGCCAGTGGCGATGCTGCGGGAGCGGCTCGCTCGGCGCGATATCATCGCACCGAGCGATTGCGCTGCTGTCCGCTGACACCATGCATGGTGTGTAGATGATCGATCGTTACGGTAGGCCGGTCACTTGGGAACGGCTTACGGCTTGATGTTCTGATTTACCCGGAAAAGGTTGGCCGGGTCGTACTTTCGCTTCAGCTCCGTAAGCCTCGCGAAATTGCCGCCATAGCTATTCATAATGCGGCCTTCGGCTTCGTCATCCATCATGAAATTGACGTAGGCACCACCGGTCGTGAAGGGGTTGACCGCCTCCCAGTAGGCGCGGCCCCACCGCTTGAGATCCGCTGCCTTGGCTGGATTTGGATCGATGGCGGCGATGACCATTGACCACATACCATCGCGGCAGTTCCATGCGGTGTCCCTGCTGCCAACTTTATGGACGGCGCCGTCGATGGGATAGAGATGCATCAAAGACAGTTCGCTCGGCGACTTGCCTATCTGCGCTAGGTGCACATCGATCGCCTCGTCGGGCAGCTCTTTGACGTAGGCCCCTTTCCAGTACCACTGCATACCCTTCGGCATGAGCGGATCGAACAAGCTCTGCAGAGCCGGATAGGGCATCGGTCCGACCCAATCGACGATGGGTTTGGGAAGCTCTTTTCGAGCTGGCGCGAAGGCCTTCTCGCCTTCCTCCGCCGAACCGTTGAAGCAGCCGATCAGCGCAACGATCTTCTTGCCCCAATGCTCGCGCGGAAACGGGTCCGTCGAGGGCATGGTCTTGATGCCGAGAAAGACGCCCCAATCCGGCGGCGCCTTGGGCAGGTACTCGCGGTACCACTGAAAGATCCGTCGCGCCTCCTTGATCTCCCAGAACATGGGGCCGCCGTAGATCATGCTGACAGGGTGCGCACGGAAGACGAAACTCGTCGCAACGCCGAAGTTTCCACCGCCGCCCCGCAACGCCCAAAGGAGATCAGAATTCTTGTCCTCGCTCGCGGTGACAAAGCTGCCGTCAGCGAGCACCACATCCGCCTCGATCAGGTTGTCGATCGTGAGACCATGCTTCCGCGTGAGATAGCCGCTGCCGCCGCCCAACGTCAGGCCGGCGATACCTGTCGTCGAAACGATGCCTGCCGGGACCGCCAATCCGAACGCATGGGTCGCGTGATCCACATCGCCTTGCGTGCACCCCGGCCCCACGCGCACCGTCCGATTGGCAGGATCGACACGCACTCCTTTCATCTGCGAAAGGTCGATCATGAGGCCGTCATTGCAGCTTCCCAAGCCGGGCCCGTTGTGACCACCGCCGCGAATCGCGATCAGTAGTTTGTTGTCGCGGCCGAAGTTCACGGCCTTGATGACGTCGGCGACATCCGCACAGCGCGCGATTGCGCGGGGCCGCTTGTCGATCATGGCATTGTAGAGGGCGCGAACCTCGTCATAGGTTTCGTCCTGGGGCTCAACGAGCGCACCGCGCAGGCTGCTCTTGAATTCCCCGAGTCTGGCTGCTTCCAACATGGCCGTCTCCGTTCAACATGAAACGCAAGAGGATCCCCGCCCTCGCGTGGAGGGCGGTGCCGGAGTCGCTCAGATCAACTCTGCGAGAACGGGCAGCGCAGCGCGCCACCGCGCCGGCTTCTGCCGGCTTGAACCGCTGCAGCGCATCGCTCCGCGCTGCAACGGTCGATGGGGAGAATAGGGCGTCGGGAATATTGTTTGGCTGCCATCGGAGGCAAAGATTGGCAGCACCGATGGTCTCACGACCCTCGGGTGAATAGCACGCCGACCGAAGTCGGTCGAATCAACAATCTCGGAAGGAGCCGAACGGTGAGCAACGATGCTCGTCCCAGCCTGCGCTCCATACGATCCAGGCCGCAATGCTCGTTACGGAGTGGCGGTCTGGAGTCCAGCTAGCAGACGAATGAAAGCCTTGGAGCGAATGCGAAGCCCGGCACACCAGAAGTGCGCCGGGCCAGCTACTCTGGGTAGTCCCTGCTAGCGAATGGTGATCCACACGCCGTCACGGTAGTAGCCGTGACCGCGACCGACCTTCCGCCAGCGATAGTTGTCTCCCTTCCGCCAGCGCCAGTCGTCACCGTAGATCCGCAGGCCGAATTCCGGGCGGTAGTTGGGACGACCACGCACGCGCCAGCAATCGCCATCGCGGTTGCAGACGATCGCCGCCGACGCCTCAGTGGCCGACATGGTGGTCACGCCGCCGCCGAGCGTCAGCGCGCCAGCCGCTACGAGAAGACTCTTTCCGAAAGCGTTCATCGCTCATACTCCTCCTGAGAAGTCGGCTGAACGCTCGGTCACGGGGAGTGGTTGCAATATCGACTCCCGGTGTCGAGTTTGTCTTGGAACAATCATTATTTGATCGCGCAAAAATTTCTCTGATGGTTGCACTCCACATCCCTCGCAGCGCACAAGCGCCCGCGTTGTCTCAAGCGGTCCGTTGTCTGCGTTTAGCGCTCGGCGAGGAGCGCGCGATACTTTGCTCGACTGGGTTCTGCGGAACCTGCGCTGCTCTGCGGTGTTCCGGTCGGGATGGTTCCGACTGGAGTGCATGTGATGGCGACCCCTCAAGAGCTCGAAGCAAAATTCTGGAAGGCTCTGCAGTCCGATATGACGATGATGCTTGGACTTGATGGCATCGAGGACGGACATGCGCGACCGATGACGGCACAGCTCGAGGGTGCCCATGGTCCGATTTGGTTCTTCACGAGCAAGGAAAACGCGATCGTTCAGAGATTGCCCCGAGGCAACCGAGCGATCGCTACCTTCGCCTCAAAGGGCCACGATCTCTTTGCGACGGTGCACGGCACAATCACCTTGGACAATGATCCCGCAACGATCGACAGACTGTGGAACCGCTACGTCGCAGCATGGTTCGAAGGTGGCAAATCCGATCCGAAACTTGCGCTTCTCCGCTTGGATCCCGAGCGTGGCGAGATCTGGCTGGATGCATCGAGCATCGTTGCAGGAATCAAGCTGCTCCTCGGTGGCGATCCCAAGGAGCAATACAAAGACAACGTCGCGAAGGTCGATCTGCGCTAGTGGCGGATATCCCTATCGATAAGTCTCGCTCGTCCATCACTGCTGCAGGCACGCCGCTTTCAAAAGTATGTCAGGAGGCTGCTGCAGTGCGGTAGCAGTGCCCACACATAAGATCTTTCGGGAGGAGAACTCTAGGTCTAGTCTCGTTCCCGATAACAAAAAGACTGCTCACGGGAGGAACGCATGACTCTTCATTCGACGGCGTCATTGCGCTGGTGCGCAATCATGACCGGTGGCCTGATGGCATTCGGCGCCAGCTCCGCCGCCGCTCAACAACACGGCGGCACACTCCGCGTCTACAATACCACTCAGCCGCCAAGCGCATCGATCCATGAAGAATCGACCATCGCGACGAACATGCCGTTCATGGCGGTGTTCAACAATCTGGTCCGCTTCGATCCTATGAAGCCCTTGAATAGCTTCGACACGATCATTCCCGAACTTGCAACGAGCTGGGCGTGGGACGAGACGGGCACCAAGCTCACCTTCAAGCTCCGCAGCGGCGTCCGGTTTCACGACGGCAAGCCGTTCACGGCGAACGATGTGCGCTGCACCTACCACAGGGCCAGCGGCCTCGATGCCGACAGTGCCTTTCGGCGTAGCCCGCGCAAAATCTGGTACGAGAATCTGAAGGAGGTCGTAGTCGATGACGACCTGACGGCTACTTTTCATTTGACCAAGAAGCAGCCTTCATTGGTGGCGCTTCTCGCGTCCGGCTTGGCGCCCATTTATCCTTGCCATGTCTCCGCGCGAGACATGCGCACGAAACCGGTCGGCACCGGCCCGTTCAAGTTCGTCGAGTTCAAAAGCAACGAGTCGATCAAGCTCGCCAAGAACTCGGACTACTGGGACAAGGGCAAGCCGTACCTCGACGGCATCGAGTGGAAAATCGTGAGCAGTCGGTCGACGCGCATCCTGGCCTTCGTCGCCGGTGAGTTCGATCTGACGTTCGTTGCCGATGTCACGGTGCCGT
>VFQN01004708.1_pt1 | contig 17687 bp, 17 predicted proteins | sample 3512371 | NCBI WGS metagenome assembly VFQN01 (sample SAMN10412370, study PRJNA504923) | tailings metagenome | isolation source: Replicate 2 from Balatoc abandoned mine | place: Philippines: Itogon, Benguet | collected 2017-08-28 | reverse complement strand
CCGCGGAGGGGTGGCAGAGCGGTCGAATGCGGCGGTCTCGAAAACCGTTTCGGGGCGCAAGTTCCGACGGGGGTTCAAATCCCCCCCTCTCCGTTCTCTCTCCCGGATGCCGCATCGCGATTGGCATCTGGGAGTGCCCGAGTGGCGACGGGAGTTCCGCCTGGAACCGCTCGGAACCGCTGCGGAGGGCGTAGGACTCCCCCGCGTTTCCCCCACAGCCCGTGCTCACGACTCCTCCGACGTCGCCGTCCGGCGGCTGCGCCGCAAGTAGGCGTTCAGGAGTTCGGCTGCCTCGTCCTCGTTGCCGGGCATGAGGTGGCCGTACCGGTCGAACGTCATCTGGATCGACGAGTGGCCGAGGTAGGCCATCAGTCCACGTGCGTTCACGCCTGCGGCGATGCACATCGACGCGAAGGTGTGACGGCACTCGTGGAGGCCGATGGGTTCGAGGCCCGCGATCGCCCACGCTCGCACGGCCCGCTCGCGGAGGCTGACGTGCGCGAACGGCCGCGTCTCCGAGCGTCCGAAGATCAGCCCGTCGCGACGGCCAGACCTGAGGAGGTGCTCGGCCAGGTGCGCGCGCAGCTCCTCGGCGATCGGCACCCTCCGGCGGCCGCTTCGGCTCTTCGGCTCGACCGCGCCCTCCTGTGGGTCCCACGATCGCTCGACGTTTATCCGGCCTCCGTCGAGATCGACGTCCGCGACGCGCAGCGCCATGAGCTCCCCGAGGCGCAGGCCAGCGTAGAGGGCGGTCGCCCAGACCGCCCGGTCCACCGCGGGGAGCACCGCCAGGAGCGCGGCCGCCTCGTCCGGCGAGGCGACCCGGTCGCGCGAGCCGCGGACCGCGGGCAGCTCGAGGTGCTCCAGCGGCGAGACGGCGACGTGGCCCGCGCGCAGGGCGCGCCGGTAGAGGACGCGCAGCGGCATGATCGCGTTGCGGACGGTGGACGGCGACGCGCCGTCGGCGACGAGGCGGTTGCACAGCCCCTGCACGTCGGCGCGTCGGACGGCGTCGAGCTTCATGCCCCCGAGCGCCGGCAAGACATGGCGGTTCAGGTGCGCCCGGTATCCGCGCACGACGCTCGGCTTGTAGCGGTCGCCCGAGCGGTTGCGGACGGTTCCGTCGGCCATCCCGTCGACCAGGACCTCCGCGGCCTCTCGCACCGTGAGCGGCCGCTCCGCAGTCAGCGTCCCGCGTCGCACAGCGGTGATGGCCTCGGCGCGCCACGACCGGGCCGCCGCCAGTGTGGGGAAGGTCCGCCGGATCTCCCGGCCCTCGCGCGCGCTCCAGACGGCGGCGCGATAGCTCGGCTTGCATCCGCAGCGCCGTCCCTCCCGCGAGGCGCAGCCGCGCTGGTGCCGTACCTCTATGCCCGGTGGCATCGCCGCGCCTCCCTCAGCTCGCCCATCGCGCGGCCTCCCGGTCCAGCCATCGCTCGAGCTCGCTCACCGGGACGATCAGGCACCGGCCGCGCCGCACCACTCGGAGCTCGTGACGGATATGCCGGTCGAAGGTGTCGCGCGAGACGCCGAGCGTCGCCGCGGCCTCGTCGAGCGTGAGACCGAGCCGTGGCGAGCCCGCCGGCCCGTTCCGTTCCCATCCGGGAGCAGTCACGGGATGTACCCGACGCGCCGGGCGCCGACGTGGATGTGGTTCCAGTGGTTGCCGCCGACGTAGGTTCGCCAGAGGAGCTGGTAGCGGATGCCGCAGCGTTCGACGTTGAGGACACCGCCCTCCGATCCCCAGTCGGCATACCCTGGCCCGCCGACCGCCATTGCGAGCCGGGATGCGGCCGCGTCGCCGGTGGGCGCGGTCGTCGTGAGGTCCATCGCGAAGCACTGGGCGCATCCGGTCCAGTGGTCGGAGACGCCGCCGCTCGCCGTGTTGCGACGCTCGCGCTTGACGCTTGACACCGGCAGGCCGGCGAGGCGCGCGAGCGCCTCGACCGGGCGTTCGGTGCCGCCCCACGGTCCGGCCGGGCAGAGATCCGCCTGGATGTCCCCGGGCGCTGGTGGCGCGTAGGCAATCGAGCCGTCGGGGTCGCCGCCGAGGTCCTCGTAGTAGCGGCCCACGGCGTCGGTCCAGGCGGAGTTGAGACCGGTCGGGTCGTTGGAGGCGCCGATCGGCGCCCAGACTGGCTGGACCTCGGCGAGGGTGTCACGGCCGCGAGCGACGTACCCCTGAGCCAGCCCGCGCGCGACGGCGGCGATGTTCGCCTCCCAGCTCGGGAAGGCGATCGCCGGACCCCAGCCGAACGCGTTGTGGATGCCCGCACCCGAGCCGGCGGTGCCGAGCACCGATTCGTGCATCGCGATCGCCACAAGCGCTCGCGGGTCGATGCCGTTGCGCTCCCCCTCGCGCACGAAGACGGCCCCGAGTCCGACCAGGGGGGAGGCGGGCACCTGCTCGGCCATCCAGCGGTCGAGCGAGCCGGCGTCGGCGGGGGCAGCCCCGGCGCCGCCCCCGGGGCCTGCCACGCCGAGGAGGGCGATCACCGGCAGCCCGATCGCCAGCGACAGCAGCGCCGCGAGACCCGCGCCGGCGACGGCGAGCGGCCGGCCGATGCTGTGCCCGGCGGAGCTCACGTCGCCTTTGTGCCTCGCGGCCGCGGGCGGCGGCGCCGGGGCTTCGACGCCGCCTCCTCGCCTGCACCGGCAGGGCGGATCTCGAGCGGCGGCTCCATGACCGCCTGTACCTCAACCACCGGGCGCCAGGCGGGAAGGTCGGGAAGCATCCCAGCCCCAAGCCGGCGGGAGACCTCGTCGGCCGCCTTGACCACCACCGCCGCGACGTCGTCGAGCTGTTCCAGCGGGAGCCGACTCGGGGTGTTGCCGACGCCGATCGCGGCGACCACCGCTCCCGAGTGGTCGCGGACGGCCGCGCCGATCGAACGCCGCGCCTCGTGGAACTCGCCGTCCTCGAGGGCGTAGCCGCGCTCTCGCGCCCGGTCCAGGTCCGCGAGCAGCGCGTCGCGGTCGACCAGGGTGCGGCTCGTCCATGGCGCGAGCACGATCTCCGCAAGCGCGGCGTCTCGTTCGTCGGGCGGGAGCTCCGCGAGGATCGCCTTGCCCAGGGAGGTGGCATGGGCGGGGAACGCCCGGCCGATGGCTCGCTCCGGTCCGCGGAAGTGGTCGATGTGGACCGCGTGGCCGCCCGAGAGGACGGCGATCAGGCCGCCGAGGCCGGTCGCCTCCTGCAGGCGACCGAGGGGCTCGCGGAACTCGTCCCAGGGGCGCAGGGTGGACAGTGCGTAGGCGCCGAGCTGCGCCAGCCGGACGCCGAGCCGCCAGCTGCCCGAGGTCGCGCCCCTGACGACCAGCCCCGCTGACTCGAGCGGTCGCAGCAGCTTGTTCGCGTACTGCTCGGAGAGGCCAAGTTCCGCCGCGATCGCCGAGAGGCTGAGCTCGCCGCGCTCGGGCGGGCTGAAGAGGTCGAGGATCGAGAGCGCGTGCTCGAGCTGGCGCACGCGGTTCGATCCGGTGAACCGCGACTCAGCCATGCCGGCCGGCCCGCTTGGTCAGGTGGCGCGACGGGCGGCGCGCCGGCGGTCGTAGCGCAGTCGGTCCTCCGGCTCGTCTCGGCGCATGTGCTCGATCAGCTCCTCGCGCGAGAACCGCCAGCGCTGCCCCTCCCGCCATCCTGGCAGGCGCCCCTGGTTCGCCTCCGAGCGCACCGTCCACTCCTTGGTGCGCAGGAAGGCCGCGGCCTCGGCGGCGTCCATGCTGGGCGCCGCGCTTCCCTCTGACCCCTCGAACGGCGAGCGCGGGAAGAGCTCCTCGTCCGCGGTCGGGGTTCGGCGCTGGCGGATCCCCCGGGTCTCGGCGACCAGGTCGCGCAGGAAGCGCCATTCCTTGCCGATCCGCCGAGCCGGCAGGCGCCCGGACTTCGCCGCGCGCTGCACGGTCTCGATGTTCTGGCCGAGCCATTCCGCCACCTCGCTGGCGGTAAGGACCTCGTTCGCCGGTGTGCGCGCCACGCCGGTCATCTTGACCGACCGGAGGAGGTTGCGGAGCCGGGATCCTGGAATATTTCATAAGTTGTGCGCGCGCCTCACTTGTGCGCTACAGTCGGTTTGCCGTTCACAGTCAACCGAGCATACGAGGACGACGGCGAGGGGCGCCACGGGGACGAGCGCCCAGAGGTCGCTGAACCGAAGGTCCTGCCGGTCGACTTTCCCGGGCCCGTGCGGTGGGATCCGGTTCTCGGACCCGGGGGAGAGGATCTCGGCGACGGCCTGGTGCCGCTCGACGGACCGCCCCCTGCTGCCCGGACTCCAAGCGCCAGCCCCCAGGGCGGCAGGCGGCGCCCTCGGTCCGGTCCCCGCCCAGGGCGAACGCGACCGGCCGGGGTCCGTACGGCTCCTCGGCGTCGGGGTTTCCCGGCGCTCACCCTCCCCGGCATGCTCGCTGCGACCGGCCTCGTCGGGCTCGCGGCGATCCTGGTGACGGTGGTGTTCACCTTCGATGGCGCACCCCAGGCAGGCCGTGACGGCGGGCAGCGAGCAACCGCCCCCGATGTCACGGGCTCGACTCGCCCGAGCGCCGCCGCGCTGATCGACGCATCGACCGGGCTGCAGGACCGGATCGACCGCACCCTGCGGCGGGAGCGCGCCACCGCCCTCCGGGAGCGCGAGCTTGCGCGCAAGAAGGATCGCCAGCGCCGCGCGCACGCCGCACCGCGGAGCGCACCGGTCACGACCGAGGTCGTCGCCAGCCCTCCGCCCGCCCCGGAGCCCGCGCGCGATCCGTGGCCCGGCGTCTCGCGGGCCGAGCGCGAGTTCACACCAGGTCCGTGGAACCTCAGTTGAAGCGCCGCCGCCGTCCGGTAGCCCTCATCTTCCTCGCCGCCGGCGGCGCCGCAGCGCTGGCGTCGCCGGCCGGCGCAACCGAGGGAAGCCTCTACACCTACGGGGTGGACGCGCTCGTCGCCCAGGCGGTGCCCGACGGGCAGTGCTCGGTCGCCCAGGTGGGCGCCAGCTTCGGCGTCACCTGCCCGCCGATCGGAACCTCGCTCACGGGGACCAAGTGGCAGATCGACCTGCGGACGCCGGCGCCGGGGTCGGTGGTCGAGTCCTTAATCTGGCGGGCCGTCCGCTTCCATCAGACGGCCACCTCGATCGCCCAGCAGGTGCTCGCGGACGGAGCCCCGGTCTGGCAGGTGGCCGAGGCGGACATCCCCCGGAGCCCGGCGCAGCCGAAGGCCTATGAGGTGAACCTCCGCGCGATCACCGCGTCACTGCGGCTCTACCAGACAGAGGCCCGACAGCAGCCAAATCGCGTGTGGACGTTCCTCGACCCGACGATCCTGGTGCGCGATCTCGAGGGGCCGGTCGCCCGTTGGACCTCGGTGCCGGCGGGATGGGTGACGAACGACAGGGCCCGGGTGGAATGGCAGACCAGCGACAACTTCGGCTCTGATGGGATCGGCCAGCAGCGAATCAGCCTCGGCGGGCGGACGCTGTACGCCGCCTCGCCCGGCGCGGGGTCGCAGATCGCGGACCTCGACCTCGCGGCCGTGCCCGACGGGGTCCAGACGCTTCGGCTCCAGGCGGACGGCGACGGAACCGCCGGCTCCGGACTCCAGGACGCGACCATCCGGATCGACCGCACGCCGCCGACAGCGTCGGTCGCGCTGCTCGGCCTGCCCGACGGGCTCGTCCGCGCCACGGTGTCGGCATCCGACGCTGCCAGCGGCGTCCGGGACTGGCGGCTCACGGCGCGAGCGCCGGACGGCCCGACGGTCGCCTCGTCGGCGACCGGCGGGAACGTCGTCGATGTCGACCTCGCCCAGCACGCCGCCCCGGGGGAGTCCATCCGCTTCGTCCTGACGGCGACCGACAACGCCGGGCTCACCCGAGTGGTCACGTCCGCCCTCGCGACCCGCCCCGGCCCGGGAGGAGCCGCACCCACGACGACGATCATCGGCGGCGCCGGCCCCTTCGGAGAGCCGGGACGGATCGAGGCAAGCGGAGCGCCGCTGCCCAACTTCTCCCGCATCGAGACGCGGGGTCTCCGCGCCAACCAAGCACGCAGCTACAGCCGCACCGGCCGGCTCCTGATCCCGTTGATCGTCGCGACCTACTCCCGCCCCGTGTCGGTGAAGGGCCGCTTCCTCCACGCGAACGGGAAGGGCCTGCGTGGCGCGACCGTGTACCTGACCGATCCGAAGGGCTTCACGGCAGGTACGACGCTGGCAGACCGCCGTGGCCGATTCGCCTTCCGTGTCAGCCCGAGAAGGGCCGGCACCTGGCGAGCAATCGCCCTTGGCCGGCCGCTCGTCGTGGCGCCCGCCGTCATCCATCTGCGCCCGCTAGTGACGACGCGCATCAGCGCACTGAGGGTTCGTCCTGGAGAAATGCTGCGCGTCACGGGCTCGGTCGCGCCGCGAGGAGCTGGCCGCGCCAAGCTCGTCAAGCTCGAATGGCGACTGCATGGCCAGTGGCTCCCCCTTCGGCTGACGACCGCCGACCGGCGGGGGCGCTTCGTCCTGCGCTACCGATTCAGCCCTGGCACCGGCGCGTTCACCGTCCCGATGCGTATCGTCGTGCCGCGCGAGAAGGGCTGGCTGTTTCTGCCGACCGTCGCCCGTCGCTTTACGGTCGCCGTGCGCTGATCCCTGCGGGTATTGCTTCCTCGCCAACCGGTCCCGGCACGTCTGCTGTTACAGGCTGGCGGACCCGCCCTCAACCGAACCGGCTGAGGTAACCCAGCCCATCAACTGGGTGCCCATAGCTCCTTCCAGGCTGGGACTGCGAGACCGCCACGCAATCTAGATTCCTGATCCCGGCCCGCTTCGTGGCGTTGAAGCGACACTTGCCCGAGAGCGTTCGTCGGACGCTACTCTTGCTGGCATAGGCGCCGCTGGCGTCGGCGAGCTCCCGACAGGCCTCGACGCGCGCCCCGATCCGTCGCCGATCCCACCCAATCCTTTGGGTCAGCCGCAACACCTCGGGGGCACAGCTCTGCTGCTCGTCTGGAACCCCAACCCGACGGTCGACGTCGCGAGCGAGATCGCCAGCCTGAGAGTGGGCGATGTCCATGCGGCGTCTGAGCAAACGGTCTCGCCCGGAGGGAAGGGCACCCTCGTGCTTGGAGCGCTTGCCCAGCTCCAGACCGACTGTCTCGGAATCGCTCCCATTGCTGGCGTCACGGGCCGCGTATTCGAAGCACTCGTTCGAGAACGCGAACTTCCGATGGAAGTGACCGCCGTGGACGGCATGACACGAGTCGCGGTCAGCCTCGTGGAGCGCACACGCGCAGCCGCGACCGTGATTAACGGGCCTGGGCCTCAGACGGACAGTCGGGCATGGCTGAGGCATGTCGCGCGCGTCGAGGAGCTCGCGGGGTCTGGCACGTTCAAGTACGTCGCGGTTGCCGGCCGACCACCCACCACGGCACCCGACGATCTGACGGCACGGATCTGCCGCGTAGCGAGAGGCGCCGGCGCAAAGACTGTTATCGACGTCGCTTCGCCGGTGCTTGAGAATGCGCTGAGGGAACGACCATGGCTTGTGAAAGTGAACCTGCTCGAAGCCGAACAGGTCACGGGTCCCAGCGCAGACGCGCTGCAAGCTGCTGCGAGACTCAAGGGCGCGGGCGCCGATCACGCAATCGTGACCGATGGCCCTCACCCCGTTGGTGCCGACTTCATGGGGGAGCAGGTGCTCGTAGCTCCACCCGTTGTCGCTACCCGCTCCGCGGTCGGGTGCGGGGATTGCTTCCTCGCGGGCATCCTTCATGCACTCCACGCGCCCGTGACGGCCTCTGCCGCGCTTTACCAGGCAATCGCGATCGCGGCCGCTGCTGCTGAAACGCTGGCGCCGGGCGACTTCAAACTAGCTCGCGCCAGCGAACTTCTGACGAGCTTGGCAGGCGCCCCGGTCGCGACCTGGTCTAGAGCGTAGCCATCGCCGACACAATCGCCTCGTGTTCCGCGGCGCTACTAGAGCAGATCCAAGGGTCCTCGCGCGAGTCACCGAGGTCGTCGAACGCCAGCGCGGCTCCGCTACCCGTGGTCAGAATCAGCCCAGCCTCGCGTGCGAGGACTACTCCCGCCGCGAGGTCCCACGAGCGCCACGTGGGGGACTTTCTCGTCGGCAGGTACACCGCCGACGAACACTCACCCGACAGAACCGCCGCCACCTTCTGTGCTGCGTGGGGCTCGGACACCGGCATGAAGCCTCTCTGTTCGAGAACCCGGGCGAGTCCGGACGCTTGCTCGATGTGGTCCGGACTGACGCCTACCGTCTTCGGACGTTTCGCATCAGCGAGGTAGACAGACCTTGAGTCGAACGTGACCGCCCTGAGCGGCTGGTGGATGATGCCGGCTGACGGCATCCCGTCTACGAAGAGCGCGCATGACACCCACCAGGTGTCCGCGCCCTTAAGCAAGCTTTCGGTGCCGTCGATCGGGTCAAGCACGCCGAGGATGCGATGACGGCTATCGTCGCCAACCGATCGCATAGAACCCAGCTCTTCGGAGAGGAGCGTGGATCCGGGAAAGTATTTCGCGAAGCTCCTTCGCGCTGCTAGGTCGATACGAACGTCGAGTTCTGTTACTGGACTACCGTTCTTGCCCTTTGTCCATACTTCGGGATCCGGCAGTTCGCGGACCAATCGCTCGACCTCAAAAAGGAGCGCATCAATGAAGAGCGCCCAAGACTCGCCGGAGGTCGTCACGACTCGCGGCTCGCAGTCAGCGAGCCTGAGACGGTCTGTACCGAGCTGCCTCGGTAACGTCGTTCGCCGAAGAGCAACTCGCGACCATCGTGCACCCTTTGGAGGTCATCAGCGCTGTGGCACGCGAACACCATGCTGCGTCTCGAGTGCGTCGTGCGGTTCACGCCAACCGAGTGGAAAGCTAGGGCGTCAATAAGGAGTACGCCGCCCCGCGGCATCGGGACCGGCAATTCTTGGCCGATAAGGTGATGAAAAGACTCGTGCTCGTCGGCCCACGTGCCACCGCCATCGTTCGACTGGGGGCCGGCATACGGCAGCGACTGGCTCCCTGGGACTACGTGAGTGCAACCGTTCAGAACTGTCGCGTCGTCGACATAGACGAACACGCTCACCACGGGCCGACTCCAGTGGCGAACATCCCGATGTAGGCGGAACGGGATGTCTCCTGCTCGGTTGAGAGCAGCTTGATTGTGCCGATCGCGGACTACTTCAACGTCTGGTCCGAGTAGAGCGACAAGAAGACTGGCGACTCGCGAGTGGCGAAGAGCTTCAAGGAAAACGGGGTCACGATCGACCAGGCTATCAATACGACTGATCTCCCCAACCGCGTTGTAGCGCGCAGGTGGATGCTTGGCAGAGAACTCGCGATCGAGCGCGACCTCGATTTGAGACATGAGCGGAGCAGGAAGTGTGCCGGGCATCCGAACATAACCGTTACGGAGGAAGAACGTGGCGAGTTCCGCCTCACGCATCGCCGGTCTCACCGTATGCGTCCCACATCAGTTCAACCTGCTCTCGATAAAAGTGGAACCATCCGGGGTCAATGCGGAGGCTCGCGACGAAGCCGGGACGACGATTGGACGGGACCCTCCAGGGGGTAAGCCAGATCCAAGCCGCTGCGCTATCGGGGTCATCTTCGTCGAAGACATACACGGTGTAGGGTGGCATACAATCAATGAGGCGCATCTCGAACGATCCAGTGCCTCTTGCAGCTTCTCCGATTGTCGAGAGAATCGCTAGAGCGGCCTCGTGCTGGTGGCGCGCAGCGGCCGGGGGCTTAGGTAGGTAGCTGCGCTGGTTCGCTTCGAGGACTGCGTGCGCAGTCGGATCGATGGCGAGAACCCGCAGACGGCCGCCCTGCGAAACGATGCGGGCCAAGTCGGCCGAGTAGGCCGACGCCATGCGGTTGTGCGAGAACCCAAGCATCGAAAGGGTCTTGCAGCTGGCCATAGCGGCGCGGAACTTCTCACTGTTGTCTACGTACGGCTCGCAGAAGATCTCGTCGAGCGGGGAGGAGTACTCCGTGGGTTCTACGAGGCCTGTTTGCCGCGAGGCACGGTCGGAGAGCGCACGCTCTCTTTTGGAGATCAGGGCACGGATGCCCTTAGCCAGCTGAGATCGCACTGTCCGTTCGAACTCGTCGACTTCGGTGTAGGACCACCAAGCTTGGGCCTTCGGCATCTCCTTCTTGAACGCCTGTAGCCGGGCAAGCTGAGTGGCGTCCGTAGACGCCGGAATCGGCCGATCGCAGAAGAAGATCATCACGTCAGGGTGACCTTGTTCGGTCCACGCGTCCCAAGCGCGTCGTAGCTCGTGTTCTGTCCCCGACCCCGCACCCATCGTCGGCGTGCCGAACCGTGACCAGAAGATCCCTATCACGACGTCAGCGTGAGAGATCTCCATGAGGTCGTCAATCAGCCCCTGCGCACCGCCTGAATGCATCCCCGAGCGAGAGTCGGTCTCCCACCTCCACAGCACGACCTTAATGTCGTCGCGCTCACGGTTGAGCTCGTCAACTATGAGCGCCACTCTTTCTCGCTCGATGGAGACGTCACCGGGCGAAACGAGAGCTACGGTGACTTTCTGCACCAACTGGGGAGTTTCCACGCGCTGAGCCTATCGGACGCCACTGCTTTGGCCGTGTCATGCCTCGACGCGGCTTTGATTGCCTGAGAGCTAGTTTCGGAACGACTCCTCGAGCTCCCCGAGGCAGATCAGGTAGCAGCCGAGGCGGAGGGAAAGCCTCCTGCAGCTCGGTGCCGCGGGAATGGCACAGAGGCGTCGGAACTGACCGGAGCCGCGGGCGGTGTGCGCCGGCGGACGAGCAGCGGCCAGAAGCCGGTTGAGCGAGGGCGTTGTTCTCCGGCTGACGACTCTTGGGAGCGACCGCGCCTGGCTGGCAGTCGCGGGGTGCGGACCCGCCTGGTTCGACACCCGGATGGATGTGCTTCGAGGCACCTCGGCCGGGAGGCCCGGCCGTTTCGCGGCATCAAAGGTCATCCCTTCCGAGGGTCGGGACCGCCACATCCGGAGGACGCCGGAAGCGTCCCCCGGACGCAGCCGTCGGAGGAGCCTCGCCGTCGCAGCTCTCTCAAATCGAGCTTGCAACGGTTGCGACCGTATGATTGGTTTGCTCTCCACAGTCAACCGATCTAGGAGGGCTCATGCAGCCGCTCTTTCCGCGGCCGCTCCAGGTCTCCGCGAAGCCCGATCCTTCTGGGCTGCCGGGCCAAGACAAGCTTCAGAAGCTCGTGGACGGGCTCTACTCCTGGTCGCTCATCCTCATCCTGGCCGCGCTCGTCGTCGCCGCGGTCGCGTGGGCCTGGGGCGCGCACTCGAATCACCACGGGGCCGCTTCGGGCGGTCGGCGAGGCGTCCTGCTCGGGGCGGCCGCCGGCCTGCTCGTCGGCATGGCCCCGCAGGTGGTCAACTTCTTCTACGGCGTCGGTCGCCAGTAGCCGTGGCACCGCGTGTCATCGCGAGGTCGGACGCGGCTGGCCTCGGGCGCCGCCAATGGCTTCGCTTTGCGGGAGCGGCGAGCCTGCTCCTCGCCGTGGGCTTTGCGGCAGGTCGTCTCGCTGCGCCTTCAGCGGACCACGCGGCTGCGCCCGCCGGCCCCGCGTCTGGGGTGTCGCCACGCGTGGCCTCGCCGCCCCCGACACCTGTGGATGCCGGGGGCGAGCGAACCCGGCTCGGCGCCGCCCACGCGGCGGCGAGCGCGCTTTCGTCGCTCGCGGACGCCCGCCTCCTCGCTGATGAGGGTCGCTGGCGCGCCGTCGTCTCCGAGATCGCCCGCCCGGCGTACCGGGCGGAGCTCATCCCGGTCTTCGAGCGGACCTACGACTACCTGTCCGAAACGCTCGGCGCACCCGCCCGGCGGGGCGAGGCCGTCCTTCGGATGACGCCCCTGGGGTACAGGGTCGAGTCGTACTCCGGCCGCCGAGCGACGGTTGCGGTCTGGCAGATGACGCTCCTGGCGACGCCCGAGCGCGCGCCGATCGCTGCCTGGTCGACGAGCCGTGCGGAGCTCGTCTGGGCGGGCGGGCGCTGGAGGGTCGAGCGCTTCGGGGTCGACGCACCCGGGCCGACCCCTACGGTCACCGCGCCCGCCACGCCGACCGCCGCGGGCGAGTTCGTCGCGCTCGCCGACGGCCTCACGCCCTTCACGCCGTGACGGCGCCCCGCCCGCTGGCCAGTACCGGCGTCCTCGCCCTGGTCGTCGTCCTCCTCGTCGCCACACTCCAGCCCCTCTGGCAGCCGAGCCGGGCGCAGGCGCTCGACCTCCCCGGGCCTTGCGACGTCCCGGGCGTCAGCGTCGTGTGCAACGCCGCCGGGGATGCGGCGAGTGCGGCGGCCGGCGCGGCAGGCGATGCCATCCTCGGCCAACTGACGTCCTGGGTCGGCGACGGTGCGTCGTGGCTGCTTCGCCAGGTCGCCCAGGCGATCGACTCGACGACGGCCGTCGACCTGACCGCACCCTGGTTCGATAGCCACTACGGGTTCATGTTCCAGGTCGGCGCGATCCTGCTCCTTCCGCTCGTGCTGCTGACGGTCCTGCAGGCGCTGCTGCGGCAGAACCCGCGGATCCTCCTTCGCCTGGTACTGCTCTACCTGCCGGCGGCGATGCTCCTAACGGGCCTCGCCGTCGCCGTCGCGCAGACGTCGATCGCCGTGGTCGACGCGCTCTCGGCTGACCTCACCGCTCAGGTCGCGAAGGACACCGGCACCCTCGCGACCTCGCTCACCGAGGCGAGCGCCGTCGGCGGGCCCGTCCCGCTCTTCGCGTCCTTCCTCATGGCCCTCGTGATGGCCCTGGCGGCGCTCTTCGTCTGGTTCGAACTCATCCTCCGTTCCGGTGTCGTCTACGTGGCGATGATGTTCTTGCCGCTCTTCCTCGCCACGATGATCTGGCCGGTCACGTCGGGCTGGGTGCGGCGGCTCGTGCAGCTGATCGTCGCGGCGATCCTCTCGAAGCTCGTGATCGTCGCCACGCTGTCGCTCGGCCTCTCGGCACTCTCCTCGGGCGACGGTGTTTCCGTGGTGCTCGCGGGCGCTGGGATGTTCCTGATCGCGGCCTTCTCGCCGTTCGTCCTCTTCTCCCTCGTCCCGCTAGCCGCCGAGATTGCACAGCCCCAGCGCGAAAGCCGCCACGCCGTCGCCGCCGCGACCGGCACCTCGCTCGCCTGGAACGTCGCGCGCACGAGGATGGCCTTCGGCACGGCGGGGACCGGCGCGGCCACCATGACGGCGCTCGGCACCGGGGTCGCCGGCTCGGGCGGCCCCCGTGGCCCCGGCGGCTCGTCCGGGCCGGCGGGTGTCGGTGGCGGCGGTCCGCGCGGTCCGGCCGGCCCCGCTCCGTCGGGTGCGGCGGGCACGTCCCTGGCGATGGTCCGGGCGGCCGATGCACTCGGCGGCAGCGGGACGCCCGGAACACCGCCGGCGGCGTCCGCCGATCGAAAGACGCCGCCGGCACCGCGGGGGACCAACGTGCGCACGCAGCTCGACATCGGGCCGTACACCGGGAGCGGGGATGGCGTCTGACCCGGCGCGCTACCGCTTCGGGCCGCTCGAACCCTCGGGAGCGATCGGCGGGCTCGGCTGGAGCCAACTCGCGTGCGTCGCGGTCGGCCTCGTTGGCCTCGTCGTCTGCCTCAACGTCTCGCCCGGCACAGGCGGAGCGCTGGTCGGCCTCGGACTCGCCGGCGGGGCGCTCGCGAGCGCCTTCCTCCGCCTGGGCGGAAGGCCGCCTGTCACCTGGGCGGCGATCGCCGCCGGCCACCTCGGCCGACGCGCGCTCGGCCGCCATCGCTACGCGTCGGCGGCTCCCGTCTTCGGGCGCGGGGACGAAGATGCTCCGAGCCTTCCCGAGAGCCTCGGCTCGCTTCGGATCCTTGCGGCCCAAGGCGCCCGTGGCGACATCGGCATCGCGCGCGACGGCTCGACATGGACGGCCGTCCTCTCCGTCGAGGGCGGCGCCTTCGCCCTCCTCGAGCTCGACGCAAAGGAACGGCGGGTTGGCCGCTGGGGCGCGGTCCTGTCGGGCCTCGCCCGCGGTGGCAGCCCGGTCAGCCGCATCGCCTGGCTCGACCGCACGGTAATGGAGCCGGTCGACGAGCTCGGCCGGTACCTGCGCGATGGACTCGCGATGCCCGCGTCCCACCCCGGCGTGAGGTCCTACATCGAGCTGCTCGACGAGGCGGGGCCGGCGGCCCGGCGGCACGAGACGTTCATCGCACTCCAGATCGACGCCCGCCGGGCCTCGGGCGCGATCCGGCGCTCCGGCGGCGGCGACAACGGGGCCGTCGCGGTCCTGGTGCGCGAGCTGGGCGTACTGGCCGACCACCTTCGCCGGGCCGAGGTGAGCGTCCGCGGCGCCCTCAGCCCGCGCCTTCTCGCCCGGGCGATCCGCCTGGGATTCTGTCCCGACGACCGTCCCGGCCTCGACCGGCGAGGGGCCGGGGACCCCGAGGCGGCAGGCGTCGATCCGCAGAGCGCCGGCCCGATGGCGGCCCTCGAGTCCTGGCGCCACTACCGCTCGGACGGAGCGCTCCACTGCACCTACTGGGTCGCCGAGTGGCCGCGGATCGACGTCGGCGCCGACTTCCTCCTGCCGTTCATGGTCGCGGGAACGACCCGGCGGACCTTCGCGGTGGTGATGGAGCCGCTCGACCCGGCGCGGGCGCTTCGAGCGGCCGAGAACGCCCGCACCAACGAGGTCTCCGACGACGACCTACGCGCCCGGATGGGCTTCCTCGCCACGGCGCGCCGCAGGCGCCAGCAGGAGGCGCTCCTCGACCGCGAGCGCGAGCTGGCCGAGGGCCACTCGGGGGTGCGCTTCTCCGGCTACCTCACCGTCTCCGCGGCCGGCGAGGACGAGCTCGCTGACGCGATGGCCGACATCGAGCGCTCGGCCCAGACCGTCGGGCTGGAGCTGCGGCCGCTGTGGGGCGAGCAGGCGATGGGCTTCACCTACACCCTCCCGCTCTGCCGGGGCCTCCGGTGAGCGTCCGACCGCGCCATCCCGCCCACCAGCTGACGAGCGCACACCTGCAGGCGGCCTATCCGTTCATCGGGCACGGCGGCCTCGGCGGGCGCGGCGTCTACATCGGCCAGGAGACCTACAGCCGCCAGAGCTTCTGCTACGACCCCTGGGTCCTCTACGAGGACGGGGTCATCACCGGCCCCTCGGCGCTCGTGGCGGGGCAGGTCGGCCTCGGCAAGTCGGCCCTCGTGAAGACGTACCTCGCCCGCCAGGCGATCTTCGGCCGCCGCGCCGTCGTCATTGACCCGAAGGGCGAGTACGGACCCCTCACCGAGTGGTTCGGCAGCCAGCCGATCCGGCTCGCGCCCGGCGGCGAGGTCCGGCTCAACCCCCTGGACACGGCCGGCGGGCGGGAGGAGCGGGTGGCCCTGCTCGGCGCTCTGGTCGCAGGGTCGCTGCGGCGCGCCCTGACACCCGAGGAGCACACCGCCCTCGACCTGGCCTACCGGGCCGCGGCGACGAGCGGCGTCCCCACCCTCCCGGCCGTCCAGGGCCATCTCCTTCATCCGGCCCGCGACGCCGCGGCGCCCCTGGCGACCGATGTCGAGTCGCTCGCCGGATACGGGCGCGCCTGCGCGCTGGAGCTCCGGCGCCTGTGCGAGGGCGACCTCCACGGGATGTTCGATGGCCCCACCACCGACGGCGTCGAGCTCGACGCGCCAATCGTCGTGCTCGACCTCTCCGCCCTCCACGGCTCTCCGGCCATGGCCGTGCTCATGGTCTGCGTGAGCGCCTGGCTCTCGGGGCGCCTCGCCCGCGACGAGGGCATGAAGCGGCTCGTCGTGCTCGACGAGGGCTGGGCCGTCCTCGCCGATCCCGCGGCGGCCAGCTTCCTGCAGCGCTCGTGGAAGCTGGCGCGCTCCTATGGGGTCGCCAACATGCTCGTCGTCCACCGCCTCTCGGACCTCGCGGCGGCCGGCGACCTCGGATCGCGCGAGGTGAAGATCGCGCAGGGGCTCCTGTCCGACTCGGAGACCCGGGTGATCCTGAAGCAGAGCCCCGCCGACCTCGAGGCGACCCGCGAGCTGATTGGCCTCACCGGCACGGAGGTCGACCACGTCGCCGACATGCCCGTCGGCGGCGCCCTCTGGAAGGTCGGCCGGCGCTCCTTCGTCGTGGAGCACCGCATCTCCGCCGCTGAGCGCACCCTGATCGACACCGATGGCCGGATGCGCACTCGCACTCCCGCCGCCTGACGAAGGAGACCTGCGATGGACGAGGCGAGCCCCCGAATGGCCGCTCCCGAGATTCCCGAAGCGCTCCTCCCCCGTGCCGCCGACTCGGACCTTGTCCGCCGGGCGACCGCAGCCGCGGACCTCGTCGCCGGCTTCGGGGCTTCGGCGCGCCTCGATGGGCGCTTCCGCCTGGCCGTCGGCGACCTCGCACACGCGGTGACCGGCCTGGAGGGGATGCGCGCCTGCGGCCTGGCGCCGGCAGTGGCCGACGAGGCCCTGCCGAGGCTCGCCGAGGTCCTCGGCCTCGTCGAGCGGGCGCTGGAGCGCGCCGTACCCGAGCTCCAGGCCGAGCAGCGCGAGACCGAAGCCGCCCGGGAGCCAAGGAGGCGTCCGCGGAAGGCGAGCGCACCGGCCGCCAAGTAGGCGACCGATGCCGCCGCGGCCGAATCGTGCGGGCTCGCCCGATGATCTCTGGATCAGCCTCGGCCTGATCGTCCTCGGCGGCGCTCTGGCCCTGGCCGCGCTTGTGTGGTGCGTCGGCATGCTCGCAGGGCTCGCGTTCGGGAACGGCCGGCCCGGCACCGGACTCGGCGAGATGCCCGGCGTGCTCGCGCGACTGCCGGGCAGCCTCCCCGACCCGTCCGCCGCCTGGCCGGCCGGCGACCGCGACCGGCTTCCGGGCCCGATCGGCTTCTACGGCGCCGCCCTCGTGGTCGTCGGCTCGCTGGGAGCGCTCGGCATCGGCGCCGCCCGGACGGCGCGCCGATTGGCGGGCGCGCCGCTGCGGGCAGGGGCGACCGGAGCTCGGTGGGCCCGCCGGCGCGACCTGCGCCCGCTCGTCGTGCGCCGCCCCGTGGCCGGCCGGTTGACGCTCGGGCGCATGGCCCGGACGCTCCTCGCGACCGAGGCCCGGGCCAGCACGCTCGTGATCGGCCCGAGCCAGTCGGGCAAGACCGCGGGCCTCGCCATTCCGGCGATCCTCGAGGCGGTCGGACCGGTGCTCGCCGTCTCGGTCAAGCGCGACCTTCTCGACCACACGATCGCCGCCCGGCGTGCGCGGGGGCGCGTCCTCGTCTACGACCCCACCGGCGCCGCGCACCTCGACGGGTCCGACCTGGTCGGCTGGGACCCGGTGCGCTCCTGCGAGGAGTGGGCCGACGCGCGCCGGATGGCCCACAACCTCACCAGCGCGCAGGGGGCGTCAGGCGGGCGCGACGCCGAGTTCTGGCTCCAGATGGCCGCGAAGCTACTCGCGCCCCTCTTGGTTGCGGCCGCCGGGAAGATCGACGGCTCGATGCGCGACGTCGTCGCCTGGATCGACTCCGGCGAGCAGCGCGAGGTCGAGGACCTGCTGCTCGACCTCGGCGAGGCCGACGCCCACGCGGCCTTCCTGGCCACCTGCCGCCGGGAGGAGCGGACCCTCTCGTCGGTCTACGCGACGGCGGAGGCGGTGCTCGCGCCGTTCGCCGACCCGGCGGTGCTCGCCAGCACGGCGCTCCACGGCATGGACG
>VFQN01004707.1_pt1 | contig 17687 bp, 25 predicted proteins | sample 3512371 | NCBI WGS metagenome assembly VFQN01 (sample SAMN10412370, study PRJNA504923) | tailings metagenome | isolation source: Replicate 2 from Balatoc abandoned mine | place: Philippines: Itogon, Benguet | collected 2017-08-28 | reverse complement strand
GGGGGGGGGGGGGGGGGGGGGGGGGGGGGGGGGGGGGGGGGGGGGGGGGGGTGTTCGTGGCGGCAGGCCGATGGGAAGACGATGGAGTCACTTTATATACGGGGCCGATGGCAGAGCGTGACATGCATGGGGGAGGTGGAGATGAGCCTTGTGGGTGTGCGTCATGGGAAAACTGCTAATGCAAGGCCTACGTATTGTGAAGGGGCAAGGGTGTATGGTCCACGTGGCGTGGGCATGCTGCATGGCGGCTAGCGCGTTGTTGGCGGATGGCGACCGTGCACCTGCAAGGCCCCTTGTCCAACTGAAAACACAGTAATATGCCACACTTCCGTACACAGTCCGCTCGCCTCGCCCAGCTGGCCGTACCTGCGCACGAGGTCCCATTAAACGCGCATCGCCCCCCCTCCGCCCTCTGTCCGCCGCAGGGCACGTTCGAGGTGCGGCCCGCCCAGATGGCGGTGACGTACTGGCCCGACGCGCTGGACGGCGACCCCTCCGTGCGGCAGTGCACGTGCCTGGGCCAGGCGGTGGGCATGGCGAGGTGGGGACAGGGCGGGATGTGTGGAAGTGGGGGCTGGTCGTGGTGGCAGTAACATGTTGGGTGTGTCTTAGTGGTGGAGTGGGCGCCCTGTGAGGGAGCGGGGGGCACAAGCAGAGTCAGGAAAGAGCACTGCCATCTTTGGTGTTAAAGTCGACTAGTCGAGTCCAACGAGATGACGTTGCAGCCCATTGCTCCCGCTCCATTGGCATGCGCCGGCAAGCTCACAGTTGCGTGTCCTCCGTAATGCAATCACGGCGTAGTCCGGTAGCTGACTCAGAAGGGGGGAAGGGGCCGGACCCGAGCTCTGGAGGTAAGGAGAAAGCGGTGTAGTCATGGTGGTGGTTGGGGGGTGGAGCGCTGGGGAGGGGCTGAGGGCTGGGGCGCTGGCGTTGGGCCTGCAGGCATGGCGCGAGGGCGCAGACGGTGCAGGACACAGTATTGCGGCAGGTATTGCTAGTGGGCGTTGGGATAACAAACCTCCTTTTAGATCGTTTCAACTGCCGCTGGCAGCTTCGCCTCGTCACAGGGTGAGGCCGGGTCTGTGCCCGCCTCGTGCATCCCTATATAGCACAGTGCGTGGGCAAGGCCTGAACCGTGGTGTGACACTTGTTGCTGGTGCTCACTCCCTATCAACACACAGGTACGGACAGCTGTTCAGCGCCGCCCGGGCGGCCGACCCCGACCGGCCGCCCACCGCTGGCGGCGGCGGCGGCGGCAACGGCGCACAGGGCAGCAGCGGCAGCGGCGCCGCCGGCGGGAGCGGCGGCGGCGACGATGCCTCGCGCGGCGGCTCCGTGTCGTACGTGTTGGAGCGGCTGCCGGGGGCGCAGGCTGGCGGCGTGGAGAACGTCAAGCCGCTGTTCCGCGTGCGGGGGTGCGCCGTGGGGGCGGTGCTGGACGTGACACGGGTGCGTAACGATGTGTAGTGTGCACCAGCGGTTGCGTCGCTGACGGCTTGCCTTGCTGCCTCGTGGCTTCCGTGAAGGCCGTGCTGAACGTGACCAGGGTGGGTAGCAGCTGCGGCTGGGCAAGCCCTGGCGTCGTGCGAGGGCAAACAGAGGACTGCTGGTGCTGGTGGGGGGGGGCACATGTGCCGCCAGGTTGGGCCTGCTCCGGTACACGAACGGCACCTCGGCCGTTGCCATTTTGCCCGACCGCTTTCCTCGACGGCATCCGTCGTACTGAGCTGTACCATCACTCCTGGTGTGTGTCGTACAGGAGGTTTCGGTGCTGGCGGCCGACGACGACGGCGGCGAGGCGGCGCTGACGGCGCTGCACCGCCACAGCGGCATGGCCTGGCGTGTGCCGCTGGCGCCGCCGCCGCCGCCGCCGCCGCTGCCCGGCAGCCCCTGGGCGCGTGGCGGCGCCGCCAGGCTGTACGGCATCAGCGGCCTGGCGCCAGTGGACCCCACGCGCAACCCTGTGGGTGATACGTGCTGTAGGGTTGCTGTTGGTGTCGCAACGACTTGCCCCCGCCACCTCCTAGCGTCATCTTCCACCACGCCATGATACCCACCCGCAGTCTGCCAGCCGCAGCGAGCCCGTGCAAGATCCTGCTAATGGTCTGCCTCAAACTCAATCCACACCAGCCCCAACACATACCGCCCCTCGTTCGTACCCTCCACCCCTTGCCCCGCCCTAACCCACCCCGCCCCGCAGACTGACAGCGACAGCGACCTGGACTCGGAGGACGGCGCCCCCGCCACCCCGCACCGCCGCCGGCAGCGGCACCACCACCCGCAGCTGGGGGAGACCCCCGAGGAGGAGGACGCCCCGCACTCGCCCGGCGCCGTGCCCCTGGTCGACCTCCTGCCCCCCGCACCACGCGCACCGCACACACCGCCACCAGATGCTGCAGCGCCAGACCCGGCTGGCGCTGGCTCAGCTGCCGCACCCACCACCAACGCGACGATGTTGCTGACCCCTTCGCCGCCACATCAGGACCTCGCTGCACCCCCAAGCCAGCCTGAGCCGCAGCCGCCTCAGCCGCCCACGGCCTCACCACGTCAGGCTCAGCCCCACTCGCACCTGCCGCCCCTCAACCCACTCCACACGCCCCCGCCGCATCCGCAGCAGGAGGAGAACCAGCAGCAGGACCAGCAGCAACAAGGCCCTGGGGTCCCTCCGCCCATACCCTCCCCCGAGTCGCCCCAGCAGCACCCGCGCGTGCGGGGCCGGTCCCGCATCACGCTGCAGCCGCTGCCCCCCACGGCCGCCACACGGAGCCCCAGCCGCGGCCCTGACCGCGGCCCCGAGGGCCCTGCACAGGACCCGGGGGGGAGCACGGACCCTGGGCAGCAAGGGCCAGGCGGGCAGGCGGGAGGCGGCAGTGTGGCGGGGGAGGCGGTGCCAGGAGGGCCTGGGGTGGCGGCATTTGAAAGCGGAGATCAAGCGTCGAAGGAGGAACATGGAAAGCAGCAGCAAAAGCAGCTGGGGGGGCCTGTGGGCAGTGGGGTTGGCACAACGGCTTGTGGTGGGGGAGGAGGCGCGCAAGCTGGGGCGCGCGGTGTTGCAGGGAAGGGGGCGGGCGCAGGGCAAGGGGCAGGGACGGGGGCAGGGGAGGGCAGCACGTGCGACGTGTCGTTTCAGGACATGGTGGAGGGCCGGAGATAGGGGACAGCGCAAAGACGGCTGAGTTGCTGGCATGGTTGCGACGGTTTGCTTGGCTTCGCTTGGCAGCAGGAGGTTCGCGTTGACCGGAGTGCGTTTGCGTGGATGCGTTTTGTGCGCCCTCTGTTGAGGACCGTGTCTGAGGCCGTAGGGCTGCATGCTGGAGTGGGTCTTGAACCTCTCCGCCAAGCTCCTGGCAACTTGGGCAACCGGAATGTGGCGTCGCTCTTTCGCCATTGGTTATGCTGGTGGTCAGGCGGTTGGCACACGCCAGGAGGTTGCCGAACCCGGCGCGCCCGGCGGCGACGGGGTCGTTGGTGTGCTGCAGCTGCGTCTGGCGCAGGAAGTAGCCGTCCACGAGTGCCGGCGCCGCGAGGATGTTGGCAGCCTGGCTGGTGGCGATGGCCTTGGTGACGTACTCTACAGCGTACCAGGCCGCGGCCTCAGCAGCTCCACTCCGGAACCTCTGTACGGTACCCCGGCAGCTGTCGGGACCCTCCAAGCGCGTTTTGGCTTGCTGTACCTAACACACCAGAAATCCTTAGTCGCTTTAAGCGGTATAGGTGGTGCGCATTATGTATCGGGCGACGACGTAGATATATTCAGAAGTTACCGTCAACGCAAATGCCAGCCGGAGTATCGCAAAACTCTATTCAGAGGCTTCACGCAATTACCCGATGGTTGCAGGCAGGGGCCTCGGCAACGTCCGAAACAGAACTTAAGCATCATGACGACGAATGCGCAGCGGTCGCCGTGCTCGTCAGTCAACAGCATGACATCTGGCTTGACCTGAAAGCAGCGGGCAGCTACATAGAATTGGGCTCGCCAGCCCGCATCCGTGCGCTTCTGTCCGCGTTGACCGCCTTTGTGCATCTGGTGCCCAGAGCTGTCGCTGACTTCCCATTCGGTTCTGGAAGGCAGCAGCTCTACTCCACGCTGGTATTATGCACAACAGGCCTCCTGCAACGCTATCCTCCAGCTGCATCCCAGTTGGCCCTGTCCAAGGCGCTGCTGTGCGGCAACGTCCTCCACGGCCTCAGCCGCCAGCTGTCCAACCTGTCAGACGGGCTCGCGCCCCTCCCCGCAGCTCTCCAGCCCACCGTACGGCCCCTGCCACCCACGAATACGCAGCCCGCGTCTACACTAGTAGAACTCCTGTGCCGGTCGTTGAACCTGTCGTTGACACTGGCCTGCAGTGGCTACGAGTGCGTTGGAAAAGGCCCAGCAGCAGACGCCGAGCCCTGTGAGCGGAGGACACAGTGGCGGAACCCTTACGACTGCGAACCCGACGCCGAGTCTGGGGGCTCCGTTGTGCGTACCGGCAGTACTGGACGGGACGCAGCAGGCAGGACCGGCGCGCGGGCTGGCGAGGAGGTGCTGGCGCAGGGGGCAGTTGCTGCACCAGAGGAAGCAGTACAGACGGGGGGGCGCGCACCTGCACTGTTTGTGCAGGAGCTGGTTGCTGCCTTTTCCAGCAGCGGCGTGGTGGAGCACGCGTCGCGGGGCATGCTGCTTCTGGCGGGGCTGCAGCAGCTGTGGGCGGAGCAGGGGACAGGGGGAGGCGCTGGGTGGGAGGCCACGGCAGGGCAGCTGCAGCTGCTGCAGCACCCGTTGGGACAGCCGCGGAGGGCATGGCAAGCTGCGGCGGCGGCGTTCAGTGGGACGTATCGAATTCTCAGCACCCTGACGGCCAGCCCCGGGCTCCTGGACGGCAGCACCACCAGCAGCGGTGACGGGCTCACACCCACACCCGCAACAGCAGCAGAAGCAGAAGCAGCAGAAGCAGCACCGGCACACCATCTCGACCCCGCCACTGCTGCACCTCTGGGCACAGCGGAGCACCAGCTGGGCCCGGAGCACCTCCGCCTGCTGCGCCGGGTGCTGTCCGGCCCCTGCACCCGCCACCTGGTGCTGTGCATGGGGCTGAGGACGCTGTGCGAGCTGGACGGGGGGCCTACGTACGGCCTGCCGGAGGCTGCCGGCATGCAGCGGCTGCCGTTCGCGGTCCCCGGCCAGTGCCCAGGGGGAGAAGGCCTGCTCGTGCTGCATGGTAGTCCGCTGCACAACCTCATCACGCTGTTGGCGATGCGGCCCGGCGAGGAAGGGGAGGGTGCGCAGGGCGTTCCAGGGCCGGCCTCACGCCCGGGCGGCAGTGGCACGGCCGCCTTTGCCGCCGCACGGTCGAGGGGGGTCGCGCAGCCGCCTGGGCGGGGCACACGGCTGCAGCTGACGCTGCGTGTGGCACGTGCAGTGGCCGCCGCAGCGGTCAGGGCGAGGAACCGGGGGGCCCCTGGCGGCCCTACCTGCGCCGTGGTTGAGCCGGCGAGTGCCGCGGCGGTTGCCGTACAGGCACTGCATCTTGCGTGGCGGCATGTGCCGCCTCCGGCGTCGGGGAAAGGTGGCGGCGGTGGTGGCGGCGGCGGCCGCCGCCGCGCGGCGCTGCGGCAGTGGGCGGCTGTTGCTGCGGAGGTGGCGTGCAGCGGGCCGGTCATGCGGCCGTCGCTGGAGGAGGCACAAGCCCTCGAGCGGCTGGGCTTGCTGCTGGGACTGCACCCAAGCGTTGTGGGGCCCCTGTCGCCAGAAGGTGAGGGGTTGGTAGGGTCGCTCAAGTTGCTATGCAACGTGTGCTAGCCCGGCATAAGGGTTCCGAGTACATGGCCCGTCCTCGTAAAGGAAGGGCGGCAGGCTGCAGGGCACATCTGCACAGGACTACCCCAGTTATGCAATAGTTGTGTACCTGTCCGGAAGGAGAAGCACAGGTCATTGACAGAGTTTTCGTGTGGCATGGAGGCGTCTCCAAGATGCAAGCACCGGGCATGCAGCCTCAACGGACTTCTGTTGCCTCGAAGATGCAAGCGCCTTTTCGCTTGCGTTTGAGGGACGAGCGTCGGCAAGTCCACCCCCCCTTCATGCACGCGGAGCGTCCCGTCACAGGCACGCGTCCATGGCATCGGTGCTCCCCTACCCATAACTCATCCCCTACCCATACCTCATCCCCGCCCAGACCTGTCCGCCCTGGCCTCCGGCGGCCGCCTGTACCGCGGCGTAGAGGCCCTGGTGCGCCAGCTGGCGGCCACACCGGGACTGGGCGAGCAGGAGTACCGCCCCAGCTGCTCCCTGCCCCTGGACTGCATGGCAGCGGCCTGCGCCTTCTTTGCCCTGGCCTCAGCCGATTACACCTGCAGCGACTGTTGTGTGGCCCCCCTTGGGCACCTGCTGCTGGTACCGGCGGCGGAGCTCCGTGCCGGGGGTAATAGCGGTGGTGGTGTGGGAGAGGAGGAGCTTGGCCTGGGGGCTGCTGCTGCGGCGGCGGCGGCACCCCCGCGGGTAGCAGCCGCGTCGCTGGCGGTGGCGCTGGGCAAGCTGCTGCGGCGCTGCGAGGCGCAGCTGGCCGCGACCATCACCCTCGGCAGGGACGCAACGTCCGTGGGGACTGACATGTTCGCGCACGCAGTCCTGCTGGTGCTGAGCCACCTGGACACGCTGTGCTGCCTGCACACGTGTCCGCACGACGGCGGAGGCGTTGGAGAGCAGTGCGGTGCGGGCCGCGGTCGATGCGCCCAGGGTGCGGCAGAGGCTGGGGGTGGTGGTGACGGGAGCATGGGCCAGTGGAGGGGTGCAGGGGAGGGGCGGCTGGGTGGGGTGCCGGGGCAGGTCAAAAGCGTGGAGGTGTGGAAGGAGGAGAAGGGCCAGGCGAAGGTAAATCTGCGGGGTGTGCATGTAGGGCGGCGGGAGGAGGAGGATGGGCAGGAGCGGAAGCTGATGGAGCAGGTGCGGGTGTGCGCGTACGGGGCGTGGCGGTGGCTGCCGGCGCTGGCGAGCCTGGCGCGGCGGACCGCGGCAGGAGCGGGGGGGTATTCGCCGCTGGCCAAGGGCTGCAAGACGGACGCGGTGCTGGCCTGGGGCCCGCTGATGGTGTGGGTGCAGCGGCTGTGCTTGGCGTACCTGCAGCGGAGCGGAGGGGCGGTGGGGGAAAGGGAGGCGGCTGCGGGTGCGGGTGTGCAAGGACCAGTGGGCGGCGTGGGTAGCGACGGCGCCCCGTGCGCGGTGTGCGGGAGAGGGCACGGGAGCAGCAGCTGCTGCGGCGAGGGCAGTGGCGGGCGGTGGTGCGGCTGCTGGAGGGCGTTCCTGCTTCGCGACCTGGGCGCGGTGGAGCTGGTGGGGATGGCGCTGCGGGAGCTGGTGCCGGCCCTGCTGGCGGTTGTGGCATGCTCGCCGATGCAGCACGAGGAGCTGGGCGGCACAAGGGAGGCGGAGGTGCTGCGGGATGTGGCGAGGGCGTGCGTGCTGCTGGCGGCGGTGTTCCCGGATGAGGTGGCCGGGGCGGCGTGGGGGCCGCGGGCGCCCTGCCTGGAAGGACCGTGTCGCGACGGAAGGGAGCCCGCTGGCGGCTGTCAGGGGGGCGGCGGCGGCGGCGAGCTCGGCTTGGGGGCTGGTGCATGGGCCACGGCGGGGTTGGCAGCCCTGGCAGAAAAGCTGCAGAGGTGGGAAAACGCGCATCCAGTGATCGTGGGTCTGCGGGCGCTGGGGGAGTGGGCAGAGGGGCGTGGTGAGGCGTGTGTGAGGCCCAGTGCCGAGCAGCGGGCGGTGCTGGCGGAGGCGGCGGAGGGGCTGTGGCGACAGAGCAACTTCCAGTCAGGCGTGCAGCACCTGCCCCCGCTGTGCGAGCTGCGTGCGTTGCTGCGCGTGTGCAGCAACCCGGGGTGCGTCGTGCTGCCGCCGCCGGGGCAGACGGAGGCGGAGGCGGGGGCCGGGGGTGGGCGGCTAGAGGCGTGCCCTGGGGGGTGCGGGGCGGCGTGGTACTGCCGCAGGGAGTGCAAAGCGGAGCACTGGCGGGCGGGGCATGCGGAGGTGTGCCGTGGGATTTAGGTGCTGGTGCGGGTGCGGGTGCCGGCGCTTCGCCTGGAGGCGGACTGCAGAAGTCTTGAACGGTGTGCCACTTGCGCTGTTCGAACGCGCGCGTGCGCTGTGTTTGGGCACCTGCATGCATGAGCCCTAGATGACGCGTGTGCAACTCGCACGTGTACGTGCCGCTCCGCTTGCTGGCGGTACGGGTGTATGGACTGGGGGAGGGTACCGGCACGGCAGCCTGGGCGTCCTGTGTGGCCTGCACGGCGGCCTCCGTGACGCACCGTTACACAGTCACGAGCTTCCATCGGCACGCACCTGTGCGTGTGGCGCACATTGGAAGGACAGCAGGAAGTTGGAGAAGGCTGTAGCAGCGCGGATGGGCCTGAGCACATTGAAGATTCCAATCAGGTACTGGTACCTCTAATGGGTTGATGGCTCAAGTCTAGTTGTCGCAGACGACAAGGTGTGTTCCGGGCTATTGTGACATTTTGTACCATGGGTGGTGCATGGCAGGGGCAGGCGGGGGATCCCCACAACCCCGGTGTCTGGAAGGGCCGGAGTAGGCCTCGTTCAACGTGCCATGGCGTGCGACAGCGCTCCTGGTCTGCAACAAGAGGCGGCCGGTGGCCGTACCGCTTGGCTAAGCCTTTCCTTCTACCGCCTGAGACGTACTGCCGAGGTCGCATCGTCCGGATGAACGAACGGAGCGAATCAGGGCGATTTTGTTGTTGTCATGAACAATTGTCTTCCTGTACGCCATGTGTGGGAGTAGCGACAGAGTCAGACGATAGTGCACCCACCCGTCAACCGCAGACAGAAGAACCGAGGACCGCCAACTGCAGGAACTGCGCAAAAGCATGCCCATGTACCATATCATCATGTTGTAGGTAGAGGTGGACGCGCGCGCCATTTTGCATCGCTGTTACCTCCGCAAGTGAACTTAGGTCTAACAGCTTAGCAACAGTGTGAACCCGATAAGCTCGTACGAAAAACTCGTCTTACAGTTCAAATCAGCAAGATGGCTCAGGCAACTTCGCGATGGAGCTCCGGCTGCAGCAGCGCGGCCTACCAGCGCCTGCAGCAGGGCGCCCAGCGGGTGTCCCGCGGCGTGTGGGCCCCCCTGCACGCCGCGCTGCTGGCCGTCCTGCTGCTTGCCGGCGTGCTGCCGCTGTACTTCTCCACCGTCCGCCGCACACGCGAGCAGGCGGACGACCTGCAGGCGCTGTGCGGCCTGTACCCCAACACGATGTGGGTGCCCATGAGCAACCAGACCGCACCTCCACCACCACCACCAGGTGCAGCTGGCGGCAGCTCACCGGGTGCAGGTGCTGGTGCAGGTGCGTCCACAGCAGGTGGGGGTAGCGGTACGGGAAGCAGCCCAGCAGGCGGACCTGCGGGGCCGACAGGGGGTGGAGCAGGGGGTGCCCCTGCAGCTACAGCCGGGGGTGCCAGCAGCAGCTCGCCAGGAGCCAGCCCCACACCGCTTCCCTCAAGCGGAGCACTAACTACACCCCCACCATCGCAAACTTCACCTATTGTCAGTGGCGGCAGCATCCCACAAGCCCCTGTTCCACCTGGGTTTGGAAACAGTACTGCGGACTTTCCGGTGCCGCCTGAGGATACTGGTGGCACGGAGGTGGGCCCTGCGGACCCTGGGGATGCCAACGGTGCCTCTGTCGGGCGGCGCCGAGGCCGGCGGCTGAGTGCCACACCCAGCGGTTCCGCCGGCAGCAGCAGCACCAGCCCCAGCACCAGCCGCGCCCCCTCGGGTGCGCCGGACACCTCGTCCGACAACTGGGAGGACTACGCCAACCAGGTGGCGGTGCCCGTGGCCGCGCCGCCGGCGCCCCCGGGCGCCCGCAGCGTCAACGGCGTGGAAGAGTGCTACAGCCAGTTCGAGACGTACTGTGAGTGGGGGGCGGGGGGCGTGCGGCGGGGTTGAACGTGCGGCACAGCATTGGGAGGCTCCCCTGGAGGCTCCCCTGGAGGCGCCACGGTCCTGTGGCAGCGTAGTGGGCCGGGAAAGGGAAGAGCACGCCCTGCGGTGCGACGGCCTCTGTTGGTCTGTCATCGGCTCTGTCCCGCACGGCTGCATGGGTAGCGCTACAGCCGTCCGTACAGCGCTTGCCTACTTGGGCATGTGGCTTGGCACAGCCCGGGGGCGCACCGTGCCGGCAGCATAAGCGTTTTGCCTAGACAGCTGTATGCTGTACGCCAGCTGTACCATACATGCACGACCTGGGGCACTCCCTTGCCACCAACACAAGTAAGGACTGCCGCCTTCGGCCACATCCCCGCGCGTCACCATTGCCCTCAGTCGACTACGAGGGCTCCGACTACTCCAAGTACTACGACCTGAACGCACCCTGGGGCAGGGCCGCGTACATCAAGTTCACCGTCACCATCCAGGTGGGCGTTGGCTGGGTGTGGGGGAATGCACGCCCCTTCCTGTGTGGCCGCGGGGACACGCCACATGCTGCGTTCCTTCCTTACCACGCCCCCTGCCGGCTCAGGAATCCCCCTGAGTCGGCTCGAGACTGAGCTTGGTTGTTCAGAGCCTCTGACATGTCGGATACACCGACCGATGGTGTTTGTGCAGTCTGCCCTACCGTACCTGGGCCGGCTCTTGTGCGGTGCGTACCGTGTGGCAATTAAGATGAGGCATGCAACGGGGCATGTGCAGCGGTGCAGTGGTGCACTGATGCTTCAGTGTGGCAGCTGCTGAGGCTGCGTCGCCGCAGGCACACGCACTGCCGGTATGGACGAGGTGCAACTTGCAACTCTTCAAAAGGGCTGCAGCCGCAGGTGGACGAGAACGGTGTCGTCTTCCCGGCACCCTGGCACACCGCAGCCCACCCGCGTGCCCCGTTGCCAAGGCACAACCCTCCCGGTCCCTGCATGCACGCACGCCATGCACGCAGGACGTGGACCCCAAGAGGCTGGCGGCCTCCGCCCGCGTGTCCATGACCACCAGTGGGACGCTGCGGTACCGCGGCAACAGGCTGTACGTGCCGGACGGCTACGTGCTGAGCGTATCCTTCAACGGGTGAGCACTGAGCAGGTCTGTGGGTGGACCAAACTAGACAGCCATGTACCTACGTGCATGCATGCGGAGGAGGGGGAGGGGGAGCAAATTTACACGCTGGCGGCGCAGGAGTGCAGGTGCTACTGGGGTTGGTGGTGGAGGACAGGGAGGGAGCAGGGACCCAGTGCTGCTGCAGCCACCTGCCGCCTGCTCCCGTGCAGCCACCTGCCGCCTGCTCCCGTGCAGCCACCTGCCGCCTGCTCACCGCCAGTCCCGCATGCCCAGGGTGCGCACCCATGCCATGCACGTGTCGGGGTCCGGCACGACCTGCCGCTGCCTGCTGCCCACCAGCCCTGCACCCCAGCCCCATCCAGCCAGCTCCATGCAGCCTCCTGCCATCCAACGTGGCCATGCATGCCTCGTTTCCGCCTTCCGTTGCCGCCAACCAAGCAGCACAGCCCAAGTAATGCAACCCTGCCCCGTTGCCTCCACAGCGCCCCCGCCGACGAGTACTCCAAGGGCGATGTGTTTGGCTCCGGCACCCTCAAGCTGCTGGACAATATCCCCGTGGCCACACAGAACGACCTGTCCAACTACCCCTTCGACAGGCGGGTGACACGGGTCGGGTGCGGGCAGGGCAAAGAGCATTGAAGGGCAGTGAAGGGCCAGGGGCCCAGCTACGATTGTGTGGGGGGAGGGGCAGGTGGGCCGCAGGAGGAAGGAGACGCACCAAGGCGGTGTGCGCACGTCATGGCACGTGGTGCATTGCACCCACGCACCCGGAGGGAGCACCCTTGGAGCTTTCATCCAATAGTATTTGCACTGTTAGTATCGTGCACGAGCACACTAGGAAAGCCATGCTGGCAGCAGGTGCACCGAAAGGGAACAAGGTAGGCAGTGGCATCACTTGAAGCGCTGCTCGCTTTGACACCAGCGAACTAAGCTGCAAGCCGCTTCCGTTGCTGCTGCCATCCCACCTCTTGCCAGTGCAGGTACAAGTTCAAGATCTATGTTGTCGCGTTCTTCATCAACACCAAGAACGACAACGCCACCGTCTACGCGCCCTTCCTCGCCGGTATGCGCACCCGCTCGCCCGCCTTCTCCTTCTCCGTGCCGCTGGGCAGCAGCGACAGCTACGTGACGGACAGCGAGTCGGCCTTCACGTACAGAATCATGGTGCGCGAGATCCTAAAGCTTCACACTGTTGTGATGACCAGGGATGACGGTCATGGTGCAAGGTGCTGTACGGACAAGAAAAATTGCGTCAGATCGGTCAGAGCGTGGGCTTCTGGTGCGGCAAGGGATTGGAGACCGCCGCGCGCTCCCAAACGAGCGAGCGTAACCCGATCTCAACATCGTCCCTCCTCCCCCGCCACATGCAGGTGCAGCGCAACCAGACCACCAAGGGCTTCTCCATCTTTATCTTCATAATCATGTGGGCGCTCACCATATTCTGCGTGGTGCACGCGGTGTGGGTCATGGCGTTCAGGCCCGACCCCGCCGTGCCGTACGACGTGCCGGCATACTCGGGTGAGGGGCGCGGCGCTGGGCGTAGCTTGGCCGGGGGCCGGGGCTGAGGGTGGAGCCGTGGAAGGCGTGACAAGTACGTGCATGTCGTGTCACGAGTTGCCGTGGTGGTAGCGTAGGCAGGGGTGCGCAGGACACTCACAGCTGTGCAGTTGACGCAGTGCTGGGCCGGTATGGCACGGTGGGTGCCACGTCCTGCGGTAACCCCAGCAACCCAGGACCCAGACCAAGTGTATACTCTCTCGCCCTGCCCTCATCCCCACCCTCGCCTTCGCCCGGCGCCATTCCTGATGCACCCTGCTGTCCTGCTCGTGTCCGCGCTGACTCCTCACAGCCACCCTCACCCTCGCCCCTTCACACATTGCCCCTGCCCCCGCCCCCTGCCACCCTTCCCCCGCCCCCGCCCCTGACCCCGCCCCCGCCCCCGCACCTAACGCCGACCCCTTCCGTCCTGCCCCCTCCCCCTCCCCCCCGGCAGCCACGCTGCTGTTCGCGCTGCCCGCCGTGCGTGCCGTGCAGCCGGGCGTGCCCGACGTGGGCGCCGTCATCGACATCGTGGGGTTCTTTTGGAACATGGCACTGCTGGCGCTCACCTGCTGCTGGCTGCTGGCCGCCATATACGCCAGGTACAGGGCACGGCAGGACCTGCAGCAGCAGCAGCAGCAGGCGCAGGAGCCTCAGTACAATGAGGTGTATGTGAAGGAAGGTGTGGTCGTTGGGGTGTGGGATGAGGGGATGGGCAAAGGCGGGGGGGAGGCGGGGGCGGGGGCGAGGGAGGGGAGAGGGGAGGGTGCGAGTGGGGCTGGGGCGGAGGCTGGCAGGGTTGCGCAGTTGCCTGTGTGAGGTGATCGGGAGCTGATTAGAGTTTATCTGCGCATCTTACAGTGGCTGTAGGCTAGCACTTGCTCGACGCACTCGTCACTCGTGTGTGAACTGGTTAGGCATAAGACACGGTGTACACGCCGTAGGGGGGCCGGCCGTTTTCTAAAGTCTCCCTACATCAGAAACCCTACATCTGCAGCTGCCATGTCGCAACACGCACTACCCATTTTTGTATATGTATGCGTTGAAGAGGTAGTGACAGGGTAGCTGCCGCTACAATGACTGGCCATTGCGGGAGGCTGTGCGGTGCGGCATGCAAGGTTGTGTAGCTTGGGGCACACAGGTCATGCTCCGTTGTGGTGGCTGGCTGCAGGCTGGCTGCTGTCGGCACACGTACTGTACCGGTACCGGTGCACAAGGCTTAAGCTTTGCTGCGCATGTTTACGTGGGCTCACCATGTATGCAGGGATTCGCGCGCGCTGTGATACACACGCGGCAGAACCGAGCGCACTTACACACAGTCCTGCACGGTCTGGCGCTGCGGATCGGCACGCACTGAGGAACGACCCCCCCCCCCTGGCGCACTTGACCGCTCGCTATGCTTTCGTCTTGCGTCTTTGCTCGTCGCCCCATTGCCCTCTGCCGTTTGCGTGTATCGGTACAAAGGTTGTTGGTACACAACTTGCTTGTCACCTGTCTATCGTTGAAACGTTTTTCCTCGTATGACAGCTAGGGGTCTGCGCGTGCATGGCCTTGGCGTGCTTCCTTTTATATCTGGGTGCGTGGATCTCAGTTTGACGCAGCGTGGTGCCCGTAGCTTCCCTGCGATCCCGGGCTTAGGAGACGACCACGAACCATGGTGGCCAGGGGCTGTATGTGCTGTTTAGCTTGTCTCCTGTTGACCGCACGTGTGATTCGGTTATCGGGTGTGGCCCCACATCTGCTGCGCTGCATTTTTAAGGCGACACGCGTTGCTGTCTGGTTGCCCGGGGTGGCGGGCGCGGGTACGGTGGGACCCAGTACGACACCCTGCCCTGCTCGGACGGGGCCACCTGGGGCCACCTAGGCCTATGAAACCGCCCAGCGAAGACAGGGAGGGACTGGTTGGGCGTCAAACGCATACCGGTACATGTGTGTGAGGCCGCTGGTAACGAGGGCATCCTCCGCAAAACGATGCACACGCAGCACGTGCCATAGACATCAGCGCGACCGCCCCGCGAAAGGCAACTGCCGACGCCATGTTACCTGTACCAGCCTTGCTCCTGCAGCACAGCAACGGAAACCAAATAGAACAACAGCATACCGTATGGCTACACTGGGCTATACATTGCCTACCGTAGTCTTTGCACCATAAATTCAAGCGTTTGGAGTTTGGAAGAACCAGAGTGCGCATAGCAGCCGTACCAAGCACGCACTCAGCCTTTGCGGTCAGGTCCGTCCCCACACCTACCGAGGCCTTCTTCCACCAGCGCGCACCAACTACGCGACAAGCGACAGCAGTACGACAAACGTGACAAAGGCTCACTGCCACAGTCTCCTCCCGAGGAAAATAGATGAACAGCTGGGCTCGAGCACACTCACGTGGCCCTACGTCAACCACCCCATGCATGCCACACCCTGCTGCCTGCCACGCTGACGTACACGGCATAGCAACATCGACAGGTGCAGAGCAGTGCAAGACAAGTAAGCATGCCAGCAAGCAGCAACTTTCCCATATGCCTCAGGAGGGGCAACGCGACCGACTATGCATTAGCAACACGCTGCACCTTCTGCGCTTGGCGTTGCACCCGAAAGGTTGCACCGGAGGCCCCAAGCGTTGCAAGTACCGTCGCCGCAGCCCAGCCTGCAGCCAGCCGCCGCCGCTCGCTGCACCACCTGGAATACCGTACAAGGTCACCCAATCCAGTCGGAGGGTGAGCACAGAAACCCACATCCCAGCATCTCCCTCGCTCTTGCCTGCGGGTCCATGCTTGGCCCGGCTGTGGCACTTAGAGCTTCCAAACACGTCCGTACCGGTACGGTATGCGTGAATCCGTGAGCACATGCATGCCGGTGCGCACGCTCAAGGCAGCGCGCCCGGGTCCGACAACTGTCATCAAGGACAGCTAGCTAGCTATGCATCATGCTATCTCGGTCCGTTCCCTTCCCACCGCTACCAGAGCGCACAAGCCCGTTTTGCCTACCGCAACTCATTCGGGTCCGCTATAAAGGCGCTATACACAGCCCACACAACTGCTCCGTGGGCGCCAGGCCAACGCATCCCGCATGAACCAGACACGGCACGACAAGCGGAAGGCAGCGGCACAGCTACACCACACCGGTACGCACGCATGGACTGCTGACCTGCTAAAGGGGCGACAACCGAGTGCTGGGGGTGCCAAGCCGCCACATGGCCGAACAACGCAATGCCGGGTGCTGCGACACGAAGACAGCCACCGCCCAAGAAGCTCATGTCTACCACAACGCGGTGCGCCTCGCGAGGGCAAAGGAGGGCTACTGAACCTTTCCGTGCAGCACAGACCACCACAACGCGCAAGCTGCCACCCGCCACCGCCACCCATGCCAGCAGGGCACCGCGCAGCACCCGGCGCTGCATCAGGCACCAAAGGGTACCCCCCAGCCAACGCACGACCCCAACAACGCGCCCACAGCCGCACATGAAAGCTGCATAGGCAAGCGCACAACACTGCACGCTGTAAGAGGTGTAGCAGGGGGGCCCTAGGTCCCCTCCACACAAGCGGCCCTGCGTTTCCACTATCGCTGCAACACACGCGCACGGTAACACACGACGTGCTATATCCGAGTCGCGGGGACTACACAAGCACCCCAGCAAACACAAGCAATGCTGCGTTGGCCAACAGAAGCACCAGCGCAAGCATGCACCGAGCGGCCCCTCAGCCCAGAGCAGGGCAACCAACGTATGCATTACACTTCTTACGAGCAGATCCGTCCCTGGCACACAGCAGGGCATGTCGTCACGCAGGGCACCCACCAGCCCCCACAGCGAACGCAGCGGCGGCAGCGGCAGCAGCTCGTTGCCACTGCCGCCGCTCGCTGCCACGGGTGGTGCCTCACTCCAAACGAGTTCACGTCCCTCCATGGCAATGGGAAACAACGTCGAGCACCCCGGGCAGTGCTGCCCTGTGGCTGCACCCAAACCGGCATGCGGCCGTCGCGTTCATGGTGCTCGCACACAGCCACACGCAACCCCTCGCTCAACACCTCGCAACCCCTCCTCCCGACCGCCACACGTAAGGTACCTTCCGCGCACTGCGTGCAATTACCACCCGGCCGCACGTCACCGGCACGGCGTGTGACACGTCGCGCTGCTGCTTGAATCCATGTGCGCCTCCCCGGTAGAAGTACCAACCCCCACGCAGTCCCACCGCACCACAGCACCTCGGCACTATGCACGAGACACGGGTTGCACGAGCATACAAGCGCAAAGGATGCACAAGATTGAAGTGTGCACGAGCATGCGGTGACTCTCCATGCATGCGGTTCCAGGCACAGGCGATCAGAGATGCCTACCGCGTACACCAACGCCCCGCATTACGCCCAGGCCCCTGGCCGCTCTGCCTTTAATGACCAAGAGGCCCCGTAGACATTCCCTGCTTCGGTGCCGCACGAGGCTGCATGCGTGTCGCCGGAGCCCTAGGCCCACACCGCCAGGATGCACATGCAGGCGGCGCCGCAGCACAGCGCGCCAAAGCACGCCAGGCGTATGGCTGCGTTGCCCCTGCCCGGCGTGAAGCGGCCCATGTCCTCCGCCACCAGCTGCACCAGCGCGATGTACAGCAGCATGCCGCCGGACACGCCGTTGAAGGTGCCCTGGGGGTGGGCATGGGGTGGGACGACACATGGGTTAGCGTGTGGATAAACATAAGGGCTAAAGGCGCAGGTTGGAGCAGCATGCCGCTAGGCGCGCTGGTGGCACGCCATTGGAGGTGCCCTAGGGGTATGAACGCACTTGCGTGATGGTTATGGTATTCGTGTGCTATGACGGTGAGCGGCATAGCAGCATGTCGCCGCACATGCCCTGGAAGGGTGGCAGCAGGAGGGCGTGCACGTGGGCCCACGCCTGGCTTGACGGTGGGTCAAGGGTGAGGGGCACAGCGGCGTGCCGCCAGACACACTGGGAGGGTCAGATGTCCAAGGGAGATGGAGGGCTGCGGTGCCTGTGGTGGCAAGCATTTAGCCCTTGTGTTCGGGGCCAACGGCATGCAGGCAGCGACACGCCCCCCCCCCCCTCCCCCCTGCATCGCCCCTCACGCGAGTGCGGTATGTTACGGTCGTGTGTCGGCTGAAATT
>VFQN01004705.1_pt1 | contig 17698 bp, 22 predicted proteins | sample 3512371 | NCBI WGS metagenome assembly VFQN01 (sample SAMN10412370, study PRJNA504923) | tailings metagenome | isolation source: Replicate 2 from Balatoc abandoned mine | place: Philippines: Itogon, Benguet | collected 2017-08-28 | reverse complement strand
GTCGCCGCCCCCTCCTAACGTCCCGCCGGGCACCACTCTTCCTCCGCCACCATCGCCGCCACCACCTTCGCCGCCCCCTCCTAACGTCCCGCCGGGCACCACTCTTCCTCCACCACCATCATTGCCACCACTGTCGCCGCCCCCTCCTAACGTCCCGCCGGGCACCACTCTTCCTCCACCACCATCGCCGCCACCGCCGTCGCCGCCCCCTCCTCCCAACGCCCCTGCCCCACCGGGAATTACTCTACCACCACCGTCACCGCCACCGTCGCCTCAGCCGCCGTTGCCCCCACCATCGTCGCCCTTGTCACCGTCGCCGCCCCCTTCTCCCAACGTCCCGCCGGGAACTACCATGCCTCCGCCGCCGTCATTTGCACCACCGTCGCCGCCCCCTGCCCCTAACACCCCTGCGCCGCCGGGTGGCACCCTGCCACCGCCGTCACTGCCTCCGTTGCAATCACCACCGCCGTCGCCCCCGCCACCGTTACCCTCATCACCGTCGCTGCCCCCTGCTCCTAATGTCCCGCCGGGCACCACCCTGCCTCCGCCGCCATCACCCTCGCCACCGTCGCTGCCGAACGCCCCGGCCCCGCCAAGCACCGCCCTGCCATCGCCACCGTCACCGCCACCCTCACCATCACCTCCGTCACCAACACCATTACCGCCGCCGTCACCCCTGACTAACTCTTCGCCGCCGGGCACCAGCACCCCGTCGCCATTGTCCCCCCCGTCGCCGCCGGCTTCACCCACGGCCTCTGCGCCACCGGGAGTAAGCCTTCCTTCACCTCCATTTCCACCACCACAGCTGCAACCGCCGTCACCATCTCCATCGCCGCCTCCGTCACCACTGCTTCCATCGCTGCCACCTTCGCCCCCGCCCCCTACACCACAGGGAACGGACTCTTTGCACCCTCCGTCGCCCACCCCGTCACCGCCAACACCTCCATCGCCGCCTCCGTCACCACCGCTTCCATCGCCGCCGCCTTCGCCCCCGCCGCCTACACCGCAGGGTGAGGACTCTTTGCGCCCTCCATTGCCGCCCCCGTCGCCTCCAACACCTCCATCGCCGCCCCTGTCGCCCCCAGCACCTCCATCGCCCCCGGCACCTCCTCCGCGACCAACGGAAACCTTGTCACCTAGCCCAGCGAACTCCACCTTGAATCCCCCGCCGTCGCCGCTGGTGCCGCCTGGTGGCAACGAAATAAGGTCCCCCCTGTTCCCCCCGTCACCCCCTTCGCCCCCTTCGCCCCCTTCAAATGCTTCCAGCACGCCGCCACCTTCACAGCCCGCGCCCTCGCCTTCCATCTTCACACCGTCTAGCGCGTCCCCTCCCTTCGCCTCATCCACTCCTCCTCCCACCAACGACACATGGGTCCCACCCTCGCCATTCAAGAGCTCCACTCCCACGCCACCGCCGCTACGTCCTCCTTCTCTGTCCCCACCCGCTCCCCCAGCCCCCTCACCGCCTGCCCCGCCGCCCCCCTTCCCTCCACCCCCTGCCTCATCACCGCCGCCTCCTTCGCCGCCACCCCCTGTCCCTCCGCCCCCTGCGCCACCGCCTCCCTCGCCCCATCCGCCCTCGCCACCGCCCCCGTCCCCCGCGCCCAGTCCCCGGCCGCCCTCGCCCCGCCCCCCTGTCCCGGTCCTTGACTCCCTCTTCCGCACAAGCCCTAACGCACCGCCTCCCGTGCGCCAGGTAAGGGTCTGCACAACACGCCTTGCCTGCCGACATGCTGTTTTGGTGCAGAGTAAGCAGCCTTGGGCGGGCGTTGTGCTGGTGTGCACACGGTGTCGCCTTGTGACCCCTGTCGCTTTTTGTGCCCCTGTCCTGCAGGTCTCAGAGCTGGCCGCAGAGCAGTTCCGGCCCCCGCCCCCAGCGGCCGTCCCCGACACTGATCCGCCGGAGGTACGTCAGTACTGCAAGTCTCTTAGCTCCCGCGGCACACTGCTTCGTTACTGCGCCACATGAGCTTAGATAGCGCTTGTCAGTGGTATGCGGTGTCCCCTGGCGGTGTGCTGCAGTCTGAAGGTACGTCAGCACTGGCAACCTGTCGCGGCGGCACAATGCTCCGTTACTGCGCCGCGTAAAATGATCCTTGCCTCACCGCAAGGCCGCGTAGTGCTGGTGGATGGAATGCGGCATACCCCCGGCAGTATCGTGTTGCGTGTAGCAGGTAACGCGAGTCTTGTCAAGGTAAGCTGCGCAAACCATCAGCAAACCGTGTGTCGCATGTGTCCCCTTCTCCGCCCAGATCCTGCTGCTGGGCCCCTCCGAGCTGGTGCTGGAGGTGTACGACGCCTATGTGGAGCGGGGCGCCTCGGCGGTGGACGCCAGGGACGGGGCGATGGCGGCGCGCGTGGTCAGCCCGCCGCCGGACACGGCAGCCGTCACGCAGCCGGGGAAGCCGCAGCAGGTGCGCCAGGGGGCGGAATGCGAGACCTGCACATGCGGTACGAGACGCTGCGTTTTGGAGTCCATTTCTACCTTTTGAGCATTTGAGTATGACGTTTTGCACTACCACTTGGCCAGGTTGTGTACGAGGCCACCGACCTGTCGGGCAACACGGCCCGGCGGCAGCGCTTGGTGTACGTGGTGGACAGCTGCAACGCAACAAACGAATTCCGGTGGGTACCGGGCTGGGACAGTGCAAAGGTTACTGGAGGGTCGCCCTTGCTCAGTTTGGGGAGCCGTGTCCAAAACGCGATCCACCATCTACAAACCTGCCGCGTAACTCGCGCATGCATCTGCAGGTGCCCTAAAACGCTGAAGTGCTCGGTGTTCCGGAGCTGCAACATCACACTCAGCACCAGCAGCAACAGCGCGAGCAGCATCGCCTCAACGACTACCACCCAGGTGGTCCTGGAGCGCCCGCCGGACACCATCCCGCCCATCATCACCGTCACCGCCTCCCGCCCTACCGACCTCCGATACGTGACCAGCAGCGGCGGTCGGGGCGTCATTACGTACGTGTACGTCGACGATGCGTATGTTGATGCTGGCGCAACGGCAATGGACGAGATCCCGTCAGCAGGCGGCGCTCCGTCGTCGTTCGTACCGCTGAAACCGTACGTCAGCAGCATCCTGGACCCTAGCGGCGAAGTAGTGGAAGAGATAGCAACGTCCGCGCCCACCGGCAACGAGACCACCGGCCTGCCGTACCTGGTGTCGTACGACGTGGCCGATGACGCGGGACTGAGGGCGCCCACGGCACGCCGCCGCGTGTACGTGCTGTGCAAGGTGCGGTCATGCTGAGAGCTCTGACACCCGTAGCATCACTCGGACAAGGTGGACTTTGTTGTGCTCACCGCCAAAACGGCCGTCGCTGATCCATGCAATCAGCACACCTTCCTAGACAGCAGTCTTCGCATTGCGCTATGCATGGGCATTTTGGCCATGCCTAAGACGGCGTGGGCGTGTCTTACCTTGCCTTTGGCCCCGTTTGCCCGCATTTGCAGGCCCCCGAGTTCGAGTGCCCCCGGGAGGACCCTAGCGATGAGCGTCAGTGTAGCTCCGGCCAGGTCTGCGGTGTTCGCTTAGGACCCACATCGGACCTGCTGACATCGTCCTCTTCCACAACCACCGGCGACTCCTCCTCGACCACCTCTGGCACATCCACAACCACCAGCAGCACCAGCAGCAGCTCAGGCACCTCCACATCTACATCAGGTGCAGCGGGCAGCAGCGGTGTGTCGCAGGCCTCCTCCACCGCCGTCCCTCAGCTGCTGCTGAACGGGGAGCCGACCATCAGCGTTCCCAAGGGCACGCCGTACGCCCCATGCAAGGGATCCATCACCGACAACTGCGACCCGGGGGTCACTGCTTCGTTGACCGGGACGGGCGACCTCAACGGCCGGGTAAGTCGTTTCCTAGGGCGTTTGTAATTGCCTGATTAACTGACGGAGGTGCAGCTTCGAGCTTACCAAATGAGACCAGCGAGACGGTGGGCATGGGACGCCGCCCCGCCCGTAATGGAGCGAAGGATCTGGCCGCGCTCTGTGATAGCGTGAAACACTTGGGGGCTGATGACCGTCAGTATGTGCAGTTCATAGTCCCATACCATGCGCTGCGCTTGCAGGTGCGGGCGTGCTCCACGGGCGTGCGCAACCCCCTGCCGTACGACAGCGTGGGCCTGCAGTACTGCAAGCTGGACACGCGCCAGCCGGGCAACTACACCATCAGCTTCCACCTCCTTTGGCCGTCCTTAGACGAGATCGTGGTGTACAGGCAAGCCTTTAAACCGAAAGAACAGCCGGGCTGCCACGCGCTTCTCGTATCATGCCCATCTTGAACTTGCGATCTCTGCGCATGCTTGCGTTTCGTCCACGTCATGTGAGAGCGCTGCTGAGAGCGCTCTTCTCTACCCCGTTGCGCAGGAGCCTCGTCGTGCAGGACGTTTGCGTTGGCGAGCGCTTGTGCTCCGACGGCAAGTGCAGCAGCGACGGGGTCTGTAACAGTGAGCTCAACCGCCAGACCAGCATGAGCTCCGTTTCCTCCGACACCAGCGTCCCTCCCTCCCTGTCGCTAGCCGTGACGGACGTGGTGGGGCTGCGAGTGGACGTGAGGCGGGGCACGCCGTACCGCCTGTGCGCGGCGGGGCAGGTGCCCACGGCCGACACGCCCTGCGAGCCGCTGGGGACGGCGGTGGACGGCGAGGGGGCCAACCTGACCAGCATGGTGGGTGCTCGTGTTGCGAGCAGTTGGGCTAGAATGAGGTGCGCAAGCTGGAAACCGCCAGCCCCCCCGCTGCCCCCACTATCTGACAAGCCGCTGCCTCCTCCTTCCCAAAACTTTGACCTCCGTTCCCTTGCCACGCGCTTGCCGCCCCGCAGATTGCGCTGTGCCCGCCCGGGGACTGCTCCCGCACCCAGTGCCGCGCTCACACGTCCGACCGCAAGCAGCCGTCCGAGTGCGGCGTGGACACCACCACCGCGCCCGTGGGCACCACCTTCCGCCTGCAGCTGGCCGTGTACGACAGGAGGGGCAGGAGCGCCACAGCCGAGCGCATCGTGGCGGTGGTGTCGCCGTGCGCAGCTGGCGAGACGTACTGCGAGATCCCGGCTGAGGACGGCGGCGAGCCCACCTACCTGTGTACGCAGCTCAAGTGCGCAGACGCGCAGCAGCTGGCTGCATCCCTTGGCGCAGGAGGCACGGGGTCGGCTGCACCGAGGTTGTTCCTCCTACCGGGCATGCACCAAGAGAACCTGATGCAGGTAAGCTAAAGTGTAACATACCTGCCTATCCGGCAGTCACTCAAGTGAAGGACCCTGTTGCTGCTAGCAGTCGAACTAAGACGGTCTGTATCCGCAATCCTGCTGCGTCGCCTCTCCCGCCCTTGCCCTATCAGGCTGAGGCCAACCAGACCATCTTCCTGACGTACCGAGCCCAAGCGGGCTACAGCCTGGCCCCGTGCGGCGACTTCTCCGCCGGCATGGATCCCACCGCCACGTGTGCGGCCGCCGCCAACGACACGGCCGACGGCGACCTGTCCCCCTTCATCACCGCTACCGTGTCACCGCTGTGCCCCGCCAACGCCACGTGCAACAGCTGCAGCGTGGCGGGCTTCACGCTTGGCCTGTGCCTGCCCGGCCGCTACCGCATCACCTACACAGTTGCCAACAGCGCAGGATTGACCACCACGGCAACGCTGGACGTGGCTGTGGAGCAGGTCACGGTCACGCTGCTGCAGCTCAGCCTGTTCCCCAACCGCACGGCCGAGGGCTCTGCCAACCGCACCGTGGCGGACGCCTTCGCCGCCAACCTTGCCGGCAACGCGACAGCCCGGCTGGAGCTGCTTGCGCCCGTGCTAGAGGCCTTTGGCATTGCGCAGGGCAGCATCCGTGACATCTCGCTCACCGCTCCGCCTGAAGTCCTCCCTGTATACTTGCCTTCGCCGGCCGCCCCAGCCATGCCCCCGGCATCCCCACCGCTCAGCCCACCGCCGCCGTCTTTGCCGCCCCCGTTTCCGCCTTCCCCTCTGTCACCATCCGACCCACCGTCAGTCCCGGGACCTGCTTCGCCGCCGTCGCCAATGCAGCCGCCATTGTCACCGGCCAGTGAACGCAGCACCCCGGTGGACCTAGCGGGCGACCAAGGAGCCATATCTCCTCCCGTTGCTGCTGCCCCAGCCTACTACATCGTGCAGGTGGGTTAGCTCGCATTGCCATCTCACAATGCGGTTGCCCATTCTTCATCTCGCCTGAACGCCAAGGTGAAACACCTCTGGCAACTAACACCCGCGACGTTGCATCGCCATCCTATCAACCAGGTGCCCGACATTATTGCATCTCCGCAACACCTTTCAACACGCCATGCAAGGTTGTGCTATCCTGATTGCATTTAGCGCATCCTTCCCGCAATTCACACCACGCAGGTGTCCATCAATGTGACGTCCGCCAGCTCGGAATTCGTCAACGTAGTGGGGGTACCCGGCGTTCAGTCACCGCCCGAGGAAGACGACAGTGAGGGCGTGGATAGCAGCCGCAGGCGGCTCTTACTGGTAGCCTCCGGTTCACCTGACGCCGGGGCGCCCGGCGGCAGCACGCTGCAGTGGCTACACCACTCTGGCGCCATGGGGCCACTAGCGGAGGACCTCCCTTGGACGCGGCGGGAGCTGCGGCCCGTGGGGGACGAGGACGGAGTGGTGTACGTGTTGGGTGGCATGCCAGGCTGGGAGGCGCCTGGTGGGGTGAGCGCCTCACTGGCAGGCCCCACCCTCACGTTTCGTCTTGCTGACCGGCACATTGTCGACGCGACGGCCCAGGACCATGATCCTAGCCGTGGCCCCAGGGAGATCCTTCTGGAGAGCATCGCGTCTGGGCTTTTCGGAGATAGCGACCCCCTCGTGGCGAACAGACGTACCATCAGGCGTCAGCTGGGGGAGGGGCTTACGGGGGCTACTCCGGCCTGGGAAGGGGGCACCAGCACGGTTAGCACCGCTGGCAGGCTCCTGCCAGGGCCCGCAAACGGTGACAGTGATGGCCCAGGTAGCGGCGTGCTAGCAACTCTGGTGGGGATTGACGCCTCTTTGGACGCCGCGGCGGCGCTCTTGGCAGCTCCACAACGGACAGAGCGCAGCCACCATAATCAGGATGACAACGACCACGGCATCGAGCATTCCAGCCCCCTGGACACTGAGACCACAGTGTACACGCAGCACCGGCGCTCCGCCCTGGCGCTGCGCCGTGCTCTGCAGTCGTCCGACTGCAACACCACCGCTGCCACGGCGCCCAACGCCACGTCCCTGGCGGCCGCGGGCCTGGCGTCCTCCGGCCCCGTGTCCTCCTCCTGCGCCAGTCCGCCCGTGGACAGCCTGGCGGTGGCCATGGGCGTGCTGCTGGGCGCGGCGGCGGACCTGGACAGGCTCACGCAGCAGATGCAGGAGCAGCAGGTAAGGCGCCACAGCACTCAGAGAGTGTCGCTTCCTTGTCGCATCCTGGTTCCGCGGCTATAGCCTTTGCTCGGTGCCTTAAACCGGTATTGATGCCCACACCTGCCGAGTTGCCGTCGCTTTGACCTGCAGACCACCACAATCGACTTGCTGGGCACCCTGGATGACAAGTTCAGCGCGCGGGACGAGGTAAGCAGCCCAGGGCATGCGGTCTATCAAGCAGCTGTGTACGCCTCGAGCTTCTGCTGCTGCTCCCCCCTGGCATCAGCTGGCCGCGACCAGGGACTGCACTTGTATGTGCGCACCGTCCACCCGATGCCCCTCTTGCTCGTTCCATGCACCTCGCACAGGTCTACCGGCAGGCTATTGTGTCCCTTACGTCAGCCGCTACCGGATCCTTCGCCAATTTGACTGCTCGCACCCAAGTGCTAAACGACCTGCTGGACAAGACGGTGGCCCAGCAGCAGGCCAACAACGCAGCAATGGGTGTGGTTATGGGGCTGCTGCAGGTGAGGACACCTGCCGGCCGGGATGCCGATAGCAGCCAGCTGCACCGCGTGCAAGTGTATTGCAGGAGCAGGCTCAACAACAGCGCCCTTTAGCCCGACATGGCCTGCCAATCCCGAGACTGGCTCGGTTCTCGCGCATGCCCTCATCCCCGTCCACTCGCTGTAAAAAAGTAGGTAACGAGACTTCGCACCTGCTCACTCCCTTGTACGGTACACTCCACCCTGGCTGCCTCGCAGACGGCCCTGAACAATGCTGAGGCGGCCACCAACGGCGCGCTCATGACCACGTCCCTCATCCTGGAGGGGCTGGGGGAGGAGGTGGTCACGGCCAAGGACCTGAAGACCTACTCCGCCTGCCTGGCCGCGCGGTCGGACGAGGCGGCCTTCTCCTTCACCCTCAGCTGGCAGCGCGCCGGCAACGCCTCTGCTTACAACACAGCCTCCAGCAACACCAGCAACTCCCCACCTCCGCCTTCCCGGCGGAGCGTGCTTGCCGGGGGCCAGCCTAAATCACGTATTAACAGTAGTGCAGGTGCTTTGGGGGCAGCAGCCGGGAACACCGCGGACAGCCCCTGCCCTGCGTGGATGCATCGCCTGCCCCACGGCGCCCGCCAGGTGGCCGTTACCGCCTTGCAGCTCACCGTGTGGGCCCTGGAGCCCTGGGTAGCCCGCTGGGCGCCAGAGCTGCGGCACTGCACCCTCGGGCCCACGGTGGCACTGCGGCGCCCCAAGAATCAGCTGGGTGTGACCGGGGAAGAGGAGGAGGCGGGCGTGGACTCTGCGCATCCAGTGCACCGGCTACTCCAGGCGTCCTCCTCTGGGACCAACGGCAGTCGCCCAGGGGATGCCGACGGGGAGGACGATCCGGATACGGTGGTCAGCCGCGTTGGTGGCGGCTTCTTCTATAACAGCTTTGGCGGCTACAGCATTCCCAGCGGCGGGGTGAGTCTTCCCTGCGGGGTATGCAATCGGTAGTCGGTCTGCAGACGGGATCCGCAAGCGGCGCGCGTCCCGCTGCATACCGCACTGTTTGAATGTGGCTGACAGCGTGCCATAATACCAATCATGCATGTCGGAACAGGGCATGTGTCTTAGGGCACACCACAGGGGTAGCAGTTACGGCAGCTCAGTGTGCTCTCTCCGCCCACGCACGTTGGCCGCAGGGCTACGACTACAGCCTGTACGAGGCCCGGGACCAGGACCGCCACCGCGCGGCCGGCACCCACAACAAGGTGCTGGTGGGGCTGCTGCTGCACCAGGTGAGGCGGGGAGGACGGCTTGGAGGCCATGCGTTTTGGGCTGCGTTTGGAGGCTAAGCAACGTCCTGGTCAGCCTCATGGGGTCACCGTACCTGCATTGGTGCGCACGGCCCTGGAAATTGCGTGTTGCTCGCTGGTTTCGCTCTGTCCCTCAGTACCCCGCATGGCACATGAGCCCTGACTCTTGGGCCTTGTGTGTTGCGGGCTGAACCGACAATCATTGATGCTCTCGGCTCTCTGGGAAAAGCGTGTTACCCATCTAGGTGCGCCATGCAGCTCAGTGGCATTGCTTTTGTTTCTTGCCCTCCAGGTCCGCCGTACCGAGGCTGCCATCCGCAGAGAGCGCGGCGCCGACGGCCGCATCTGCCGCCGCAGCAACTTCGCCGAGCTGGTGGTGGGCTGTGACTCGGACCCCTTGAGCGGGCTGCTGAGCACCGCGGGGGACCTGGCGGGCATCGGCACGGACCCCGTGTTCAACCGCCACTCGGTGCTATACAACGACGGCCTGGACCCCGCCGCCTTCTACAACGCATCTCAGGCAGGTCTCAGGGCTCCGCTGGCTGGCTGCATGCCCTCAGCCCCGCCTCGGCCTCCACCGCTTTGCAGCATCGTAGTCCCACCATTGCTGTCTTGCATGGCTCGCTGACATTTCGTCGCGTGTCTGTCTGCCCCCAGGGCTCCCCCGACCTCGGCCCCGGGGGCCTGCCGTACGGCTTCTTCTCCGAGCCCCTGGAGCGCTTCCCCGCCGGCTACCCCGTGCTACTGGACACGCGCCTGTCCGCACAGCGCGCGGAGCAGGCGCTCACATACGTGCGGGACGGCGGCTTCCTGTCGGCCACGCTCACAAAGTGGGTGCAGCTGTATGGCGTAACGGGTTCAGGGGTCGTCACGCGGGGTGCAGCTGTTCTTGGGTCCGGTACCTCCATGCAAGGTCATCATTTGTACCTCCACCCTCCTCCCCAGGAGCATGCGCGCGCAGCTGGTGACGTACAACCCCAACGCCCAAGTGTTTGGCTACTGGCGCCTGGACCTGACCTGGCTGGACAGCGGCGTCATCCGCGCCACCGCCAGCCTGCTGGGCCTGCCAGCCATCAGCTACGGGGAGTCCATACGCAACATGCAGGTGGGGCTCGTCAGGATTTGCCCGTAGCGGCTTGTGCTGTGTCCCGTACTGTGCGCACACTTCCGGCCGCCATGCGGTTTAGGTCCTCCAACATGCATATTTTTGCCCCCCGGCCTCTCCAAAACACAGGTGTCCCAGTTCCTGCCCGATTTCTTCCTCATCCTGCTCATCATCGGCTACATCTGCATGACCGCGTACGACATTGTCGTTCAGCTGCGGGCGCAGCGACTCAAGCGGCAGCTGATACAGCGCAAGTCGGCTGCGCGGCCCGCCATTATCGGCCGCCGCAACCGAGTGCAGCCCAAGGACCCGGGTGCGGAGCACCCGGTGCTTGCGGGAGCAGCAGCAGCAGCAGTCGATGACGACGAGGCCTTCGAGCTGACCACAAGTGAGTGCAAACATTTTTGGTACTTTCTTTTGCACATGCCGTACGTACTGTCCGATGTGCTCGTAATGCACACGTGTCGTGGGGGACATCTGCGGCATCTGCAGGATGGGGCAGCACTGACGCTTTGCCCGCGTGCTGCTGATTTTCCATCCTGCAGACAAGCAGGGCGTCAGCACGCGGCAGTACCGCCCCCGCATGAGCGCCCGCTGGGTGGCGTACGAGGCGGTGCTGTGCTGCCTCATGGTGGCGGCGGTGGCGGTGTTCTACGCCTACGCCGTGCGGCTGTCGGTGCGGGAGGAGTTCTTCCCGCGCTTCAACGTGTACGACGCAGACACCTTCGCGCCGGCAAGGTACTTCCTGCTCAAGCGGCAGGCACCCACAACTGCAACCGCCCTGGCGGAAACAAACACCACCGCAAACAGCACCGTTGCCGCGCCAGCTGCGGGCAGCCCCGGCGGCGGCATGCGCTGGCAGCTGCCGCCGGACCAGGACCCCATCAACGGCGCCGGCTCCATGTTCGCCCGGCTGGACAGCATGTACGGCACGGTGGTGTGGTACACCTTCCTGCAGGGCCTGGTGCTGGCGCTCCTCATCGTGCGCTGGCTGCACTACCTAGCCTTCCAGCCGCGGCTGTCGCTCATTTGGGGCACGCTGGCGCTGGCGCTGCCCGATCTGGCGCACCTCGCAGTGGTGGTGGTGCTGGTGGTGGTGCTCTTCGGCGCGGCGGCGTGCATCGGTTTCGGGGCCATGGTGGAGCGCCTGTCGGACTACGGCAGCGGCCTGTACGTCATGCTGCGATACGTGCTGCTCGGCGACGACGGAGGCGTCTTCAACGTGAGGGCATACACATGCCGTCTGCTAAGGAACTGCAACCTGACTGCACAGCAGTGCGTGTCCGCCTGCAACAGCTGTAACTTGCGTGCCTCAAAGCGTACGGTGATCCTTACGCCGTCGAACATACTGAAGGCTGCTCCAATGGTGGCCAACTGGCCATGGCCCTGTTGTGCAAGCTGGGTTGCTGACACTCTGTCACCCTGCATCCCTTTCGCCCCACCCTCGCAGAGCCTCATCGCCACCTCTGTGATACGCACTGGAGGGGAATGGGCCCTGGCGTGGCTGCTGTACCTGGTGGCCCCCATCTTCTTCCTGTTCGTGCTGCTGTCCTTCCTGCTGGCCCTGCTGCTGTGGCCGTTCTTTGAGCTCAAGTACGGCGTGGCGGGGCAGCCGGGCATACCGCACGACCTGGGCCGCATCGTGCGGTGGACGTGGCAGCGCTTTAGGCATGGAGCGCCCAAGAACAAGCAGCTGCTCAGGTGGTTTGAGGTAGGTGCAAGCCTGCAAAAGATCAGCGGCAGGTCTTTTGTGCAGTGCGAAGCGAGTGCGTTCTCGTGGCTTTGTCCGCAAGCCTAAGCATGCCGCTTGCGCTATTCCCTTTGTTGTTGTACTTGCAGGTGTGGTTGGCTCAGCACGGCCAAAGGGGTCTGAAGCACCTGCTCCAGCGCTCCTGGCTGGACCTCACGACCGCCTTGGCAAGTGTTGGAGGCAAGGGCGGCAAGGACGGCGAGCGGGCGGCGAGCGGCCGGCCGCGGACCCTGCGTTCAACGGGGAGCATCCGCCGCCCGGAGTCAGCGGTCCTGACGGTGGGTACGACAGCCCCCATATCAGCCCCCATGCGTTGGCGTCTGCGTCCTGTGCTAACCGGACATGGTTGGTGACAAACCGGTATGCACGATGGCTACCCTGCAAGCTTTCTTCACCGTGCTATGCTCTTATCGGCTCTTATTGACTTGCCTAAACCGAACCCACCTGAAACCTCTACAGGTGGATGCGGCAGCACGGCCCCTGGACGGCAAGGCCATCAGCGCTGCGCTGCACGCTGCCTCGAGGGCACACGTTCTGGGATCCGCGCAGGCCGGCGATAAGCTGGACGATGGCAGCGGCAGCAGCATGCGCGGCGGCAGCGCGATGGGTAGCGACCAGCACCGCGCCGCGGCGCCTGCACCGCAGGACAGCGGGTCGCGGCAGGCCTCGAGTGTCCTGCAGGACTCATCTGGTGCGCGCACAGCTGGCCGCGCTGTGGCCAGCACCGACAGCGTCCGCGCCCGCCGTGCGAGCGCGGAGCTTCCCCAGTCCGAGGACCACCCTCTGCAGCCGGACACCTCCAGCTTGGCCGCCGATGCCGCTGCCGGCCCCACAGCCGGCCGCCTTCAAAGCCAGGAGAGCAGGAGCGGAGCCGCCTCCCCGGCCTACGACAGCAAACGCTCTCTGTTACCACCAAGGGATGCCAGCGGTGCAAGTGCGACGGCGGCAGCGGCGAGTAGGTCGGTGTCGGGTGAGCCCAGCGGCAGCCAGCCGCCTGGTGCTGTCGCCTCAGCACGTGCCCGTGAGCGCGGTCGGCGCTCTACCATGGACTCTGGCGTGGTGTCTTCGCTCCTGGAGGGCGGCCGGGCAGCCATGTCGGGGCTATCGGGGCGGCGGCCCACGGCGTCCCCAGTGGTGCCGCTGCGGGGCTCTCTAGACGCCGGGGCGACGGCGGAGGCGCTGGCCGACACCGTCATGGCCAACCTGGTGGCGAGGTTCGGGAGGGCGGCGGCGGGGGCGGGGGCCGGTGCGGGCGGTACCTCCTCGGGCCAGGCGCAGCAGCAGCAGGTACCGGACCCGGCGCTGGTGCTGGGACACGGGGATAAGCTGCTTTCTGGGCGCAGGAACCGGAGCATTGGCGGCCCGGATGACGAGGTCGCTGCGGCGGATGGCGCGGCGCGCAGCCTGCAGCAAGCGCGCCGTGCGTCCTTCAGCATGGGAATGCCCATGCCCCCTGGCCAGCACGACCTATGGGCATCGCGACTGCCGTCCATGGGACGTCCCGCCGCGGCCTCCGCGCCTGTGAATGCCGCCGCAGCCGGCAGCTCCTCCCCGCCGCCCCTGTCCAGCGCAAGCAGCGACACAGACGACTCGCCGTCTCAACAGCAGCAGCAAAGCCCCAGTGCATCCCAGCCCGGCGGCCTTGGCCCCAGTTTCTCCATGCAGGAGCGCATCCCCTCCGGCACCTCCGGACAGCTACGCGGGCCGCTGGCGGCACGGCCGGCGTCCTTCGCGGCCTCGCCGCGCGGCGCGAACAGCCGCCCCACCCGCTTCCACCCTGGTGGGGGCGCCTCCCTACATGAGCACGTTCCACAGCAGCAACAGTTGACGCTGCCGCCGCAGCAGCCCCAGTCGGGGAACGGCTCAGGGAACGAGGGCAGCACCCATGGACAGGCACGGGCGGAGGCAGACGGCCTGCTTGCAGGCCTGGCCCTGCCCATGCCGCCTGCAGCTGTGCCGCCGGGGGCGAACGTGGGCACCGCGTCGGAGGTGTGGGACGCGGGGCGGGACGGCAGCCCGCCGCCGGTGGCGCAGGGGATGCGTGTGCCGATGAGCCGCGGAGCCCCTGCCATTGAGGCGCTGCCGCAGGTGCGCCTGACCACGGCACGTGGTAGGCGGCCGCCCCAACCGACTAGCAGCCAGGCCCTCCCCGTTCCGCAGCAGTCTCAGCAGCTGCAGCAGCAAGCGCAGGAAGGAGAGCGGCGCCTGAAGGCCAGCCCAAGCGGAGCCTTGGCCGCACCCAGCGCTGAGCAGGACGGACATTCGCAGCTTCCTGGCCCGGATCCCTCCCTGCCCGGGTTGACCGACCACCGCCACCCACTGAGCAAGGCCTGGGGGACTATGCAGCCCGTTAGGTCTGACACGGAAGGGTCCGGCGGCGGCAGGGCGCCGCTCAGCCGCAATCCCACCCTGGGGTCGCGCAATGCCCGAGTGCCTTCGCGCAACGTGTCTATGCACTGGGCTACTGCGGTGGGCAGGACGCTTGCCACCCCGGACCCGCAGCTCGGCGACGAGTCAACGGAGCGCCAGCTGCAACTGTTGGACCAGGAATTGGATCAGGAGGATGCGCCTTCCCAGCCTCGGCACCAGGTGGAGCAGCAGCATGCTGCTAGCGGCGGCGGCTCGGGCGCTAGCCCAGCTCGTGCCGCCGCCACGCTGACTGGCAGCAGCAGCCAACGGAGCCCCTCTGCGTCACCGGCCGAAGATGCAACTGCACGCGCGAACTCCGGCGCTCCACAAGCTCCCAGCGGTCCTGGTCCTGTCGCGGAGGCAACCGAGGAGCCCCAGCAGGCGCAGCCACAGCAGCAGCAGCAGCCACAGGGCCCCAGCACCCGCGTCCCTGCGGCGCTGGCGCTGCAGCTAGACGGCCACATTGACTCCGTGCCAAGCACACCCATGGCCGGGGAGACGACACGTGGCACGGGCATGTCGCCGTACAGCCCAGGGCCGGGTACACGTGGCACGTACGTGAGCGTTAGCCAGCTGGACCAGCTGGACTCCCACTACGTGGACTCGCCCGGGGTGCAGGAGGTGCTGAGACACGGAATTGGAGCTGGGGTTGCGGATGGCGGAGCTGGAGGTGCTATGTTCAACGCGCGCGCGGGGCCTAGTGCGGCGGCGCTGCGCTACGCGTGGGTTACACGAGGTGTGCTGGCGCTGACGGCGCACCTGGAGGCCATGCTCAAGCAGCTGCGGGAGGCGATTGCTGAGCTGGAGGTGAGATACATGACCTGATGTGGATACAGTGATTACAACGACGGAGACTCTTGCTAAGTGCTGCATTAGCGACAATTGGTGGGCCGCAGGTGCAAATGCACAGGTGTTTGGAGGCCTTTGTGTGCATGCGCACATAGTTATTATTTGACCATGATCGGCCCTATCGCCCTTGGCTATGCCTTGCAGGAGATGGCTGCGATGATGGACGAGCTACTAGCGGGTGCAGCTGCGGCGTCGCGGCTGTCCGACCGCCGCTCGCTGTGGGCGGCGGTGCGGCTGGTGGCGGCGCGGCTGGCGCGGGAGCAGGCGGCAACACGGGCTTCCCTGCAGGGGACAGAGCAGCAGGAACGTGGGGCGCAAGAGCAGCGGCCGTCCTCCCTGGTGCCCGATGCGCCTGTGCTGGACTTCGGGGAGCTGCGGCGCCTGGCGGAGATGGAGCAGCAGCAGAAGCAGGGGCTGCTGATACAGGGACAGCTGCCAGACGCAGTGCGCATGGCTGGTGGTGCGATGTTGTTCGTGTCCCACGAGAACGTGTGGAGCCCCACCGGCGCGAAGGAGCAGGAGGAGGCGGCAGCAGGTCTGGGCGGCGACGATGATTTGGTGCCGCAAGCCGCGCGGCCCTCCTTGGCAGGAACCATGCGCCTGGTAAGCCCCTGGCGCTTCTTACGATCCTCCAAGCAACATGGCAAACCAACCGCCGCCCTGGTACGCACGCATGTCGTTTTTGTTGACACCGAAAGTGGGCCTTCGAGGTGTTGCACATAGTGCGTTACCTCTCCCCCTTGTTTCACCAGCATGCCCCCCTGTACGCTACCCCCCAGGCCATTGAGATGGAGCTTGAGGCCCGGCTGAGCCCCGTCCGCCTGGCCGCGCAGCCCACCCTACGCCGTCTGGCCGACCAAGCAGCAGCAGGCATGGCGGCCACAGCTGTGGAAGACACCAACCCCACCGCGCGGAAGCGCTCGCGCATCTCCCGAGCGGGATTGGCCTTAGATGTTGGCGGTGGTGGGGGCGGGGACGCCGCGTCACCTGCTGGAGCAGAGGGCGCCAGGGTGTCGCTGCCGGGCAGTCCAGGCGGCGCCGTAACACGGCCGCAACGCGGCTGGGGCGCACGGCGGCGCGCGATGGAGGCGGCTGCGCTCAAGGAGAAGGAGGCAAAGCAGGAGGTGGGGCTGCTCACAGTGCTGGAGGCAGCCGTGGCAGCGAAGGGCGGAGCCGGCGGCACGTTTGAGATTGCCTGTCCGCGCATCAGCGGTGGCGGTGTGCTTTTGCGTCGGCCGGGGACGTCACGCCTGGGGCAGCGGTCCAGCCGCAGCGCTATTGAGGCAGCCGGGGGTGTCCTGGATGGGGAGGGTGACGGCAACGCCGCTCACCATGACGACGGGGACACGTTTGCGGAGCTGCTGAGGCTGGCGACGCCGGTGGCGGGGGCTGCCAGGATGGGTGCGCCGGCGGCGGAGGGTCCTTCGGCGGGCTCCGGGGCGGCGGCGGCGCTGGCCGCCATGCAGAGCACCCGCGAGCTGGCGGGGGCGCTGGCGGCGGCGCTGCCGTCGCTGCCCCCGCCCAAGAGGGGCAGGAGGGGTGGCGGCGGCGGACCGTAGGCGGCAGAGCTCATGGCCGCAGCAGCTAGTTGTTGCCGCGGTTTTGCTCTCTGTGCGTGCGGCAACATAATAGCCCCCAACGCTTGTGCAAATAATGAAACGGTTCAAAGAAGGCTCGATGCATGTAAAGGATAAGAGGATTATGCGGGGTGGTGTGGGAGCGGTGTGGGCTTACCTTCTTTTCCTATGTTTGGTGGAGACATACAGCGCAACGCACCCAGAAGCAAGGCCACTTGGCATTTGTTGAACACGTCTGGTATGTGGGCGTTCGTCCGAACTGAACCCAATTCATCAAACTGCTCGAGCGCCTAACATCGTAGGCGTCCTTGTTCGTCTAGGCCCACGTGCGTCCCTGCCTCTGACCAAGAAAAGCGAAGTCAAAGTCCTGAACTTCTGATGCAACTCGTACTGTTGTCAACACCGTTGAGATTACGGTGCGTGTGCGGATGAGGGGCTCCCTATGGTGCGGATATCGCCATCTGTGGCCGTCATGTCATATGGCATTTTAATGGTGCTGCCAAATAAGACCGCCGGCTCTTTAGCCAGGCGGCCGTGTATTGTTGATGCTGCGGCTGCAGCTGAGTGCATTCCTCTGACATGGTGGTTCCAGCGTGCCGCCGCTTGGATAATCCACCCTCTGCCGGTGAAAGGTACGGTGCAGTAAAGGCGTCACGTCTCAATCCTCATCATCATGTAACACTGTATCCTTCTCCACCCCTAATGTTGAATGTTATCTGCACGCGCAGGACAGTGGGCCCACTCAAACCATGACCGTTTTTTTTTTTTTTTTTTTTTTTTTCGTGAGAAGGTTACAGGGGCTAGGAATTCGGTGCTTGGCAAGCACTTGTGGGC
>VFQN01004704.1_pt1 | contig 17700 bp, 18 predicted proteins | sample 3512371 | NCBI WGS metagenome assembly VFQN01 (sample SAMN10412370, study PRJNA504923) | tailings metagenome | isolation source: Replicate 2 from Balatoc abandoned mine | place: Philippines: Itogon, Benguet | collected 2017-08-28 | reverse complement strand
TTTCATTCCAACTGCGGGTCACGTGTCTGCTTTTGGCTCCACTGGCGATCACCCGCGCGGTAAGGCGTCCGACCGCGGTGCAGGAACGCTTGCCATCTCGGTAACTCCAATTTTGTCCTTTACTGTTTCCGGCGTGAGCAGACGTGGAAAACCGCTCGCGTAAAGGCCAACCAGCCAGCCGATGATGCTGCCGATGAATGTGGCGAAGCGGATATTGCCGGCGCTGAATCCCATCAACACCATTATTGCGAGAGTCATCGCCCCCTGCGCGACGGCCATAAGCGCGAGCGCTGCGGCGAGCATGGCCATAGTGTGGCGGCGTGGAAATCGGTCGATGACAAAGCCGCCGGCGAGCGAATGGCCGAGTGTCGTCATCGCGCCAAGCAACAGGGCGGGCAGGATGGCGATCACCGGCGAAAAGAACAAAAGAAGCGCATTGCCGGGACCGTTGTAGCTACCGCGGGACGGTGTGAAATCGATCACCGTCAGCAGCAGACTGATCGTGACCGCCAGGCCGGCGCCGTAGGCCATGATGCTGCCAGCGTACCAGCTAGGTTCCCAGGCGGCATCAAGCACCGATGCGCAGCGGCGCTGCAATGCCGCACTCCAGTAATAGCTGACAATGGCCGGAGTCGCCGCGGCGGCAAGCAGCACGGAAACGACGCGGGGGTCGCCATGTTTGATCGCCGCTCCGACGCAACTGCTCAGGAGATAGACCCCCAAATACAATATCAGGACGATCGATAGCCGGACGGCGCCGCGGCGGTCGACATTCGCCGCCAGTACATCGTGAATTTTCTTGGTTGGGTCGCTGAGATGATCGGCGCGCGCGCCAGCATCGAAAATATAGCTTTGCAACGGCCCTGACAGGAACAGCGAGACGCCGACCAGAATGGCCGAGAACAGGATCGCGCGCAGCTCCAAAGCGCTGGCAAGTGCGGCCCAGAAGAGATCGAGCCCGATCATGGCCCCGACCACTGAGCCGGCAGCCGCAGAGACGGTGACGAACCAGCGCCGCACCTGATCGCGCAATGTCGTGCTCGCTTCCGTGCCGGGCCAGCGCTCGGGCATAAGAATGGCCGGTGCTTTGGTGCGAATGTCATCGAGCCACTTTTCGAGAAATAGCTCGGCAATGAGGCGTGCGAACAGTGCCGCGACGGCGCCTAAGAGCATAGAGGTGATGTCGATGTTGATGATCGGCTGGGTGATCCACGTCTTGTTCAGCGGTGCAACAATGATGCCTGCGAGGACCCCGAACAGCGCCGACCAGGCAAAGCTGCGCCAGCCGGGCACCAGCAGCGCGACAAAGATGATGCCGCCGAGCGTCGTGCCGCCGACAACGCCGAACATAAGCTGTCCGTCGAATTCTGTCTGTCTGTCGTTTTGCTCCTTTCCGTTCGCGACGAGCCGCGCTTTGGCTTCGCTGTGATAGATGCTCTGCGGCGCGTCATCGACGAAGCTACGTAGCCGACTGATCTCGTAGCCCCATTTGCCCACGCACCCCCAAGTGACCGCGTCGGGAGGCGATTGCGGATCCGGCTTGTTTCCGTTTCGGGCCGGTATTTGGGCGCTAGCCGCGATCTCCTGTTCGATCTGGCGGATGTTGGTCCGGACTGCCTCGTCCTGGGGGTTCCGCTTCGCGAATTCCTTTAGATCGGCGAGAGCCTGGGGAAGCCTGCATAGCGTCGAGTAGCTCAGGCCTCGATACAACAGCGCACGATTGTAGTCGTCAGGCGAGGCTTGATCGCCTCGCGCGATGATCTGCGAGCATAGCGCGATACTTCTCGCCGGTTTCGCCCTTTGGCATGTCTCTACGTCCTGCGCCACGGCGGGGCGCCACGGCGCGGCAACCATCAGCAGGACGGCGAGCAGGGTGAAAATGGGACCGCCAAACATGCAAAAAAGTCCCCGAAACTAGCTCGTAATGCGCCGCGCGTCGGGCCGAACTTTCGCGCGGGGCGCGTGGAGTAGCATGGACTCGCTGGAAATCTACATGCCGCCACGCCTCACGCAAGGCTTATCGGTGAGTCCGGCCATGAAGCGATGGCCGGACTCTGACGCGAGAAATTCGCGATTATCTGCCCGATTTGCGATCAGACTTCGGTTTTGGATCCGGCGACTTTGTGATTGCGCGCTGCTGCCTTTCATCCCAATAAGCCCTGCCGAACTCTGTGCGCGCCATAGCCTTTGCAAAATTACTCCTCCGCCTACTTTCGTCGCCACCGGAATTGAAGATCGGTGGAACCGGTTCGGGTACCGTCCGGCTTGCCCGCCACTCTTTGAGCCGATTGAGGCCAAGTTCGAGGATTGCAGTGTGGTCGAGCAGCAGTTCAGGCTGCGCACGGTTACGACCGTGAGATTTGCGACTGCCGTGGATTGTCATCGTGATTTCCCTTGTCGATCAAATCGACAACCGCCAGATGGCGGCCGCCCACGATCGCGCAGGCGCGCGTCGTGGACCGGGGGGAAGTGACGGAAATCAGACGTGCAGTGTTCGCATGGCCTTCGTGTGAATGGGTAGCGTGGCAAGAATTGGACGAATGCCGACTGCACTCTCAATATAGCCTGAGAGTAATCCTAGGTGCTTTCGCCGAGGGTTCGGACGAGGGACCGGAGCCGCAATTCGCAGATTCTTCATGGAGTAAATTCAATGGGGGGGGAGAGCAGCCGGTGGGCGCTCATTGCGATGGTTTACGCAATCGCAATTGGCGCGCAGGAAGCTAGGGCATCAAACTGCGCAGCTATTGAGACAGATCCGGCAAACATGGCGCTACAGACACCGGTGACCGGCAGCGAGGCGCAACTCGGCGCGAGGTTCGGTATACGAAAACATCCAATACTCGACCGCGGCCCTGTGCTCATGGCTTCGGGACGACCGACGGGGTCAGCGGAAGCGCAATAAATCACGTTTTCTCCGAGCGATTCGAGCTTCCACTGCCAGGCACCGCCGTCTCTGCGTCTTTGGCGCAGCGTCTCTCGTCCGTGCACGGGCATAGTTTTCGCTGAAGAGAATGTCCCATAGAGGCTATCGGCGATCCTTGGCGCGGTATCCTCACGGCTTCTGTGACCCGGCGTTTACCCTCGTTGCAATTGGCGGTTACCGCGCAGTTGGGTCCGAATCTCCATCAACACTCGGCCCGCCCAGTTGAAACCTGCACCGTCGGGGCCAATGCCCCAGAACGGTTCCCCCGGTGAATCTTCGACCAGCTCGGCCTGGCCGGTTGCCAGCAGGAGCGCCGCCAAGTCGGAGTTCTGTGTAAACTTGGCATGGTCCGCACGACGCATGATGTCCAGCTTCACATCATGCCAGTCGGACCGCGGTTGCGCGTTATTTTTGCGAAACCACGAGTTCTGAGAGATACGGCGCGGCGTAGACGGCGGAGCCGCAAGGCGCTTGGCTAGGCCGGGAGAGATAGCCGCCCGGATTGCCGCCTTGTAGTCGGGGTTGGCAGACTTCTGCGCCTGATAATAGTGCTCCACCGTCGGCCAGTTTTCGCCATCGATTACAATCGGGCTCGCATGGAAATGAGAGAGAAAGCGGAATCGATCCCGGTCCCGGCCAAAGTAAAGTATCCGGTTATCTGGTGGGATAACGATGTTCGGTCCGTCGAGATCCTCAGGCGCAACAAACATAACTGCGATCTCAACTGCTTGATATTGAATAGGGTCAACGTGGCAGTTTTGTAAAGCCACCTTTTCTATCTCGAATGAAGCTGCCCAGATGCCTGGGCTCGAACGAATCAGAAAAGATGGCTTCGATTTCTTGTCGTTTGGCAGTTAGCTCAAAGTGCCAAAATTTCCATAATGCAAGTATACGTCGGAGACGCCCGAGATCATAACGTTTCGACAAGTCAATTATATAAATCAGTCGTCTACACAACTCAACGTTTCGTCATAGCCCCACTGGTCAAAGGCGAGTGCTTGACTGATGCTGTCTACGATGTCGTCGGTTTTGCTTTGCGGAAAAGTCAGGAGTTCCTTTTCAAGCTCGGGCATAAACGGCGCGTCTTTGGGGAAGTACACGAAGCCTCGTTCGAACTTTCCGGTCTGAACATACATGCGGCCGATCTTGTCGTGCTGGATCGGGATCAGATGGGCCGGATACAGACCGGCGAGTTTGAGCTCCTGCGCAAGGGCTGTACCGGTCGACGCATCTTCTATCAGGATTGCGAAGGGATTGTACCGCTTTGCAAGCGCAATTGCAGTGTCGCGAAGCTCCGGATACTCGTAGCGACCGCGAACCATGTCCAGCAGATAGTAAACTGTGTCCGCGAGCAGCCATACCGTACACACGGACCAATCATTCTGTGCGCCATTTTTAGCAGCTGTGTCCCAAGACATGATGATGCGGTGATAGGGCTGTGGTTCAGGTAGGGAGTCGTAACGCCGCATATGTTTTCTCTTGACCATACCGCCACCTGGCGGGACGGGGCGTTGCTGGTATTGAGCCGCGAAAACGTCGGCGCCGAATTCGTGGCGCAATTTGTTGAGAATTTCGAGCGACTCATGAGATGCATGCAGGGCTTCCCCAGCCCTTCGGACGTAAACTCTGTTGTTGCCAATTGCGATTTGTTCGTCTTCCTCCGCAATAGCAGCCAGGCTGAGATGCGACCATCCACCCGACTCGAGAAGGTACCCCGTCAGGTCGTGCAAGTGGACGCGTTGCATGACAACTATAACAGCGTCCCGTTCCTTGCTGTCCAGTCGCGAAAGCAGAGTATTAGTAAACCAGAGATGCAAGGTGTTCCGCAAAGCGTCAGATTGGGCGTCAACGCCCTTCAGCGGGTCGTCAATAACAAAAAGATGACCACCTAATCCGGTGAGGGCGGCATTAATAGAAGTACTTTTACGAAAGCCGCGCTCGGTCGTGTGGATCTCAGTGTCGGTCGAGCGGGCTATGTGAAAGTTACGAAATGCGCGTCGAAACCAAGCTGACTGGACGATAGCGCGAAAATCGCCGTGATGCTTTTTTGAAAGGTCCTCGCCATATGAGATGCAGAAAATTCGGAGTTTTGGATTAAGCCCCAACCTCCAAGCGGTATAGGCGACCGAGACTGTGATGGACTTCAGATATCGCGGTGGCATGTTTATTATCAATCGGGTGATGTCTCCTCGTAGCACTCGCTGCAACTCGAACGAGATGGCTTCCAAATGCCAGTTGTTGAGAAAGATGGCGCCTGGGTTCAGTGTCAAAACACAGCGGTGTAGAAATGTGGGAAAATCGGTTCGTAGGGCGGCGTCGAGGACGTCTTGCTCGTGACGGCTCATTTCGCTACTCCGAAACGTCTTGCTGAATGCGCCGCGCGAATGCCTCGAGCACTGCGCGATCATCCTCGTTAAGATCCGTTGCTGGCGTTTCGCCGGTCACCGTGATAGCGAATCGGTTCAGGATGAAACCGGCACTCTTAATGTTGCCGCCGAGCGCGTCGTTTGCGATCCTGTACTGGATGGCTTCTTGAATCGTGACCTTTTTAGGCTTGCCAGCTATCGGAAGGGTCACCTTGCGCCCTAGGATCTCCTTCCAGATAGTCGCCTCATTCTTGCGACCTTTGGGTCGCCCCTTGGGATTAGGGCAATGACCTGGCCGCCAGGTATGTTCGCGAGGCGGCCGACCGCGGCCGACCTCGTAATCATCGTTTTGGAGTTTGCGCCGAGGCAGCTTGGGAGGAATCTGCGGAGTTCCGTCTCGGTCCTGCTGTCTCGCGCTACAGGCCTTAGTTTTTTCAGTGGTTCCCTTGGTATTACGAGCCTGTCGGGCGAATGAGTGGCCGCTACGGTCGTCGCCGTTCTGATTGCCGGGCCTAATGCGAACCCGAACTCTTTCGACGATTTCCGAATTACGTCGCCTTTTCATCTCCGTCTCCGGGTGGGCGTTCGAGCTCGCTCTTGAGCGACTTCATCAAAGGTCTGACCGGTTGAGCGCAGGATGGCATCCCGCCGCGTAAAGTCCTGCCAGCGGCGTACTGCGACGTCGACGTACTTAGGGTCTAGGTCTAGAATGCGGGCACGCCGGCCGACGCGTTCGGCGGCCATGAGCGTCGAACCTGATCCAGCGAAGGAGTCGAGAACAATATCACCCCTACGGGAGGCATCTTTGAGGGCGTCAGCGATCAAAGCGACTGGCTTCACAGTCGGATGCAGCGACAATTCTTCGAGACGGTCTTTTCGAAAAGCGTTGGCGCCGGGATATACCCAGACGTTCGACCGGTTGCGGCCGTGGCGACCAAGCTCCACGTTGTTGACGTGCTGGCCGTCGCCACTTTTGAAGAGAAAAACCAATTCGTGTTGTGATTTGTAAAGCGATCCTTGGCCCGGCGAGGTTTTGCTCCAGACGATGAGGTTTTTAAACTCCGTGAAGGCGACGTTACCGGCGGCAACATACTCGGCGATGTGACGCCAGTCGCCGAAGTAGTAATGCAGTGCGCCATTGCGACTGAATCGCGCCGCCAATTTAAATGCGTCCGTAAGGAAGGCTATAAACTCAGCGGACGACATCTCGCCGAACGCTTCCACGAAATTGCCATGACGTATCTTGCCTCGTCCTTGAAATGACGAGGTCGCAAGGTTGTACGGCGGATCGGAGATTACGACGGTGGCCAATTCGCCGTCCATCAGCGCGGCCATCGCCCTCTCAGATTTGGCGTCACCGCAACACGCGACGTGATCTCCCATGATCCACATTTCTCCAGTCTGTGTGACGACAGATTTAGATGGCTCGGGCTGTGCATCGTCTGGGTCTTGTTCGACGTCGATGTGACTGCCTAACAGCAAGTCGATCTCAGCGGTTTCCATCCCCAACGCAGAAATGTCGAATCCCTCATCGGTCAATAGCGGCAGGAGTTCGCTTAGTTCTGCAGCTAGGAGGCCGTCATTGAGCTTTGAAAGCGACGCGATCTTATTGTCGCTGATCATAAGAGCGCGTAGCTCTGTCGGAGACAGATGAGACAGCCGGATAAATGGAATAGCGTCCAATTCCAGCTCAAGCGCAACCTGAACTCTTAGATGCCCAGCGATAATCTGAAAGCTGTCGTTGACGAGAACAGGATTGATAAAGCCGAGCCGCGATACGGAACTCTTTAAAAATGAGCTTTGCTTCTTCGAGTGCTCGTTCGTGTTGGATGGATGGGGCTGGAACCGGGTAGGGTGCGCGTATTCAATTTTGTGCCTTAGCGCGTAAGCCACTGAGGACGCGCTTTCCCCAGTATTCTGATCTTTATAGATGCGCACCCGCCGGGCCATTTTCTGCTCCTAGTGCAGAGGCTTTCGATTGCGGACGGCCACCGAATTGCGCTTTTTTGCTTTGGGCTTGCGCGTTCTGGACGAAATAATCTCGTCAGCCAACGCGCGCGTCGCTGGTGACACGGTGTTGTCGAACGGGTGACGGCGTAGCACGCGCTCGAATTCGTCAATCAAAGCGTTATCGTCATCCTCATCGTCTATCATCATGGTTGTCTCCACCGCGAGATAACGCTCGCGCGCAAAACGCCGATAGCAGCGAATCAGATGGAGCGCGATAGGTGCGGGTTAAAAAAATCGAAAAGTCGAGAGAAAAAATAGTGAGACGGACGTAACCCAAAAAAAAATGTAGGGATTTTAGGGAGCAAAGCTTTCCGATGCCGTTTTGATAAGCCGGTGGAGCGTTCCCTTCGATCGGCTGACGCCGAATCCATCCGGCAGCAATTGTTCGAAGGCCTCTTCGACCGCGTGTATGAATTCAATCGTGGTCAAGCCGGGCAGTTTAGGGTTTAACTCGGGCCGCCGCGTGCCGGTTGTTCCCGATGCTTCTCCCGTAATTGTTCTTTTCTCAGGACGACGAGGCCCTAGATTCGACGGCTGTCTATTGTAGATCTTCTGGTAAGCATGGAGGATCGCGATCACTGCTTGATCTCGTTCCGCCGTCCGACTGCGCGGTACTCTCGCCAATTGTAATGCCGCGGGAATCAATGGTGCAATGAGCTCCCTATCAGGAGCTGTGAAGACCGGAAGCTTTATCGGCCCGTTTGCAGCGGCATAAATGAGGGTGCGGACCGTTTCCGTCGCCTCCGCCCAAGCCTTTGGCCAGAGATAGCCACCTGTCTTGGCGGCGCGTTGCAGGCGCAAGAGGCCCCTGACAGCCGACTTGTCCGCCGGCACGCGCTCATAGATTATGTGGCGTCCTTTGCGATGAACCTTGAGGCTGTGCAAGCTGTGTTCGTATTGGCAAATCGGGCCGTACACGAGCCGGGTGCATTGTTCGGCTAAATGCTTGTCGGCTGTCTGAAGCCAAAAGAATATCCGAGCCGCTTTACGTCCTTCGGCCCGCGCCGCCTTCAGCGCAGCTTGATCATAGAGTTGACGAGCCATGCTCCGCGTCCCACACATCGGCGTTAATTAGGAGCCGGACCTTGCTTAGGCACGGAGCAAGGGTAGTAGCCGTGCCGGTTTGCATGCGATCTCACAGATACTACTAGTTGTTAAATGCGGAGCACCGACGTCGAGTTCGCGCCGAATGAAGTTTCGAAAGACGTTATCATGAAATGAGAAGCAGAGCTGGCGAGCTGGGCGTATTTCGGTGCCGCTGATGGTGGCTTCCAAAGCAACAGGAAAAGAATAATGGCCACTCGAGTCAGATCGAGATGGTCTCCGAATCGGCTGTCGGATGCGCAATATAGCTAGCTGATCACTGTCGTCAGCAGCGGGGACAGTTCGGGAGCCGGTGAGGGGCATATCGTACGACAGTCAACAAATGTCAGGAAGCCGCTTCGCCGTAATCGCAGAAATGTCTATAAAGCAGAGGGACAGCTTTGCTCTATTGACCAGCGACGAGTCGAAACATAGTGCTGCCAGGCAACTGCCGTTAGCGTGGTCGCGGAAATAGGAGTTGCTCCAGCGAAAATCCCGAGCGTTGTCTTTATGGTTGCTCCCCGCGACGAATTGCGAACCTTTGCTTATTCGCTAGGGAATCAACAACACCTTTCCGATGTGCTGACCGGATTCCATCCGGCTGTGCGCGCTACGTGCATCCACCAACGGATAGGTCGAATCGATAATCGGCTTGATGTCTCCGGCTTCGATCAACGGCCAGACGGCGTGGTGGACAGCCGCCGTAAGCCTACCCTTCTCCGCGATCGGGCGTGGCCTCAGCCTGGACCCCGTCAGCCAAAGACTTTTCTGCTGGATCAGTCCGCAATCGAGCTGAACCTTGGGCTCCTGCTTGAACGCCAGCATGACGAGTCGGCCGTTTGGTGCCAGGCACTCGAGGCCTCTTTGGATATAGTCACCGCCAACCATGTCCAGCAGCACGTCGACACCGCCAGATGTGGCAATGTCCTTTATCGCGACAACGAAATCAGTCGTCTTGTAATTGATTGCTGCGTCCGCGCCCAGATCGAGGCAGACGCGGCACTTCTCTTCCGAGCCGGCAGTAGCGATCACCTTTGCGCCGAGCCGCTTCGCGATCTGTATTGCGAAGGTCCCGATGCCGCTGGATCCACCATGGACCAGGAACGTGTCGCCCGGCGACAGGCGGCCGATCTCGAAGACATTGCTCCACACCGTCATGGCGACCTCAGGTATTGCCGCGGCTTGCGTGACGGTAAGGCCCTTCGGGATGGGAAGGCATTGTATGGCGGGAACCGCACAATATTCAGCATAGCCGCCACCGATGAGCAAGGCGCATACCTCATCGCCAACTCGGAATCCGCTGACACCGTCTCCTGTGGCAACAATCTCGCCCGCGACCTCGAGCCCGAGCACGTCCGGCGCGCCCTTGGGGACAAGATACTTTCCCCTGCGTTGCGTAAGATCCGCGCCATTGACGCCCGCTGCGGCAACTTTGATGAGGACTTCACCGTACAGCGGACGAGGCGTCGGCCGCGTGGTGGTTTGCAGAACGTCGGGGCCGCCCGGCTCCTTCGCAATGACAGTCGTCATCATGTCGGGCACGCTGCTCGCGTTCGTCATTATTAAGTCCTTGGATGTGATAGCGGAGAATCAGGGTTGAAAGGGCGGTTCGCCGTCCGGCAGCGGAATCTTCGCGGTGTTCAGAACCATTGCGAGCATGACGTAGTAACCGCACACGCCGATCAGATCGATCGCGGTGCTGCGATCCCACATCGTCACGAGGCGGTCGAACGTCGCGTCGCTGACCGAAATCGTCTGTCCGAGTTCTGTTGCGAAGTCGTATACGGCGGACTCTTCGTCAGTGAGATTGTCCGGGTATCGCGTCTCTGCGACCGCCGCGATGATATGAGGGGAGAGGCCGCATTTTCTTGCGAGGATCCTGTGAGACTGCCAGATATTCACGCAGTTATATCGCCGCGCCATCACCAAAATCGCCAGTTCGACGAGGGGCTCGGGCAGACGATTGTTGAAGCGCAGATATTCGCCCACCTGCTGAACGCGGGATGCGAGGCCGGGGCTGTACAACAGCGGAACGAAGGGGCCACGAAGTTGCCCGCGTGGGCCAGCAGTAATTTCCGCCGCGAATTCGCGCTGCGCGTCAGTCCACTTTTCCTGTGGTATGGTCGGAAATCGCGTCGTCATCATGCCGTCAGGGAGTAATGTCGTCAGGTTGGGTAAGGGTGATTGCGCAGCCATAACTGCCGCAGCCGCGATCTCTTGCTTTTACAAGAGACTTGTATTGTAAGGACAATATTACATTTAACCCTCGGCAGGACAATGGCCAGCAGCCCTAAAATTCGCCTTGAGGATCTGGGCGGGCTTGATCACAAAAGTCGCCTGCCGCTTTATGCGCAACTGGCGGACATGTTGCGCGACCGTATACAACGTGGGCAATCCAAGCTCGCAGGACAGCCGCTTCCTGCCGAGTTGGACACCGCAGCGCATTTCAAAATAAGCAGGCCGACTGTCAGGCAGGCGATGAGCCAGTTGCTGTCGGAGGGCTTGATCATCAGGGGCCGAGGTCGTGGCACTTTCGTCGCGCCGCCGCACGCAAGCCGTCATCTCGGTCGGGCGTTCGAGTTCGATGTTCTGCCTGCGAATCAGCAGGTTGAATTTCGCTTGCTGAGCCGAGAGCTTGTCTCCGCCAGTCCGGATGTGATGACGGCTCTGCGCCTCTCCGCTGAAGATGAAGTGCAGAAGATAGTAAGGCTGCGGCTGATGCACGATCAGATATTCGGATTTGAAGAGCGCTTTCTGCCGATGCCTCTGACCATGAAAATTACGGATGCCATGCTTAGACGGGATGCAGGCGTGGTCTTCGCGCGCCGTCTTATTGAAAAGGACAACGGCCGAGTCGAATTTCGCGTGCGCGCGATAGCGGCGGATGCGCGCGCCGCGGATCTGTTGAAGATCAAAAAGGGTGAGCCGCTGCTTTCCAGCGAGCATACCTACTTCACCGCCGAAGATGTGCCGGTGCTCTACGGACGTGTGTTGTTCCGCGGCGATAGTTACGATTTCAGCTTTCAGGCGCCTGTGATCGGCGTCAACGAAACCAGGCAATCGCGCCGCCGCTAAGCGACCTCCGGGTGTCGTCACACCGATTTCGTTTCCGCACTGGTTGCACGCAGCCGGTCCTTGATCATTTGTGGCGTGATCGGAGTGGATTTGATGGCATCAGACTGCCCCAAGGCATCGTCTACGGCGCTTGCCAGCGCTGCCGCAACTGCCGTCACGCCGCCTTCTCCCGCGCCCTTGATGCCGAGCGGATTCAGCGGGCTCGGGCTGTCTTCGGTTATAAGCACGTCAATCTGCGGCACGTCATGTAATCCCGGCAGCAGATAATCAGCAAACGTTGTGCTTAGTGGCTCGCCGCGACTGTCGTAGCGAAACTCCTCCAGCAATGCGCCCCCGAGGCCTTGCGAAAATCCCCCAACGATCTGCGCCTCGACCAGTTTCGGATTGATCGCGCGGCCGACATCGTAGGCGATCAGGTAGCGCTCGATATCGATTCCGCCGGTGCCCGGATCGATTTTCACCTGAGCGATATGGACACCGTAGGGATAATTCATGTGATCGGTGTGGTGCCAGCCGTCTGCGGCGAGTGTTTCACCCGTTTGGTGCAACTGCATCGCAATCTGAGCGAGTGTTACGGAAGGACCCGAGACATTCTCGCGGGACCGGATTGTGCCATCGCTCAACTCCAGATCATGTGCTGGAAGCTGCATCAGCACGGCGGCCAGATCGATCGCCTTGTCACGCAAGGCTCGCGCCGCAACAAGGGTGGCCGATCCGGTCATGACCGTCGCGCGCGACGCATGCGCTCCGATGCCGTGTGGGATGATGTCGGTCCGTCCATGGAGAACGGTGACGCTTCGGTAATCGACATCGAGGGCGTCGGCGCAGATCTGCGCCATGGCGGTCTCAAATCCTTGGCCAAGGGAAGCGCCACCGGTTAGCACCGTTATTCGACCGTCGGTCCCGACGGTGATCGTAACACCGTCCTTTGGGCCGAGGCCGCTCTTTTCCACAAAAATGCCAATTCCCAAACCGACGAGTTCACCGCCGGCGCGGCGCCTCGACAGCGCCTTCTGCATTGCGTCCCAATCACAACGCTGCAACGCCTTATCGAGCAGGCGCTCGTAGTCGCCTGAATCGTATACGACCTCTTCGCCTAGCGCGTCGATGGACCGCGCATAAGGCATCTCGTAAGAGGCAATGAGGTTGCGACGCCGCACGGCTACGCGGTCGAGGCCAAGACGGTCTGCAACCGCGTCCATCAGACGCTCGCGAACGAACGTGCTTTCGTAACGGCCAGGCGAGCGGTAGGTTGCGGCGGGTGTCTTGTTGGTGATGCGGAAATGACCGCTGACACGGTAGGCGGGCACGCGATACGGGCCGGGCAGCATGCCGGCGGTCAGATCAGCCACGCGCGCGGCGTGGGTCCGGATATAGGCGCCTTGATCGTGGAAAAATGAATCGTCCAGGCCGAGCAGCGTTCCATCCCGGTCGACCGCTGCGCGCACGAGGTGACGCTGACCACGGGAGTGATTGGCGGCGATAAGATGCTCGCGGCGGTCCTCGATCCATTTGACCGGACGCTCGAAACGGAGCGCCGCAAGGCAGACCAGTACATCTTCGGGATACAGTTCGCCGCGTATGCCGAAACCGCCGCCGACATGTCCCTCGATCAGGTGCACCGAATTGATATCGCGTTTCAGCAGGCGAGCGATCTGGTCGCGCGTGCGATGCGGAACCTTTGCCGCGCCGTGCATGAAGATTACGTCGCTATTCTTCTCATAGCGGGCGATCGCGCCGCGAGTCTCCAACGGAACGCCGGAATGCCGCCCGATCGTCAAATCGAGTTCTACGATCGCATGAGCCGCGGCAAAGGCCGCTTCGATATCGCCGTAGCCTTTGCGGATGACCGTAGGTTCGGTGAGATGCGTATCGTCGAAAGCCACCGGCGCTGCGCTGGCATCAATGACAGTCGGCAACTCGGCGATGTCGAAGACGACCAGATCGGCAGCATCTTCTGCAATATACTGGTTGATGGCGAAAACGACCGCGACGGGTTCGCCCACATACCGAACCTTGTCGGTCGCGAGTATGGGCTGCCGGTATGGATCAAGCTCCGGAACGCGTCCTTCGCGAAATCCGATTGGTTCGATGTCGAGGATATCCGAGGACGTCCAGACAGCGATGACACCGGGCAGGGCCCCCGCGGCGGACGTATCGATATCTCGGATCGTACCGTGCGCGTATGTGGATCGGACGACGCGCATGTGGATCTGGTCTGGAAAGTTGATGTCGGCGGCAAAGCGTCCGTGCCCGCGCAGAAGCACATCGTCTTCAAGACGTTGCACCGGTTGACCGATGACGCGACCGATCTGGTATCTGTCTGACGACGAATGAGACCCCATGTTAATCTATCGCCCGTGTCGTGCCCGCCCGCTGCTGTTCGGCTGCTGCGCGAACGGCAGTCTTGATATTTTGATATCCAGTGCAGCGGCAAAGATTAGAGGACAGGACGTCCATCAGAGCGTCGTCGTCTAGATCTGGCGATTTTTGTAGGGCTGCGTGTGCGAGCATGAGGAAACCCGGCGTGCAGAAGCCGCACTGCAGGGCATGGTTATTGAGAAACGCCTGCTGCAGCGGATGGAGTGTCTCCCCGTCTGCGAGCCCTTCAACGGTTTCGACCGCGGCGCCATCGGCCTGAACTGCGAAAACCAGGCAAGATCTAACAGGTTCCCCGTTCATGACGACCGTGCAGGCCCCACATACGCCGTGCTCGCATCCAAGATGCGTTCCGGTGAGGCCGGCATCGTCCCTGAGCGCGTCGGCAAGAAGCCGTCGCGCTTCTACGCGCAACGGCGTGTGATGGCCGTTTATGGTGATGGTGATCGGAATGGTCTCTGTCATGACAACGCTTGCCGGAGTGCGCGGGAGGTCAGTGTTTCGATCAGTTCGCGCCGATAGCGAGCGCTGGTCACGGCGTCATCGAGCGGCTCGATGGTATCCGCGACCTCACGCGAGGCGGCGGCGAGCAGTCGTTCGCTGAATTTCTGGCCACGCAAAATCGATTCAGCCTTGCGGATGCGACGGGGTGCTGCCTCGACAGCGCCGATGCCGATCCTAACATCCTCGATGACATCGCCTGCGAGGCTGAGTGCGACGAGGCTCATGCCGATTGCGTAGTCTCCATGTCGACGGCTGAATTCCTGAAAGCCGAAGCGCGTGCCGGGTGCAAGGAGAGGCAGGCGGGCTTCTACGAGCAACTCGTCGGGCTCGAGCGACGTGGTCATGATGCCTTCAAAAAAATTGACGGATTCAATTTCGCGGCGTCCGGCAGCGCTTTCCGCGACTAGCACGGCGTCGAGAGTCGCTGCGACGCAGCACCATTCTGAAGCGGGGTCGGCCAATGCGAGACTGCCGCAGAATGTGCCTCTGGTACGGATCGGATAATGCGCGATGTAGGGTACAACGCCGCGCAGCAGCGCAGCGGTCGGGCTTGAGCTGACAGGTGTCTCGAAGGTCGCGTGTCTGACGCAGGCGCCGATGGAAAGATACGTATCGGTATCGCGGATATGCCCGAGTTCGCCAATTCCGTTGATGTCCAGCAGGTGCCGCGGTTGCGCCATACGCAACGCCATTGTCGGGATAAGGCTTTGGCCTCCTGCGATGACGCGGCCATCTTCAGGCGCAATCTCGGAGAGGATTCGCACCGCATCGCGAACCGAATTGGCCGAATGGTACCGGAACGGAGCTGGCTTCACGTCCTGTCAGGTCTCTGGTTCTGCCTCGGCAGGGACGACGAGGCCGGGGAAATTCTCCTGTGAAACCGACACGTGACGAAAGATTTTGCCGGCCAGGATCAGATTTTTATAATGTAATGATGTCTTTACATTTGACTTAGCGCATCTTAATCAATCGATGACGCCGTGCAAGTGGTTTCGAGGGAGCAGATGAAGCTGGGGCTTGAGGGGAAAGTCGCGTTGATCACTGGAGCAAGCCGCGGCATCGGTCGTGGTATTGCGCTGGAACTGGCGCGCGAGGGCTGCTCACTTGTGCTGACCGCGCGTGACAAAGCGGCTCTGAAGGGTGTCGCGCGAGAGGTTGAGGACTTGGGCTCCAAAGCTCACGTCGTTGCCGCGGATCTTTTGAAGGAGGGAGCCGCAGAAGAGGTCTCGGCCATCGTGAAGCGCGATGTCGGATCGCTCGACATTCTGGTGAATAATGCCGGCGCCGTGCGCCGAGGCGATTTTTTCAAGGTCACGCCGCAGGAGTGGCATGAGGGCTTCGGCCTCAAATTTTTCTCTCATGTTTGGCTTTGTCGCGCCGTTTGGCCGCTGCTGAAGCAACGGTCTGGTTCGATTGTCTTCATCTCCGGTATCGGAGCCCGCGCGCCGGTCGCTGACTACATGATCGGAGCGTCAGTGATTGGCGCGAGCCTCGCTTTCATGCGTTCCCTTGCCGAGATCGGAAAGCGCGACGATGTCCAGGTCGTCACGATAAACCCCGGTTCAGTTGAGACTGATCGCTTTAGACATCGTCTCGCGATCATTATGCGGGAGACCGGCCTCGATGAGGCCGCTGCAAAGGAACGACACCGGCGCGAACTCGACATCACAAGGTTTGGCAAGCCGGAAGATGTGGCGGCATTTGTTGCATTCGTGGTTTCGTCTCATGGGCGATGGATCCACGGGGCTGCTCTCGACATCGATGGCGGACAGGTCGATCCACTGCGTATGTCGAGATACGACAACCTGTCCAAAGAAAGTTGATGCCAGAAAGGCTGATGCACAAACATCAAGGGAGGTTTCGGTTATGCGATTTATCTTGGCCGCGGTTTCGTCGGTGCTGCTGATAACGAGCGCGTTCGCGACCGATTATCCGACAAAGCCGGTGAAGATTATCGTCGGTTGGGCGCCCGGCGGGATCGGCGATATCGCCGCTCGAATAGTCGCGCAAAAGCTGACCGAGAAATGGGGCCAGCAGGTTCTGGTGGAAAATCGTCCGGGCGCGAGCGGCATGATCGCGAACGGCGTTGCGGCGCGTGCACCGGCTGACGGCTACACCCTGATGATGGCGACGAGCCCTGAGGTTACGACCACACCGTTTATCCAGAAAAACGCTCCGCGATACTTCGTCGAGAATTTCGATCCCATTGCGCTGGTGTCCGTCAACCCGATGGTTTTCGTGGCCGGCGCCAAGGGAGACTACAAGAATACGAAGGATTTGGTCGCTGCCGCAAAGAAGCAGCCTGGAGAGATTGCCTACTCTTCGGCAGGCGTTGGCTCGGCTCCTCATTTGGCGGCTGAAGTACTTGCGGAAAGGACCGGCATCAAGCTGAAGCATATCCCGTACAAAGGTGGCGCTCCGGCTGCCGTGGCTGTCGCAGGCGGCGAAGTTCCTGTCGGCTTCATGGCTATGGGAGCGGCGATTCCTTACGTGAAATCCGGCCGCGTGAATGTGCTGGGGTTGAGCACCGCCAACCGTGTTGCGTCCGTTCCGGAATGGCCGACTTTGTCGGAATCGGGAGTCAAGGGATTCGACTACACGGTGTGGACCGGGCTGTTCGCCCAGAAGGGCACGCCGGCCGATATCGTCCGCAAGCTCGATACAGATCTGCGGGCCGTTCTCGCCATGCCCGAAGTGTCGAAGCAGTTCGAGGCAGTGGGAGCCGTGGTCGGAAACGAGACGTTGGATGCGTTTGTTCAGCGGATCAAGCGCGATACTGCGGAAAACGAAGAGGTGGTTCGGAAAGCCGACATCCGCGCCGAGTGATGACCCCACGTCTGTGCGGCTGGCTTGCCTTGGAGCAAGCCGGCTGCCGCGTGTGAGGGAGACGTGATGCCAATAAGAACACGGGAATTTTGGGCAGGTACAATGTTTGTCGCATTCGGAGCGGCATTCATTTATTTTGGCCGGAAGTACCATTTCGGTTCGCCGCAGCGCATGGGCCCGTCGTTCATGCCTATGCTTCTTGGCGTGAGCCTGGTGTTACTAGGCGGCGTTCTTGCCGCTTCCGGATTCAGGGCATCTGCGACCCGGCTTGGCGCGTTCTCCGTAATACCGTTGAGTGTCATCGTCTTCAGCATCATCGGTTATGGTGCAACGTTGCGTCCGCTTGGCCTCGTGCTGTCGACGGCGCTTCTCGTTTCGTTTGTGACCTATTTCGCGGGGGCCAAAGACGTGAAGCTCGCACTGCTGCTTGGCCCAGCGGTTTCCGCGATCGCGGCGCTTATTTTCGTGATCGGTCTCGGCGTTCCGATCAATCTATGGCCGGACTTTTAGATGGAGATTTTCTCGTCTCTGGCG
>VFQN01004703.1_pt1 | contig 17705 bp, 18 predicted proteins | sample 3512371 | NCBI WGS metagenome assembly VFQN01 (sample SAMN10412370, study PRJNA504923) | tailings metagenome | isolation source: Replicate 2 from Balatoc abandoned mine | place: Philippines: Itogon, Benguet | collected 2017-08-28 | reverse complement strand
CCCACGCCCTGCGCAGCATCGTGCGCCAGGACCCGGACATCATCATGATCGGCGAGATGCGCGACCTCGAGACCGCGCGCATCGCCATCCAGTCCGCGCTCACCGGCCACCTGGTGCTCAGCACCCTGCACACCAACAACGCCGCCGGCGGCGTCACCCGCCTGCTGGACATGGGCGTGGAGGACTACCTGCTCACCTCCACGGTGAACGGCATCCTGGCCCAGCGCCTGGTGCGCCGCATCGAGCCGACCCATGCCGAGCGCTACGAGGCGCTGCCCGAGGTGGTCGAGGAATTCGGCCTGCGCCGCTTCCAGCCCGAGGGCCCGATCCACCTCTGGCGCCCGAAGCCGTCGGCGCTCACGCCCACCGGCTACCTCGGCCGCACCACCATCATGGAATTCCTGGTGATGGACGACGGCCTGCGCCGGCTGGTGATGCAGCACGCCGGCATGGGCGAGCTCGAGGAGGCCGCGCGCGCCCGCGGCATGCGCACCATGTACGAGGACGGCCTGGCGAAGGCGATGCAGGGCCTGACCACGATCGAGGAAGTCCTGCGCGTCACGCAGGAGGGCTGAGCCGATGGCGCTGTTCCGCTACAAGGCGCTGTCCTCGGCCGGCGAGGTGCTCGAGGGCCAGATGGAGGCCGCGAGCGCCGAGGACGTCGCCGCGCGCCTGCAGGACCAGGGCCACCTGCCGATGGAGGCGCGCCGCGCCGACGAGGCCGGCGGCGCCGGCCTGGGCAGGCTGTTCGCGCGCCGCGAATTCGGCGAGGCGCAGGTGCTGCAGTTCACCCAGCAGCTGGCCACCCTGCTGGGCGCCGGCCAGCCGCTCGACCGCGCCCTGGCCATCCTGCTCGAACTGCCCGAGACCCAGGCCGCGCGCCGGGTGGTCGAACGCATCCGCGAGGCCGTGCGCGGCGGCGCCTCCCTGTCGGCGGCGCTGGAGCAGCAGCACGGCGTGTTCTCGCGCCTGTACGTGAACCTCGTGCGCGCCGGCGAGGCCGGCGGCAGCCTGCACGACGCGCTGCGCCGGCTGGCCGACTACCTCGAGCGCAACGCGAAACTGCGCTCGCGCGTCGCCAACGCGCTGATCTACCCGGTCATCCTGATGGTGATGGTGCTGGCTTCGGTGGGCTTCCTGCTGGCGGTGGTCGTGCCGCAGTTCCAGGCCCTGTTCGAAGGCCTGGACGCCGAGCTGCCCTGGTACACCTCGCTGGTGATGTCGCTGAGCCTGTTCACCCGCGACTGGTGGTGGCTGATGCTGCTGGCGCTGCTGGCCGCCGGCGCCTGGGCCGGGTGGCAGCTGTCGCGCCCGGGGCCGCGGCTCGCGATCGACGGCTGGCTGCTGCGCCGGCGCCTGGTCGGCGACCTGGCCGCCAAGCTCGACACCGCGCGCCTGGCGCGCACCCTGGGCACGCTGGTGCGCAACGGCGTGCCGCTGCTGTCGGCGCTGGCGCTGGCGCGGCCGGTGCTGGCCAACCGGGTGCTGGCGAACGCGCTCGAGGCCGCCGCCGACGAGGTCAAGACCGGCAGCGGCCTGGGCTATGCCCTGGGCCGCACCAAGCTGTTCCCGCGCCTGGCCGTGCAGATGGTGCAGGTCGGCGAGGAATCCGGCGAACTCGATACCATGCTGCTGAAGGTGGCCGACACCTTCGACCTCGAGACCGGCAGCGCGCTCGAGCGCCTGCTGGCCGCGCTGGTGCCGGCGCTGACGATCCTGATGACCGTGCTGGTCGCCATCGTCATCGTCTCGGTGCTGCTGCCCATCTACGACCTCACCAACGCCATAGGCTGACCCATGCGACACACCCCGAGCTTCGCCCGCCGCGCCCGCGGCATGAGCCTGATCGAAGTGATCATCGTCATCGTGCTGATCGGCGGCGTGCTCGCCCTGGTCGCCAGTCGCGTGATGGGCGGCCAGGACCGCGCCAACGTGCGGCTCACCGAGACCCAGCTGATCACCCTGGCCGGCAAGGTCGACCAGTTCCGGCTCGACACCGGCAAGCTGCCGGACTCGCTCGACCAGCTGGTCAACGGCGGCGGCACGCCGAACTGGCTCGGCCCCTACGCGCGCGCCGAGGAGCTGAAGGATCCCTGGGGCAACGCCATCGAATTCCGCAAGCCGGGCGGCAACGGCCCGTTCGAGCTGGTCAGCCTCGGCGCCGACGGCGCCAGCGGCGGCGAGAGCGTGAACGCGGACATCCGCAAGCCCTGACCGCCCGGATCCCGGCCGTGCGCCGCGCCCGCGGTTTCTCGCTGCTGGAGCTGCTGGTGGTGATGGCGCTGCTGGCGGCGGTCGCCGGCCTGGGCGCGGCGGTGCTGGGGCGTGCGCTGCCCGGCCAGGAACTGCGCGGCACCGCCCGCGACCTCGCCGCCGACCTGCGCTTCACCCGCGCCCGCGCCATCGCCAGCGGCCGCGAGCAGGTGTTCGTGCTGTCGGTGGACGAGCGCAGCTGGGACGCCGCCGGCGAACGCGGCGGCCGCTGGAGCGACGCGCTGCAGGTCGAGGCCACCAGCGCGCGCCAGGAGCAGCCCGGCGCGCGCTCGGCCGCGATCCGTTTCTTCCCGGACGGTTCGGCCAGCGGCGGCCGGTTCGTCTTCCGCCATGGCGAGGCCGCCTGGCGCGTGGACATCGCCTGGCTCACCGGCGAGGTGACGCTGCGGCGCGGGGCGGGGCAGCCATGAGGCCCCGGCGCGCGCCGCGTCCGCGGGCCCAGCGTGGCTTCAGCCTGCTCGAGGTGGTGCTCGCCTTCGTGCTGCTGGCGGTGTCGCTGGGCATCCTGACCGCCATCCTCGGCGGCGGCCTGGCCCAGGTACGCCAGGCCGGCGACGCCAGCGAGGCCACCCTGCACGCGCAGTCGCTGATCGACGAACTGGGCGTGGTCGCGCCGATCGCGCCGGGCCGCAGCGAAGGCGTGTTCGAACGCGGCCGCTACCGATGGCGCCTGGAGGTCAGCGAGGCCGAGGACCCGCTGCCGCCGCCGCCCGGCGCGACCGCGCCGGCGACCGGGGACGAGGTGCTCGGCGGGCCGGTCATCTACCGCGTGCAGGTCGTGGTCGGCTGGGGCGAGGGCACCTATGCGCGCGAGATCCGCTTCGCGACCCTGCGCGCGCGCCTGCCCGACGACGCCGGCCTGGGCCTGCCGCCATGAAGCGCAGCCGCGGCTTCAGCCTGCTCGAGGTGCTGCTGGCGACGGCCCTGCTGGCCGCCGGCCTGGCCCTGGCCTTCGCGGCCCTGGCCAACGCCGGCCGCGCCACCGAGGCCGCCGAGGCGCAGGCGCGCGAGGCCGAGCGCCTGCGCGCGGTGCAGGGCTTCCTGCGCCGCCAGGTCGAGGGCGCGCTGCCGATCGTGTTCGAGGGCGGGGAGGTGGCAGGCGAGGGCGTGGCCTTCGACGCGCGCCCGGACCGCCTGCGCTTCGTCGCGCCGATGCCCGGCTATCTGTCCCGCGGCGGGCCCTACCTGCTCGAGTTCCGGCTCGTGCCCGGCCGCGGCGGGCGGCGCCTGGAGTTCCAGCACTGGCTGATGGGGCCCGAGGGCCCGCTGGAGGCGACGCGCGAGCCGGAGGTGCTGCTCGAAGGCATCGCCGAGGCCGCGTTCTCGGTGCGCAGCATCGACGAGCAGGGCGGCCCCGGCCCCTGGCTCGAACGCTGGGAGCGCCCCAACGAGGTGCCGCGACTGGTGCGGCTGGAGCTGCGCTTCGCCGATCCGCGCCGGCGCTGGCCGACCCTGGTCGCCGTCGCCCGCCTCGGCATGGCGCCGGTGCCCGGCGGCGTGCCGGTGCCCACGCCCGAGGGCGAGCCATGAGCCGCCGGCCGTCGCGCGGCGCCGCGCTCCTGCTGGTGCTGTGGTTGCTGCTGCTGGTCTCGGGCATCGTCGCCGTGTTCGCGCTCACCGCCCGCACCGAGGCCATGCAGGGCAGCGCGCTGCGCAACCAGGCCGCGGCGCGCTACGCCGCCGAGGCCGGCATCGAGCTGGCGGCGCTGCGCATGGCCGCCGCCGACCCGCTGCAGCGCTGGGTGCCCGACGGCCGTGTCCACGCCTTCGACTTCGAGGGCTACCGGGTCGAGGTGCGCGTGCAGGACGAAGCGGCCAAGCTCGACCTCAACGCCGCCGACGCCGAGCTGCTCGAGCGACTGATGCAGGCGTTGGGCGTGGACGAGGCGCGGGCGCGCCTGCTCGCCGGCGCGATCCAGGACTGGCGCGACACCGATGCGCTGGTCGCCGTGGCCGGTGGCGCCGAGGATCGCGACTACGCCGCCGCCGGCCTGCCGCACGGCGCGCGCGACGGCCCCTTCGGCACGGTGCAGGAACTGCAGCAGGTGCTGGGCATGGACCTGGACACCTATCGCCGGCTCGCCCCGCACGTCACCGTGCACGCGCCGCAGCCGCGGCCACTGGCCGAGTTCGCGCAGGCGCCGCTGCTGGTCGCGCTGGGCCTGGCGCCGGGCGACGTGCAGGCCTGGCTGGAGCAGCGCGCGGCCTGGCGGCCGGGGGATCCGCTGCCGGCTTCGCCGGTGGCCGCCGGCCTCGCCGGCATGGGGTCCGGCACGTATAGTGTGGCCAGCCGCGCCACCCGCCCGGACGGCTCCTTGGTCGAGGTGACCGCCACCGTGCGCATCGGCGCCGGCGCGGGCCTTGGTCGCCTGTATGGACCGCTGGCCTGGCGGGTGGGAGAACCCGACTGATGCCCGCCGCCGACCGCCTCGCCACCACCGCCGATGCCCTCCGCCTGCGCCTCATGCGCAGTCCGCTGCCGGGCTGGTGGCGGGACGTCCGGGCCGACCTGTTGTCCCTGCTGCCGCCGCGCTGGCGCGCCCGCGTCGCCGGCCAGCGCCGCCAGCTCTGGCTGCTGCCGGAAGGCGACGACCTCGTGGTGGCCCTGAATGCCGCCGACGGCACCCGCGAACTCGGCCGCGTGCCGCGCGACCCGGAGCTCCTGCAGGCGCTGCACCAGCGGCTCGCCGTCGCCGGCACGCCGGCCTGGCTGCTGCTGCCGGCCGCCGATGGCCTGCGTCGCCGCCTCCCGCTGCCGCTCGCCGCCGAACCGCGCCTGCGCGAGGTGCTGGGCTTCGAACTCGACCGCCAGACGCCCTTCGCCGCCGACCAGGTGGTGTTCGAAGGCCGCGTGCTGTCGCGCGACGCCGCCGCGCAGACCCTGCAGGCCGAACTCGTGGTGCTGCCGCGGGCGCGCCTTGAGGCCGCACTGGCGGCGCTGGGCCCGCTCGCCGGCGCCATCGAGGGCGTGGACCTGCGCGAGGGCGAGGGCCGCCTCGGCCTGGACCTGCTCGCCGGGCAGCGCCGCGACCGCCCCGCGGACCCGGTGCGGCGCACCACCCGCTGGCTGCTGCTGGCCGGCCTGGTGGCCGGCGTCGCCGCGCTGGCGCTCACCCTGCACAACCGGTCGGCGCGCCTGGACGAGCTGCGCGCCCGCGTCGCCGCCGCGCAGGAGCAGGTGCGCGAGGTGCGCCGCATCCGCAACCAGCTGGTCGCCTCGGCGCAGGCGGCCAACTTCCTCGCGCATCGCCGCGCCGCCCAGCCGACCATGCTCGAGTTGGTCGACGACCTGACCCGGCGCATTCCCGACGACACCTCGCTCGACAAGCTGGCGGTGAACCAGGGCCGCGTCGTCCTGGTCGGCCACAGCCGCGCCGCGCCGGCCCTGGTCGGCCTGCTGCAGGCCTCGCCGCTGCTGGCCGAACCGGCGCTCTCGGGCGCCGTGCAGGCCGACCCGCGCAGCGGCCGCGACCGCTTCACCCTCGTCGCGCAGCTGCGCGGCCCGGAGGCTGGCGATGGCCCGGCCGACTGACCACCTGCGCCGCCTCGGCTTGCTCGCGCTGGCGCTGGTGCTGGCCTACGGCGTGCTGCTGCACGGCTGGTTCACCGCGCCGATGCTGGCGATGGGCGACGAGATCGCCAGCCTGCGCGACGAGGAGCTGCGCCTGCGCATGGAGATCGCCCAGCGCCCGACGCTCGAGACGGAGCTGGCGCGCGTGCGCGAATTCGAGGCCGGCAACCCCGGCTTCCTGCCCGAGTCCAACCGCCAGCTCGCCACCGCCGCCCTGGTGCAGCGCCTGGAGCAGGTGGTGCGCGAGGCCGCGCCGCAGCCCGGCCGCTGCGAGATCACCGCGCGCACGCCCTCCGAGCCGCGCGGCGACGACCCCTTCGTGCGCGCCGCCGTGCAGGTGCGCCTGAACTGTGGCATGGCCGAGCTGGCCGCGGTGCTGCACGCGCTCGAAGGCGGCAGCCCGCAGCTGTTCATCGACAACCTCGACCTGCTCTCGCGCGGCAGCTACCTCGGTGGCCAGGAGGGCGGGGCGATGGACGTGAGCTTCGAGCTCTACGGATTCCTGGCCGCGCCCGCGGAGGCCTCTCCCGATGCTTGACCGCCTGCGCCCCGTGCACGCGCTGCCCGCCGCGCTTGCGGCCTGGGCGACCGGCCTGCTGGTGCTGGCCTTCGCCGGGCTCGGTGGCCGCGTCGGCCTGCATCCGGAGGATCCGGCGCTGGCGCCGCCGGTGCCCGAGCTGCGCCTGGCCGCGGTCACCCAGCGCCTGGGGCCGCTGGCGGCGTATTCCGAGGTCGGTACGCGGCCGCTGCTCACCGCCGATCGCCGGCCCGCGGCCGTGGTGGCGGCGGGCGAGGCCGGCAATCCCGACGCGCTCAAGGACCTGGTGCTCAGCAGCGTGCTGATCGCCGGCCCGACCCGCCTGGCCATCCTGCAGCCGGTGGCGGGCGGCGAGCCGGTCCGCGTGCGCGAGGGCGACGCGGTGCCCGGCAGCCCCTGGCGCCTGGTCGAGCTGGCGCCGCGCCGCGCCGTGTTCGAGGGGCCGTCCGGCCGGCACGAACTGGCCCTGCGCACCTTCGACGGCCGGGGCGCCGCGCCGCCGCGGGCCGGCGAGCCGGTGGCCGGCGGCCCGCCCGGCATCACGCCCGCGCCGGCCAACGCCCCCGCCACGGCGATGCCGGCGACCCCGGCCGCCGGGGCCGTCGCCGCGGCGCCCGCGGGCGAGGCCGGCGCGGACGAACCGACCCAGGAACAGCAGATCGAGGCGATCCGGCGCCGCATCGAGGCGCGCCGCGCCCAGATGCGCGCCGAGGCCGCCGCGCGCGAGTAGAGCCCACAGGTAGAGTAGGCGCATGACTTCCAGCTTCCGCTTCCCGTCCTTCCTCCTCGCCCTGGCGCTCGCGCTGCTGGCCGGCTGCGCCACGCCGGCCGGTCCGGTGGTGCGCCGCGGCGACGATCCGCTGGCTGGCCGGGCCCCCGCCGCCGACGGCGCGGAGGCGGAGGACACGGCCGGCGCCGGCGCGCCGCCCGCCGCGACGCTCACCGATGGCAGCGGCGAACTGATCAACCGCCGCGCCGCCGCCACGCCGCCGCCGTCGCTGGACGCGCCGGGCGAGGCGACCTTCAACTTCGAGGGCGAGTCGGTGCATGCGGTGGTCAAGGCCGTGCTCGGCGACCTGCTGCAGCAGAACTACGTGATCGCCCCGGGCGTGCAGGGCACCGTCACGCTGTCCACGCCGCGCCCCGTCAACGCCGCCCAGGCCATGAGCCTGCTCGAGATGGCGCTGGCCTGGAACAACGCCCGCCTGGTCTGGAGCGACGGCCGCTACAACGTGCTGCCGACCGAACAGGCCGTGGCCGGCGTGCTGTCGCCGCGCACCGGCGGCGCCGCCGACGCGCGCGGCTACGAGCTGCGCGCGGTGCCGCTGCAGTACATCGCCGCGGCCGAGATGAAGAAGCTGCTCGAGCCCTACGCCCGCCCGAACGCGGTGGTGAGCGTGGACAACGCGCGCAACCTGATCGTGGTCGCCGGCACCCGCGCCGAGCTGCAGAACTACCTGCGCACGGTCGAGATCTTCGACGTGGACTGGCTGGCCGGCATGTCGGTCGGCGTGTTCCCGCTGCTCTCGGCCGAGGCCAGCAGCGTGGTGGACGAGCTCACCGGCATCTTCGGCGAGGGCGGCAACACGCCGGTCTCGGGCATGTTCCGCTTCATGCCTCTGCAGGGCCAGAACGCGGTGCTGGTGATCACGCCGCAGGCGAAGTACCTGCGCGAGGCGCAGAAGTGGATCGAGCGCCTGGACGCCGGCGGCGGCGAGGGCGCGCGCCTGTACACCTACGAAGTGCTGTACATGAAGGCCACCGACCTGGCCGACCAGCTGGGCCAGGTGTTCGGCGCCACGACCGGTGGCGGCCGCGACGCCGGCGCCGGCGGCCCGCCTTCGCTGATGCCGGGGCTGGAGCCGGTGCAGATCCGCTCGGTCGATGCGGCTCCGGCGCCCGCCGCGGACAAGCCCGCCGGCGGCAACACCCCGGCCGGCGCGCCGGCCGCGGCCGGCGGCGGCATCGCCCTGGGCAGCGGTGAAGGCGTGTCCATCAGCGCCGTCGAGGCCAGCAACGCGCTGCTGGTGCGCGCCACGCCCGGCCAGTGGGAATCGATCCGCCGCGCCATCGAGCGCCTGGACACCATGCCCCTGCAGGTGCACATCGAGGCGCAGGTGGTCGAGGTCGACCTCAGCGGCCAGCTCAGCTACGGCGTGAACTGGTTCTTCGAGAACGCGGTCACCGACGTGGCCGAGCTGCCCTCGGCCGCGGGCCGGCGCATCTGGGGCGACCTCTCCGGCACCGTCGGCGACGGTGGCCTGGGCTGGACCTTCCTGGGCCGCAACGCCGCCGCCATCGTCAGTGCGCTCGACGACGTCTCGGACGTGCGCGTGCTGTCCACGCCCTCCGTGGTGGTGCGCAACAACGCCGAGGCGCGCCTGGACGTGGGCACCAAGATCCCGGTCAACAGCGTGATCTTCAACCCGATCATCGGCGACCAGACCGGCGGCGGCACCGGCAGCTTCAGCCAGACCCAGTACCTCGACACCGGCGTGATCCTCACCGTCACCCCGCGCATCAGCCGCGACGGCACCGTGTTCATGGAGATCGAGCAGGAAGTCAGCTCGCCGGGCGACACGCCCGACGACAACGGCAACCTGCCGATCAACAAGCGCAAGCTCACCACCGAGGCGGCCATCCAGAGCGGCGAAACGGTGATGCTGGCCGGCCTGATCTCCGACAGCACGCTCGACGGCAGCTCCGGGCTGCCGGGCCTGAGCCGGCTGCCCGTGGTCGGCGGCCTGTTCGGCAAGAAGACCCGCGACAGCCGCCGCACCGAGGTGGTGATCCTGGTCACCCCGCGCGTGATCCGCGACCCGGGCGAGGCGCGCCGCCTCACCGACGAATACGGCGAGCGCTTCCGCGGCCTGGAGCCGCTGCGCCGCGCCGAAGGCGACGACGCGCGCTGACCATGCAACCGGCCACGCGCGCCGTCTTCCGCGAACTGCTGCGCCGGGAGCTGGAGGAACGCCACCGCGGCAGCCTGCTCGGCGCGGCCTGGCTGGTGCTGCTGCCGCTGCTGCAGCTGGCCGTGCTGGCCTTCGTGTTCGGCCGCCTGCTGCCGGCGCGCGCGGCCGGTGGCGAGCTGCCCTACGCGGCCTTCCTCGCCCTGGGCTTGTGGCCCTGGATGCTGTTCGCCAACGCCGCCGGCCGCGGCGTCGGTGCGCTGGCCGAAAACGCCGCGCTGATCGGAAAAGTCGCCATCCCGCACGGCCTGCTGGTGGACAGCCGGGCCCTGGCCAGCGTGCTGCTGGACCTGGCCGGCTTCGTCGCCGTGCTGGCGGTGCTGTGGGTGGCGGTGATGCCGCCGGCGCCGGCCGGGCTGCCGGCGGTGCTGGCCGGCCTGGCGGTGGCCTCGCTGCTGGGCCTGGCCCTGGCGCGCGTGCTGGCGGTGCTGCAGGTGTTCCTGCGCGACATCGGCGCGGTGGTCGGCCAGCTGCTCACGCTCGGCTTCTTCCTGACGCCCGTGCTCTACGACGCCGCGATGCTGCCCGGCGCCCTGGGCGACTGGCTGGCGCTGAACCCGATGGCGGTCGCGATCGGCGCGGTGCGCGCCGGCGCCACCGGCGCGCCCGTGGCCTGGGGCGCGCTGGCGCTGGCGATGCTCGCGGCCGGCCTGGCCTGGGTGCTGGCGCGCGCGCTGCTGGCGCGGGCGCGCGCGCACCTGGAGGACTTCCTGTGAGCGCGCCCCTGGTCGAGGCCCGCGGCCTGTGCAAGCGCTACCCGGTGCTCGGCCACCGCGGCGATCGGCTGGCGGCGCTCTGGGACGTGCTGCGCGGGCGGCCGGCGCGGCGGCACGTGTCGGTGCTCGAGGAAGTGTCGTTCCGGGTCATGCCCGGCGAATCGCTGGCGATCATCGGCGAGAACGGCGCCGGCAAGTCCACCCTGCTCAAGCTGGTCACCGGCGTGCTCACGCCCAGCGCCGGCCAGGTGGCCACGCGCGGCCGCATCGCCGCGCTGCTCGAGCTGGGCGCCGGTTTCCACCCCGAGCTCAGCGGCCGCGACAACGTGCGCCTGGCCGCCGCGCTGCACGGCCTGGGCGCCGACGAACTCGCGGCGAAGCTGCCGGAGATCGAGGCCTTCGCCGACATCGGCCGCTACCTCGACGAACCGGTGAAGCACTACTCCTCGGGCATGGTCGTGCGCCTGGGTTTCGCCATCGTCGCGGCGGTGCGCCCGGAGCTGCTGGTCACCGACGAGGTGCTGGCGGTCGGCGACGAGGCTTTCCAGCGCAAGTGCATCCGCTGGCTCGACGACTACCTCGCCGGCGGCGGCACCCTGCTGCTCGTGTCGCACAGCCCCTACCACGTGCAGAAACTGTGCCGGCGCGCGATCTGGCTCGAACGCGGGCGCGTGGTGGCCGAGGGCGACGCCTTCGAGGTCAGCCAGCGCTACCAGGGCGCCCAGGCCGCGAAGGCGGGCGAGGGTGCGGCGCGGCCCCGGCCGGGCCAGGCCGAGGTGGTGATCGAATCGGTGGCCAGCAACGGCATCGCCGGCGACGGCGAGGTCTCGATCGCCCAGGGCGAGCCGCTGGTGCACGAGCTCGTGCTGGCCAGCCGCGACGGCACGCCGCCGGTGGCCATGGTCGGCTGGCTGCGCGCCGACCGCTCGCCGGTCTATGGCGTGAGCTCGGAAATGGACGGCGCCGAGCCCGAGCCGCTGGGCGACGGCCGCTACCGCTTCCGCCTGCGCTTCGACCCGCTGCCCCTGCTGCCCGGCGACTACCTGCTGCACAGCCTGGCGCTCGACGGCGCCGGCATGGTGCTCTACGACCAGCGCGAGCGCCGCGTGCGGGTGCGCGGCCAGACCCGCGAGATGGGCAGCGTGCGCCTGCCGCACGCCTGGGGCGGGCCGTGAGCGTGCTGCCCGTCGTCGTGGTGCCGGTGTACAACGCGCTCGAGGCGCTGGACGGCTGCCTGGCCGCGCTCGACGCCACCCTGCCGGCCGGCACGCGCGTGCTGCTGGCCGACGACGCCAGCCCCGACCCGCGCCTCGCCCCGATGATCGACGGCTGGTGCCGGCGCACCGCGCTCGCTGCGCGCGCCGTGCGCCGCGCACGCAACCTCGGCTTCCCGGGCAACTGCAATGCCGCCTTCGCCGACACCGGCGAGGCCGACGTGGTGCTGCTCAACTCCGACACCGTGCCGGCCGGCGACTGGCTGGGCGCGATCGCCCGCTGCGCCGCCAGCGATCCGCGCATCGCCAGCATCACGCCCTGGTCGAACAACGCCGAGATCTGCAGCCTGCCGCGCTTCTGCGAGCCCAACCCGGTGCCGGCCGACGCGGGCGCCTGGGCCGCGGCCGCGGCCAGCGCCGGCGCGCCGGAGTACCCGGAACTGCCCACGGCCGTGGGCTTCTGCATGTACCTGCGCCGGGCCGCGCTGCGCCAGCTCGGCGGCTTCGACGCCGCCACCTTCGGCGCCGGCTACGGCGAGGAGAACGACTGGTGCCTGCGCGCCGCCGCCATGGGCTGGCGCAACGTGCTGTGCGACGACGCCTACGTCGTGCACCTGGGCGGCGAATCCTTCGGGCAGCTGGGCCACGCGCCGGGGGGCGAGAACCTGTCCCGCCTGCTGGCGCGCTGGCCCGATTACAACGAGAAGGTGGCGCGCTTCATCATGGACGACCCGCTGCGGCCGCTGCGCGAGCGCCTGCTGGCGCGCCTGGACGCGATGGCCCGCGGCGGCCCGCAGGGCGACCTGTTCGGCTAGCATGGCCGCATGAGCGACACGCTTCCCTTCACCGGCGAACGCTTCACGCCCGAGTGCGAGCGCGAGATCGCCTACGAGCACTGGCACCGCTACGCCTTCGCGCGGGCGCTGGCGCGCGGCCGCCGCGTGCTCGACGCCGCCTGCGGCGAGGGCTACGGCAGCGCCATGCTGGCGCGCGCCGGTGCGGCGTCGGTGCTGGGGCTGGACCTGGACGCCGCCAGCGTCGGCCATGCGGCGCGCCGCTACGGCGACGTGCCCGGCCTGCGCTTCGACATCGCCGACGCCACCCGCCTCGACGCGCTGCCCGACGCCGCCTTCGACCTGGTGGTCAGCTTCGAAACGCTGGAGCACGTGCACGACCAGGCGCGCCTGCTCGACGGTTTCGCCCGCGTGCTTGCGCCCGGCGGCCTGCTGCTGGTGTCGACGCCGGACAAGGTCAACTACAACCCGCCGGGCAGCGAGCCCAATCCCTTCCACGTGCGTGAGCTGGCCCGCGACGAGTTCGAGGCCCTGCTGGCGGCGCGCTTCCCGGCCCGGCGGCTGTACGGGCAGAAGCTCGCCTTCCAGTCGCTGATGTGGTCGCTGGACTGCGTGGATGGCGCGGCCGAGGCGCTGGCGCTCGACGGCGGCGCGGTGGTGGCGGGACCGTCGCTGCCGCCGACCTACTACGTCGCCGCCTGCGCGGCCGCGCCGGCGGCCCTGGCCGGCCTGCCGGCCCTGTCCCTGTTCGGCGACGCCGCCGAATCCGTGTACGCCGACTACCGCGACGAGGTCCGCCGCAACCGCGCCGCCGCCGCCCACATCGCCCACCTGGAGGGCGAGCTCGCGCGGCTGCGGGGCGGGTCGTGAAGGCCTCCGGCGAGGCGCCGGGCCCGCGCGACATCGGCGTGGTCGTCGTCACGCACTGCAGCGCGGCGACCATCGAACCCTGCCTGTTCCGCCTGCTCGCCGCCGACGCGGTGACGCGCGTGGTGGTGGTGGACAACGCCTCCGACGACGACACCTGCGCGCGGGTCGAACGCATGGCCGCGCGCGAGCCGCGCCTGTCGCTGGTGCGCAACCCGGGCAACCGCGGCTTCGCCGCCGCCTGCAACCAGGGCGCCACCGCGCTGGCCCAGCCCTGGTTCGCCTTCGTGAACCCCGATGCCTACGTCGAACGCGACACGCTGGCGCGCCTGGTGGCGCATGCCGGCTCGCGGCCCGGCGCCGGCCTGCTGGGCGTCGAACTCGTGGACGAGGAGGGCGGCGTGGACCCGGCCAGCCGGCGCGCCGATCCTTCGCTGCGCCGGCTGCTGGCCGCGCGCGGCCGCCGCGACGACCTCTACCTCGGCCGCGACCCGGCCGTGGACCTGCAGCCGGTGGACGCCGCCTCGGGCGCGCTGATGCTGCTGCCCGCCGGCCTGTACGTGCGCCTGGGCGGCTTCGACGAGGCCTACCGCCTGCACGCCGAGGACCTCGACCTGTGCCGGCGCGTGCGCGCCGCCGGCTACGAGGTGCTGGTGGCCAACGACCTGCGCGTGGTGCACGTGCGCGGCGTGTCCAGCCGGCGCCGGCCGCTGTTCGTCGAATGGCACAAGCACCGCGGCCTGTGGCGCTACTTCCGCCGCTACGAAGTCGCGGAGACGCCGGCCTGGCAGTGGCCGCTGCTGTGGCTGGGGCTGTGGGGCCATTTCGCGGCGGCGGTGGCCGCCCGGCTGGCGCGCCCGCCGCGCTGAGCCGCGCCGGCGCCCGGAAACGGAACGGGCCGCTCGCGCGGCCCGTCCGGTGAAACGATGACCGCCGGCGCGGCTTACTTGAGCGCCTTGTAGCGGATGCGGTGCGGCTTGGCGCCTTCCTCGCCGAGGCGGCGCTTCTTGTCTTCCTCGTACTCGCGGTAGTTGCCCATGAAGAACTCCACGTGCGAGTCGCCCTCGAAGGCGAGGATGTGCGTGGCGATGCGGTCGAGGAACCAGCGGTCGTGCGAGATCACGAAGGCGTTGCCCGGGAACTCGAGCAGGGCGTCTTCCAGCGCGCGCAGGGTTTCGATGTCCAGGTCGTTCGACGGCTCGTCGAGCAGCAGCACGTTGCCGCCCTGCAGCAGGGTCTTGGCCAGGTGCAGGCGGCCGCGTTCGCCGCCCGAGAGCGTGCCGACCATCTTCTGCTGGTCCTGGCCCTTGAAGTTGAAGCGGCCGATGTAGGCGCGCGACTGGATCTCGACGCCGTTGATGTTGAGGATGTCGGCGCCGCCGGACACTTCCTGGAAGACGTTGTGGTTGCCCTCCAGCTTGTCGCGGCTCTGGTCCACGTAGGCCAGCTTGACGGTCGGGCCCATCTCGATCGAACCCGAGTCCGGCTTCTCCTGGCCGGTGATCATGCGGAACAGGGTCGACTTGCCGGCGCCGTTGGGGCCGATGATGCCGACGATCGCGCCGGCCGGCACGGTGAAGCTCAGGTCGTCGATCAGCAGGCGGTCGCCGAACTTCTTCGAGACGTTCTTGAACTCGATCACCTTGCTGCCCAGGCGCTCGCCCGGCGGGATGAAGATCTCGTTGGTCTCGTTGCGCTTCTGGTAGTCGACCGCCTGCAGCTCCTCGATGCGGGCCAGGCGCGCCTTGCCCTTGGAGCGGCCGCCCTTGGCGTTCTGGCGGGCCCACTCGAGCTCCTTCTGGATGGCCTTCTGGCGGGCCTTCTCCTGGCTCTCTTCCTGCTTGAGGCGCTCGTCCTTCTGCTGCAGCCACTCGGTGTAGTTGCCCTTCCACGGGATGCCGCGGCCGCGGTCGAGCTCGAGGATCCACTCGGCGGCGTTGTCGAGGAAGTAGCGGTCGTGGGTGACGGCCACCACGGTGCCCGGGTAGCGCTGCAGGAACTGCTCCAGCCACTCCACCGACTCGGCGTCGAGGTGGTTGGTCGGTTCGTCGAGCAGCAGCATGTCGGGCTTGCTCAGCAGCAGGCGGCACAGGGCCACGCGGCGCTTCTCGCCGCCCGACAGGTTGCCGATCTTCGCGTCCCAGGGCGGCAGCCGCAGGGCGTCGGCGGCCACCTCGAGCTGCTGCTCGAGCGTGTGCGCGTCACCCGAGGCCAGGATCGCCTCCAGGCGCTCCTGCTCCTTGGCCAGCTTGTCGAAATCCGCGCCTTCCTCGGCGTAGGCGGCGTAGACCTCGTCCAGGCGCGCCTGCGCCTGCAGGATGTCGCCGACGCCTTCTTCGACCGCCTCGCGCACGGTGTGCTCGGGGTTGAGCTTGGGCTCCTGCTCCAGGTAGCCGATCTTGATGCCCGGCTGCGGCCGCGCTTCGCCGGTGAAATCGGTGTCCACGCCCGCCATGATGCGCAGCACGGTCGACTTGCCGGCGCCGTTGAGGCCCAGCAGGCCGATCTTGGCGCCCGGGAAGAACGACAGCGAGATGTCCTTGATGATCTGCCGCTTGGGCGGGACCACCTTGCTGACCCGGTTCATGGTGTAGATGTATTGCGAGGACATGCAGGCTCCGGTACGCAGGCCCCGGCGCCCGGCCGGGCAGCGGCGGGCGATGGGGTAAAGGGGAAGGCAGCGATTATAGCCGTTCGGGCAGGGCCGACCGGCGGCTGAATACATTTCGCCGACGCGGTTTTGACATCGCCGTAACCGTTTTCCAGCCGGAATCGGTTCAGATGTGATCGGCATGATGGGCTCACGTGCCACACAGAGGGCTTCCACATGAACACCAAGCGTCTTTTCCAGAGCATGGCCTGCGCCGTCCTGGCCTTCGCCGTCACCGCCCCCGCGCTGGCGCGCGACGACCGCGGACATGATCGCGGCCGTTCCCATCACCATGACCGCCGCGACGACCGTCGGGATGATCGCCGCGACTGGCGCGAGGACCGCCGTGACGACCGCCGCGATCACCGCGATCACCGCGACCAGCGTCAGGCCTACCGGCATGGCTACCACGACGGCCGCCGGGATGATCGACGCTACGACCGTCGTTACGACGACCGCCGCTACTACGCCCCGCCGCGGGTGGTCTACCGTCCGGCTCCCAGTTACCACCGGTGGGCCAAGGGGCAGCGGTACCGTGACTACTACCGGGGCCCGGTCTACGTGGTGAACGACTACAACCGCTACCACGTGCGTCATCCGCCCCGCGGCTACCACTGGGTACGCGACGACCGCGGCAACCTGATGGTCGCCATCGCCACCGGCATCATCGCCGACCTGCTGCTGCACCACTGAGGCCAGCGGTCCGATGCCCCGAAAAGCGCGCTCCGGCGCGCTTTTCCTTTTCCGGGGCAGGGTGGCCGGGGGCCGGGCGGGCTACAATCGGCCATCCCGCCCGCCCTAGCCCCGGAGACCCGATGTTCCCGCGCGACGCCCGCATCGAAACCTACGATCCCGAACTGGCCCAGGCCATGGCCCACGAGGCGCGCCGGCAGGAGGATCACGTCGAGCTGATCGCCAGCGAGAACTACGCCAGTCCCCGCGTGCTGGAAGCCCAGGGCAGCGTGCTGACCAACAAATACGCCGAGGGCTATCCGCACAAGCGCTACTACGGCGGCTGCGAGTACGTCGACATCGCCGAGCAACTGGCGATCGACCGCGTGAAGCAGCTCTTCGGCGCGGACTACGCCAACGTGCAGCCGAATTCCGGCTCGCAGGCCAACCAGGCGGTGTATTTCGCCCTGTTGAATCCGGGCGACACCATTCTGGGCATGAGCCTGGCCCATGGCGGTCACCTGACCCACGGCGCCAAGGTCAACGCCTCGGGCAAGCTGTTCAATGCCGTCCAGTACGGCGTGAACGACCAGGGCCTGATCGACTATGACGAGGTCGAGCGCCTGGCCGTGGAGCACAAGCCGAAGATGGTGGTGGCGGGCTTCTCCGCCTACTCGCAGGTGGTGGACTGGGCGCGCTTCCGCGCCATCGCCGACAAGGTCGGCGCCTACCTGTTCGTGGACATGGCGCACGTGGCTGGCCTGGTCGCCGCCGGCGTCTATCCGAACCCGCTGCCGCACGCGCACGTGGTCACCTCGACCACCCACAAGACGCTGCGCGGACCGCGCGGCGGCATCATCCTGGCCAAGGGTGCGGGCGAGGAAATCGAGAAAAAGCTGCAGAGCATCGTCTTCCCGGGCATCCAGGGCGGTCCGCTGATGCACGTCATCGCGGCCAAGGCCGTGGCCTTCAAGGAAGCGCTGGAGCCGGAGTTCAAGACCTACCAGGCGCAGGTGGTGAAGAACGCCCAGGCGATGGCGAAGACGATCATCGCGCGCGGCTACAAGATCGTCTCCGGCGGCACCGAGAACCACCTGATGCTGGTCGACATGATCGGCAAGGACGTCAGCGGCAAGGACGCGGAAGAGGCGCTGGGCAAGGCGCACATCACCGTCAACAAGAACTCGGTGCCGAACGACCCGCGCAAGCCCTTCGTGACCTCGGGCCTGCGCATCGGCACACCCGCCGTCACCACGCGCGGCTACGGCGAGCAGGACTGCATCGACCTGGCCAACTGGATCTGCGACGTACTGGATGCGCCGGGCGACGAGGCCGTACTGGCCAAGGTGCGCGAGAACGTCACTGCACAGTGCCGGAAGTACCCGGTTTACGGCTGATCGACGACGATGCATTGCCCCTTCTGCCAGCACACCGATACCC
>VFQN01004702.1_pt1 | contig 17710 bp, 16 predicted proteins | sample 3512371 | NCBI WGS metagenome assembly VFQN01 (sample SAMN10412370, study PRJNA504923) | tailings metagenome | isolation source: Replicate 2 from Balatoc abandoned mine | place: Philippines: Itogon, Benguet | collected 2017-08-28 | reverse complement strand
CGGAGTATTGAATCTTGCCAAATTTCTATTGTTCCTTTAACACCTTTTCAATTGCATCTAGCTTAATCGATTTCACTTACTCCTGCTACCATTGTTGTTAAAGGATGCTCCTCATTACATGAAAATGTGTGAAAAGGTGGTGAATCATGTTTATAATCAAAGAAATATCTGGAAAATTATTATGTGATGGATTATAACGATGGAGACTTGGTCATGTATCGTGGAATGGCATCAACAGATGCATCGTTCCGTCTTGTTATTCCTCAGTTGGTGGAAATGGTTAACACAGGAACAGGTCCAAAGTATGATGGAATCCTGATGGCTTAGAGCGCTAGGAATAAATTCGTTAATTCATACTTAGTCATCATATATTTTTGTTTGAGTTTGTCAGTTTATAAAATTATTTCTTGAATGTACTTTAATACAGATAATCGAAATATTTTCTGTAATTTTAATTCTTCCTGATGAAAAGCAATAGTTATTAGAGCATTATCAAAAGAATAATCTAAGGAAAGAAATAAGCTGTAGCTTAAAGAAATGGTACTAATAATTATCATAGCGAAAAAAAAAAGAGCGATCAAAGGGAATGATCAAAATGGGAATATACACGAAGTCGAACCAATTGTCGATTACAAGGAAAATGAAGTTTATAATGGATCTATTACACGATTGTTGCAGACATCGAAGTGATGAGGGAAGATTGATATTATCCCTATTGTAAGATAGAGCCTAAATCTCAACAAATCGACGCACTTTTTCCACTAAATTTCGCTTCTTCGCTATTATATCATCAGCATCACTCTCATCTCCTCCCTCCACCTCGAATTGTGCTTCTTCTTTTTCATCCTCATTATTCTCGTAAATATAGTTGCCTGCTTCCTCACTTGCTTCAACATCAGGTTCGGATCCACGAGAGGAGAGAAAACGATGGAACCTCGCCTGTCGAGGAGACTCTGGATGAACGGCGGACGACGGCTGCTTTGCTTTTATCCTTCGATTGATCGCATATGGGTTACTGCTCTCTCCCAACTCTCTTCGTTCTTCTGGTAATATCACTGAGGCTTTAATCGGAGGAAAGAGCGGTTCTCTGTTACTGTCTGGTACTCTGAATTGTATTTGGTTCGAATGAGAGTCTGTCACACCAGTGGGAGGCTGGACACGGAGATAGGAGGGGATTAACTCAAAGTCAGATGGAGAGAATGGTCTCTCCATCGCTACTTCCAAGTCCTTTTCTTCTTGATCATGTGTTTCTTCTTCTTCCTCTTTTTCTCCCACAGCAGACGATGAACCTCCTTCCTTAATTCCATCAAGATGCTTGCTTCGATACAGTTGCAGTCGCTGCGTTTCTGTTTGCAGTGAAGCCAGTAATTGCTGAATTTCCTCTCTTTTCGCGAGTTGCACTGACGAGGATGGAGAAGGGAGATGAGTGCTGACGTCATGGTTATCCTCATCACCGATAAGAAGGGTGGATGATGAGTTAAGGGAGGAGGTGGTGTTGGGACGAGACGACGCAGTCGAGGTAGTAGATAGTTGCTTCTTCAGACCGGAGACGAGAGCATCGATATCATCTCTTTTAATAGGTACATCCAATCTAACACAAGTTTATTAGCATCAGACAGAGGCAGAAATAAAAGTGAAAATTCTTACCTAACTTGAGAGAAGAGTGGTACTTCATGGAGTGCTTGATTGTACTGCGATCTTAGACATAAGAAAAGTTATAAATAAAGCGTGATAAAACTGATGTCAGGCTAGAAATTACCTTGATTGAACAGACTTCCGATCGCCTTCATTTTCATCATCTTCATCGAAAAAATGCCTATAATCCGCTTCCTATCACGAAAGACCGGTAAAGGTTGAAAGATTCAAATAACGACAAAAGGAATTACCGTATTTTGATTGAGTGAGGAGAGTAATGAATCAATCTTTTTTTCGTATTCTTTCTCCTTCCTCTCTTCTCGCATCTGACGCAGATAATCGTTCCCATCATCTTTCGTGAAGATTTTTGTCACGATCTTCCTCCTCTTTCCTTCGCTGTATGTTACCACACCACCGTCCTCTTCTGAAAGTCTATCTAAGTGTCCATACTGCTTCAGCCGTTCAGTGACTTCAGCGTCGAGCTGTGCTTCTTCACTGGTGAGGTAGGGAAGGTGAGAGGCGAGGTCAGAATCATCTATCTGTAATAACTCTGAAACACGCCTTTGTTGGTCTTCTGTTAACCGTTTATTAAGGCTCGTGGATGTACCTTCCTTATCATCATCACTACCTCGTTCCACAGGTTCTGCATTTTTCTCAATTTTCTTTGTCGTTGCTGCTATCTTCGAGTTGGCAGGAGTGCGAGGTGAAGTAGCATTGCTAAATGATCGACTTGCATTATTCTTAGTGATGAAAGTGCGATCATGTCGACTTGATGCACTGCTTTTAGGGGTGTTGGGGAAGTCTCCCTCATCAGTGCTCTGGCGAGGAGTCGCATCAGGGAATGCGAGTTCTGCCTTTTTCGTCAGCATGAACAATTCACGATCTAATAGAAGGATCTCCGCAAGACCTTTCTTAACTTTCTCTTCCTCCGAGGAATTGATAAGGAGGGTGGAATACCTTCCATCGTGCTCATCGTTCATATCTCGATTAATGTAGTCTTCCATCAGATAGCGGTACCATGCTTGGCGATTATCTTTCTTCAATTGTTGGTGATTAAGGAATTTCCCTGCAGCACCGGAGGCTTTGTTCGGGAGGGGCGGTCTCTGTTGTTGGTTAGCTTTGGCATCACTGCCTTTACTCTTCGATTTGCCGTTATCAACCTCACTAAATCCTTCCTCCCCATCGAATAAATCCTCTTTAGTCATCGCATTCACAATGGTTTGGAAGTTTCTTGGGATTCTGATCAATTTCTCTCCATCGATGTCCGATGTTTTCTCTTCCATGATATTCACATACTGCTCTAATTCTGAGCGAATTCGAGAGCTTAATGATTGATTTGATTCAATATCTTTGTTTGCAGAAGTTATCTGGCGTTGTGCTTCTTGTGGTAGTTTGTACTGTTCAAGTTCCCGTTGAAAAGCTTCTTCTGAATCATCTTCTTCAGCTGCAAGTCTCTCGAGATCTTTCTTTAATTGACTGATCGGTTCATCCACTTCAAACTCTAGATCATCCAATAAAAAGGTCTTCTCCCTGTGAGAAGGATTTGTTCCTTCCTTGCTGATTTCCGATTGCTGGAATGGATAATGAGTAAGGAGAAGGAATAGAATAGATGAAGGAGAACTGTCTTACCAAAGCTAAAGTATTAGAACGAGTCGACTCATCTTCTTCCTCTTCTTTCACTATATTACGTCTCTTCCCTCTCAAGACGCTCTCTTGCTGTGTTGTCTTTTTCATGTGAGCGAATAAATGATACGAAACTTCACAACAAGAATAATGAAAAAAGAAACGAATTGCATTCAAAAATCTCGAATTTTCGGGAAAATCGAGATTTCTAGTTGTAAGCAGTTTGAAAGTCAACTTTTTTGATTTTTCTTAAAGCAATAAATACAAAAAGTCGAGTTTCTTACAGAGTCTCTGAGGGATTAATTCTATCGAATAGATCAGTCAATCCATTTGTGATATGTTGGGAAAGCACTATGTGACTGAGCCGAGTGGATATCTCGAACCAAGAATCGCGAAGGAAGGGGTTGGTGCATGGCCAGCTCGAACGGTAATCGAAGTTTTTCAATCAACTGTGAGTCGCTTCGGAAATGAACCTGCATTATGCTATAAGAAGCCTGTCAGTGTAAGTTGTTTATTATATCCAAAATATTTGATTGATCTTGTGAGTTAGGGTAACCTCCCGAAAGAGTTCATAAAGATCACTTACCGTGAATATTGGAACTTATGTATGAAGTTTGCGAAGGCACTTGTAAAGTTAAACATCGCCACGTTCCAAGTTACTAATATCCTAGGATTCAATTCAGTAAGTTGCTTCACTCTTTTTCTTGCCACATATTTGATGCCTTCATCTCAGCCTGAATGGTTCGTCGCTAACACTGGATCCATCCTTGCTGGATGTATTGCCGCTGGAATTTACATAACCAACCCTCCTGACGCTTGTCGTTATATCTCTGATCACAGTAAAGCTCAGGTCGTGGTAGTTGAAGGCAATAAGCACTTACAGAAATATGCTGAAATAGCCAGCACTTTACCTCATTTAAAAGCAATTGTCGTGTGGGGAGAACCCATCGATCAATCACTCGCTTCGAAGATCACAACAACCCATATTTTCTGCTGGGATGATTTCTTGAACATTGGCTCAGAATTAACTGACAGTGTTGTGAATCCTCGTTGGGCTTCTATCCGGCCTGGAAACTGTTGTACTTTGATCTATACCTCTGGTACAACTGGTCCTCCAAAGGCTGTAATGATTTCACATGATAATTTGACTTGGACTGCACGGAATATCATCGAACACTATATGGATGCCAACCATGAAGATCGCGCAGTCTCTTATCTTCCATTATCTCATATTGCCGCACAGTTAAATGACATTCATTGTGTTATGGCATTAGGAGCCTCGATATGGTTTGCTCAACCTGATGCGTTAAAAGGTTCTTTAACAAGTACATTGAAAGAAGTTCGTCCCACTTTCTTCTTTGCTGTACCACGGGTGTGGGAAAAGATTCAGGAGAAGATGATTCAATCAGAACGCGAAGCAAATGGCGTATTAAAGGTCGTCTCTTCTTGGGCTAAATATATGGGCAAAGAAAAGAGTAAACATGCTCAATTTGGTGAAGATGGCGGTTCCCCTTGCTGTTTTAGTTGTGCCAATATTTTAGTCTTACAGAAGGTGAAAGAAGCTTTAGGACTTGATCAAGCTAAAAGCTGCTTCACCGCAGCTGCCCCTATTTCTCCCGAGACACTTTGGTACTTTGCATCTTTAGATATTCCCGTTTATGAAGTCTTCGGTCAATCTGAAAGCACAGGTCCTCATACTATTTCCGCTGCGAAGAGATGGAAGATCGGCTCCTGCGGGCGTCCTATTTATGGCTCTGAAAGTCGCCTTGACCAGAATAATGGTGAATTATGCTACCGCGGGCGCCACATTTTCATGGGTTACATGAACATGGAAAAAGAGACTCAAGAGACAATCGATTCTGATGGCTACGTACATTCCGGCGATATGGCAGAGTTCGATAACAACGATGATCCTAAGATTGTCAAACCATCAGGGTTTATGCAGATTACTGGTCGAATTAAGGATTTGATCATCACTGCTGGTGGTGAGAATGTTCCACCTACGTTGATTGAAAAAGAAATGAAGGAAGCAATGCCTGCCGTCTCTCATGTTATTGTCATCGGTGATAAACGCAAGTTCTTAACCATGTTGATTTCATTGAAGGTTGAGATGGAGAGTGAGACTGGTCTCCCTACAGAGAAACTTGCAGCAGATTCAATCTTCGAGGGTCAACAGATTGGGTCATCAGCTCAGACTTACACGGAGGCGAAGAATGATCCAAAGTGGAAGGAATATGTTGATAAAGCAATGAAGGTTGGTAACTCAAAAGCCGGTTCCAATGCCCAGATAGTTCAGAAGTGGGGTTGGTTACCGCAAGACTTCAGTGTGAAAACAGGCGAACTAACGCCAACTTTGAAGTTAAAGAGAAACGTCGTGACAGAGAAATACAGTGATCTCATTGAGTCTATGTACGCTTGCGTTGAAGACAAGACAAGGAAATAAATGATACAAAACCACAGTTTCTGCTAAAATTCATGTTTAGACATCAAAGCTTTACTCATTACTTGTCTTATTTACATTTCATTTTCTTTTTTGTTAAAACAATTTTTAAGGTTGGATTGATTGAAGGAAAGGAAAATCTCGGTTTTTGAAAAGGTCGATTTATTTAAAAGGAATTCCTCATCTTTGTTAAGCAATTGTCTTGAAGATCTGAGTGCGCATCGTTTCCCTTCAAGATGAAGCTGTTATTCCTTTTCCTTGTTGGGTTCATGCCTTTATTTGGATCTTTTCCATTGAAGGATATCGTGATGAAGAATTCACCAAGATGTAACTCTCAATGGCGCTCTACCATTAACAGTAATAAGAGTCCCCTGCATCATCGAATAAAAGGTCCGAATGGGCCCAAATTTCCTTTGACTCCCGTTACAACGAAACTAAAAATGTCAGTTGACGACTTAAGTCAGCATAACTCGAATGACAAGGAGTCAGAGAAGAAGGATCCTGCATCTTCTAGTGTCTCCACCACGGCAGAGAAGAAAAATCTCAACCCAATCGTTAAACTTTGGAATAGCCTGTCTGAATCTGTGAAAGATGATGTAAAGATTACTACCTTATCTATCCTCATATCAATTCTCATCAGAGTGCTTATCCTTGAACCTCGATACATCCCCTCACTATCTATGTATCCGACCTTCGACATCGGGGACCAACTACTCGTGGAGAAAGTGAGTCACTTCACTCGACCGTATCAAAGGAAAGATGTTGTTATCTTTGATCCTCCTGAAACCTACAGAATTTTAACTGGTGATCAGCAGAAAGAGACTCTGATTAAGAGGATTGTTGCAGTCGCCGGAGATAAAGTGGAAGTGAAAGATCGACATCTTTATGTGAATGATGTTTTACAAGTAGAGAACTACATTAACGAAGCACCAAATTACACTTTAGAGCCAGTCGTTGTACCGAAAGGATGTGTCTTAGTCCTCGGTGATAATCGTAATCGCTCCTTTGACTCGCATTATTGGGGTTTTTTACCTGAAGAGAATATTGTTGGTCGTGCGATTGTGAAGTATTGGCCTGTATGGAGAGCAGGACTAGTGGAGAATCAATGATGAAGACTGTGAGAGGAGAACAGTTCTTCGAAAGAGTGTGATGTTGAGGCAGACGAAGCGGACAAAGTGTTGTTAAGGATAAGATGCATGTAAGGTTTGGTTTGAAGTTAACAAAAAGAATGTTCATCTTTTTATTGATCTAAAAATGTTCATCCTTTTGTCCCGAAAACACGATATTTATTTATTAATATTTGGCGGTACTAGTATATCGAACGTTTGAACGATGTAGAAAACGGTTGTGAATGAGTTATTGTTAGCCATGAAGTCTGTTCTCTCGATCTATGTCTTGTTGTTCGTTATCTTTTCTCATATATCAGCGCAACTATTTCAAACCCTCCTCCCAGATGGGAAATACTGCCCAAAAGAGCAACTGGACGATAGAAGCAAAAGGAGTAAAGACAAATCATCGATACAATGCATAATTATTCGAACAAAGTATCCTTATCTGATAATATGGGAAGAGAACCAAGAAAGAGATGATAAACATGGTATTTATGTGGGAAAGCCTGAATCTTGGCCCGATGTAGTGGACCTGAAGTCAAAGACAGCGGTGGAAAGTGAACTTCACTTCATACTCCACAACGCTTCGTTTCACTTTCATTCTCATCCGCATCACCGATCTATACACTTTACTTTAAATGTCAATGGGAGCTTATTTCTTCAACCAGTGAAAGATACCACATTCGAGAGATTGACCTTCATAAAAGCTACAACAAAACCTTCATCAGAACACTATTGTACAATGAAAGGTCTCATACCAGGGAGATGGAAATATGATTTCGGATTTGATGTACCGAATGAAAAGAAATCGGAAAGTTGTCCTCTCTTATATCCAGTGATATCAAATGTGAAAGGTTATGCAGAAGATTATTTTCATTGTCCAACTTTCCATGCATTACAATATTTTCCTTATTCGAATTGTCATGTTCTTCCTTTAAGACAATCGTTGTTTCTTTTGTATAATCGTATTCATGTTGAAGGATTAATAAACAACTCTACTGATCAACCATACTTCTTCTTTATGGGTGATTCTCTTGGCTTTCAGATTTATGTTACTGTCCGTTGCGAGATTTATTCTCATTCGAATATAATCTTATCTCAACCTCCATTCCACTACAACTCATCTTTAATGTCTTCTTTAACTGAACAAGCCAAATATAAGAACAATCAGTTTCTTCGTAGGGATTTTCCTTGTTCTTTATCATGTACAGACAAAAATTATCTCAGGACAGAAGGATTGAAAAGAGATTATCGTCATGGTTTATCTCCTTGTCAAGGATGTCCTGATGGAAACTTAACTCATAGATCTCCTTTGAATCATCCTGAAGTCTTCGATATGTTGTATGAGATCCCGTTATCTGTGAGAGTGCTAGTTCTGGATGCAGGTGCTTGGTTTATATCGGATTCCCTTCGAGGAGAAGACTCTTCCGCTGTCTACAAAGAGACGTTAGAAGCATTCATCCCTCATCTCGCTTATTTCCAGAAGCAGAGAAACTATCAACTGGACATCTATTTCTTACCACTTCCAGGTGTTGATCCATCACTCGCGAAGAGTCCGAGTCATGAATGGTCTAGATATGAAGAAAAGAATCAAATACTCTACACTTTATTTTCTCCACGATCTCTAGCTGCTCATAATCTTACCGTCACAATTCTTCCAAATGATGAACTTTTTCAGAGAAAACATCTTATCAACGGAGCAACGAATGTGTTTCTTCCTGATAATTTACATTATTGCACACCTGGAGCATTCTCACCAAATTCTTTTTTATTTGAACTAATTGCACATAACCATGTTATTAAGAAATTGGAGATATCTACGGATTCATAAGTTTTGATCAAACGTTTTTATGTCAAATTACCTCATGAGATATCAATATTAAACTATTTAAAAAAGAAAGTGGAGTAATTCTCTGAAGCAAACTAAATAATGGGTAAAAAAGATACCCTTGAAATATTGGCAAGAGATACTCCTCCGTAAAATTTCCAAAAGATGATAATTTAAGATTTAAATCATTTCATAAATTTTATTTTCCTTTTAACCACCACTTTGTTATTTTCTTTTTTTTTTTTTCTCTTTTTCTATTCTAAATCACTAAAGAACGGAAAAAATACGATCGTTCTTCATTGATCGCTTTCTCAAAATGATGGCACAGGTTAATGGGATGAATTGGCAGAAGCTTTCTTGTTTGGTTATTTTATTCAATCTCTGTCTGATCAATAGCTTGACCTTCAAGCAGACAATGGTTTCTACAAAGTTTACTTTACAACAATTTATCAATGTTCCTGGCTTGAAAGCTATAGCATTAATCTTCACCTCTCCTCATTTGATAATACCAAACCTACGAGTGAAGCATGTAGACCAGATCAACTATGAGCAACTTGTACAAAAAGGAATCAAATGTCTTGTTTTTGATAAGGATAATACTCTCAGTTATTGCTACAGCGAGACTCTTCACCCCTCTGTCATTCCAACAATAGCTGCTGTCAATAAACTCTTTCCGCAGGGTGTGGCAATTTTGTCGAATTCTGTCGGATCGAGCGATGATGAAGATTATAAGATGGCTGCCAAGACTGAACAGACAACAGGAATTCCTGTCATCTGTCATCAGGTGAAGAAACCTGGATGTCTCAACGAAGTGTTGGAGCACTTCGAAAAGACTTTGAAAAAGAAGGTTCAACCTGAAGAGATCTGCGTTATAGGTATGTACTTTTTATGGTTTTGTGGAACCGTGTCACTGTGAATTATTACGTCATATTAGGTGATCGACTGATGACGGATGTAGTTTTCGCAAATCAAAATCGAATGATGTCAGTGCTTGTATCACCTCTTAGCAATCTTCGAGATCATCCAGTTGCAATTATTTTCAGGTTCCTTCTATATACCCTTTCCTTCACTCTCTTTAACGATTATGTTAGGTTACTAGAGCTACAGCTTGTGATTCCATTTGTTTATTTCCTCATGTCTGTCAAGAAACTATTTCTTCCAATAAACGTTAGTGAACAAGAGAAGAATAAAGGTGATAATAACGATAATAATAAGAAGTTTCGATAATAAGAATATTTAATGTTATTTGATATAAAACACTCTTATAAAAGGCTTAAAGGTTTTTCTTCCAATAAACAAGGTTTTCGAACTTTTGGATTTTCGTTGCGAGATATGATTTTAGTTTTTCAGATTCAAGACACATCTTTTGGATTTGCTGGTAATGAAAATAAAATAGTTTCAATTTTATATTACTGTGAATCTTGCCCACAATAATACCCAATCCATTAGAGACATTAGAGACAACGAGACAAAGAGAGCGAATCATCATTTCAAAGAGATCATTTCAAATTTATTCTTCCGTAGAGAGTTAGATTATAGAAGTAGTAAAAGAGAAAATGTCTTCGACGAGTCAAGCACTTTTCTATATTACTATCTGGATCACTGCCAGTTGTTCAATGGTAAGGAAACACTTATAAGTTGTTCTATTTGATTGATTGATTGATTGATTGATTGATTGATTGATTGATTGATTGATTCCATCACTTCTTTAGATTATGTTCAATAAAGCAGTGTTATCCAGTTATGATTTTCCATATCCAATCTTTCTCACAACATGGCATATGATCTTATCAACCGTTCTTACTCAAGTCTTAAGCCGTACAACCAACCTCCTTCCTGGAGTGAAAGAGGTAATCATGACTGACTCTACTTCCATGTTTGCATGCCTTTGACAGTCTTTTGTAGGGTAAAATAGATTCCACCGTGATTAGAACAAAGATTCTTCCAGTTGCCTTGTTATTCGCTGTCTCATTAATATGTGCGAATAAAGCATATCTCTTCCTCTCCGTCTCTTACATCCAGGTAAACCATTCCTTTAACAACACCTTTACTCTAACACTCCCTGGTACTAGATGTTGAAAGCAAGTACTCCCGTCGCAGTTCTTGGTCTGAGTCTTGTCCTTGGCATCGAGAACCCAACCTTCATCGAGCTTAATATTGTATCACTTATCTCCCTCGGTGTTGCCTTAGCATCCGTTGGTGAGTTATTATTCTCATGGACTGGTTTTACCTTCCAAGTTTTTGCTATTATTGCTGAAGCAAGTCGTTTAGTCCTCACTGGTATGATCTTAAAACGATATAAACTTGATTCTCTTTCAACTCTCTATTATGTTGCACCACTTTGTGCTTGTATTAATGGTATGTGTTGTCTATACTTTGAAAGTGCTTCTCTTCCATGGGATCGTATTCTTTCAAGTGATTTTATTGGAATGTTATTGGTTAATGGATTCGTTGCATTCTCTTTAAATATCGCTACTGTTATGCTGATTTCACATACTTCTCCTTTAACTCTTACTCTTGCTGGGATTGTAAAGGATATATTGTTAGTAGTCTTATCAATGGCCATCTTTAAGGCTCCTGTGACGTTATTGCAATTTCTTGGTTATTCTGTTGCTCTTCTTGCTTTGAACTTGCATAAAGAATACAAGAAATCTGCTGCTATTTTAGAAGCTGCATCAAAGGATACTGCGAGTCATGGAGGGAGTAAAGATGGTAGTAATAATAGTAAAGCTTAATCGAGTAACTTATATACAGTTTTAAAATAAACTTTAAAATCATCTCTTATCACAGAGACTCTATGTTTCGATTGATTGATGAACGAATACCTAACTTCCAATGAAATAGGAGGAAGTTCGGAAGATTGGGGGGGATAGCTTTGAACTATACGATATTTGCTTGTGTTGCTTCAGTATCATCTTCTTCGATCAAAGGAAAGACCTGACACTAGACAACTTCTTTAATTTTCAAAAAAAATAATAATAATAATAATAATAATAATAAACAATTCATAAACAATCTATTATAATTATCATATCACCTTATATCACTGTCACAGTCACTGTCAGTTACTTAGTATCATACCAGAGAAGAGACCATGTATTCCACCAAGAAAGAGCAACAACCTTCTGATATCCTATTCTCCACGACCAGTAACTATCACTTTCATCCTTAACCTCTTCTGATTGAGAATCCTTCACTTGCTTACTATGAGATTCGATGAGCAATGCCTTCTCATAGTCCTCAATAATCTGAAGACAGTCTCCCCTACCAATATTAGACAGGAATAAAATGACGCCAACTAATTGACTAGGACTCTCTCTCTCTTTTCTTACCTCTTCGTGAAGTGCGTGGTCACTTTACTCGAGATCCCCGATGAAGCGATATCATAGAAGGTCACAGAAGCCCACACAGGAGCTGCCTTTGAAGTCTTCGTCGTGATATATGCGATGGCAATATCTTCACAATTGCGGTTCTTATCGATGAACTGGGAGAGCAGTGGAGGGATCTCACGATCATAGGCGAAGAGATATCGCTGATGCATGAGAGAAGCCTTCGTTAACATGATGGAATATTCGCCATTCCACCAAGTATACTGCCAATTGAGGTATTGTATACTTCCATCACCATCCGCGTGGTAACGATGAAGGCGAGGTGAGATGCCAACAATCACTCTAACACGTCAGAGAACACCACATTGAGCTCACTGCCTACAAGGAGGATTAGATACAGTACTTACTGTTGATTTACGAGCCAGGTCTGATGTAGAAGAGAAAGATCCTCGCAGGAGATGATGATATCATCGTCGATTGTTAACACCGCCTACAGAACACAGTAACAGTAACCGTGAAGGGATTAGAGAGATGAGGGGAACACAACAAACACTGTCTTACCGCAGTAGTTAGAGGAATTAGAACTCGAAATCTATTACTAAGGCTATTTTCCTTGTGTTCCTCGACTGTGACTCTGGTTGTTTTCTTGTGATTAGAGTCAGGGGCGACGAAGTCTTTGATCCAATCATAAGGAGGGTTCTCCTTGACATCCGACCAAACTACTTGTATCTCCTCAACCACTGAGGAACATTGAGAATAATGAGTAATAAAATATTTTAATAAATCTAATCTTCGAAAGGTATTGACTCTATATTCCCAATAAACAAGTTAAAGAAGATTTGATGGTCATTCAATTTGTTCTTACCGTATCGTTATTTTCTCTAGATCAAGCTTTGCAACATTATCACTACTCCCACTATTCTCATTACCACGAATTGAAACTGTTAATACAAAACAGATCAACAAGAAAACAATGATTCCTTCAAAACTCTCCATCGGAAGCAACAATAAGCATAAGTATGATGTAAAATAAAAAGACAGAAGTTTGATATAATAGATTCACTCTTCATCGCATTTCTTTGCAATGAAATCCTGATTTTTAGTAGAAAAAAAAAGTGTATCAAGAAATTCATCAAGTTAGAGAGCAAGTAGTTCACATCTGCCAAATTTTTTTTATCTTTCATATGCTTTTTATCGAAGTCTTGAATTCATTTGAAATTTTTTGAGCTATTCATAAGTTGCACAGGTTGCGATTTTGTGCGACGCACGAAATTCCCAACTTTGATTGAGAGAGTTAGTTCATCATAATACTGGAAGAAATGTCAACGAAAGGTAAGTATAGCATGTCAATTGATTTGTTTGAATGAGAAAAGTGAAGTGATTTTTTTTCCTTCCTTATGTTGTTTCTGGTTTTGTGAAGTTCGAAGTCTTCTGATGCAGTCTATTGAGAGAGGAGATGTTCCAAAGATTCATAAAATAATTGCAGAGAATCCTACGTTATTGAATGATGGACTTGATGAGGTCAGTTGAATCATTACAGTTAGTTTTTCCTTTCTTGAACTCTTTCTTATTTCGTTAGTATGGAACGACAGCGTTGATACAGGCAGTGAGGTTCAATCAAGTTGAGGTTGTTCGATACCTTCTAGCAAATCCTGGAATCGATGTAAATAGAACTGACAATGGAAGAGGCTTCCCAGACCATCCTGATGACACATAAGAGCTTCAGTATGGCTTGAATAATTCTGTGTATTTGTATATTTCCACTTCGACATCTTGTTAAATGTTAAGATATTAAGAAGCTCTTATTAAGCTTGAAACTTTCAAAACAGAATGATTTTCTTTTATTCACTTTCAACAAGTCAGTTTAGCTAGAATGGGCGACATTCATGAATAAAATAGGAAACTCCATGAAACAACTGCCTTTATGGACTTAATTCTATTGTAAATAGGGCCCATTTCATCGAAAGAGACCAAACATAAAACATATATTACTTGTAAACAAGTAAAATTCGAATAACTTAAAACAAATGAAGGAATTCTGATTGGAAAATGCTCAGGCATGACTAAGATAGATCAAAGATCTGAAAAGGACAGCTTTGAACTCCCAACAATTTCTGCAAATCCTTCAAATTAAATTTGTGAAAAGTCGAGGCAAATAAAATATGTATCTTATTAGATTGAATTAATAAAGAAACAAAAATCAATTGAGAGTGTTTGTATGAAAGGATTGAGGATAAACCCCAATCCAACAAAGCAAACATATAGCGTAAATTTACACAATCTTTGTACGAAAAGCGCTTTTCGAGAAGTTGGGCCAAACAACCAAATTTTGGTTATTATTGCAATCCGATCCATCGAGAGAGTTAAAAACATAAGAGGCACGACCCGACCCAAACACGCCACCAAGAGATGAAACTGATCTTATGCTTTATTATCGCATTCGTTATTAGTCCTTCGTTTGGCTTCAAACATCGTTTCCAGGTGTCAGAAATCGACCTTGAACATAGTCATCCGACCAAACGGATCGTGAAATTTGGTTCTGATGTCGTTGATGTTGATCGTGATCTCTTTACTCCATCTGGTGAGAATCTTATTGTTCATCATCATAGAAGTTTGGGAAGCATGGCACATGAAACCTTGCGCACGAAGCTCGTCTACCTGCCTGACGACCTCCCAAGAATTGCCTTCGGGGAGATTATTGGCTTTGATCTCTTTGATGATGTTCAAGTGGTTGGGAGAGTAGACCATGTCCTGCATCGTAACGAAGATAGTGTCAGTTGGACTGGAGACATTAAAACGGTCTCTTCTATGGAGGACGCTGCTCTTCCCTTCCCAGAAGAGGCAGAAGGACACTTCGGTCTGACCTGTCATATGGAGTACTGTGTAGCGAACATTGTCGTTTATACAACTAACCAGGAGTTTCTTCTTTCTCCGTCGGCAATCCCACCAACTGGTGGTAAACTCATCTTCACTGTTTCAGAGATCAAGCTATCGAGTCAAGTGCGAACTGGTGTTACTAGCGAACATTTTAGACATTCTATCACTGAAGATGACTTAAAACCTGGTAATTTACGTACAGCATCCAGCATGTCTCAAATAAAGACAGCTGCCGTTGATACTGATTTGATCATGGACGTCATTGTCTTGTATACTCCACAAGCCGTCACTAAATATGCTGGAGGAAGGTAAGAACCTTATCATTCCTCTCAACTACACCTTATTAACCCTCTCTTTTTTAGTAATACAGCGATGGAAGCGATGATCTATCTTGCTAATGATCAAGCGAATACAATCCTCTTTAACAGTGCTGTGCAGTTGCGCTATCGAGTTGTTGGGACTTTCTCTGTTGGAGCAGACTTCGTGGAACCAACTTCATCAGCCTTTGGAACAACTTTAAGTTGGATCACCACTGCGAATGACGGTTATTTGGATCAAGCACAAACTTTAAGAACTCAGTACGGTGCTGATGAAGTTCTTCTTGTTATCTCGAATACCGATTATTGTGGATTAGCATGGGTGAATACAGGTTATTCCTCTTCTTATGCCTATGCTGTTTACAATGGAGGTTGTTTATATGGTAGTGTTTGGGCACATGAAATCGGTCATAATTTAGGTTGCTATCATGATCGTTTCTCTGATCCTACCACCAGTGCGAATAATCCGACTTATTTAGGATTTGGTTCATGTTGGGAAGATGCTTCCAAGTCAGATTGTACTTGTTACTCTTCAGTCATGGTGTATGATTGTAATACACCACAGAACCATTGTACCTCTTGTTCTGGAAAGAATTATTATGCAAATTATCTTGTGAAGAATTCTGGTAATCCTACAGGAACGACAACTGCTAGTTGTGGTTTATTAATTGATAATAATCGATTAAAACCAATCGCCTATTACCCTACGAAGCAACCAGGAGGAATGATTTTCCTTTCAACTCCTAATTATGCCATTGCCTCTTCTTGTGCCGTGCTTAACATCTCAGGATGGCAGATTAGCACTACTGGCAATGACATTACTAGTGTGAAGCTCGGAACATACTCTGCTACAGTGATTCAGCAATCACAAAACTTTGTGATTGTTCGAACTCCTTTGATCAGTAGCACTCTTCCTAGCGGACCACAGGATATTGTTGTCACAACCTCGACTGGCCGTGTTACCACTCTATCGAAGGGATTTACTTTCTATAGTTCCACCTTCAAGGATGTCGAACGATTCAAGGTTAAGACTCTCCCCACAGGAACTTGGTCCAACAATGGAACGATTCCTTGGTCTTTCTCCACTGTGGATAACCAGGTAGCCTTATACAAGGATGGAGGACTGGGAAGTGATGAGAGCTACTATACTCGATTGTTGTGGCAGTCAAGTAAGGTCTATGATGCGAGTAAAGGAGGCTGCAAGTTACAAGCAACGGCGATCTCTTTCGTGTACAAGGCATATTCCGACTACAGCTTCTGTTACGATAAGTTCACGTTATCAGTGCAGACAAACTATGGATCGACTTGGACGAAGTTATGGGATGGTGTGACCGGTTCGACGTCAGGAGCACAGCCATGGTTATCAGCGAGTTTGACGCTACCTTCAACGACGACAGGTATCAATATCTTTGCGAACACGGCGATCATCGATTATTGTCGTTGGTGGGCTCCAGGTAAGTACAATCTCCAATGATATGATATAATGCTAACACTAAATCAGTATATATCACAAATTTAACCACTTCCTTTGTGTCTCAATGCGATACTGTTCAAGCTTGTGGTGTATCAGCGGTGCCAACTGCAGTGCCTACAGCAAGACCAACCAGTCCAACTGCGGCTCCTTCGGCAATCCCGACCACTGCTACTCCATCCGCAAAGCCTACTGCTTCTCCATCTGCTATTCCTTCGAGAGTTCCTACATTTGCTCCAAGCACAAAGCCCACTGCTTATCCATCCGCTGTTCCTACGAGAGTTCCTACATTTGCTCCAAGCACAAAGCCCACTGCTTCTCCATCCGCTGTTCCTTCGAGAGTTCCTACATTTGCTCCAACACTCGCCCCCACTCAACCAGGGGTGATCTCTAAAGTACTGCCGAATTATGCTGCTGCATCTTCTTGTGCTGTACTGAACATTACAGGATCGCAGATTAGCACGACTGGGAATGACATAGCTACTGTGAAGCTTGGCACATACACTGCTACGGTGATTCAGGCAACTCGAAACTACGTTGTTGTACGAACTCCTTTGATCAGTAGTACTCCTCCCAGTGGACCAGTCGATGTAGTTATTACGACGACCACTGGCCGTGTGATAAATCCTTTATCGAAGGGATTTACTTTCTATAGTTCCACCTTCCAGGATGTCGAACGATTCAAGGCTAAGACTCTCCCCACAGGAACTTGGTCCAACAATGGAACGATTCCCTGGTCTTTCTCCACTGTGGATAACCAGGTAGCCTTATACAAGGATGGAGGACTGGGAAGTGATGAGAGCTACTATACTCGATTGTTGTGGCAGTCAAGTAAGGTCTATGATGCGAGTAAAGGAGGCTGCAAGTTACAAGCAACGGCGATCTCTTTCGTGTACAAGGCATATTCCGACTACAGCTTCTGTTACGATAAGTTCACGTTATCAGTGCAGACAAACTATGGATCGACTTGGACGAAGTTATGGGATGGTGTGACCGGTTCGACGTCAGGAGCACAGCCATGGTTATCAGCGAGTTTGACGCTACCTTCAACGACGACAGGTATCAATATCTTTGCGAACAC
>VFQN01004701.1_pt1 | contig 17711 bp, 15 predicted proteins | sample 3512371 | NCBI WGS metagenome assembly VFQN01 (sample SAMN10412370, study PRJNA504923) | tailings metagenome | isolation source: Replicate 2 from Balatoc abandoned mine | place: Philippines: Itogon, Benguet | collected 2017-08-28 | reverse complement strand
TATACAAAAACGCTGGCGTCACACCAGAGGGGACGCCAGCTTTTTCAGCATCCTGTTAAGGGCTGATGTGACGGCCGCCGGATGGCCCGGGTTCCCGGGTGATCCGGCGGCCGTTTTGTGTCTGGAAGTCGTACCGGGATCAGGCGGCCTTACAACCTTTTCGTCCCTGCACGCGTCATACGGAATAACTCCTGCCCCCCCGTATGTCCGCCCGACCCGCCATCTCTCCATCCCTGCTGCTGGTGTTTCTGTGCCTGGCGCTGCCCATGGCCGGGTGCATGCGGTTGTCATCGCGTCAGGCGGACCAGCCTGACCGGGACCGGGTGTACAGCGGGTTGATCGGCAAGTGGCGTGGAACGCTCGAGGTGCAGGCAACAGGTGCGGATGCCGTGGAGCCTGACGAGGTACCCACGGAGGTGCTGGTGCGCCCGGCGCCCGATCGGGATGGACTCAGTCTGCAGTTCCGTTATCGCGACGTATTTGGCCGCGGCGTCACGAATGAGCGGCATCTGCATTTCAACAAGACGCTGACGCTCGCGGAGTGGGAAATTGACGAGAATCGCCGCCGCGAGGCGTATGTCGTGGTGTCGCAGAGTGGTGGCGGCACGGCGCCGCTGCGTCTGGTGCTTGAAGCGGACGGGACGGCCGATGCCAAGCCGGCGCGCATTCGCGAGACCATTGAAGTGACGCCTGGCGCCGTGGAAGTCACGCAGGAGGCCCGCAAGGCCGGCGAATCGTTCGCGTTCCGGCACCGCTATCGTCTGCGCCGCGCCGAGTGACGCTGTAGTCGGCGTCTGGATGATTCGAGAGGGCGATAGATTTCCGGGGTCTTCTTTCGGGTAACAGACTCCGTGCGAGAATACCGCTTTCAAGCCACAGACGATACCATGGCGGCCCTGCGCACACTGCGCGGCGCCTGGCGCGGTCTGTCGGTGGCCGAACACGACGTCACCATCATTCTGCAAACCGGCGCTGCGGTGCGCGTGTCGGTGGATACCGCTGATGTGGAAGGGCTCTTCGACGCGTACCGTCTGAGCGCCGAAGTGGCCAGCTCACCCGGCGTGTTTGGTGTGCCGGCCGAAGATTTCATCAGCGGCAACAATGACATCGTGCTGTTTACCGGTGTCACTTGGAGCGAGCCGCCGGGCACCGCGCGCGCCGAGGAGATGAGCGAGCAGGCGACGATGCATTTCTCCGGTCATCCGGGGCAGTTGTCGGAGACGGCCGAAGTGGTGTGCATTACGACGGACGCGTTTGTGGTGGCGTCGACGGTGGGGCGGGGTTTGCTCATTCGCACGGGTCTGCGTCCCGGGTCGCTGGAAGTGGAGCGGGATCAGGCCAAGGTGCGGGCGTTTCTGGTTGAGCGGGGATATGACCAATAAGAAGCGTAAGGTGGGACGGCGTAAGGTCGCACTGCGGGAAGGAACCGCACACGAGGACGCGGTAGCGCAGTCTCGCGTGCTGTCGCTTACCGCCCGTCACCTTACGCGCCCCACCTTACGCCGTTCGCAGCAAAACCGCGTACTGTTCCTTCCCGTGGGTCACCTTACGCCGTCCACCTTACGCCGTCATTTGGTCAGAGCGGCGCGCGTGTAAACAGCAAATAATCGGCCTTGTCGGCGTGCGCGGCGACATCCGGCCGCGCGAGATCCTTTGTGGGCACCGCGGTCAGCACAATCGTCTTGGCCGTCGGTGCGCGACGACGCGCGCGCTCGGCGGTACCGAGTCCGTAGTCGCTGTGAAAGGCGCCGTCCACGTGCAGGGCAACACTGCCGGCCGGCGCCGCGCGCCATGCCGCCACCAGCGCCTCGGCCATGGCCTCGTCCTTCACGCACTGCGCTTCGTAGAAGCGGTCCGCCATCGATGACGATGCCGAGGCGCCGCCGGGGCCATGACCACCCATCGCGGCAACGAAGTTGGTGTAGTACCTGTCCTTCGGGCAGGAGTGCTCGGCCGCCATGAAGCGGCGGTCACCACGGTTGATCGTGTCGAGCATGGCCAACCCGGCACGGCCTACTGCACTGGCCAGACGACGCGGCACATTGCTGGCCACCACTGGCCAGCCACGCACACGCGCGAGTTCGACCATGGGACGATAGTCGGTGGCGTAGCGGTCCCAGGGCCGCGAGCCGGCGAGGAAATTTGCCTCGGAAATCGTGCCGGTGAGATACTGATCGAGCAGCGGCTGCACGTCCCGCTCGAACATTTCGAGTGACAGCACCACGTGGGCGCGCTTGTCGCCCAGCGCCGCCAACACCGCATGCTCGGCGGCGTGTGTGGCCGGATCATCGTGCTGCTCGCCAAAGAACACGATGTCGTAATTGGCGATGTCCGTGGCAAACTGGTTGAACGGTACGAACTGCTTGCTCTTCACGTGATAGACGCGGAGCGCTGCCGGCGACGACAGTGAAGCGGTCGCGCGCGAGCCGCCCGAGGCACACGCAGTGGTGAAGAACGCCGCACCAAGCAGCACGGCAGTACGAAGTGCAGAGTGAAAGCGCATCAGCGGGTCTTGAGGGGATTGGAGAGGTAGTCCACGGCCGCGCCAGCCAGTGCACGCACGCCAGTGGGCAGCGCGCCTTCATCGGCAAAGAAGAGCGGAGAGTGATTGCTGGGTGCCGTGCGCCAATCCTTGTCACGCGGTGTGATGCCCACGTTGAAGAAGAGGCCCGGCACCTGGTCCTGGAACCACGAGAAATCTTCGGATGCGGTCCACAGCGCGGCGATTTCCGCGCCGGCCGCACCCGCCGCACGCTGCAGCGTGGGCACCATGTGCAGCGTGAGCGCGCTGTCGTTGCGCGTGACGAGGTTCCCGCTGTCGATGCGCACGAAGGCGCGCGCACCCGCGCCGGCGGCAATGGCTTCGGCCGTGCGTGTCACCCGCTCGAAAATGTCCTTGCGGATGGCAAGGTCGAATGTGCGAATGGTGCCCAGCATGACCACGCTGTCGGGGATGATGTTGCTGCGCACCCCACCCTGAAACGCGCCGATGGTGATGATGGCCGGCACCGTGCTGATGTCGGTCTGACGCGAAATGATGGTCTGCAGTCCGGTGACGATTTGCGAGCCCACTACAATGGGATCGACACCGGCCCAGGGCATGGCGCCGTGCGCCTGCTTGCCCTGCACGACGATGGTGAGGTTGTTGCTGGCGGCCATGGCCGGTCCGGGTCGATAGCGAATGGACCCCAGCGGAGCATTGCCAACATGCAGGCCGAAGATGGCGTCCACCTTGGGATTCTCGAGCACGCCGTCGGCGAGCATGAGCTTGGCGCCAGTGCCGCCATCAGGCAGGCCTTCCTCTGCCGGCTGGAAGATGAACTTGACGGTGCCCGGCAACTGCGCCTTGAGGCCCGCGAGTATTTCGGCGGCGCCCATGAGCATGGCCACGTGCATGTCGTGTCCGCAGGCATGCATGACGCCCACCGCCTGGCCGCGATACTCGCCCTTCACGCGCGAGCGGAACGGCAGGTCCACCAGCTCTTCCACCGGCAGGCCGTCCATGTCCGCGCGCAGTGCCACCACCGGGCCGGGTTTCCCGCCTTTGAGCAGCCCCACCACGCCGTGGCCACCCACGCCCGTGCGCACCTCCATGCCCAGGGCCCGCAGGTGATCGGCCACCAGCCTGGATGTGCGCACTTCCTGCCCCGACAACTCGGGGTGCTCGTGCAGATCGCGTCGCCAGGCAATGACCTTGGGCATGATCTGCGGCAGTCGCTGTTCGACGGCTTGCGCAAGGGGCGAGGGGCGCGGCGCAACAGCCTTCTGCGCGCGCGCGGGTGTGGCAGACAGGGCGACGAGGCTCGTGAGCAGGGCGAACGCTGTCGCCTGAGGGCGTGAACGACGCGGGTCGGTGTGCATCCTGAAAGCTAGCGCGCGCGGGTGGCCCTTGCACCTCACGCCGCGTGAGGTCCGAGGCTACACTCGTCGAACGCCTCACCCTGGGCCTGCGTCGACATCGACCTCCATTCCCGTCTCCATGTCCGAACTACAGCCGCCGTTCAAGGTGGGCGCGTTGGCGAGTGCCACCGGGCTCACGGTGCGCACACTGCATCACTATGACGAGATCGGTCTGCTCTCGCCGTCAGCGCGCACGCCGTCCGGCCATCGGCTGTACGACGCACACGACGTCCAGCGGCTGCAACAAATCCAATCGCTGCGCGCCGTGGGATTCCCTCTGGAGGAGATCCGGCATCTGCTGAGCAGTCGGCAGGTGTCCGCCCAGCGGGTCATCGCGCTGCATCTCGAACAGCTCGAACAGCGCATTGCCGAGCAGCAGGCGCTGGCCGTGCGTCTGCAGCGTCTGGCCCGGCATCTGGAGACCGCGGCGCTGGCACCGGTTGGTGACCTGTGCCGCATTATCGAGGCGACACTCATGATGGAGCAGTACTTCACACCCGAACAGCAGGACGCCATCAAGGCGCGTGGTGCCATGCTCGGCGAGCAGGCCATTCGCGATGTCGAAGCCGCGTGGGGCGAGGTCATTCCGGCGGTACGGGAGCACATGGCCCGCGGCACGCCACCAACTGACCCCGACCTGCAGGCGCTGGCGCGGCGCTGGAAGTCCCTTGTGGAGGCGTTCACCGGCGGTGATCACGCCCTCGCGGCCAGCGTGCGACGCATGTACGACGAGCAGCACCAGGTCATCAACGCCGCACATGCCAACACCCCCGACCCGGCCATGTTCGCCTTCATGGCGAAGGTGTTTTCCGAGATCGGCGGTGGGCCCGGCTGAAAACCGGCGGCTCGTGGCGTCGCCAGACATGGTCAGCGGCGACGCCACGCGGTAACGTGGGGGCCATGCTGCCCCTTATCGGTATCCTCATCGTGGTGGCCGGGTTTGCGCTCCGGCTGAACGCCCTGCTGGTGGTGACGCTGTCCGGTCTCGCGACGGGACTGGCCAGCGGCCAATCGTTCGTCGATGTCATCACGCTCTTCGGCAAGGCGTTTGTGGAAAGTCGCTACATCGCCATTGTGTGGCTGGCGCTGCCGGTCATCGGGTTGGCCGAGCGCGCGGGGCTGCGCGAGCATGCGGCTGCAGCCATCGGGCAGATTCGTGCCGCCACGGCGGGGCGCGTCATGCTCGTGTATCTCGCGCTGCGGCAGGCCACATCGGCTTTGGGGCTGGTGTCGCTTGGTGGACACGCGCAGATGGTACGGCCGCTGGTCGCGCCGATGGCCGAAGCAGCGGCCGAAAAGCAGCGTGGGCAACAGCGTAAGCCGAAACATGAGTCGCCTACGCCGCTCAGCCCGAGTGCGCGCGATCGCATTCGCGCCATGGCCGCCAGTGCGGACAACGTCGGCTTGTTTTTCGGCGAGGATGTCTTCGTGGCCATTGGCTCCATTCTGCTCATTCGCGGATTCCTCGAGCAGAACGGCATCGTCGTGGAGCCGCTCGATCTGGCGCGTTGGGCTATCCCCACGGCGCTCATCGCGTTTGCCGTGCACGGCGCGCGTTTGCTGTGGTTCGATCGTACGCTCCGCGACACATCGCGAGACGAGGCACCCGTTCACACGCCGGATCGCGACGCATGATCACGCTGGAGAGTGTATACGTGCTCATGGGCGTCATGCTCACGGGCGTGACAGTGGTGAGCGCGCGCGACACCAGCAATCCGCGGCGCTGGCGCAGCACACTGTTCTGGGGACTTTGGGCGCTGCTGTTTCTGGCGGGTTCGCATCTGCCGCATGCGTTGAGTGGCGTGATCATGCTCGGCATGGTGGTCACGGCGTCGGCAGGCCTCGGGCAGGGCACGCGTGAAACGTCCACCGCAGGCGCCCGCGCGGAGTCGGCGGCACGCTTGCGTCATCGACTGTTCGCTCCTGTGCTCGTGGTCCCCGTTGCCACCTACGCCGGCAGTGTGCTGCTGAAAGGGCTCATGGTGAACGGCGCCCCGCTCATTCCTGCCGCACAGGTCACGCAGGTAGCGCTCGGTCTGGCGACGGTGCTGGGCCTGTTGACTGCCCTGCTGGTCATACGCCCGGCGTCAAGCGCGCCGGTGGTGGAGGCGCGTCGTCTGCTGGATAGCGTGGGCTGGGCGGCAGTCCTGCCACAGGCGCTTGCTGCTTTGGGCGCGGTCTTTGCTGCGGCTGGCGTGGGGCAGGCCGTGTCTACGCTGGCCACGACGTACCTGCCGCTCGGATCTCCGCTCGCTGCCGTGATCGCCTATGCCGTGGGCATGGCGCTCTTCACCATGGTCATGGGCAATGCCTTCGCGGCCTTTCCCGTCATGACCGCCGGCATTGGTCTGCCGCTGGTCGTGCAGCAGTATGGCGGCGACGTGGTCATCGTCACGGCCATCGGCATGCTGTCGGGCTTCTGCGGCACACTCATGACACCCATGGCGGCCAACTACAACATCGTGCCGGCGGCACTGCTGGAACTCGAGGACCGCCACGCCGTGATCAAGGCGCAGATCCCAACGGCGCTAATTCTGCTGGTGGCCAATATCGCGCTCATGGCTCTGTTCGCATTTCGCACGCGAGTCTAGTTGGTGCCGGACCGTTAGTTTCTCCGATATGCACGCTGAGACTGGACTCCTGCTGACCCTGGCCGGCGCCTTCGGGGCCGCCTTCCTGCTGGGCTTTGTGGCCACCAAGCTCAAGTTGCCGCCGCTGGTGGGATATCTGGTGGCCGGCATTCTCATCGGGCCACAGTCGCCGGGGTTTGTGGCCGACGTGTCACTGGCGCAGCAGTTGGCCGAGATCGGTGTCATTCTGCTCATGTTTGGCGTGGGGCTGCACTTCTCGCCTGGTGATCTCAAGAAGGTGCAGCGCATTGTGGTGCCGGGTGCGGTGTTGCAGATGGCCGTGGCGCTGGCACTCGGTACGGGGCTCGCGCTCTGGTGGGGCTGGACGCCGAGCGCGTCCATCGTGTTTGGCCTGTGTCTCTTTGTCGCGTCCACGGTGGTGGTGCTGCGTGTGCTTGAAGACCGCGGCATGCTCGATTCCATCGACGGTCGCATTGCCGTAGGCTGGCTGATCGTCGAAGACCTTGGCGTGGTGTTCGCGCTCGTGTTGCTGCCGGCGGTGCTGGGCGCCATGGCCGGCGACGGCGCTGGTGGCAGCACGATGGACCTCGTGAAGGTCATCGGCCTCACGATCGTGAAGGTGGTGGCCTTCATCGTGCTCATGGCCATGGTGGGGCGACGCGCGGTGCCGTGGTTGCTCACGCACGTGGCGCGCACGGGCTCGCGTGAGTTGTTCACGCTGGCGGTGCTCGCAGTGTCGCTGGGTGTGGCCATGGGTGCGGCGGCGGTGTTTGGCGTGTCGTTTGCCCTGGGCGCCTTTGTGGCCGGTGTCGTGATCAGCGAGAGCGATCTCTCATACCGCGCGGGCGCCGACGCGCTGCCCATGCAGGACGCCTTTGCCGTGCTGTTCTTCGTGTCCACGGGCATGCTGCTCGATCCGCAGATTCTCTTTGAGCAGCCGGGCAAGCTGGCGGCCACGGTGGGTGTCATCTACCTGGGCAACGCGCTCTGGTCGGCCGGGCTCATGATTCTGCTGCGTCATCCCTTTGGCGCGTCGCTGCGTCTGGGTGCGGCGCTTGGACAGATCGGCGAGTTCTCCTTCATCATGGCCGGCCTTGGCGTGTCACTCGGCGTACTGAGCGAAGAGGCGCGCAGCTTGGTGCTGGCCGCGGCGCTGGTCACCATCGTGCTCAATCCGCTGCTGTTCATGGGCGCCGAGTGGGTGATTGCGCGGGTGTCGCGCTATCCGGCGTTGCTCGACCGACTGGAGCGGCAGAAGGCGCCGCGGCTCATTGCCACCGATCTCTGGGAAGCCATGCCCATCGGGCACGTGATTCTCGTGGGCTACGGTCGTGTGGGCCGCACCATCGGTGAGGCCTTCCAGCGTGTGGGTATTCCGTTTGTGGCGGTGGAAAGCGACCGCCGCGTGGTGGACGCCATGCGCACCCTGGGCGTGACGGCCGTGTACGGCGATGCGACGCGCCCCGGCATTCTCGAGCACGCCCACCCGCGCACGGCGCGGCTGCTGGTGGTGGCCTCACCCGACCCGTATCACGCGCGGCGCATCATTGAGTTGGTACGCGCCGTGAACCCCGACATCGACATCGTGGTGCGCACACACGCCGATGTGGAGCAGCAGCTCTTCGAAGAGCTGGGCGTGAGCAAGGCGCTCATGGGCGAGCGCGAGTTGGCCTTCAGCATGGCCTACCACAGCCTCCGCAGCGCGGGCTGCGAGGACGATCGCGCCGACGATGTCATTCAGATGCTGCGTGGCGGCGCGCGCATGCCGACACGCGAGTTCTCGAGCATCATGCCGCCGGTGGCGCGGACGTGAGTCGGTGTTCTGATCTCACCTCCGTACCACCGGCGTAGAAGATGCTGCGTTGCCTTCCGGTTGCTCTTGGCTAGGGCGAAGAGCGTTTCACGAATGCGCCTACGAGCCACGCAAGCATCGCACCCGCGATCAGCGCGCCGCATGTCCACGCTTGCCATGTCGCCCCTCCGGCCCCTGGGAGCGACGCCCCAACCAACAGACCGAGCGACAGCAAAACGCGCGCCATGAAGCGAGGGCGATTGGCCGTCTGTTCAGGTGGAAGGGTGATCAGCTTTCTCCCCACCATCAAGGCAGCAAACATGAACAGGATTGAGATGAGTGCGCCGTAAGGCATTGTTGGTTCGCGCTAGTGAGAATCGTCCCACGCTCTCCCTTCACGGTAAGCGCAGCCGTTGTATACTGCTCGTGCGACGTTGACGGCCGTCAGCGTCGCGAGAGATCCCTTGAGTCCAAGCCACGCAGCTCCAACGTTTCCGAACGCCGCTGCTCCTATTGTCCAGATTGAAGAGCCAACGAAGGAGCCGACTGCAGCAAGGTACGCCGCATTCTCGCCTTGGCACGCTTGCTTGATGTGTTCCGATCGAGGGTCGGAGCCATCGACAACTTCCAGTTCGTAGTTGTCCGATACGGCTTGCACCAAGGGCAAGTTGTCATCGCGCATTGCGTGCGCTGCGGCAGAATCAAAACCAGCGGGCGGCGTCTCCCCACCATAGTAGACTTCCTCCGGAATCTCGTACTCGAGGAGAACGGGAGGCTCGTCGCTCAGGCTGCTGCTCTGAACACTCCAACGATTCTTTGTTGGCAGCTTCTTTCCGGAGAGCTTTGATGTCGCCGGGCCGGCACTTACTTCAACTCCGGATGATGCGGAGACAGGATCGCCTGACTGGCATGCTGCGATGGACACAATCGCAACGGCAGCGGCAAGAACACTGAGACCCTTCGAGAACTTCAATCGCACGGGCAACTCCATGTGGTACAGGTCGCCGGCGCAATTGCCGGCAATGTTGCCGGCAATGTTGCCGTCAATCACAGCATCATCCTGTGTCGATCAAATGTCAAGACAGCTCCTTGTACAGGCACTCAGATCGCTGTGACCTTACTCACCGCTACCGTGGACAACTTGTAGATGTAGCACCAGTCGTCATCACCCTGTCTTGACGATGCCCGCCTTGCCGTGCTCCACGCGCCACGACGAGGCCGTGGCCACATCCGCGCCCGGCTTCTCCACGAAGGGCACGCTGCGGTAGTCGGCGGTCCAGGTGTTGGCGTCCACCCGGCAGCGCACATAGCCGCGGCGGTTCTGGAACCACTTGAGATGCGGGTTGTCACCCTGCATGGTGGACAGCCGCGCCGGTGGGACATCCGCGCCGTCGCCGCCCGACGAAATGCTGGTGGCCACAAACTCTGCCGCCACCGTGGGGCGGTCGGGCCGCGCGAACTCGCTGTGCAGCTCGTTGACCCAATTCGTGTGAATGTCACCAGTCAGTACCACGGTGCGATTAGGCGCGCGTTTCGCGATTTCGCCGAGCAGACGGTCACGCGCGGCAGGATAGCCACCCCACTGGTCCATGCTCGTGCGCATCTCGGGACCCGGCGCGGCATCGTACGGTGCCATCATGATCTGCTGCGCCAGCACCTGCCAGCGTGCGCTGGTCGTGAGGCCATTCAACAGCCACTGCTCCTGCGTCGTGCCCAGCAGGGTGCGCGAGGGATCCTTCCACTCGTCGCAGGCCGCCTGCGTGCCGTCACCACAGGCCTGATCACTGCGATACTGCCGGGTATCGAGCATCCAGAAGTTGGCGAGCTGCCCCCAGCTCACGCGCCGCGTGATCGTGAGATCAGCCCACGATTGCACGCGCGGCACACGCACCGGCTGATGCTCCCACCAGGCCTGATACGCGGCCGCCCGGCGGTTGCGCATCTGCTCGTCCGACTCCATGCGGTTCTCACCCACGAGACCGGCATAATTGTTGTCCACTTCGTGATCGTCCCAGGTCACCATCCACGGGCAGCGTTCGTGCGCGCGCTGCAGCATGGGATCGGACTTGTACTGCGCGTATCGCCGCCGGTAATCGTCGATGGTGCGAATTTCGAGACCATGGTGTACACGCACGGCCTTGCGATTGCCGGCGTATTCGTAGATGTAGTCGCCGAGGTGAAAGGCGAGATCGATCTCTTCCTTCGCGAGATGATCGAGCGCGGTGAAGTACCCCTGCTCCCAGTGCTGGCAGCTGGCAAAGGCCATGACCAGCGGTGTGGTGGCGCCGTCGGCCGGCGTGGTGCGGAAGCGGCCCACGGGGCTCACGGCGGGGCCGCTGGTGAAGCGATAGAAGTACCAGCGATCGGGCGCGAGTCCGTCCACGTCCACGTGCACGCTGAAGGACAACTCGGGGGCCGCCACGGCGCGGCCGCGCTTCACGACCTTGCTGAACTGTTCGTCGTCGGCCACTTCCCAGTCCACCGTGGTGCGGGTACCGTCCATGCCACCGTCGGGCTCGAAGGGCCGGGGCGCGAGGCGCGTCCAGAGTACGCCACCAGTAGGCGTAGGGTCACCTGAGGCCACGCCGAGCGCAAAGGGATACTCGGTGAACGTGGGGCGGCTCGTGACGCGCCAGACGTTGGGCACCACGGCGCAGAGGGCGGCGTAGCGCGCGAGATCGGAGACGAAGAGGCGACGGTCCATGCCCGAATGTCGCGCGGCGGCCGCCTGCGCGCGAGTCGTCGGCCATGCAAGAGGGCAGGCGTTGCGCAATTGAGAGCGGGCCGTTGCATGGCGTTGCACGGTGTTGCCGCGCTGAGACAGAACGGCGCGTCCGGCGCTACAATTGCTGCATGACTGCGCCCACACCCTCGGCATTCCGGGTACCGCGTGTCCGCGACCCTGGACCTGATGTCAAGTTTCCCCCACCGCTGCTGTTCACCCTGCCGTTGCTGCTGGCATGGGGCATTGATCGGCTGTTGCACACGCCACGACTGCCCGACCAGTCTTGGCTGGCGGTGCCCGGCGGGCTGATGGCACTGGGTGGCTTTGCGCTCGTACTGTGGGGCATTCGCACCTTCAATCGATTTCGCACCGCGGTGTATCCCAATCGCGCCGCCAAGCTGGTGGTGGACACCGGGCCGTTTGCGTTCACGCGCAATCCCATGTATGTGGGCATGACACTGTTCTACCTTGGGGTGGCGTTGCTGCTCAGGTCGTGGACGGCGCTCGTGCTGCTGCCGGCTGTGCACGTTCTGCTCTGGCGCTTCGTGATCCGCAAGGAAGAGCGGCACCTCCTGCAGAAATTTCCAGAGGCCTACGCCGCCTACTGCGCGCGTGTGCCGCGCTGGTTGTGGCAGGGGCAATGATGCGTTGGCTCCCATCGCTGCTCGCGCTGATGACTGCGGGCACCATGCTCGCGCCGATGACACCTGCGCTCGCTCAGCCGTTCCCCGTGGTACGGCCAACCGCGGGCATGGTCATCACGCGCTCGGTGCGCATTGCGCCCGGCACCTATGCCCTGCGGGCCAAGGCCCATCCCGATTCGGCGCTCCTCACGGTACGTGGACAGCACATCGTGGTGGACTTGCGCGGTGTGACCTTTGTGGGACAGCCTGCCGACAGCGCAGCCGATGCCGCCGTGGGGACCGCCATCCGCGTCGACGGCGGCTCTGACATCACCATTCGTGGCCTCAGTGCGCGCGGCTACCGCTGGGGCGTGGTGGCCACCGGTGTGCGCAACCTTGTGCTCGAGCGGAATGATTTCAGTCATTCCTGGAAGCCGCGCCTGTTCAGTAGCGTGGAGCACGAGAGCCTTGTGGACTGGTTGTCGTTTCACAAGAACGAGGCCGACGAGTGGCGACGCTTTGGCGCCGGTCTGCACTTGCGGGACATTCGTGGTGGTCGGGTGCAGGGCAACACGGTACGGCAATCCATGAACGGTTTGCTGCTCAGTCACAGCGATTCGCTGGACATTCGCGACAACAACTTCTCGTACAATTCGGGACTGGGCATCGGTCTCTACCGGGCGAGCTGGCACGTCATCGTGAACAATCGCCTCGACTACAACGTGCGCGGCTCCTCGCTGGGGTTCTACCAGCGCGGACAGGACTCGGCGGCGCTGCTGCTGTTCGAGCAGTGCTCGCACAATGTGGTGGCGTACAACAGCATGACACACAGTGGTGATGGGGTGTTCCTCTGGGCCGGTCAGCACACCATGGACACGGGGCAGGGGGGCTCGAACGACAATCTGTTCCTGATGAACGACGTGTCGTACGCGCCGACCAACGGACTCGAAGCCACCTTCAGTCGCAATCAGTTCATCGGCAACCGCGTCGTCGGCAGCACGCACGGCCTCTGGGGTGGCTACAGCTTCGGGAGTCGCATCGTGGGCAACTGCTTTGCCGACAATCGTATTGCGGTGGCCATTGAACATGGACAGGACAATCTCATCGGCGGCAATCGCTTCGCGGGTGACAGCACGGGCATTCGCCTGTGGGCGGACAGCATTGCGCCGAGTGACTGGGGGTATCCGAAGTTTCGCGATACGCGGAGTCGCGATTGGCGTATCGTCGAGAACTCGTTTGCGCGTGTTGCCACGCCGTGGCGTGTGGCCAACACGCAGGTGACGGACAGCAGTCGCAATGTGCTGCGCGATACATCGACTGCACCCTGCGATCCCTCGCGCATCGTGCCCACGACGGCCTGGTGGCGCGTGCCACGCATTGCCAATGCGCCCGCGCGCTGGCCGGAGTCCGTCAACGCCATGCGCGATCGCAGTGCCATCGTGGTCGACGAGTGGGGCCCGTATGATTGGCAGTCGCCCAAGCTCTGGCCGTTGGACAGCACGCGCGGCCCCACGCTGCGCCTGCGGGTGTTGGGCCCTCCGGGTCGGTGGACGCTGGTGGGCAGCCGTGGTGTTCGTGTGCTCTCGGCGCGTGCGGGGCGTACGGGCGACACGCTGCGTGTCACGCTGCATGCCGACAGTCTGCATCAGTGGGACGTGCAACTGCGCTACGTGGGCGGAGCCACGACGAGTGCGCGGGGCGTCAAGCGCGCGGCGGGCGTACCGGTGCGTTTTGGCTTTGGAGTGGACGAGCCGCGTCAGCACTGGCAGGCGCGTGTCATGCCCTTTGCCGACAGTCTTAATCCGCCCGAGCGTGCTGACGCCATGGCGCAGTTGACGCAGGCGTCACCCGGATGGTCGCGTGACCTGGCGCGACTGGACTGGCTCTGGTCGCGCCCGCGTGAGGCGGGCATTCCTGCCAGCAACTTTCTGATGCTGGCCGAGGGTGAGGTGTGGCTCGATGCGGGTGTGCATACACTACGTGCCATCAGTGATGATGCGCTGCGCGTATGGGTCAACGACTCGCTGGTCATCGACGACTGGTCGCCGCACGAGTCGCGCCCGGCCTATGCGACGTGGCGTGTGACTGGAGCTACTGCTGCAGGAAAGCCAATACGCCACCGCGTCCGGGCGGCGTACGTGCAGCGTGGCGGCTGGATGGAGCTGAGACTCGACTGGATGCGCGGCGTGGTGCGGCCCTCGCCGGGTTCGGCGGGGCCGCACTGAGCGCGTCCGCTACGCGACGCGCGTCGTCCGCAAATCGATGCCGTGCGATGGCGTCGGGCGGATGCTCGGGGTCTGAGCAGGGCTGAGATCGAAGGGCGACCCGTCGGGCTTGGCGAAAAACAGCCATACGCTGTCGGTACGCCCGGCATAGTAGGCGCGCACGAGCACGCGACGAGGCATGATGTCGCAGCTGAACGTGAAGCCGAATGTCGCGTCGAGTCGGCCGTGCTGCACGCCTTCCATGACCCGGTCGTGAAACTCGGGGACATTGGCGCTGGGGTACACCTCGGTGAAGAAGTGGCGCCCGAGCGGACGGCCCGTGAGGCCGGCATTGTCGGCCTCGGCCTGATTGCAGGACAGGACCTGGCCAGACTTGTCGAGACGTACGACGCCATAGGGAATGGCATCAAGCTCCTCGTCGGTGAGCCGATCGAGGAAGGGGGCCAGCATTCGCGTTGTGGTGTCGAGAGGCATTGGACAGCGACTACGGAAGCGGGCGGACAGAGCCGTCTTCGGTCCCCGTCCACGCCCGATGTTCTCAAAGGTCGGGTGCCGCACAGTCGGACTTGAGAGTCCTGAAGTGAATATTCGGACGTTTTGGTCACGGTCCGGGCCCTGAGTCTCACACTGTTTGCCTGGCGTTGAGTCTGTGACCGTGTACTGGGCCGAGGCGCTTGTGGTTCGAGACGCGTTGCCACGGGCTGGCCCACCCCCCACATTCCGCCCACGTACCCCCGCACTCTCCCCGCGCCCCCACCCCCGCGCATGAACATCTCCTGGATCGACTGGGTCATTGTCGCTGCGTCCATCCTGGTCTGCTTCGTCCCCGCCCTCTTCCTGGCCAAGCGCTCGGGCTCCAGCACCTCGGAGTTCTTTGCCTCCGGCCGTTCGGTGCCGTGGTGGCTGGCCGGCCTCTCCATGGTGGCCACCACGTTCTCGTCTGACACCCCGAACTGGGTGACGGAGCAGGTGCGCCGCTACGGCGTGGCTGGCAACTGGCAGTGGTGGGCCTTTGTGCTCACGGGTGTGGCGACCGTGTTCTTCTTTGCTCGGCTCTGGCGCCGGTCGGGCGTGCTGACGGACCTCGAGTTTTATGAACTGCGCTACTCAGGCCGAGAGGCCAGTGTGGTGCGCGGGTTCCGCGCCGTGTACCTCGGCCTCTTCTTCAATTGCTTCATCATGGGCATGGTGACGCTGGCCGCCTGCAAGATCGCCAACATCCTCTTTGGCATGCCGGCGTGGCAGACGATCATCATCACCGGCCTGCTCAACGTGGTGTTTGCGGCGCACTCGGGTCTTTGGGGCGTGCTCGTCATCGACATGATTCAGTTCTTCATCAAGATGACGGCCGTGTTCGCGGCGGCGTGGTTCTCGCTGGTCGAAGTCGCACGTCGGCTGACAGGTGAAGCCAGTGCCTGGGTGGGCCTCAAGGAGCTGGTGTCGCGCCTGTCCACGCAGCAGGTGGTGCAGGGCGCCGGCGATGCGCAGCCGGTCATGTCGCTGTCCGACGGCACGGGCCAGCCCATCCTCGACATCATGCCCAATTTCGGACTCTCCGAGCTGGCGCTGATGATCTTCATTCTGCCCATCGCCATTTCGTGGTGGGCCAACTGGTATCCGGGCGCTGAGCCCGGCGGCGGCTCGTACATCGCGCAGCGCATGCTCGCCTCCAAGTCGGAAAAGGATTCGCTGGGCGGTACGTTGTTCTTCAACATCGCGCACTACGTGCTGCGGCCCTGGCCGTGGATCATCACGGCGCTCTGCTCCATCATCGTCTATCCCGATCTCGCGTCCATCCAGGCGGCCTTTCCGCAGGCCGACGCGACACTCATCGGCCATGACTCGGCCTTCCCGGCCATGCTCAAGTTTCTGCCGGTCGGCTTTGTGGGGCTCATGATCGGCGGACTCATTGCGGCCAACTCGTCCACCATTCTCACACACCTCAATTGGGGGTCGTCGTATCTGGTGCACGACTTCTATCGCCGCTTCATCAAGACCGACGCGACGGAAGCGCACTACGTGAACGCGGGCCGACTTTCGACGGTGCTGCTGTATGTGGTGGCCGCGCTGCTGAGTCTGACCATGAGTTCGGCGCAGCAGGCGTTTCAGGTGTTGCTGTCGATTGGTGCGGGTACGGGCCTGCTGTACATCGCGCGCTGGTTCTGGTGGCGCGTGTCGGCATGGTGCGAGATCGTGGCCATGGTGGTCTCGCTGCTGACCTCGCTGCTGGTGCCCAAGCTGATGCCAGATGCGGGCTTTGCGATTACGACCATCGTCCAGGTGGGCATCACGACGGCGGCCTGGCTGATCACGGCGTTTGTCGGCCCGACGACGGAGCGGGCAACGCTTGTGTCCTTCGTGCAGAAGGTGAAGCCGGTGGGTCCGGGCTGGGCAGCGATCCGTGCCGAGGCTGGTGTGAGTGACAGCGAAGTAGCCGAGGAGAACCGCATTGGGCTGGCGTTTGCCGGTTGGGTGTCGGGCTGTCTGGTGATCTGGAGCTCGCTGTTTGCGATCGGCAACTTCCTGTATGCGCCGGGTGATGCGTCGCGGTTGAACGATGCGTGGTTGCTGACGGGAGTGTTTGTCGTGAGTGGGGTGGTGTTGTTGCAGGTGACGCGGAAGTTGTGGAACCAACGGACGGCGTAAGGTGGGACTAACGAACCGCGTAAGGTGAACCGCGTAAGGTGAACCGCGTAAGGTGAACCGCGTAAGGTGAACCGCGTAAAGTGAGGGGCGGGAAGCAGCGGCGATCGGTGCACTGCGGTAGCTCAGCGGTCGCCGTTCTCCTCGCGGGCGGCGTGTTCGTCCACGCGCCGAATCAGATGCCATAACATCTTGCAGACCACCACCCGTTTCGTTTCGCAGGTGGCGCGATCAATTGGCGAAAGCACGCCGGCCGCGCGCGCGACGCGGAGGCAGACGCCCACCTCCTCCGCCGATCCCAAGGCCACGCGCAATTGATGCGCGAACTGACGTCGCGTGCCGCGCCGTGCCCCCTCGGCGATGTTCGAGGGCACGGACTGGACGGCGCGCAGAATCTGGTCGTGCCAGCCGGGTAGGTCCTTGGCGGGGACCATACGTGCCGTGGTATGCACTTGCTCGACAAGCACGTACGCGGCGTCGAGCACGCGGAGGTTGCGGGTGTCGGTCATGCGCCAGCATATCGCCGATGTGCCCGGTGTGTATCACCAAAACCTTGCGCATGTCATCGGAACAACGCCTTCCCGCCGTCCCGCCACCCCGCTCCCGCCGTCCCGCCGTCCCCCCCGCCCGCTGTTCCTTCCCGCCGTTCACCTTACGCAGTTCCCCTTACGCCGTTCACCGCGCAGTTCCCGCTACCGCTTCCCAGGGGAGGCGAGGGATCTGTAATACTGTTCGACGAGAGCGCGATACTCCGCCGGCACCGGCGCACTCGCCCCAACCGCCGGCCGCCCGTCGGCACCGACACCCACGGCGCGATACAGCGCAAACTCGAAGTCCTTGAGTCGCTCCAGCATCGCCGACTGCAGCGTTTCCAGTCCGCGCGGGTCGTTGTACACCCGCGCATTCTCCATCTGCCGCATCGCGGCAATGGCGCGGTCCAGGTCACGTGTGTCGACACCCTGCGCGGCCGCTTCGCGACGCACTTCCTCCGCGCTCTGTCGGCGCAGGCGGAACTCGCGCGCCAGCTGTTCGGGTGAGCCAGCCATGTTGCTGCCCGGGTTCACCGCACCGCCAAAGGCACCGGGCTGCATGTTGGGACTGCCGCCGGGCCGGCCCGCGCCCTGCGACGCACCACCGGGCTGATTGCCGCCCTGCTGGCCCTGCTGGCCCTGCTGGCCCTGCTGGCCCTGCTGGCCCTGCTGGCCCTGCTGG
>VFQN01004700.1_pt1 | contig 17716 bp, 3 predicted proteins | sample 3512371 | NCBI WGS metagenome assembly VFQN01 (sample SAMN10412370, study PRJNA504923) | tailings metagenome | isolation source: Replicate 2 from Balatoc abandoned mine | place: Philippines: Itogon, Benguet | collected 2017-08-28 | reverse complement strand
CCTAAAGATTATTTTGTTTTGTATCAATTCTTTGATGTAGATAGTGATTATTTTTTTTCTGCGCTTTTTTGCCTATGATATTCCTTGCAGGTTATGTTTTTCGTGTATCTTTCAGGTATTCATCACTTCTAGTTTCATGGGAATAGGTTAGGATGCTTCTTTCAGAACAAATCTCACCTTATTTACCCTCAATGATAGAATAAGTAAATAGTAGTGGTTGGACTATTGATAGATAAATTTAACAATAATTTGAATTGCTTTTTGTTTACATGAAACTGGTTGCTAAAGGAAAGAATGTGACACAACAAATTTTATGTACAATAAACAAACTGTGAAAAGACAACAAATCTACTGAATCACACCTTTATCTACGACTATCCGCTGTTGTTGGAGCAGTGGAGGAGATCGTAGTGGTCGCGTCGATAGGTTCCTCTTGAAGATCTTCCATGAGTAAGATGCTATCATCGCTGACATTCAATGAATCTTCAGTCACTCCTCTCACAAAGGAAGGCTTGGGAAGTGTAGTCGTCGACTTGCTCGTTTTTTCTGATGGGTCGAACGAAACATCTGTAGATGATGGAATAGAAGGAAAGCTTTCATGATTATCTCGTAAACTCCCTCCTTGTTGTTGATTAATATGACGTCCAGAGAGCGAAGGCTGAAAGAATGAATCAAAAGGATCTCTGTTCACTGCTCCCCTCTTATTCGTTGAACTATTCGGGCTAAAGACTTCTTTATCCTCGCTCACATAACTAATAGCATCATCAAAAAGAAAGAGTGACTGAGGCTTTGTCTTCTTCCCTTCCTCCACTACTACTGGTCTTTTATCTTTGAGATGAACCAGGTTAATCGGTGAACCTGACAACGACTGAAGCATCGACGAAGAAGATCCCTTGAATCTACTAGGCGTAAATCTTCCTCCATTCAACTCTTCTTCTTTTCCAACCTCATCTAAGCCACGTCCACTTTTATAAAACGAAGAGATTGCATCGACATTAATACCATTATCTTGGATGTATTTCACGATGTCAGAGGACAATAACGAAGGAATAAGTGTCAATAGAGCATGAAGGAACTGTAAACACTCTTCATGACAAGAGAACTGAACTCTCTGATAAGAGAGTTTCAATCCTGATTTACTTGTGTTAAAGTTCTGGGAAGCTGTCTTGCTACCGCCATTCTTGTCATTCGGGCTCATAAAACCAGCAGATGTCCTACAACAAGAGATCAATTAGCTTCGATATCAGAAAAACGAGATGTTTAACTACTTACCTGCCTCTCGACGATAATGGTCCAGAGGTAGAATCATCTGGTAGATAATAAAAGGATAGTGTTGGTTGACCAATGAGTGATGATTGAAACAACTTCGAAGAAGAGGTAACAACACCATCCAATGAACCATAATGCTTTCCGAATCGTTCTTGCCCCAACTGCAATAGTTCTAATGTTTGATCATATGAATCTTGTTGTAATTGTTTTAATTCTTTCTCTCTTTCTCTACGTTCTTCATCTCCTTCATCTACTTCTCCTGATTCTGAACTTCGCTTCGTAGATGATGAATAATCAATATCAATCGATACAATCTTTGTAATTAATGATTGGAATTGAATTAAAGAATGATCAATCATATGATTTACAATAAATAGATAATTCTTTGTTAATAACAATGTCTCGTCCTTCTCCCCACCATTACCACTGTTATTATTACCAGTACCCTCACTACTCACACTATTGCAATGATAGACATATACTTCATTACGATACATACCATCAGCAATCCGTGAAAGTAATTCTTGTCCAATATTTTCATTCGCGGAATAAATCTGTAAAGGTAAATTCATATGACGAAAGAATCGTGGTGGTCGAATACGTATTAATCGTAATTTTTGATTGGTTAAATAACGTGGTAATAAAGTAAATGATATCTTATCTAATAATAATGACGTGGAACCTAATAAACCATATAATGGTCGTCCAATCATACCAAAGCTTCCTTTCACACTACCTGTAATTAAACCACGTAATCCATCTTCTTTAAACCCTATGATTGGATCAAGGAATAATCCAACTAATGCGTACTTGATACCGTTAATCACATTCGTTGGACGAAGAGATTGTGGATGAGTCCACTTCCTTGTCAATGCAGTTGATGTAGCAGGAACTAATGCATTAGCTCCCTCACCAGAAGGTGAAGAACGAAGATTAGCATTCTCAGTTAAGAGTAATCCCGATGCTCCAGGTAACTGAGCAGTATTCGTGGTTGATTGAGACGTTCCTTCAATCGTTGGGACAGGAACAGATGTCTGATGATTGTGACTAGTGTTCGGATATCCATCCACGACACCTAAAGTAATTAATCCAACCTGTAAAGAACTTGTTAAATGTCCTGCTGAAGTACAAAACGATGCAATCACACTCTTTACTAATGATTTACTACCACGTAATACACCTAATACAAATGCTTCCGGTGATGTTAATAATCCTGCTGTTGGCATGTATAGGAAATCCCAGATACCTTCACTTAACATCTGGATTAATTGTACAGGATTACCTAATATCTGTGATGAGAATAATACTAAATAAGATTGTTTGACAGCTTGTATTGCATAGTTATTAATTAATAAATCATTAAAACCTTTATTCGATACAAAAATATGTTGTAATTGATATGGATAGAATCTTAATGGACAATTTTCAATCTTTGCAATACTTGAACCAATGGCTAATAAAATAGAATTAATCGCAGTAATAAATAATGAATTCTGACGAATCTCTTGATAAATGGAATAGGAAGAGGCTGTTGTTCCTCCTCCTGCAGTGTGACTCTCTTGAGCGATGACAGGGTTAAAGGAGATGTTAAAACGAATCTCTGAGATGGAGAACTGTTGGAAGTATAATTTCTTCCCAAATGGACTATGAGGAGTCTCATGACTATAACTCGTTGGTGCTGCATGTGTATGAGGCGTAGTAGGAACATTTCGAGTGGAAGACGAAGCTTTTAGCAGTTGGTTCGATCGAATTAATTTCTGACGATGAACAGCGTTATGAATCTGTTGTTGTTGTAATTGTTGTTGATGATAATGCTGAGAACGAGGATATAATGCAGAATAATTCATTGTTTGTAATATCTTTTGAATATAAACCTTTGATAAAGATTGCTGGCTTCCGTACTGACTCTGCTTGCCTCCTCGACCAGTCCAGTGACCTCGACCACGGAACGAGCCATAGGCCGATGTGTTAGCAAATCTTTGTGCTGTTTGAGGAAGAGCAGCATATCGATCATACAGCACCTCCATCATAGTGATCATCTTCTGAATCTGACTCATCGAAGGCTTGTATTGGATACTTCCAAGAGAATAAGCAGAAAAAAGCAAAAGATCATGAATATCGAATTCATTCCTTCCTCTCTTCACCATCATATTCACACTTCCACTTCCTTCTCCTACCTTCTCGGCTGTTGTACCTTGCATGTACTTTGCTTGGATGTTACGAGAGTAAGGTCCGACCGTCTCTGAAAACAATTCAATAGCATTCGATACCATTTGAATCAACTTAAAGATAATCGTTCCTTCAAGATTAATATCAAATGGACACATTTGCACAGATATTAGAGGGAAGAATAATAATCCTTCATATTCAAAATCTTGAACAACTTTCACATGAATGAAATGTTTATGTCCAGCTAATGCACTTTGACCTGGGGCAGGAACTTGCTCTCTTTCATGATTATAAATATCTTGACTTGGCAGTAAAGGATGGAAGAGAGAAGGGTACGGCGTGCTAAATAATTGATTATCAATTTGAATCTTTTGAATTGTGACATCTAATGAATGTCTCTTTGACTCTTGAGAGAATTCAATCGTAAGGTCAGATATTGATGAGTAAAGCAACTCTTCAGGGGTTGGATCGACGACCGAGACGCCAAACAACTCCATCGTCAATGAAAGATGGAAATTGACTGGATTCTTTTTCATTCTCTTGACAATCGGTCCTCCGCCGTTGGTACTACCAGGCCCTCCGCTCAATCCATCCAAACTCTCCTTCGAGTTTTGAAATCGTCGCCCACCTGAACCAACGCTGGAATCGTGTTGTCTTCTTGTGGTCATTGTTGGAGGTAAACTCGCTTGATTATTATTCAACAATCGAATATCGAATATTTGAAACACTCTTGTTGGTCCATTCGCAACAACCTTACTCGATAAATGATCAATTTTCATCTTTTGCAGATCTTCTAAACGATTGAAGTCGAAGTTTCCGATCTCAACCCATTCATCTTGAGACTGTAGTGCGTTCTTCAAAACACTAATCGTAAAACTTTGAGTGAGTAAAGGTTCGTCCCAAGCGTAAGAGCAGCAATGGTAAGGAAGAAGGTTTGTGTATTGTTGTTGTCCCACTTGCTTAATTCGGAAGGTTTCAATGGTATGATTCTCAAATCGGTAAGGAGAAAGCTTATCACCACCATAATGAAAGGTAATATTTGTCTTTGGTCCTTGTTTAGAGACAATAATGAGAATAAAAAACACTGTATTATCATAATCATTTCTTAATCTCACAGGAATTTCACTTTCTTTTTCAATGGCAAACTTTCCTGACCAACTCCAACCATACCGTGCTAAACGAACTTGTAATAATTTCGGTGCATTCGGTCGCCACCATAAAGGAACTTCATCATCAACTGGTTGAATGGTAAATAGATTATCTTGCTTCGCCTGACGTACTTCAATAGTTTGCCCCATGTTATTGATCACAACATACTGATCTACAATAGTTATTGCCTTGGTTCGTTGATAAGGAGCTTCTAATGGTTGAACATTGACAGCAAAAGTAAACTCCTTCTTTCCAGATTTGAGGAAAGGAGAATTAACATTCCCTGCAGGAAGATTACTAGAGCCGCCGCCCATCGTGCTTAGGTTAGAACTCGATGATTTAGCAGTCCCGCCATTAATTGTGGAGGTATTCGATTGTGAACTCGTTGCAGATGGAGTTTGATCAACAGATTCAAGGGTTAAATACTGGTATCCATTGTAATCCAAAGAGATGAAATTACTCCACGTGGAATTTTGATGCTTGAATCTGATACGACCGTTCCTCTTTTCACTGTTTGTGTAACTGCATTGACTAATAGCAAATAGCTTCGACTGGATTGTCAGACTAGTTGGAGTTTTCACTAAAGCGGTAGCATTACTCGATCCTACCGGAGCCACGGTACTTGGTGCATTGCTCCCAAAAGAATCTTGTCGATTCATTGCATAAGGTTCGATCATATCCAAATCAGAAATCTCCCGCGTTAATGGAGGCTGGTGAGTATAAACTAAATTCGGTGGTGGTGCTACGAGCTGCTTAGTCTCATTTCCACTCTCAGAGGGGAGACTGTACGCCGAATGAGGGAAAGAAAAAGCACCGCCGACATATTTCGACTGAGAAGGAGACTTTGGGAGAGATTTATGACTTAAGGCAGCTGGAATTAATCCTGATGGTTTGAAAGGTTGTAAAACATCAGCTAAACCTTTCGAGGGATATTCAGGACCAATAATGATTCCGTCCACTCCACGGGCCTTGCCGATGTACTTTGGTTTATCGCGACTGAGAAGAGGCACTCTTTCCGAAGATTGATGGCTCGATCCGCGCGAATGGGTAGGACAGTTAGATGGTCGTTCGTAGTACTGATCAGCAGCAAATTGATCTTTTCCATTTAATCCATTCCTCTCATACGAGCTCGCACCGAGCTTATTATCATGCTGATATTGTAATGGAAGGAAAGAGGAAGGAACTATCCAGTAAGGAACGAAAAAATGCAATATACGACACCCTCCTCGATCAATGATCTCCACGTTAATGGTTAACCTCGCTTCATTCCGATAAAGTAACTCGATTGTCGCTGTGCTCGAAGATGACACAGAAGCTTGCGGATCTTCGGAAGACTTCATAATTTTGATCAAAGGACTCCAATAGCATGAAGCAGAGGTAGATGTGGAAGATTCCTCAACAGCTTGAATGGAAAGGTAAAATGATTCATTCGCCGGAATGTGTAAGCATTCAGCCGCTTGCCCAGACTTCAAATGATACTGCGGTATTGACTCGGCAAGAACTTTATCTTCAAATAAATCAGTTAAAGATGTTTTTGAGCTATGGAAGGCCAAAGGATCGTTATCCAACTCAGGTAATATCACGAGCTTAATATCATTTGCCAAATAACTAACAACACTTATTGGGGAAAGAATGGTTACTGTGCGTAACATACTACTGGAGGTAAATGGTTGCTTCTTGAAAGGCTTTCCTTTCGACTCAACGTTCACATTACATGCATATGTGGTAAAATAGCGTCTTAAGCGAACCGTGGCAGATTCCTCTGGATAAACCGGTTGATCTCGTAAATTTAACCAATGGAAATAGGTAAAAGTGTTGGCAGTGCCACGCTGCTGAATCCATTTCTTTCTTCGAATCGCCTTGTTTGAAGACTTTCTTCTTTCCTCATATGAGATAGATGGATCGGCATCATTTTCCCCTTCTTTGTTATTCTCTGACTCGCTCAGATTATCAAAGTTGGAGGAATCTGAGAAACGCGGACAAAAGAATTCGCCGGTCGAATTATCACCACGAAAAACTATGGCAGAGTTAGATTCTTCATGTGATTCTTGACTGGGACGAGGACTAACAGTGATGAAGCCGTTCGTTAAATGGCAAAGCTGGGCAGGTAAAAAGCTTCCCTTGCCGGCAGGGATAAAAGATTCCCATAAAACCTCGCGCTGACGACGGCGATCACTTGAATCAGAATTTACCGCAGGAATTGTGAACCTAACGTAGAAGGCGGTTTGTGTACTATTGAATACACGTAAAGTTGATCGCACAATCAATGTCTTTATGCCATTGCGAGAAGATAAATCAATTATAACAGCAGGAGAGGAATCTGAAACTCCTTCTGCTGATCTTCTCGGCCGCGAACGAGATTGTGATCGATGGGTAGATTCTTCTCCAAACGCGTCATTCATGAGGGAGACAAGGCGGCATCCAACACCCTCGAGGGAAATATCTTGAATCGTTAGGTACTCTCCAACTGTGGACGGTTTTTCAATGGCAAGTTGCAACTTTTTCGCAGATAATAATTGATCAAATAATCCATTCAAAGCAAATTTTGAGTTGATGTGAACCGGCTCTTCTGTTCCAGGCGATAATACCTTGGAGTTGTGATGATGTAATGCGTATCGGACATGTAATCCACTCTCGTTACGAATTGTTAATAATGTAATTTGATTTTTCCGGCTTTGTAGTTGCTTGGAGGTTTGCAAATAGCTTGCGGATGCAGATGTAGGATAATAATGACGAGTCGCGGGGTTCAGCATCATACTTTCTAGCGTTTCAATCGATTTTATGGTAATGAAGACAATTTCGAGGAACGGCATAGTAACGTTGACATTAATTTTTTGGATTTTAAGGGCTAAAGAAGGAGGAGGTAAAATAATTTCATATTCATCTTTCCGGCTATCATCTGTTGAATGCGGTAGAAGATGTTGGACAAAAGGCTGAATGAGACGAATGTGGCTCTCTTTGTAATCATAATCGGGCGAAAGATTCATAATGGTAACTTTAGGCGGATCGAGTGTTGTATCAGGTCTATACGTGTTAAAGCGAAGACTCAAATTGACCGGCTCAACCAACGGTTCTAGAGCAAGAAGTCGTTGATTTTGGTAGTTTACATTGAGAGTGATGCTAACAGATACTTGCATTTCCTCCTCAAAGAGCGCGTCTTTCTTCGTTGATAGATTTACTAATGTTGAAGAACGAGATTTGCCGCTTACAGCAGAAGGATTTAGCGCCTGAAGATCGTAGTCTTTCGAAGAGACAGTCGCTATCGGTGACCCTAATTTCTCTTCTACCGATGCGTAATCACCGACAGTTGGGGCGGATTCTATCATAGCAAAGATATGCTGCGCTCTTGAACTGTAACGAGTAAATTTGATCTCTGTATTACTCGTGGAGACAAGAACAATCGGGATAGGATGCTGATAAAGATCATTCAAGAGATTAATAGTACATCGCTCAATTGTCACCATTGCATGAATATCAACCAGCTGCAAAAAAACAGGGAAGAATTGATCAATCGAAGAGATGCTCGAAACATCTTCTTTGTCAATGCGAAGAGGAGCTTTCGAAGTACTGATTTTCGCACTACCATTCCCACCGTTCTGCTGAGTGGTGGGTGGTTCAATGCGACCATGCAACCTCTGCCATCGATTTATCTCTTCAACTTTGTCGATCACTGGTTGTATGCTGTTCGCGAATAAATCCAAGAAAGGGCGGTAATCTAAAAATGCTTGGATATCTAATTTTGTAAAATCACCTTGAATCACGAGATTGTGAGCGAGCTGCAGGCGTGACAGTTCCACCAAACTCCATAATACGCTCCCATTCGTAATTTCTGCACGATAAGAAGCATCAACAGACTCCTTCAAAGGATTAGCCACAGTTTGTAAGGCGATTAAAAAGGCACCTTCCAATTGGACTAATGTAGACCACGGTGTGGCAATGCGGCTGTACTTTTTTGCCGATGAATTCGAAGAAGAGATGGAAGGAGCAGCGCGCTGAGCATCTTCATATTCACTTGTCGAACTGGTAGCATCACTTGTATGTTCTCCACTCACAGCTCCAATCCTGGAAAGAGGCGCTAACTCAATCTTTTCTTCTTTTGTACAATAAGGAAATCGTTGCATGATACTCACTCCAAAAGAAATCACAGGAATATCGAAGTTAATCCATTTGATATCCTTTGCAACCGAGGGTTCACCATTCAACAGAGCTCTTAGTTCAATGGTACTCAATCGAAGACTGGTGGAAAGCTTGGTAGAAATCCTCAAAGCTTCCGATTCGAGGTCTAAAGGAGGAGTGGAAGGTTGAGCAGCAATCCCAGCAGTATTTAGTGTTGGAGGAGGATTGTAAGTGTGCCCAATGGCTTTCATTGGTATCCAAAAATGAAGCCCTTGGATGTTAAGCTCCGAACTAACAGTATTCGGCAGATGGAAGTCAAGAAGGTTCAAAATTAGGAGCGATAATGGAGGAGGAGGTAACTCAATTTCTTCACTGCTCTCTTTGCTTTGCTCAGAAGCAGTTGTTGACATTGGGATCGATGAAGGATGTGGAGCATGTTCTTCAGCTTGGGTATAAACACCTTGGCGAGTTTTTAAATGCACGGTAGAATTCACTCGCGACGCTGGTTTCGGAGAATCCGGTCTTGGAGACGTCATAGATGCATAAAAGCTTCCTGTGAGCGTTGGATTAGCCTCGTCTTCCAGTAACGGATATTGAAGTGCTTGAATAATATCAATTGCGTGCAAGACAGCAGTCGGATGGTAGGCAATCTGCACATCGTTGATAAAAAGGGTGTGCTTAATCTCTGAATCAGCTGAAATTGTAATCAGGGAATCTAAAAATGCTGATTGCGGTCCGTAAGTATCATTTAAAGGTGAACCTTCAGGAAATTTGCCGGCGTTGATGATATAATAGGTATTATCTTGAGGATCTACATCTTCGAGGGTAAAACTATTGATCAAAAATTGAGCGGTGATCGGCAAATCTAAAGGATTCTTCTCCTCACCGACAGAGGAAGATGGCAAAGATGAGGAAGAAACCTTAGCTTGAAAAACAAGCTCATTCAGACGAGCAATCATGCAACCATATGAGTCTCCTTCTAAAATCACTGAGACCTCTTCGATCGTAGATTTAATATTTACGACCATTAAATCTAAAGGTGGGAGCAATGTTAATCTCTTCTCAGACGCGATGGTAATATCGTAAGGATTTGGTTTAATGTTTTCTTGTGGGAAATGTTTTGCTAAGATTTGTTGAATGGTTCGACTAAAATAATCAATATTTGTTTGGATCTCTTTGAATAATTGTAAATTACTTTGATTTAGGTGAAGAACAATTGGCTGAATTATTCCATTCACATCAACTTTCAACTGATAATATGGTTGCGAAAGAATGATTCGATCTTCAGCGCTGCTACCGCTCATGGCACGAAGATTTGCAGTAGGAATGGAGCTCATTTCATCAAAAGATGAGTGCGATGTAGTCAAAACGCGCTCTTGCAACTGAAGGTGAACAGTGTTGGTAATATCTGCAGGTTCAAAGAGGGAAACATAATTAAACGCAGCCCTCAACGAACTTATTTTTGTTGTCAGCTGAATACCGGGATTACTGTTCAACGTATCCTCACCAACGGGAAGAATACCAATGGTCGCGTCATTCGTCATATTAAAAATTTTAAATTGTAAAACCTCTGAAATGGCAGAGTTTGGATCACCACGACAAGAATAAATTGGATAAGAGATTTGAAATCCATTACAATCACTTCTAATCCTTCCTCGAATTTGACTGAGTACTAGGAATAAAGTTTGATTAATCTCTTTCTGACTTGTCACTTCTCCTTTACTCTCCGCAGTCAGTTGCGACGTTGAAGTATCAGGAGCGATGACAACTTTATCCTTGTTACCGGTATTAAGTAACGAAGAGAAGTTTTCCTGTATTCGATCAATCTCTCGCACTAATTCAAGAATCAGACCTTCGTCAATGGTAGAGGCCAAATATGCAATCGTACTCTGGTGGTTGACGTTTATCACTTCGCTTGCTCTTTGACTCTGAGCAGTGAGCTGTGAGATCAAGAAAGGCGAATTATCTTCTACGTGACGACCAAAGATCATTCTTTTGCTTGGTAATCCATGGTACTCGGTTGCGAAACTATAATTGTTCATTCGGGCATCGCGATTATTATAATCTCTTCCACCATTTCCTCGACTTGTAGGAACATTAGATGGTAATAAATTAAAGGCAGAAACATCAGCAATGTTGAACCCAACATTTACTTTGTTTGGAGCGAGTTTCACATTCGTATTGATCGCTGAGACAGTTAAATTCACGATCGGTGTGGTGTCAGATAATAAGCTAAATGCGAAAGTATCAAATTTCACAGATGCAACAATCATTGGAAGGTCATTGAAATTGTCGTAAACAGGTTTCATTGGATGGTGCTCCGATTTAGAATCTTGATTGTTACTGTCAGATTCATTATCACTGTGATATGCAGGCTCCTCAATAATCGTCATTGGTGGAATAATTCGAGGTGGAGCCGAAGCTGCCGCAGCACCTGGTAGGGTAGTTACAGCGGGAGGCACAAGAGCCAAAGGTGCAGAGACAGCCGAGACCTTGCTCTGATCAGAGTGACCACTGCTAATCATACTTTTGTTCATGGGCATCATTTTCTCAATCTTTCCTTGTAATGACGTCATAAAAGTAATTAATGATTTAACTTTCTTTTGATCAAAATTGATTGCTAAATATCCAAGATTTAATTTAACATTGTGAATTGCAACTTTTCTTACTTCTTCTTCATTAATATTGTCAAAATCAATAATTTCTGTTGAATTTTTCTTATCAAGATAATGTTCATAACGAATTTCATGTCTCATTCGTATAAATTCATGAGTATTACCTTGACTATTATAATTATTTAACGATGAACGTGTTGAATAAATTGGAGTTGCAAATAAAGCATAAAATGACGGATCCGTCGTAATAAATGGAATCACATTTCTTTCATTATTTGAATTATTTGGAAGGAAGGGATTCAGTGTAATTGGATTACCACCATTCGCTAAGAATGCGGAACTTGGAATTTTAACATCTAAATAATGAACATCGCGTAAATGGAAGCTAATGGATGTATCATTGGAACGATGGCGTAATTTCAAATTTATTCCAGTTAAATTTAATCGATAAACCTCATCATATCCACTTTGACTTCCTCCACTGGCACCAGCGGGACGAGGGGACGTCTGTCCTCTCGCATTACTGCTTCGTTCAAACATTTCCATGACTGCTTTACTTACACCGGATTCTTTATACTGTAAATCAACATTAATCGAAGTAATCATAACCTTCACGTACACCAATTCCTTGCTTGGACCAGAGTCAATGATCAGCTTATTATCCCTCTCCTTAAACTGAGTATCAATATCAGGAAGTTTAAAGATTGAAGCATGAACTAAATCTCTTTTGTGACCAATAATTTCCTCATCATCTTTGAATTCATGTGATGGTGTACCACGATTCGATGGTGTGTCAGAAGAAATCATATTCTCGATGTGTTGCTTAATTCTCAATTCATCATCAAAACCATCAAGTTCGCTTTGATCAAAAGCTTGCAGATATTCTTGATGATTCATCAATAATTCAACGTAAGAAACTTTGAGTTGATGAAGATCTAATTCACACGTGGTAAGTTCTTGTTTCAGATTTTCATGCAGAGAGGATTTGGTGATATCACCCTCAGTTAATCGAATATCAGTAATCAGCTTTGCTCGCATGCTTTCTCGTTGAGCAATGACGTATTTCAACTCTTCAATCGCTTTTTCATGCACTTGAGGATCTTGCTGATCGTCAATGGAAAAGAATGAATCATCGTCGTCCGCATCGTCATTTTCCTCTGGACCAGCACCTCCTTTACCATCATCTGAGCTAATTTGAATTCCTGCCTCATCAAGCTTCTTTAAACGAGCCCGCGCCTCAGCAGTAATCGAAGTCGTCTCAGAGAAAGCTGAGGACTTGCTGTAACGATTACTTCTTTTACGCCGTGTAGAAAGCGGACGAACCGACGAATCCTGCGTCATTCTTTCATCGCCAGCCGCATTCGATTGCGCATCAAAGAATTCCATTTCACTCCCAACTCGTCGACTGCTAACACTCTCCCCGCCCATACTCTTTGATCTTCTCCGACTAAATCGCGCACTTGAACCAACACCACCGCTTGATTTCTCTGTAGTTGAAAGAGACGATTTCTTCATCGCACTTTTCAAATTAGAAGTCGCTAATTTCTTTAATTCTTTCTTACGGAAAGCATCATTCACTTTTTTAATTTTTTTCATATTTGATTCAATTAATATAGTTGATTCTTGTACTAATTCATTCGCAAATTGAACTAATCGTAAAATTTTGGCTTCAGATAATTGTACTTGAAGATCTGGTATATCAATAAATAATTTTACTGGTGGTAGTGTAATATCCCATGGTAATACTGACACTTGAATTTCTATTTCAATATCAAAATTTGGTATAATAATAGTTTTCTCTGTATCATAGGCTACTGACCATTTACCAGTATCAATATCATTGGTAATGGTTGCTTCGATTAAATAAACTTCAATGGAAGAAATTTGAAGTTGGAAAACATCAAATAATTCTTCTTCAGTAAAATCAAAATCACCTGGTAATTCACCTCGTTGTGTGAAAGTTGTTGTATTTAATTCGAAGGAGCGATTTAACTCTTGCTGATGGTAATTTGAATCATTTCTTCCTCCTCCTTCACCTCCATTTGTATCATACTTATGGAAGATACTCGATCTTCTCATGAGAGAATTCTGCATGAGAGGGTTTTCATCAGTATGATCGACAAGAGGAATTGGATCTTGAACAACATCTAACAGAAGATCATCATGATCTTGTTGATCTCCGTTATTAATCGATGCACGTCCATCAGGAGAGGATTTCTCGTTAAAATCACCACTTCCAGTCTTTTTTCGATTGGTAGGAGGTGGGGTCATCAGAATTCCCGATGCATTCGTTAAAGAATAAATACTTTGTGCTTCTAAATCCCTTTGACGTTTCGCCTTGGCTAATTTCTCAGTATGAATCTTCATTAAACCTAAATCAAGGACTAAAACATTGCTTTTCTCAGTATTTAACTTTGATTCTGTATCATAAACAATCACAACCGGTGCATTAATTCTTCCTTCAATTAATACATTCGAATGATTATTTAACATATATTCTAATTTTGCATTGACACGTGTTTTCAAATCACCTAATTGATTCAATGCATGCATTTCCATTTCACTCCAATATTGTAAATCTTCTGGCCATAATGAGAAAATGACTAATTGATCCATTGCTTTTGATTTTGGTGAAAACCAAAGTTCTAATTCTTCTAATTCAAGATAGACAGCAACTTCTATTTCTTTATTTTCAGGGGAAAGTTCAATCATCGACCAGAAGATGGGTGGTGTTGTGTTATTCACAACGCTTCCACCAACACCAGTCGTAGTACCAGCAGTGCTCCCAACTAATCCTCTTAACTTTGAAGAGAAAGAGAAAGTACTGCGATTATCCTCTGAGAAAGAGATACTTGATTCCGTTTCAGCATTCTTTAAATCAGAATTAACTTTCAAGTTTCGACGAAAGAGAAATTTCCGATAAACAAATTCATGTTGAATGCCAAGAACGCGCGTTTTCCCACTACTGTAGTGTACTTGGGGTGGTGAGGAGGAAGATGTCGAAAGCGGAGTATTCGGGGCAGTTGCCGCAGAGGGAAACGAAGATGCTGGCGCCGATGACGATCGAACGGAAGGAGTGACTGTGTAACCTTCTAAATCTTGCAAAGAAACATAAACACGCACATGTGAACCGTCACCCATGATAATATTCTTCGTACGTAATTCAAAAATTCGAACTTCGAGGAAAGGAATGGATGGTTGAAAAGTCGCTTGTGATTCAGGAGGAGATAATGCTAACGTCACAGCTCCTTCCTTAATAAATACATCCACAATCGTTTGTATCTCATTTGAATCAACCTCGCTCGCACCAGCACGAAATAATTGTTCCGGATCATACTTTAAAGCATCAAATAAAGTTCTTCTCTCCTCTTCTGATGCAGTTTTCCCACTGTAACTTGAACTACTCCCAGTAGTAATCCAAGAATAAACATTTCCTAACCAATTCTCTTTCCTCGTTTCAAAAGAAACATTTCTTTCAGCTAATGAACGAAAATAGATAATATCTTCAAAGGATAATTCATATTCTAGTAACTGAAGTAAAGCAATCTTCTCCGAGTCTAAAGGCTGAATAGTCCGCGCATCAACCTTCGTTAAATCAATCTCTGGTGAAAAATCAATATCATTTTCACGAAATTTTCTTTCTAAAACAGCTCTTCGTGCCATTCTTAATAATCGTTGATAAAGTTGATGATTTCTTCGATCTAATCGAGGTTTCTCAGTCGCACCACTATCCGAAGCAGATGATGAAATATCAGCATTTAAAAAAGGATTATTTTGGTTTAATTGTTGTAAAATTTTTGATGATGATACTAAACGAGCTTTCCATAATTCAAGATAAACAAATTTATCTTCAAGTCTTTGGGTAAATTTTTTAAAATTTAAACCTTTTTCTTTATGACGATCAATACGTAATTGGATTAATACTGCTTGTATAGCATAATTCCACCATTCTTTAGGACATTCTTTTATACTTTTTTTCGGACGATAATAAGAAAATTTCTCTAATTTACTAAAATTTGCCATATTTAATGCCATTGATATAATTTCACGTAATTGACGATCTTCTAATGATATTGATAAATTTGGTATAAAAACTTTGACTTTTGATTTAATATTTTGTGTAGTTAAATTGACTGACATATCTAAATGAACAGTAACATCCATTGGATGTAAAATATAATGATGTCGAGGACGATCGTAAATCTTACAGATGCGGGAAACGATCGTTCGGGACATAAGTGCATGAATTTCTTTTGGGGAACGCCCAATAAAAGAGCATGAACATATATCTAATCCTTTATTCACTAATGGATTCCAATAGATAGCAAGATGATTTAATTCAATTAATTTATAAAAAGCATCATTACCAGATATTTTTAATTCTTTATCATAATTTCTATCAATAATATTTGATGATGACATCATCATATTTGAAGTGGTCGTACGTAATGGTGAAACCCTATCCTCGTGATGATTATGATGATTACTAGGTTCACGTGTCTGTAAAAGTAATGATTCAAATGAAAAACCAATACAAAAATTTGAAGGACATGATAATTTATCTTCATATCTTATATGTATTTCACGTATAGTAATTTGAAAATTATTAATAATTTTACTTAAAAATGCACTTAATAACCAATTTTTTGCTAAATCAGTATATTTATTACTAAAACTTGATGTGTTGTTGTTGTTATTATTTGATGATAATCTTTCATGGGCAAAGATTTCTGCTGCAGCTAATTTGGCTTGTTTCATTGCTTGTTCACGTCGTTCGGCTGCATGGGGATTCCATTCATATTTTGGTTCAATTAAAACATAAATCTTATCGAGGACAATGGAAACTGGCTCAGTACCAAGCGATGCCCAAGGTATACGAATTTCTAAACGACCAATATAACCATAGTTTAAAGTAATAGGACTATTCATCATTGCTAAAGCTGATGTTTTCAGGACTAAATTTTCTAATATAATTAATCCTGACCATACACCAACTTGAATTTTATCATTAAGGTTTTCACCATCTTCAATGAAATCACGAATAACACGTTTTAGGATAAAAGATAAACCTTGTTCAAACATTTTCTAAAAGAATTCTTGGAGAAATTTAGGCGTGGATCTCTTTGCAATTCGTTGGCTAGAGGTTGTGATCAACCCCAAATGTTGCACTTAACGGTCTACCAGTCTCCGAAGAAGGAATTTCACGCAAAAATGAGTAAATTCAAAGCGGATTTCGACCAGATGACTTTACAGTAATGTTTTCAGAGCAGATAAACAAGTAAAATGACTTCAAGTGTATCTTGTTAGATCTCTTTTCTCGCCTCTTCTCTCTGTTCCACTCCAAGATCTTTTTTTTCTTTTCATTGCCACCCCTTCAAAAGAAACTCGAGATTAGGAAATATCGACTTTTCTATGCTCTCATCTCGTAAATGAAGTTTGTTGTTTTGCTCTTTCTGACCACCTTTTTCAAACGGTAAAGGAGAGTTAGGGCGATGAATAAGAGTTTGAAGCTTTCTTTCATCAAGTGTGGATCAAATTCAGAGCGCTTCAATTCTTTAGGAATGTGATCAAAGTGGGAAAGTATGTGAAGTGTAGGTATGCGTGTCAAATGAAATTTGACTCGCATATCAAACAACAACAACACTCAGTATGAAGTAATTTGTTTTACAAATATTAATACTAGAGAGAAAAATGATCAGAATCATCGTGTTTATTATTGTCATCTGTCTTATTTATGCAGATGAGGGTGATTACTATGCCCCTGATGATCCCTACCCGACTTTCTTTCCCACCGATTTTCCCACTGATTTTCCCACGACCTTCGAGGATTTTATTCCTACTGACCCTGTGATTGCTAATGTGACAGAAACATCATCTTCATCAAAAGGAGATTGGAGCTATCAGGATCAAATTACCATGGCAGCGATCATCCTACTTTCCATCCCAGCGCTTGTCGGGTTTACCTTAAGCCTTGCACTGATCGATCGTTCCATCATCAGATCTCAAAGATTGCCAACAACGAGTCCTTCTGCTCATAACTCAAACCATGAAGAAGGAGATGAAGTGATCGAATGGGAGTTACAGTCAAACACTATGAAAGAAGTGAAATATTCTGACAAAGCACTTCAAAAGACAACCAAGACCTTCCAAGAATGGTTTAATACTTCAGCTTCTCCAAATTCAAAGAAGAAAGAAACACGTGATTTTTCCTATTCTTTACAGACAAATCAGGAGAAGTCTGACCCTGCCGTGCAAGAAACTGTCGCAGTGCGAAAGGATACTTTCATTCAGGTAATATGGTTCCTCTCAATCATTCTCTCATCACATTTTTTCCTTTTTTAGAGATTCATGAACTCTTTTAACTGGAATTCGGCGGCGTCAAAGTCACCTCCAAAGAA